>Ga0196964_10000772_pt1 | contig 17757 bp, 36 predicted proteins | sample S1_10metaG_FD_148615 | JGI IMG/M metagenome (GOLD analysis project Ga0196964, IMG submission 148615) | Soil microbial communities from Anza Borrego desert, Southern California, United States - S1_10 | ecosystem: Environmental > Terrestrial > Soil > Desert | place: USA: California | collected... | reverse complement strand
GCGCTACCGGCTGAACAAGCCGAGCGCGAAGCAGGCAGAGAAGTTCTCCGCGGCGCTCGCGCGGAAGCTGGCGAAGTGGTTCCCGGACGTGGAGCTCAGCGAAACCAAGAAACTCATTCTGGCCGGCGTCGGCCTGACGGGGTCAATGTGGATCGGAGCCGAGAAGCTACCGCCCGAGAAGAAGCCCGAGACGGTGAACGGCACCAACGGTGCCCCGCGTGCGGAGGCGATCACCACTGCCCCGCCGTCACCGTCGGCCTCCGCGCCCTCCCTCGAACTCGTGACGTAGCCCCGCCCGGGGTGAAGTTCCGGCGGTGCCGCGGATGCGGCCAGTGGTGGCCGTCGGCGAACGTGCACAAAAACGGCCGCTGCGAAAGGTGTAACGAACGATGGCAACGAAGACGAAACGGGCTCAAAAAGCGGCGGTGGCTCCTGCGCCACCGGCTCGCGGCGCTCGAAGCGGCGCGCCGGGCATGCCCCGGGGGACGCGGGCGCAAGCGCTCGACCTCATCTTCCGCTCGGCGGTAGAGAGCGGCGAGGGGTTCCGCACGGCGGCGCTCGGCATTCCGCGCTTCGGCAAGACGTATCACCTGCAAGAGGTCGTCGCCGAGGCGATCGAGCGGCAGATTTGCCGTTGGGCGCTGGTGCACGACGTGAAGAAGGTCGAGCCGCAATACGAAGGCACGGTACGCGCGAGCATCCCCGATCTGCTGGCGCGACCGCTCGCGGCGAACGATGACCGGATCATCGTGCTGCACCCGGCGCCCGAGACCCCGACGGAGGCGCGCCCCAGCGTCGAGAGCGTCGCGCAGGCGGCGCTTCAGCTCGGCCGCAGCGGCAACCCGTCGCTCCTCTGCGTCGATGAGCTCTTCCACGCGCTGAGCTCGGAACGGCAGTGGGCAGGCCCCACCACGCCGCTGATTTTGCGCGAGGGCTCGAGCCAACGCGTGTCGATCGCGTTCACGACGCAGATCCCGCAGCAGCTCCCCACCGAGGCGCTCGACCTCTGCGAATCGGTGTCCCTGTTCCATCTCGCCGGCCGCTCGGCGACCTACGCGGCGAAGCGCTTCGAGCTCCAGCCCGAGGTCGAGCGCGCGCTACCGACGCTCGCACGCGGCGAATTCTTCCTGGTCACGCTCGAAGGCTGCGACGGCGTGATCTACGGCCCGAACTAGCACGGGCGGCGCTCGGCGCCCGCGGGGACTCCATCGGCCCTGCGGCGGGGTTCAACTCCCCGGCCGCCCCTTTGCGCGCAATCCGCGGAACCAGAATTGCGCGCATCAGCGACGGTGCAATTGAGTAACCCTGAGCCCGCGCGCAGCGGCGCGACCCTGGGGGGCATGAGCAACCCCGTAGAGAAGGCGGTCGAAACCGCCGTCGCCGCGCCCAAGACAGTCGCCCGAGGATTCAAGAGCCGCCCCATCGTGTGGGCGCTCATCATCGGTGGCGTCATCCTCGCGGCGCTGGTGTTCCGCAACCAGATCCGCGCCGGGCTCAAGTCGCTGGAGAAGGTGCCCATCATCGGCGGCGTCGCCGGCTGGATCGTCAAGGTCACGGCCGCTTTCGCGCTGATCGCGCTGGGACAGTCGGATGCGTTCGCCGCGGGCGCGCAGGTCGCGCACGAGAGCGGCGGGGGCGTCCTGACCATCGTCGGCATCCTGCTGGGCGCGGTCGCGCTCGGCATGGGCTGGGCGTTCCCGACCCCGTTGCATTTCGACCTCAAAAACGACGGGTCGAACACGCAGATCGCGTTGACGCCGGGGACGCAGGAGCAGCAAGCCGCGTTCACCATCCAGGGCGTGCGCGGCTACGTCGGGACCGCGTTCATGCGCGCCACCGCGCTCGCGGGCCGGCTGCGCGTCGGCGTCGATCAGCCCGCCTCGGGCGGCTCGGCTATCGACTGGGATCAGCTCCCGCGCGTCATCGCGGGCCTGCAAATCGAGTCGAAGCACTTCGGCACCCTGCTGAACAAAGAGAGCTCCGGCGGCCCGGCGCTGAAGCACTTGATCGAGTTCATCGGCCAGGGGTACGCGTATGGCGACTACGCCCGCGCGCAGATTTCCTCGGCCGACGGCGACACGGCGGTCGACCTCTACTTCTGCGTGCCGTTCGCGCAGGGGTGGCTTGTGCGCCCGCACGATACGACCCCGTGGGTCGGGTGGCTCGACAAGACGATCGTCACGTTCTACCTGAACACCACCACCGCGCTCGACTCGGTCAGCACCGGCGCCGTCATCGAGGCGACGTGCAACGTGCAGATGTGGCTGGAGTACCACCTCGACAACGACATCGAGATCCCCGCCATCCCCGTGTGGCAGCGCTACCAGCGCGCCGCGGCCGGCGGCAACGAAGTCATCCTGGAGGGCGTCGGCCTCCAGAAGTCGATGCAGAAAGTCGAGCAGTATGACCGCATCGCGGGCGTCTACGACCACGGCGACGTGGCCGGGTTCCAGGGCGCGGATGGCCCGGACAACGTGACGGAGTACTACTGCCCGGCGCTCGGCATCGACCGGACGGTCCACGTCGATGCGTTCTTCCGCATCTTCCGCGCGTACTGCATCAAGCGCGCGACCCACGTGGGCGGCCGAGGCAACAACGCGCTTCACGACGGCTCGGGCAACCCCGAGACGATGGCGGGCGGTGGCAATAGCGGGATGAACACCAGCACCGCGATGTACATCCCGGTGCGCTCGCCCGCCCCGGCCAGCGAGATCACCAAGTTGCCCAAGTTCGCGGGCGACCTGCCCATCACGAAGCGCTACACGACGGCGCCCAGCAGCGGGAACCACACGTTCCACGTGCTGAGCATTCGCGAGCTCACCAATCAGGCCCGCGGCGAGCTCCTCGCCCGCGCTGGCCTCAGCGGCGCGAAGCTGACGAAGAAGCTGGCCGACGGCAGCTCGATCCAGGACATCGCCGACTTCGGCCCGAACGGCGACCCGGCCAAGTACAACAACGCGCGCCGCTTCCGCGGCCTGCCCGACCACATCCCCCGGCAGGGCGTCTAAGAGGGGAGCCCCTAAATGAAATCCTGGGCGCTGGGGCTCCTCTTCGCCGGGGGCCTCGGCTTCCTGGTCCTGTACCTCGTCATGCGCCGCTCGGGCGGCGCTGGCGCTGGAATGCCGCGAGGCTCGGGGCTGGCGACCGGGGCGTGCGTCGGAGGGATGGCGGCCTACGGCGGGCCGCAGGCAGCAGCAGCGGCGGCCCCGCTCTGCGCCGCGGTTGGCTCTGACATCGCGCCGATCGCGGCCGGCGCGGTGGATGCCGCCACCGAGATCATCAACGCGACCGGCGACGGGGTGGCCGGGACCATCGAGGCGACTTCCGGCCTCGCCGAATCGTTTATCACGCTGCACACCGATGCGCTCGAGGGCATCCGCGACGTGGCCAACGACCTTTACGGCGGCACCAAGGACGTCGTGAGCGACGTCTACGGCGGCATCAAGGACGTGGTCGGCGGGGTCGGGGATGCGGTGGTGAACGTCGGCGGCGCCTTCGGCGGCGACGGCGACCCGTGCACCAACAGCATGCCCGTCATCTACAACGCGCTGAAGCAGGCGGGGGTTTGCAAGTGAAGCGCCGGACGCTCTACATCGTGCTCGCGCTCGCCGCCGTGGCTGCGGTGGCGTTCTGGTACTTCGTCATGCGCAAGCCCGCCGCGCCCGGCGGGCAGAAGGTCGACCCGTGGACGGCGCTGATCAACGGCCTGTTTCCGCGGGTGAGCGGCGGATACGAGGGTGACGGCTGGAGCTTCCGCGCGGAGCTCGGGAGCGGCGCCGGATGAACGCCGACGAGTTCCGGCGCAACGTGCCCGACGACGCGCCCGCGGTGCTGGCCGACGTCCTGTCCGCGGGCGGCTCGGCCGGCACGCACACGAAGAAATTCCACGTGACCGGTTTCGACCCGCGCATCTTGGTCGCGGTGAACTGCTGGTTTTCTCCGTCGGGCCTGACGACGCCGCCCACGACGGGGAACACCTGGAGCGCGGCGCCGTTCACCATCGAAGACAACGGCGCGCGCCGCGTGGGTCAGAACATCTTCTCCGGCCAGAAGATCCCCAGCGCGTGGGAATTCGTCACCGGCGCGGACGGCGTCGAGTTCACGTGCAGCCTCACCCGGGCGGGCAGCGAAACGGGTCAATGGCTCGCCCGCGCGCGCGTGTTCCCCGCCCCCGGCTCGAACATGTCGTGCGAGGAGTTCGCAGCGCTGGCCAAGCGGGTGCAGCTCCAGGGACCCGCCGAGAGGGCACGGATTTCGTGAGGCATGGAATGCATCCTGACGAAACGCCTTCTCCTCGCGCAGGGAACGCACGTCGGCGCCGACCGGACGATCGACTGCGCGGCGGTGAACCCGCATCCGCTGCTGCGGGTGGCGCTGGACACGTACGAGCTCCAGCTCGGGGGCGCGTGGCCGGCGGGGGCGTTCGAGCCGGAATACGAGGCGCGCGTCTCGGTGTACCAGGGGATCCGCGACACGCGGGGGCACCTGTACACCGGGCGGCGCCTCTTCATGACGGAATACCATCAGTGGTTCGGCGTGACCCGCATCTACACACCGGCACAGGGGTTGGAATTCGTCACGGGGGCCGACGCGATCATCTTCCGGGTCGAGCTCAAGGACCTGCACTACAACGGCAACGACCCGGACATCCGCGCCGCGGCCCTGCGGATGCGCGTGCGGCCAAACCAACCCATGTCGCGCGAGCGCTTCGAGGCGCTCTGCGCGCCGATGGACCTCGTGTATCTGTCACCCTTCGTCGAGGGGGACGCGTCGGCCTCGAAGTTCATCGGGCCGGGGTACTGACATGCGCTGGGGGTGGCTGATCGTGCTGGTGCTGGCGCTGGTGCTCGGGGCCAAGCCCGCCGCAGAGCTCCTCGCGGATCTGGGGCGACGCGGCCGGCGGCTGACCGTGTCCACGCTGGACGCGCGCGGCATCGTCGCGCAGCGCCCGGCCGATCTGCGCGCGGAAGCCTCGCGCACGCTCGGCCGCGATGTCGACCTCGACGCCTACGCGCTGGCGCGGATGCTGCGCTCGGAAGCCGGCTCGCGCTCGGTCGAGGAGAAGATCGCCCTTGCATGGGTGGCGCGGAACGACGCGCGCGAGCTCGACCGCGACGTCATCGAAACCCTGACCCTGCGGCGCGACCGCACCATGCGGGGCCTGTTCGGCCAGCAGGCGGCGGGCGCGGGGCGCTACGCAACCACGCGCGACCCGTACGAGGGGGATCTGGCCATCGCCGAGGCGGTGCTATTCGGGCGGGTGCCTGACCCGACCGGCGGCGCGGTGAAGTTCGTACACGAAAAGAGCTTCGGCGTGCAGCCGGGGACGCGCAACTTCGCCGACGTCCTCGAGACCTGGTCGCGCGAAGGGATGCGCCCGGTGTACGACGTCGTGCCGGGCTCCGATCTCGTCGTGTTCCGGCGAAAGGATGGTGTCGCGTGAGCGGCCCTGCGGCTGGGATTCCGCATTCGGGACCGGCGGGCGGCCTCGCCCTGCCGATGGGCATCGACGTCATTGGCGGGGTCGCCGACCTCAAGCTCTACGAACAAGTTGGCCCCGGCGCCGATCCGTCAAGCGGTGGGTCTGCGCGCGCCATCGGCACGATCCAGCTCCGGGACGACGGCAGCAGGGGCTACGTCAAATACGGCACAGGAGACACCGATTGGTGCGACCTGACGAAGCTGGGCTCGCTCGGCAACGGCGCGGGGACGAGCTTCGGGCGGACGATCACCGGCGGCACCGGGAGCGGGGAAAACCTCGACCTCGTGTCCACGTCGCACGCGACGCCGGGCCTGGTGCGCGTGCTGGTGAACAGCGCCAGCACGAACACCGTGGTGGACGGCTTCGCGCTGGTGCGCACGGTGACGGGCGGCAGCGGCGCGGCTGGCGTCGGGGTCGGCCAGCCCGTTTACATCGAGAATGCGGCGGGCAATTCCATAAATTCGCACGTGTGGCGCTACTCGCTGACCACCGCCACCGGCGCCGCGGAGATCGCGGCGGCGCGGCTGGCGCTGATCGATGGTGGGGCCCTCCCCGCGACGGGCAGTGAGCAGCACCGCTGGACCCCGGGTCAGTACCTCGCCCCCGACGGTACGCAATCCCTACCAGGCATCTCATTCGCATCCGATCCCGACACAGGACTCTGGCGATCGGGGGCGAACGCACTCGACCTCATTGCGGGCGGGACACGGTCACTCATCGTGACAAACGCAGCCCTGGCCGTCGGCGAGGGTATTAACCTCAGCTTCGGCCCGGTCACCGGGTCAATGATCGGCGACCAGCCCACGGACAAAATCGCGCTGTGGGGGAACACGCCGATCGTGCAGCCCTCCAGCACCGGCCAGACCGCCGGTCACACGGCGGGCGCTGGTGCCGGCGTTACGGTCGACTCGACATTCACCGGCGGCACGGGGACGAAGGCATATACCGTCGGCGATCTCGTCCGGCACCTGAAGGCTATCGGCGCCATCGCCGCATCCTGAGGAGAAACATGATCAGCGTCGCAAACCCGCCAGCCCGCCGCACCGTGAAGGAGTTCGAGATCGTCGAAGTACGTCTACGGGCCGGTGCGCTGTACGCGGTGATCGAGGCGCGCGACTCAGCCGGGGCCGTCGTCGGAACGTTCGCCATGATGATCAATGCGGGATGGGGAACCGGCGTCCGGTACACGGCAGACGGCGGCGTCGAGGGATTCCGCAAGGACGACGCCTCCATCACGCTGGCGGCGGCGTTCAACGCGTTCGCCAATGCGGCCGGCGGATTTGCCGCGAAGGCGGCGGCGCTGGAAGCGTGGGCCGCGGCGGCGCCGCGGGGGCTGGTGCCGTCGTGAAGGTGACGAACGCAGAGCGGGCCGGAGTTGCGCTCTTCCTGGCATACGACTGGGCGGGGACCGAAGAGGAGATCATCGCGTTCGGGGACGCGTGGGATGCGCTCAACCTGGAGGCATTCCGCGACCACACGAAGCGGACGCCGCAGGGTGTGGCGTACATCGACGGGCCGGCGCCGCTAATCTCCGATCGGCTCGACCACGACGTCGACCTGCCCGTCGACGCCGCGCGGGTGCTGCTGAAGCACTACCCCGGCGCCCGCACTCCGTCGAACCTCGGTCCCGCGAAAGCGCGTCTGCTGCGGAAGCTGCGCTCAATCGTGTCGACCGCCGACAAGGACAAGGAGCCCGAGGGAAAGTGAACCCGACCCTCAAGACCATCATTTGGACGGTGCTGGCGCTCGGCGCGGCGGCGGGCGTCGTGCTGTTCGTGCTGGGCAAGCGCGCCCCGCGCAAGGTCGAAGCGACCATCAGCCTGGGAAGCGGCATCATCGACGGCCGCCAAACCGTGCCGGCGCCGACGCCTCAGGACCCCGACCGCGTCATCTACGGGGAGATCGCCAACTAATGGGGCTGCGCACGCGCATCGAGGAGCTCGCCGCGGGGATCACGACCACCTACCAGGGTCGCGAGGCGCTCGGGGTGTGCCTTCTGCGCGTGCAGAAGGGGCGCACGCTGCTGGACGACGTCACGACGTGGGCCGGCGCGCGCCAGCAGGCCCGCGAGCTCCTCGACCAGTGCGAGCGCTACGCAGGTCGCGTGCTCGCGGGGCTGGGTGACGCGCCCGACGATCAGCCGCTCTCGCAGCTCGACCGCGACCGCGTGGGGCTGGCGCTCGCGCAAACGGCGGACGCGGTGCAGATCGTCGCCGACGCCACGCGCGACCAGTCGTTCAGCGAGGAATTCTTCAGCGCTATACAGCGAATTGTCTCGGGTCTCGCGCGCGCCGCGGGCAAGGGGCTGGCGCTCACGTGGCCTATCTGGGTCGCCATCGCCGCGGGCGTCGCGGTGCTGTTCACGGTGCGGAGGGCCGCAGCATGAAGGGGCGCGCGTGGCTGTGGGTGATTCTCGCCGTCGTGGCGGTTTCCTTCGTCTGGTGGAAATGGGGCGCCGCCATCAAGGCGGCGATCACCAACCGACAGAAGATTTCCGCGGGCGCGAGGTTGTACGAGGGGGTGGCCGGCGCGCTCGCGGGTGGCCGCGAACTCTATGAGGAGCTCTTCTGACCATGAAAACCGTGCTGTGGTCCGTGGTGATCGGCCTGCTGGCGTTCATCGCCTGGAATCACCTTCAGCGCTGGGCGTCCACGCGTAGCGGCTGGGCACGTGCGCTCGGCATCGACCCGCGACAGGGCATCATTCCGCGGCAGGACGCGCCGCCCGTCGAGACGGCGGCGGATTCGGGGTTGGCCAGCCTGCCGCCGACCGTGCGCACGCACGGAGGGGGGTGCGGATGCGGCTGTTCGTGATCGGCGCGCTGACCGCGCTCGGCGCCTTCCTGCTGTACAAGTTCGTCACCGGGTGCGGCACGACAGTTGGGGGCCTGTTCCCGTGGCGCGCGTGCACCCAGGGCGCGCGTAGCATCCCGCCGGGATACGCCGTCAACGCAGTGACGGGCGCGCTGGTGCCGCGACAGCAGCCGCCACCGTTGGCGATGCCGGACCCCGTCGACTTCACACCAGACGAGACGCACGCGCCGCTGCGCACCCGCGAAATCGCGCTGACGCCGGAGCAGCAGGCGCTAGAGGTCACGGTCGACGCGCTGCCCGTGCTGCGCGACGTGAACGAGTACGCCTTTGGACTGTGGGGGTGGTCGTGAAAGCGATCGCGGGCATCCTGCTGGCCGCGGTGCTGTTCCTGGTGCTGCGCTCGGCCGCGGTGAAGCGCGGAGCCCGACGCGCGCCGCCGCCCCCGCCGCCGCAGCACCCCGGGCAATTCCCCCTGACCAGCGCGCAGGCGGGGACGCTCGCCGCCATCTTCGGCACCGCGCCGGATTCGCAGACCACCGGCCACGTGTCGCACATCCTGGGGGACGGCGGCTTGCGCGAGATCGCGAACCACAACCCGTGGGACATCGCCGCCGCCATCCGCCCGGACGGCTCGGTCAACTACGCGGAACTCGACGCCACCAAGGTCGCCTACGCGTCCATGCCCGAAGTGCTGGACCCCGGCGATTTCGAACGCGATCACGTGGAGTACTGACCCATGATTCGACTCGCCATCCTCGCCGGGCTGGGCCTGCTGGCATACGAGCTCCACCGGCGGGGCCTGTTGCAAAAGTACATTTCGCGCGTGACGGCGCCCAAGGCGGCGGCGCCGCCGGACGATCCGGACGCGCCCCTGCCGCCGTCGAGGTTCTGACGTGCGGCATGACGGCGGACCAGCAGAGCGAGCCGAACGAGTTTGGAACTGGGCCCTCCTCGGCCTTGTCGTCGCCCTCTACGCACTCGGCGCCCTTCTGGCGCCAGCCTCAAGCGCTGGCAGCAGTGGCGTCCGCGACGTGGCTCCGCTACACCGATCGGCTCGCTGAGGACTGGACCGCCTACGTCCTGTTGGGTGCGGCGATTGGGACGGCGGCGGTCAAGGCGCTGGAGCGCGTGTTCGAATGGCGCGACCGGCGCCGGGCGCGCGGATGACGGCGGCCTGCGTCCGGTTCCTTCGCAACCTCGCGGCGGTGTGCCGGGCCGCGGGCCGCGTGGCGTGGGCTGAAGCGTACGACGCCGCCGCCGAAGAGGCGCAGCGCCGAATCGACGACGAACCCACGCCCGCCGTCACGTGCGTGCACTGCGGGCGCTGATTAGCGGCCGCATGTTGCTTCACTCGACGGCCGCGGCGGCCGCACGTTGCTTCATCCGCCGCTCACGCTGCAACCGAACCTTGCGCGCGGCCGCGCATGCGGGTGTACACGTCTTCTGGCCGCTGTTGTAGGGCCGGCCGGCACCGCCGGCCGACACGGCCGCACCGGCGTCCGCGCCGCACTCCTCGCAACGCCAGCCGGCCGGCCACCAGTCGCGCGACCGATAGAACGCGTATTGACCTCTTCCCATCGCGTCACGTCCCGTAAGTACACTACCGGGCCGGGGGGTGCTCGGGCGCGGTTTCGGCCGGGTTTTCCGCGGTGCCGGCGGGGCCATCTTTTCGGGACAGCAGCCGGGCGACCGTAGAGCGGGGGACCTTGGCGGCGACCGCTATCTGGCGCACGGAACGGCCCTCGGCGCGCATCCTGCGCACGCTGGCGACCGTTTCCGCGTCCAGCCGCACCGGACGCCCCCACGTCCCGCCCTCGGCCTCTACGCGCTCGCGGGCGGCGCTGATGCGTTCGTTGATGGCTAGGCGCTCCATCTTGGCCGCCCACGCCATGACAGCGAGGATGATTTCGGCCGCGGGCCCGTCCAGGCTGAAGCCGTCCGCCACGGTGACGAGCTCGCACCCGCAGCGCCGCAGCTCCTCGACCACCTCCAGCGTATCGCGGATGCCCGACCGGGTGAGGCGGTCGAGGCGGTACACGTAGAGTCGCCGGACCGCCCCCGCGCGCACGTCGGCGCGGAGGCGGTCGAGCTCGGGGCGCGCCAGCAGCTTGCCGGAGCGTTTTTCGCTGTACCACGTGAGCGCGGAATCCCCGCGGGCCGCCGCCGCACGTTCGACGGCGGCCCGCTGGGTGGCGTGGTCCTGCGCGCGTGAGCTCACGCGTAGGTAGGCGGCGACGTTCATGCATCCGCCTCGCCGGGCACCAACCGCCACGCCCCCTGCATCGCGCCGCAATCCAGGCAGAACACCGCGAGTCTGGGCGCCGCGCGGAACACCTTCACACCCAGGCGACTGGCGCGGCATTCGCCGCAGCGCTGGAGCATCACGCCGCAATTAGGGTCTTCGCACCTACATGGAACGCCTACCTCATCCAGCGCGCCCCAGAACTCGCGCCACGTCGCTCCCCCGTGTTCACTCGGCATCGGGAACCCCCGTCGCCGGGATCGCCGTCTGCCCGGGCAGCACCGGCGGCGGCGAGCCGTTCACCTCGGCCGGCGGCTGCACCTTCGGCTTGCGGCCGGCGCGCTGGCGCTGGTGCCCGCACGCGCAGAGCCCCGTCGCGGGGTCATGCTTGTGGCGGTGGCCGCTCGGCGCCTCCGCGCTACTCGAGACGGGTTTCGCAGGTTTTTTGGCGCGCCCCCTCTTCGCCTCGGCCTCGGCCTCGGCGTGCTCCACGCGCGAGCGCAGGGCATGCGCGAGCCGCGCGCCGAACGCGAGGAGCTCGGCCGCGTGGCCGCCTCCGTGCTCGGAAAGCAGCTCCTCGGCCGCCGCGCGTTCGTAGGCGCGCTCGATCTCGGTGAGCTCTTCCGAGTTCCACTGCCATCGGTTCATCAGGTTCCGCGTCATCGTGATCGCCTCCTCAGTCCGAATTGCTCAGCCAGCGCGCGCAACTCCTCGTCGGACGGCACCATCGCGCGCGCAAGTGCCGCCATCTCTTCCTGAACACGCTTCTCCGTCTCGATCCGCTGCGCCTCCAGTCGCGCGCGGTAATCGACCTTCGGCCGCTTGGGCGGCGGCGGTGGCGGGGCCGGCGGCTCGGGGACCTCCAGCCCCAGCCGCGGCGCCGCCTTGAACAGCGCCATTTGCGGGTCCGGCGCCCGTACCGTCACGACGTGGTGTTCCGGGCACTGGCAGCCCTTGCGATGCTTGACGGCCGACGGGGCCGGGGGCCGCGTCGACACGTAGAAGCGCAGGAACTTACGCGCCGCCATCGCGCAACCTCACCAGCACTTCGACGAATGCCCCCGTCCCCGGCGGCGGCAACGGACCCGGGCCGCGGTCGGAGCAGTACCCCCAGCACATCGACCAGAGGTCAGACGCGCGGTCGGCGCGCACCACGGTCGCCGTCGCCTCCTCGACGCGCCGATCGGAATTGTGGCCGAACAGCGCGTCGATGATCAGTTTGAGCGCCCAGCCGCCCGCGTCCGAATCCCAGCGCGTGTGCCCGAAGAAGTGCACGCGCACGGCGTAGACGTCGCCGAACCTCGGCCGCCCGAGCTCGCGGCGCGCGTGCACGCGAACGTGCTGCAACACCCGCCGCGCCTCATCGTTGAACGGGTCGCGCGGGCGCTGGATGCCGCGCGCTTTCGCGCCGGCCGCCAACACCCCCGATTCCCGCGCCAGCTTGAACCCGTCGTTCAGCGACGGGAACTTCCCCGGGATCCAGAGCTTCACGACCGCACCCGCCCCGTTGCACGCTGATCGCCCGTGCCGTCGATCGCGAGCCGCTGCGCCGCCTCAAGGCATTCGTCGCAGATGGCGCAGGCCGCGCCGACGAACACCACGCCATCGGCCACGACACGCGCGAATGCGAACGACGTGACCACGAAAGAGCAGCCTACGCACCGGGTCTCGCCCAGCTCGAAAGGTTGCCCAGCCAGCACCCGGCGCATCTACGGCACCTCCGGTTCCGGCGTCGGCCCGTCGTCGTGCGCGTGGTCGCGTTCATTGCCGGACAACGCCGGCACCGCTCCGCAGCAGCCGCGCGCCATGCATCCGGAACACAGGTTCCGGCTGCACAGCGCGCAATAGTCCATCATGTGCGAGAGGAGCGCCCGCCCGCACCCGGGCCGCTCGCATCTCATCGCGGCCCCCGACAGACCTTGGCCAGCGCGCAGCGGGTGCAGGTCCGGCGGTGGCGCCGGTACGCCTCTTCGGCCTCGCCGCACTCCCCGAGGAATGCGCGCGTGGTCCATGCGCAGCCGAACCCCACCCCGGCCAACGTGCCCAGCGCGATAAACAGCAACGCGAGGATCGCCGTCATGGCTGACGCTCCCCGCGCAGCAGCGCCACGCCGTCGTAGAGCCACGCCCGGCCGCGCGCGATGGCGTTGAGCGCGGAGGCGGACAGCCCGTGCGACCGCGCGCGGGCCTCGGTCTGGCGCAGCATGTCCGCCAGCGCGAGGAGCTCCCCGGCGACCGCCTCTTCGGCTTTTTCCTTGGCCGTCATCGACGACCTCGCACGGCATCGGCCGCCGCCTTGGCCGCGTTCGCGGCCTCGACGGCATCAGCCGCGGCCCCGGGCAGGTTCCCGGACCTGGCCTTGGTGTAGGCGCGCGCGCCCGCGTAGACGGCGGCGGCGATCGGCGCGGCGATGACCGCGACCGGCGCGCCAAACACCGCCCCGGCGACCGTCGCGCCGACCGACGCGAGGGACAGCCAGAACTCCGTGGTTCGCCAACCCGGCTTCACTTGCCACCTCCGACCATCGGCGGCCAGGACCAGCGCCCCTTTTTCGGCAGCACGTCTGGCGGCGCATCCGCGTGCGGAACGCCCTGATGGAAGTACAGCGACGCGGGACCGAACGTCGCCAGGTCGCAGAGGGTCAGCGACGGGGCGGGCGCGTGGCTGGGGCCGCCGTCGATGAGCTCGACCTCGTGCACGGCGGTGACGATCGCGGCGTAGACCTCGCCGCCGCACGCGTCCGGCGCGCGGAAGTGCACGATGCGTCCGATGGTGGGCTTCATCGCCGCACCGCCGTTCCCGCGAAGGGGACCGCCGCCACGACGCCGGTACGCTCGCGCAGCGCCCGGAACATCTCGCAAAGGAGCTCCTCGGTGCGGTACTGGAGCGCCGCCACGCCGACCGCGTGGTCAGCGCTGCGCCCCAGGCGATCCGCTGCGCGCTCGAAGTCGTTCAGCGCGCGCAGGCACCGGACGACGGTCGAGTCGTCGAGGCCCGCGCGCAGGATGGCGGTGATCGGGTCGCGCTCCCACGGGTCATCCGCCGCGGCCTCGGGGTCTTCCTTCTGCGCCGCGATGCCGAGGCACTGCACGCAGTCGGCGGCCGGCGCGAACGACGTCGCTAGATGCCCGCCGCCCGAGTTGAGGGGCTGACCGCACAGGGTGGCCGCGCCCTCGCCGAAGAGATGCGTTCGGCCGGCGAGGTCGCCGGGCCGCTCGGGCCGCGGGGCCTCTTCGGCGGCTGCGCCGGGCTGCGCGCTGCTGGGGGCAACCTCCGTCTCCCGGTCCGCCTCGCTGCACGTTGCGTCTCCGCGGTCGGGAAGCCCGAACATGGGGCCCAGTCCGCGCGCCCTGATCTCCGCGTCCACGGCGGCGGCGCTGGCCGCTTCCTTCGCGCGCCAGCACGGGAAGCAGTCGCCGGTCGCGCCCGGCGGCAGGTGCCCGCACTGCCCCTGCGTCTGAATGTGCCGCAGGATCGCGGCCTGGTCCGCCGGCCCGTGCTCGGGGGCGCCTTGCGCGCCCCCTTGCGATCCATCGGTGGCACTCCGCGCTGACCCCCCGTTCAGGGGTTGCGCGCAAGTACCTGGAATTACTGGGTCAGAGGGAGAGGAGAGAGAGGGATTCGAACCCTCGGTCTCTTCCGCTCCCCCGCTCTCGCTGTTTTGACAGTTCGAGATTCCGCGGGGTTGCGTCGTGTTCATGTGAGATAGGTCCCTTCCTTGTCGTGTGGATAAGTCGTGCTCGGTGTCACTCTCGCGATCCAATCGGCCTTTGGGGATGAGCTGTGGATAACCTCACTTCCTGGGGAACTTGATGACCCCTGTGCAGGATGCCGGCAAGCGAATCTCGCCGGTGCCCGAAAACACGTTGCACGTCGTCGCGCGCAGGTCGTCCATGCAACGCGGATAGGACTCGCCGACCTGCACCGCGGCGCCGCAGTCGAGCGCGGACGTGGCCGCCGCGCGGCAGTCGGCCGACGTGATGCGCGTGCACTCGACGGCGCGCGAGCAATACAGGTCGACCAGCGACATGCACTTCATCCGGGCCTCGGGCGCATCCGGCCACTCCTCCGCTTCGCCGCAGCTCGCGGCCAGCAGCGCCAGCACCAACAACCGTTTCATGCGAGCTCCTTTCGCAGCGGGATCACCTCGGCCCCCGGCGCCACCGTCGGCGGCGGGGGCATCTTCGAGAGGAAAACTTCGTCGGCCTTGCGCTCGATGACGTCGAACGGGACCATGCCGTAGATGGTCTCGACCATCGCGGACGACGTGTGGCCCATGTGGCCGGCAACGTCGCGCGGCTTGAGCCCACCGGCCAAGAGCGCGGAGGCGGCGCCGCGGCGAAGGTCGTTCGAGGAGAACGGCTGAATGCCGGCCAGGGCGGCGTAGATCTTCAGACCGCGATCGAGCGATGGCCACGGGCCGACAACCGGCACGTCGCGCGCGGGCCGGTTCTGGCGCTGCCACTCGATGAGGAGCCGCTCGCGGAGCGCGCCGGGCAGCCGGCGCGGCTCGGGCTTGTGCGATCGGCTGGTCTTGGCGAAGACGTTCAGGTACACGCCGCGCTCAGCGTCGACGTAGCCCCAGAGAAATTTGTCGGTGACGTCGGAGGCGCGGAGCGACAGGTAGAAGATCAGCAGCACCGCGACCTGACGGCGCGCGACCTTGTCCGCGGCGTCCTGGTTGCCGGCGTCCGCCCAGCGGCGCAGGGCCGCATTGAAATGCGGGCTGTAGTGCATCGCCCAGACCTCGGATTCGGTGACGACGCGCGAGCGCGGCACGTAGAACCGCTGTTCCCCGTCTCGAGTGACGCGCGGGCGGTCGGCCGCGTCGAGGAGATCATCGCGCGACCAGTACCGGCCGATGCGCGCGCCCCAGGTGAGCGCGCGATAGAGGGTGTCCACGAAGTGCTTTACGGTGTGGCTGGAGTACTCCGCGCGGTGGCAGGCGGTGATGAGATCGTCGGTCGCCTTGAAGGCGCCCGCGCCGAGAAAGTCACGGACGGACAGATGCCCCCAGCGCTCGCGCAGCGTGTTGGCTTTTCCGCCGTAGAACTTCCGCGTGGCGGTGGTCGGGAACCGCTCGGCGCGAAACCAGCGGGTGAGGAGATCGGCCAGCGTCCGCGGCGCTTCGAGCTCCAGCGCAAGCTGACCCTGCTGGGCGCGTTGCTCGGCGAGGAGCTCGGCGCCACGGGCCAGCGCCTTGCGCTCGGGGTCCGTCTTGGGAACCCCCGTCGAGAGGCAACCGAACCCCTCCGCGCGTAGGTCGACCTGCCAGAAAGGGGAGCCCGGTTTGTGGTAGGTTCGCATCAGCCCTCGGTGTCTCGGGGGTCAGCGGCCAGCATCCCCGGACTTGGCGGTTACGGGGCGCTGGCCGCGCTGCTTTTGGGAGGTACGGCGCGCACGGGGGCGTGCGCCCGGCCACGTTACGCAAAGCACGGGCCGCGCGCAAGTAGGCGCGCACGCGTGCGCGCGTGTAATGCGCGCACGGGCGGTGCGCGCACAGTGTATTGCGCGCGCCACGGTGCGCGCAGGGGTCACGCCGCGTCTGGGGAGGGGGCGGGCGGCTGGGGGAGCTCGGAGATCACCAGCCCGCCCGGCGACTTGAAGCCCGACCAGCCGCGCTCGGTGCGTACGGGCGCGTAGCCGCCCACCGAGATGTAGTGCCCGCCGTCGAGGCGCCAGCGGATTTCGTCGAGGGTCTTACCGGAGCAGATCACCTGGAGGGCGCGCTTGGCGGGGTTGCGCTCGACCCGCTGCCCCGTCGCCGGGTCGATGAAATGCGCATCCCGCTGCGACAGGAACTTCACCACGTACCACCGCGCTTCGACGGTGCCAAGGGAAGTCACCGTATCGACCAGCAGCGCGGACGCGTTGCCCGCGCCGAAATGCCGCCGGAGAAGGCGGGCGATTTCCTTCGGGTACTGGTCAGACGTTCGCCATGAACTCGGGAGGGTGCCGGGCTTTGCCATCGTGGCACCAGCATCGCGCGCACTTGCCAGATTGGCAAGACCGTGAGACACGTTGACGCTGAGGCGCGCGAGTTGCGCGCATTTGGCATCCACAGCCGAGGGGAGCGACAGAATGGCAAAGAAGCACGTGAACTACGAGGGGAAGCCGCCGCGTTTCAGTGAGCACCTCGCCGACGCGAACAAGGAGTTCGCGCGGCTGAAGGGCCCGGAGCGCGCACCGCTGGTCAAGGCGCTGGCCGCCGTCGCGAAGGAAGATCCGACGGCCCCCAGCAGCGCGGACGCCCCGTCGGCGTTCGACAAGGCGATCGAAGCGTTCGTCGACGCGGCCCCCTCCGACGTGCGCAGCGCTGCGCGCATCGTGGTCCGCGAGGCTGCGCGCGAGTGCGAGCGGCGCGGCCCCCGCTGGGCCAAGGCGTACCTCGGCGAAGCGCTGACCAAGGGCCTGCCCGCGCTGGCGCAGTGACGGGCCTGGAGAAAGCCGCCGCCACCGTAGACGCACTCGTCGCGGCCCTGCCCGCCGAGACGCGCGCAGCGGTGGCGGAAGTTGCGCGCGCGGCGCTGCCCGTGGTGGAGCGCCGCGCGCGCGAGCTCGAACCGCTGGCGTCGCTGGTGATGCCGGCGCTCCGCGCGACGTGGAAGGCGTTCGCGCTGGAGGTCGCTACGGAAGGCATCAGCGACGCAGGGCGCACGCTGGGGGCCGCGTTCAAGAGCCACGCGCCCGCAATCATGGGAACTCTCTCGACGATGGTGGACGATGGCGGAACCAGCGTGTAAGCGGACGCGGCATCACTCCTGGGACAACGGGCCGCAGCCCGGCTCGGTGTGCCTCGCATGCAAGACGCCGTACAAGGGGCGCGGCCGGCGCGCGCTCGGCGACGACGCGCAAGCGTTCGCGGCGGCGCTCGGCGGACAGACTCAAAAAGGGCCCGAGCCATCAGGGGGCGGCCCGCCAACAACGAACCCCCAGCCGACGACGGCGGCGGAAGGCGCGCCTCCATCGCCGCCGCCGTCGTCGGCCGCGCTCAGCGTCGAGGACACCGACGGCGACGAAGACTTCTGGCCGATGGTGGCCGACGGAGTCACCGGCGGCTACGTGTGGATCAACCAGAAGATTGCCGACCGCGCGCGCTACCGGCTGAACAAGCCGAGCGCGAAGCAGGCAGAGAAGTTCTCCGCGGCGCTCGCGCGGAAGCTGGCGAAGTGGTTCCCGGACGTGGAGCTCAGCGAAACCAAGAAACTCATTCTGGCCGGC
>Ga0196964_10000771_pt1 | contig 17773 bp, 9 predicted proteins | sample S1_10metaG_FD_148615 | JGI IMG/M metagenome (GOLD analysis project Ga0196964, IMG submission 148615) | Soil microbial communities from Anza Borrego desert, Southern California, United States - S1_10 | ecosystem: Environmental > Terrestrial > Soil > Desert | place: USA: California | collected... | reverse complement strand
TTGCGGCAAGCGAGGGGTCCTCCTCGATCAGCTTGGCCAGGGCGCCGGACAGGCGCACGTCGTCCTTGCGGTCGGCGGTGGTGATGGCGACGGCGTAGACCGGGGTGCGCTTCACCGGCGCGGACCTGGCCTGGCGCGCCTTGCCGTCGGCGGAGACGAGGTCGCCGGCGCGGGCCTCCTCGACCTTGCCGATGGCGACCACCTCGCCCCAGCCGGCGGTGGGGACCTTCTTCGTGGTCGCGCCGAGCAGGGAGAACAGGCCGGACGCCCGCGCCTTCTGCCCGGTCCCGAGCGTCAGTTCGGCGCCGTCCGCGATCTTGCCGGCCAGCACCCGGGCGTAGGCGAGCTTGCCGGCCTGGCCGGCGTGGGCCGTCTTGAAGACGTAGGCGCAGTCACCTTCGGCGCCGACGCGCTGGGCGGCGGCTTCGGGCGTGGGCGTGTCGTGGCGCAGCGCCTTCAGCAGGCGGCGCACGCCGAACCCGTTCTGGGCCGAGCCGAAGAAGACGGGGGTGATCAGACCCTCGCGCGTCTCGCGCACGAGGTCGGCGAAGACCACGTCCTGGGGCGGGATCACGTCCGACAGCAGCTGCTCCATCAGCTCGTCGTCGTAGTCGGCCATCTGCTCCAGCATGTGGAAGCGCGCCTCGGCCTCGCGCTCGACCATGTCGGGCGGGATGGGCTGCTGCTCCGAGGCCTGGCCCTGGCGGTAGATGAAGGCGCGCTCCAGCGCGAGGTCGACGAAGCCGACCGCCTTGTCGTCCTTCCAGATCGGGATCTGGCGGGCCACCAGCGGCGTCGTGGACGAAGGCTGCCAGGCCGCCAGCAGGTCGCGGATGCGCCCGTGGGCCTGGTCGATCTTGTTGACGAAGATGGCCCGCGGCACGCCCAGCCGCTCCAGCTCCTTGAGCGTCGGCTGCAGCATCGGGCCCTTGTCGGCGTCGGGATCGATGACCACCAGCGCCAGATCCACCGCCTGCAGGGCGTGGTCGGCGTCGGCGCAGAACTCGACGGAGCCGGGGCAGTCGATGACCGTGTAGCGGTCGTCCATGAAGTCGAAGGAGGCCACCGACAGTTCGGTGGAGAGGCCATGCGCGCGGGATTCCGGGCTGTGGTCGCCGACCGTGGCGCCTGGGCCGCCCTGGCGGTCGATGGCGCCGGACGCGAACAGCAGCGCCTCCATCAGCGCCGTCTTGCCCGCCCCGTTGGGCCCCACGAGCGCGATCGCCCGCGCGCCGGATGCTCTGCCCGCCATGTCCGTCTCCTTTCGGTCGCCGTGACGCCGACCGCGGAGCGGCCCGCGTCAGTCCGAGGCTCTATGCTCCGGGCCCGGACGGCCGCGGGACTAGCCTCTTCGTCATCGTTCCTCCCGGGCCGACGGCGAATCAAGCTGAATCCGTTCAGCGAACGCCGTGCGCCCGGTCACGCTTTCGGGAGCGGTGGTGCGGCCGGCCCACCTCCCGCCCTTCGGGCCACCTCCTCCCGGAGGAGGGGGAGACGGACGTTCGCGGGTCTCCCTCTCCTTCAGGAGAGGGACAGGCGGCGCAGCCGCCAGGGTGTGGCCCTCCAGCGGAGTGCAACGGCGCCGTTCGCTGGGTGGTGCGAGCCGCCCCACCCCCGTCCGCTTCGCGGCCACCCCCTCCTGAAGGAGGGGGAGACGTCTAGCGGCCGGCCGCCGCCAGCACGCCTCGCACGGCGGCCTTCCAGCCGCTCAGCAGGCGCTCGCGTTCCCCTGCGTCCATGCGCGGTCTCCAGCAGGCCGGCTCCTCGGCGGCAGGAACGTCGAGGCTGTCGATGAGGCCGGCGCCCAGGGCCGCGAGGCGGGCGGCGCCGAGGGCGGTCATTTCCTGGAAGGCGGGGCGCTCGACCGGGACGCCGGTGATGTCGGCCAGGAACTGCATGGCCCAGCCGTTGGCGGTGACGCCGCCGTCGACCTTCAGGGTCGAGGGCCTGGGCGCGCCGTCGGCCATCAGGGCGTCGAGCAGGTCGGCGGTCTGGTAGGCGAGGGACTCGAGCCCCGCCCGCACCACGTGGGCGCGGGTGCTGTCCCGCGTCAGGCCGACGATGGCGCCGCGCGCCTCCGCCTCCCACCACGGCGCCCCCAGGCCGGTGAAGCCCGGCACGAGGTAGACGCCGCCATTGTCCCTCAGGTCCTGGGCCATGGCCTCGGACTGGCGGGACTCCTCGATCAGCTTGAGCCCGTCGCGCAGCCACTGGATGGTCGAGCCGGCGGAGAAGATGGAGCCCTCCAGCGCGAAGGCGCGGCCGCCGCCGGCTTCATAGCCGACCGTGGCCAGCAGCTTGTTCTGCGACAGCCGCGGGACGTCGCCGACGTTGATCACGAGGAAGGCGCCGGTGCCGTAGGTGACCTTGATCTCGCCGGGCCGGAGCGCCGCGTGCCCGACCAGGGCCGCCTGCTGGTCGCCGGCGACGCCGGTGATCGGGAACGCCTTGCCGAACAGGCCCGCCTCCGAAGAGCCGAACTCGCCCGCACAGGGGAGGATGGACGGCAGTACGGCGCGCGGGACGCGGAACAGGTCCAGCAGGCCGTCGTCCCAGTCGCTGGCGTCGAGCGCCATCAGCGAGGTGCGCGAGGCGTTGGTGACGTCGGTGACGAAGGCGGAGCCGCCGCTCAGCCGGTGCATGAGATAGCAGTCGATGGTGCCGGCGCAGAGCTCGCCCGCCGCGGCCCGCTCCCGCGCGCCCTCCACCTGGTCCAGCAGCCAGGCGATCTTGGTGCCGGAGAAATAGGGGTCGAGGACCAGGCCGGTCTTTTCCGCCACCGCAGGGCCGTGGCTGGCCGCTGCCAGAGCATCTGTGACGGCGGCGGTTCGCCGATCCTGCCAGACGATGGCCTTGTGCAGCGGCTTGCCGGTGGCGCGCTCCCACAGCACCGTCGTCTCGCGCTGGTTGGTGATGCCGATGGCGGCGATGCGCGCGGGTCCGCCGACGTCGCGGATGGCCTCGCGGCAGGTCTGCAAGGTCGCGCGCCAGATCTCCTCGGCGTCGTGCTCGACCCAGCCGGGGTTCGGATAGTGCTGGGCCAGCTCGATCTGCCTGAGCGCCCGGGGCTTCCAGTCGAGGCCGAAGACGATGGCCCGGGTCGAGGTGGTGCCCTGGTCGATGGCGAGGATCAGCGGGTCCATGGTCGCTCCGGCTGTGGGCCCACAGCAAAGCGCAACGGTTGGTGATTGGCCAGCGTGGCCGCGACGCTGCTAATGCGCCGCGCCATGACCACGACCTCTCCGACCTTCGCCGACATTCAGGATGCCGCCGCCCGCCTGAAGGGCCAGGCGGTGGTCACGCCGCTGATCGAGAACGCGGCGCTGAACGAGCGCGTCGGCTGCCGGGTGCTGCTGAAATGCGAGACGCTTCAGGTGTCGGGCAGCTTCAAGTTCCGCGGCGCCTACAACCGCATCAGCCATTTCTCCGAGGAGGAGAAGGCGCGAGGCGTGGTGGCCTATTCCTCCGGCAACCACGCCCAGGGCGTGGCCGCGGCGGCGAAGCGCGTCGGCACGCGGGCGCTGATCGTCATGCCGCACGACTGCCCGGCGGTGAAGATCGAGGGCGTGAAGAGCTACGGCGGGGAGGTGCGGCTCTACGACCGCTGGAAGGAGAGCCGCGAGGCCATCGGCGAGGAGATCGCCCGCGAGCGCGGCTCGGTGCTGGTCCCGCCGTTCGACGACTTCCATGTCATGGCCGGCCAAGGCACCGCGGGGCTGGAGATGGCCGAACAGGCGAAGGCGCTCGGCGTGACGCTGGACGTGGTCTGCGCGCCGGCGAGCGGCGGCGGCCTGGTGGGCGGCATCGCGCTCGCCATGGAGGCGCTGAGCCCGTCGACCGCCGTCTATGTCGCCGAGCCGGCCGACTACGACGACCACGCCCGTTCGTTGGCGGCCGGGGAGCGGCGGACCTATGCGCCGAATCCTGAGCCGTCGTTCTGCGACGCCCTCATGGCGCCCATGCCGGGCGAGGTGACCTGGCCGGTGAACAGCCGCCTGCTCAGGGGCGCGGTGTCGGCCACCGACGCCGAGGTGGCCGAGGCCATGCGCTTCGCCTTCCGCTGGCTGAAGCTGGTGGTTGAACCCGGCGGCGCCGCGGCGCTGGCCGCCCTGCTAAACGGTCAGCTGCCGGCGCAGGGGACTGTCGGCGTCGTGCTCAGTGGCGGGAACGTCGATCCGGCGCTCTACGCCCGGGTGCTGGCCGGCGAGCTCTGAGCCCTACTTCTTGGTCGTGACGCCGTTCTTCTTGGCGTCGAACATCTGCACCGGGCTGTCGATGAAGCCGTAGCGGGTGGCGCGCGCCTCCAGCTTGCCGTTCTTCGGCGGCGCGACCGGGCCGCGGTAAAGCTTCCACGGCTTCTTCTCGTCCTCGCGCCATTGGATCGACGAGCCCGGGGTCAGGGCCTCCATCGTCACCCGGCCGCGCACCAGGCGCAGCAGCGGCGGCGCGGTGACCGGCGTCACGCCCGCGGGGCGGTAGCGGTCGCGCAGCTCCTGGGTGGTCGAGGTCGACAGGTCCGGCGTCACCGAACGGAAGGCCGACAGCGCCGCGGCCATCCGCTGGACCTCGGACAGACGCCCGGCGTCGGCGGCCAGGTTCTTCAGCTGGTGCGGGTCGGCGACGATGTCGTAGAGCTCGACCTCCGCCCGCGGTGTGGTCTGGTTCGGCCCCAGCGAGGGCGTGCCGCCCTGGCCGGCGACGGCGTCGTAGAAGGCGCCCCGGCGCGCAAGATCGAACAGCCGCGTCTCCGGCGACTCGTTGCGGATGAAGAGATAGCGGCCGTCGCGCACGGCGCGGGCCCGCTCGAACACCGCGCCGACGCGGTTCTGGATCGAGAACACGAACGGCCACGGCGCCTCTGGCTTGGCCGACAGGCGGTCACGGCCGTGCATCCAGGCCATGGGCTGCATGCCGACGAGCTTCAGCACCGACGGCGCGAGGTCGACGCCGGAGAACAGGGCCCTGCTCGTGGTTCCCTTCGCGCGGCCGTCCGGGTGGCGCACGATCAGCGGGACGCGCACGCCGGAATCGTAGAGGGTGCGCTCACCGCGCGGCCACGGCGGGCCGGTTCGGGCGGTGAGGATGATGACCGTGTCGTCCAGGGCGCCCGCCTTCTCGAGCCGGGCGATGGCCTCGCCGATCTGGGCGTCGATGGCGGCGATGCGCTCGTAGCGGGCCTTCATGGCCTGGCGCAGCGCGGGGGTGTCCGGGAGATAGGGCGGGACCGCCAGCTTGGCCGCGTCGATGGCGGGCGGAGCGGGGGCCTTTTCCTCCTTCTGGAACAGGCCTTCCAAGAAGCCCTTCTTTTGCGGCTTGGTGGCCGAGGCTTCCTCGGGCGGAAGGGTCGAGACCTCGACCACGCCCAGGAACGGTTGGGGAATGTCGGCCTCGGGCCAGGCGGCCTCGAAGCTGCGTTCGTTCAGGTCCCACAGCCCGCCGACGCCGCCGAAGGGGTCGGAGCTCGGGCCGACGCGGAAGGTGTGCCAGCCCTTCTGGCGCAGCAGCTCGGGGAAGGCCTTCACCTCCGGCTGGGGCGCCACGGTCCAGCCGCGGCCGTCGGTCCAGTCCTGGACCACGCCGAGCGTCTGCGGATGCACGCCGGTGATGAGGCTGGCCCAGGCGGCGCCGTGCGAACCCGAGGCGGCGTAGGCGTTGGTGTAGGTCACGCCCTCGCGCGCGAGACGGTCGATGTTGGGCGTGGGGACGGTCTTGTCGCCGTAGGGCGAGAGCTCGTGTCCAAGGGCGTCGACGACGAAGATCAGGACGTTGGGCCGCGTCTCGTTCTGGGAACGGGACAGGATCTGAGGCGCCCGCTCGCGCTGGCACGCGGTCGCGGAGACCATCGCTCCCACCAGCACAAGCGACAGAATCGCCTTGAGGAATTTCTGTGCGATCCGAAACGGCATGTCGCGCGCCCGACCTCCCTACCCCCGGCCCCGGCGGCTCCTACTGCAGTAACCTTGCCATTAGAGGAGGCTTTCGCGGGTGTCACCCGTCCGCGGCGCGCCCATGGGACGCAGCCGCGCTATGAAGGGCCATGCAGCCGATCCCGATCGAGGACCCGAACGACCCGCGCGTCGCCGCCTACCGCGACATCCGTGAGCGCGACCTGGTCGGGCGCGAGGGCCGGTTCGTGGCCGAGGGCGAGGTGGTGCTGCGCATGTTGGCGGCCTCCAGCCGGTTCGGAACGGAGTCCGTGCTCGTCGACGGCAAGCGGCTGGAGAAGCTGCGTCCGATCCTCGAAGCTTTTCCGGCGGACACGCCCGTCTATGTCGCCGGGCAGGCGGTGATCGACGCGGTGGCGGGCTTTCACCTGCACCGGGGCATCCTCGCCATCGGCGTGCGCGGACCGGAGCCGGACGCGCGCGCGCTGCTGGCTGGATTGCAGGGGCCCCAAGTGGTGCTGGCCCTGTTCGGCATCTCCAACCACGACAACATGGGCGGGCTGTTCAGGAACGCAGCGGCGTTCGGGGCCGGCGCGGTGCTGCTCGACCCCCATTGCTGCGACCCGCTCTACCGCAAGGCCATCCGCGTCTCGGTCGGGCACGCCCTGACCATGCCCTTCGCGCGGCTGGGGGAGGGCGAGGATCCCCTGGCGCTGCTGGCGGAGGCGGGGTTCGAGCCACTGGCCCTGACGCCGGCCGGCGCGACGCCGCTCGCGAAGCTCAGGCCGCCGCCGCGCGCGGCCGTGTTGCTGGGGACCGAAGGGCAGGGGCTGCCGCCGGAGGTGATCGCCCGCTGTACGCCGGTGGCGATCCCCATGGCCGAGGGGGTGGACAGCCTGAACGTGGCGGTGACGGCGGGGATCGTGCTCCACCACCTGCGCTTCGGCGGCTAGCCGGCGGCGCGGATCTCCTCCGGGCCAGCGCCGGGGCCGAGCGCCGCCAGGGTCTCGTCCAGCGCCTCGGCCAGCGCCAGCAGCAGTTCGCCGGGAACCGGCCCGCGCTGGGCGGCGGCCTCCACGGCGACGGCGCGGTTGGCCACGCGCCGCGCGCCGATGCTGGTGCTCATGGACTTCAGGGCGTGGGCGGCGCGGCCCATGGCGGCCCAGTCCTCGGCGTCGCGGACGGAGATCAGGGCCTTCGGCGCGTTGTCGCGGTAGATCTGCTCCACCCGGGCGGCGAAGTCGCTGCGGCCCATCTCGGCCATGCGCACCAGCTCGGCGCGCATCTCCTCGTCGAACAGGCTGTCGTCCTCGACCTCAGGCTCGGCCAGCGGCTCGGCGGGAACGGAGCCCTCGCCGAAGTGGCGCTCGAAAGCCGAGGCGAGGTCGGCGACGGTGAAGGGCTTGTAGATCACCCCGTCCATGCCCGCGTCGCGCCAGGCACCGGCGCCCGACCCCACCACGTGGGCGGTCAGGGCCAGGATCACCGAGGGGTGGTGGCCGAGCTGGGGCTCGGCCTGGCGGATGCGACGCGACGCGTCGAAGCCGTCGAGGCCCGGCATGGAGCCGTCCATCAGGATCAGGTCATAGCGGCGAGCCATGGCCATATCGACCGCCTGCAGGCCGTCCTCGGCGAGGTCAGGCTTCACCCCCAGCCGGTCGAGCGCCTCGACGGCCACCTCACGGTTCACGGCGGAATCGTCGGCGACCAGCACGCTGAGATGCTCGTAGCGCGGCAGGGCCTTCATGCGCGGCCCGGTCTCGGCCAGCGCCCCCTGCAGCGGCTTGCCCGCGCGGGCGGCGTCCAGCAGGGCCAGAAGGTCGCCGCGGCGCAGCGGGCGCACCAGGGCGGCGGCCGCCTCGTCCCGTTCGGTCAGGCGCTGGGCCTCGTCCTCGGTGGCGCAGAGCACCACGGTGCGCTCGCGGGGCGTTCCCCTGGCGTCGCCGGCGAAGACGATGGCGGGATCGCCCCGGCCGCGCGCGCCCCAGATCTCGAGATAGCGGGTCACGGCCTCGGCGGTCAGCGGCGGCAGGCCCTCGACGGCGGCGACCATTTCCGGCTGGAGCGCCAGCTCGACGGGCCGGCCAACGCGCGGCAGGACGAAGGCGAAGGTCGAGCCGACGCCCGGCTTGCTCTGCAGCCGCCACTCGCCGCCCATGGCCCTCACCAGCCGGTCGCAGATGGCGAGGCCCAGGCCGGTGCCGCCGTACTTGCGCGTGGTTGACTGGTCGGCCTGGGAGAAGGCCTCGAACAGGGTCGGGAGCTTGGACTCCTCGATGCCCACGCCGGTGTCGCGGATCGACACCGTGACGGCCTCGTCGGCGCCGGGGGCGATCTCGATCATCACCCCGCCGCGCTCGGTGAACTTGATGGCGTTGTTGACCAGGTTGCCGATCACCTGGCGCAGGCGCACCGGGTCGCCCATCAGGGGCGGCGTGCGCGGATCGACGAAGACGGCCAGGTCCAGGCCCTTGCTGCGCGCGCGCTCGGCGAACAGGCTGGCCACGTCCTCGGCCGCCTCGGCCAGGTCGACCTCGATCCGCTCCAGCTCCATCTTGCCGGCCTCGACCTTCGAGAAGTCGAGGATGTCGTTGATGATCGACAGCAGCGACCGGCCCGACTTGGCGATCACGTCGGCGTAGCGGCGCGGCCGGGCAGGCAGGTCGGAGGCAGCGAGCAGGTCGCTCAGCGCCAGCACGCCGTTCAGCGGCGTGCGGATCTCGTGGCTCATGACCGCCAGGAAGTCTGACTTGGCCGCGTTGGCCTGCTCGGCCGCCTCCTTGGCGACGCGAAGTTCGGCGGTGCGCTCGGCCACGGTGGCCTCCAGCCCGGCCATATGGGCGGCGATGCGCGCCTCGCGCTCGCGCACGGCCGCGAGCATCTCGTTGAAGCCGTCGACCAGCTCGGCCACCTCGCCGTCGGCCTTCACCCTGGCTTCGGCGGAGAAGTCGTTGGTCTCGCGCACGTGGGCGACGGCGCCGGCGAGGCTGACGATCGGCTCGCTGATCGAGCGCCCGAACCGCCAGGCGACCAGCAGGCCGGCGATCGCCGCGGCCCCGGCGCCGGCGAGGCTCGCCCACAGGGTGGCGGCGAGCCGCGCGCGCAGGCCCGGCGCCTGGCTGAAAACGACCAGCCGTCCGACCTTGCGTCGGCCGTCCATCACCGGCGTCGTCACCTTCACCGAGCCGGTGCTCACGATGTCCCACAGGGACAGGGCCTCGCCGTCCTTCAGCTCTCGGTCGCGGACCAGCCGCGAGCCCGAGCCGGTTTCGGCCAGCAGTCGACCGTCCGGCCCCTCCAGCCGCGCGTAGTTCACGTTGGGCATGTGGGCCACGGCGCGGATGACCTGGAAGGCGGCGCGCCGGTCCTGGGCCGCCACGGCTTCGGTCGATATGGAGGCCATCACCCGGGCCAGGCCCTGCAGCCGCTCGGTCTCCAGCGCCGCCTGGCGACGGGCGTCGGACCAGGTGGAGACGCCGGCGGTGACGAGCACGGCGACGCCGAGCGAGGCGAGCACGAGGCTTCCCAGCCTCCGCCCGATGCTCCTGCGTCGACCTGTCGCCACCGAAAACCTCGGCCAATCAGAATGCTAGGGCCGGACTATACCCGCCGTTAATGGACGGACCCTTAAGGTGGAACATCGACGACGCTGGGGAACAACGGTGTCGAGACCACGGGGCTGGAGTTCTGTACGGCAGGGCCTGAGGCGTTTCCTCCGGGATCGCGGCGGCATGGTCGCCCTGAAATTCGCCCTCGCCATCCCCGCCATCTCCGTCCTCTCCCTCGGCGCGGTGGACCTGCACTCGGTCCACACGGGCAAGGCCAAGATGCAGGACATCGCCGACGCCGCCGCGCTCGCGGGCGCGAAGGAGCTCGGCGTGGCCATGGACGACACTGCGCCGGTCGAGCGGGCCAAGGCCTGGGTCGCCTCCCAGCTGGCGCAATGGCCAGAGGCGCCGGCGGCCACCACCTCCGTCGAGGTGATCCAGCTCCCCGATGGGGTGAAGGCGCTGAAGGTCGACATCGACGGCCGCCGTCCGTCCTTCTTCGGGAGCCTGCTGCCGCCGGGCGGCTGGAACATGGACGCGCAGTCCATCGCCACCAGCATCGGAGTCACGCCGCTGTGCGTGCTGGCGCACGGCGCGCGCGGCCGGATCGCCGTCGACGTCAAGGACGCCAGCCGCATCGACGCCCCCCGCTGCATGGTGCACTCGAACAAGGAGATCCAGGTTCAAGGTCGCATCGCCGCCGAGGTGACCCAGTCGGTGGACTGGGCCCGCGGCAACATCACGCCGGCGCCCAACACGGGCGCGGCCAAGATCGAGGATCCGTTCAAGTCGCTGCCGCTCAACCCGCTGCGGCTATGCAACCAGCCGACGGTGACGGTCTACGACAGCGGCGTGCACTACCTGCAGCCGGGCGTGCACTGCGGCGTGGTGAACGTTCAGGGAGACGCGGAACTGATCCTGCGTCCAGGCGACCACTGGTTCATGCTTGGCGCCCTGGTCGTGAAGGAGAACGCCCGCCTGACCGGCCAGGACGTGGTCCTGCTGTTCGACGTGGCGTCCAAGTTCGAGTTCAAGGACAGCGCCGAGGTGAACCTCGACGGCCGCAAGAGCGGGCCGTTCGCCGGCTTCGTCATGGCCGCCAGTAGAGGGAACTTCCAGGACTTCATCATCTCCAGCGATCAGGTCGAGGCCCTGCTGGGCGTGATCTACGTGCCCGAGGCGAAGCTGATCGTGGAGGGTTCGGCCGACGTGGCGCGCCAGTCCGACTGGACGGTCATCGTCGCCAAGTACCTGGAGCTGAAGGGCTCTCCGCAGCTCTTCATCAACGCCGACTACGCCGGCTCGCCGGTGCCCGTGCCCGACGGCGTGGGCCCCCGCCAGGGCGGCAGCCGCCTGATCAAGTAGCCACCGGTTGCGCCGTCGACGCCGATGGGCGGATCGAGGGACCCTGAAGTCGGACAGGGGGAGCCGCCCACGCAGATGGTTGTGCGGCAAGGCTTTGCGCAGGCGGAGCGCGACTGCGCCTGTTATCGGTCTCTAAGAGTGGGAACCTAGGGGCGCCGAACGGCCCGGTTCAGGCGAAGCGCGACTGGGCGGGAGGGCCGGCGAGGGCGGCCTGGACGATCTCCACGAAGCCCGAGGCGCGCAGCGGCTTCTCGAACACCGCGTCGGCGCCCAGCGCCGAGGCCATGCCGAGCAGGTAGCGGGTGTCCAGCCCCTTGCCGCCGCCGGAGATGGCGATGACCTTGGTCTCGGGCCACCGGCGCTTGATGTCGCGGATGGTCTCGATGCCTTCCTTGTTCGGCATCAGCATGTCGAGGATCACCAGGTCGGGGCGAGCGAGGGCCATCTTGCGCAGGGCCACTTCGCCGTCTTCGGCCTCGGAGACCGCATAACCGTGCTGGCTCAGCATCTCACTGGCGACGAGCCGAAGGATCGGGTCATCGTCGACGATCATGATGTTGGCCGGAACGCTCATGGCGTACTCCCCTCAACGCTGACGATAGTCGCGCTGTGAAGAATATTCACTTAACGCCGAGGGTTAACGCCTAGTAGCTGAGCCGTAAGCCGACCCTCAGGGTTCGGGGCGGGCCGAAGCTCTCGGTTCCGTCCGCGGTCTCGCCGACCTCCACCTCGGTGTCGGTCAGGTTGTCGATCGCTGCGTAGAGCCCGGCGCGCCTTGAGAACAGCCAATCGGCGCGCACGTCGAGGGTGGTCGCCGCACCCAGGATGCGGCTGTTCAGGTCGTCCTCGAACCGCTCGCTCTCCCAGCGCACATCCGCCGACAGGCTGAGGCGATCGGTCACACGCCAGTCCAGCGAAGCCACCACGGTGGCCTCGGGGGCCTGGGCGGGGCGCAGGCCGGTGAGCTGCGGGGCGGCGTGGCCGCCGTCGACCTCGGCGTCGGTGAGGCTGAGCGCCAGGCGCAGGGAGACGGGGCCGAAGTCGCGTGCGGCCTCCGCCTCGAGACCCACGGCCTCGATGGTCCCGGCGTTGCGCCGTTCGCGCAGCACCCCGCCGGCGGGCACGAAGCCGGCGCGGGGGAAGATCCCCGGCCCGACGCCGATGGTGACGTTGGCGACCGGGTCGTCGATGCGGTTGGCGAACAGGGTGGCCGACCAGCGCCAGCCGAGGCTGGTCCCGTCCAGCCCCGCCTCCACTCCCGCCAGGCGCTCCGGCTCCAGGCCCGGGTTGGACTCGGTGATGTCGTTGCCGACCCGGAACGGCCGGTGCAGTTCGTTCAGGGTCGGCGGCCGGAAGCCGGTGTAGGCGGCTGCGCGCAGGGCGAGGTCGTCGGAAAGGGCGTACCGCAGGCCGAGCCGTCCGCTGACCACCTCCCCGGAGCGGTCGGCGGGGTGCTCCTCCAGGGTGACGGCGCCGGTGGCGCGGTCGCGCTCCAGCCGCAACCCGTCCCCCGTGGTCCAGCGGTCGGCGCGCACTCCAGCGGCGACCAGCCAGGGCCCGGAGCGCCAGGAGCCGTCGAGGTAGACGCCCGCCATGGAGGTGTCGCCGCCGGCGCGCCGGTCGCGGGTGAAGTCGCCGGCCATGAATCGGAAACGCTCGCGCGTCTCGCCCTCGGCGAAGCGGGCGTCGGCGCCCAGCTCCCACTGCCAGGCGCCTTCGCCGCCGCGCAGGGTGGCGTTGGCGCCCCAGCCGACGGCGGGCGTGGCGAACTGGCGGTTGGCCGGCGTGGTCCCGCTGCGGTCGGCCGCGACGGAGACGAAGGTGTTGAAGAGGTCGGTCTCCAGCCGCCAGAGCTGTACCCGCCAGCCGAGGCGATCGGGACCCGGCTGGCGGCCGAGCGCCACGCTGAGGGACCAGCCCTCGGTCGCCGAGCGGGCGCCGAGCAGGCCAGACCCGCGGGCCTCGTCCCAGGCGCCCAGCCGGATCGAGAGGTCGGCGGGCTCCAGCGCCAGGTCGAGGCGTACGGCGGCGCTGAGCGCCCTGAGGTCGAGCGGCCGGTCCGCCGGTCCGCGCGCGGCCCCGCGGACCGGCGTGTAGCCGTCACTGCGCTCGCCCAGTACCGTACCGAACAGCCGGCCGGACCCGGATTCGACATTGCCTGCGCCCGCGAGCCGAAGCCCGCCGAAGGAGCCCGCGGAGAGGTCGAGCACGCCGCCTTCGCCGCGCTCGCGCAGGCTGACCACCCCGGTGAGGGCGCCCGCGCCCCAGGGGCCGGAACCGGCGCCGCGGACGATCTCGATGGACTCCAGCGCCTCCGGCGGGACCTGGGACCAGATCACCCAGCCGCCGAACGGGTCGTGGATCGGCATGCCGTCGAGCAGGACCAGGGTGCGGCCGGCGCCGGAGGGGGCGATGGCGCGCAGGCTGACGCCCTGGGTCGTCGCATTGGCCGCGAGGCTGGAGGTGCGGCGGAAGAGCGATGCGCCCGGCGCGAGCTTCAGCGCCTCGTCGACTCGCGGGGTCTCCTCCAGCGCCTCGGCGTCCAGGGTGACGACGGAGAAGGCCGCGTCCGCGTCGCGGGGCGGCAGGCGGGCGGCGGTGACCACCACCTCCTGGACGGTTGCGGGCGGCGGCGGGGGAGCGGCGTCTGGCACGCCGGACCTATAGCGGCTCCCGCCCCGAACGCGCCAGCGGCCTCCGCGCTAGAACTTGCGGCCGACCCGCAGCCCGATGGTCCGCGGGCGGTTGGGCACGATGTAGGTCTGGAACCCGCACACCGCCTCGGCGCACTCGGCGTAGCGCCACAGGTTCTGGCGCTCGTCGAAGGCGTTGTCGACGAAGGCTTCGAACTTCCAGCGCTCGTTCTCGATGCCGGCGGAGAAGTCGAACACCCACGATTCCGGGAGCTTACCGATGATCGCCCGCTCGACCAGCCGCAGGTCGGTCCAGGCCTCGCCGGTATAGACCACCCCGCCCTGGACGTGGCCGTCGAAGCCCATGAACGGGAATTCGTAGCGGGCGAGCAGGTTGGCCTTCACCCGCGGCGTCACCGGCAGCGCCGTGCCCTCGGGCGCCAGCGGGGCCGGGCAGTTGGTCTCGGGGTCGCCGCTGGGGGTGAGGAAGCCGCAGTAGTTCTCCGACAGCTTGGCGTCGGTCAGGGCGAGGCCGCCGGACAGGGTCAGGTTCGCAGTCGGCCGCCAGACCACGTCGGTCTCGAGGCCCAGAACCGTGGCCTGGGCCGCGTTCTTGATCTCGGTCAGGCCCTGGGAGCCCAGGATGGAGAACTGGAAGTCGTCCCAACGCAGGGCGTAGACCGCGCCGTTCCAGCGCAGCGAGCCGTCGAGCCAGGTGGTCTTCCAGCCGAACTCGTAGTTGGACAGGAAGTCGGAGCTGTACGGCGGCAGCGAGCCGCGGCGGTTGATGCCGCCGGGACGGAAGCCGCTGGACCAGGTGACGTAGACCATCCGGTCCGGATCGAAGCGGTAGGCGATGTTCACCTTGTGGGTGAAGCCGGATTCCTCGACCTCCTTGTCGAGGTTGGTGCAGGGCGAATTGTCCACGACCGGCGGCCCGAAGCAGGCCGCCTCGCCGGTGGAGCCGGAATAGCCCGTGCCGAAGCCGAAGAAGCCCTTCAGCGAGTTGTCGGCCTGGAAGAGGCGCAGGCCGCCGGTGACGGTCACCTGGTCGGTCAGGTCCCAGGCCAGCTCGCCGAACAGGGCCGCGTCGCGGTCGCGGCGAAGCTGCTTGGTCAGCCACAAGGTGTCGTCCCAGCCGGTCACCTCGAGGAAGGAGGCCAGGTCGTTGATCTTGTAGCGCTGCATGATGTCATGCTCGCTGTCCTGGTAGTAGGCGCCGAGCACCAGGCGCGAGCGGGTCCAGGCGTAGGAGAAGCGCAGTTCGTGCGTCTGGCGCCGGTAGCGGTCCTTGGCCTGGATGTACTGGCCCGGATCGTCCAGCGGCACGTTGAAGTCGTCGACCCAGTAGGCGCCGTAGCCCGCCAGCACGTCGTAGAAATAGGAGTAGTCGGAGTAGTCCTGCTCGTAGTCGACGTCGCGGTGCAGGTAGGCCCCCGCATAGATCACGTCGATCTGGCCGATCTTGCCCTCGATGGTCAGGGACGCCTGATACCAGCGGTCGTGCGAGCTTTCGGGGAAGAAGTGGGTGACCTGCAGGTCGCCGACGGCGGGGTCGAAGCCGAACAGGCCCTCGGTCTTCTGCACCTGGCCCATGATCGAGGGCGTGATGGTCCAGTCGTCGTTGAGGTCGACGCGCAGGGCCGCACGGCCGCCGTAGGTCTCGGCGTCGTTGTAGTTGTCCTCGACCCGGTCGGCGTTGTCCACGACGCCGCCGGAGGTCGGGTAGGTGCGCGTGCCGAACACATTGTCGATGTAGCCGCCATCGCGGCGGTACCAGCCGACCAGGCGCGCGGCCGCGCTGTCGGTGATCGGCAGGTTCACGAAGCCTTCGACCGACCCGCCCATCTCGCCGTCGCTGACGGTGTTGAGCTCGAGGTCCAGCGCCGCGTCGAAGCCCGAGGGATCGGGCTTGTTGGTGATGATGCGGATGGTGCCGGCCTGGGAGCTGGCGCCGTAGAGGGTGCCCTGGGGACCCGCCAAGCTCTCGACCCGTGCGATATCGTAGATGTTGATGTCGAGCGGCCCCATGATCGTCGTGATCGGCTGCTCGTCTAGGTAGACGCCGACGCTCGGCAGGGACGCGGAGTGGTTGACGTTGTCGCCCGAGGCGATGCCGCGCATGTAGATGCTGGAGAAGCCGGGCGCGAAGGTCTGGTAGGACACGCTCGGCAGGTATTTGACGTAGTCGTTGAAGTCGGAGACGCCGAGCTGCTCCAGCTTCTCGGTCGGCAGCGCCTGGACGCTGACCGGCACGTCCTGCAGGTCTTCCTCGCGCTTCTGGGCGGTGACGATCACCTCGTCGACGGTGGTGGCGCCGGGCGCCGTCTGGGCAAGGGCGTCGGGCGCCCATGCCAGGAAGGTCGAAGTCATCAAGGCGGCGGTGAACGCCGCCCCCCGCTGCGCCACGCCGAGCTTCCGCATCCTGATCCCCCAGGCCCTGAGAACGTCGTTCGGGGGAATTGCTCCGCTCGCGGAGGGGCTTGTCAATCCGTCCGGTTGCACTGACGCAACCGTCCTATGCGTGAAGCTTGCGAGTGTGACTCGAAAAGCGCGCTTTCAGCCGTAGGGGTAGGCGTCGACCCTGTCGCCGAGCGCCCGGCGCAGCGGCTCGAGGAAAGGCTCGAAGTTGCGCCAGTGGTCGACCGATTCGCCGTAGATCGGCCGGCGGACCTGCTCGGAGCTGGCGGTGCGCACCGCGCGGTCGTTCTCGTGGAAGCGCAGGCAGGCGTCTTCGAACGGCAGGCCGCAGTACTCGAGCAGCCGGCGCGTCTCGCCTTCGGTGTCGGCGACCATGGCCTCGTAGTGCACGCGGTGCACGCGGCCCGGCATGACCCGGTCGAAGTGGTCCATCAGGCCGGCGTAGTCGGCCCAGTACCGGCCGAGCTCTTCCAGGTCGTAGGTGAAGGCCTGGCCGCGGGCGAAGTGCTGCTTGAAGGCGGAGAAGCAGCAGCCCATCGGATGGCGCCGCGCGTCGACGATCTTCGCGTTCGGCAGCATCAGGGCGATCAGCCCCGTGTGCGCGAAGTTGTTCGGCATCTTGTCGATGAAGAACGGCCGGCCTGTCTTGCGCTGGATGCGGGTGCGATCGAGGTACTCCTCCCCAAGCGCCCTCAAGCCATCCGCGTCGAGGTCGGCCAGCGCCTCAGGATAGAGGCTTTCGGGTCCCCGGTGGGTTCCGCCGCCGATCCGCCGCGCCATGGCGATGACGTCCGGCAGCTCCATGGTGCCTTCGACCTGACTGTGGCTCGCCAGGATCTGCTCGATCAGGGTCGAGCCGGACCGCGGCAGGCCGACGACGAAGATCGGATCGGGCGCGGCGCAGCCCCAGCCCTCGCGGGCCCGCATGAACTCGGCCGTGAACAGGGTCTCGCTGCGGCGGCGGTGGTCGCTCACCGCCTCGGGGTCGTACTTCACCTGGCTCCGGCGCAAGGCGGCGCCGCGGGCGAAGACCTCGAAGGCGCCGGCCCAGTCCTGCGCGTCCTCCCGGGCCTTGCCTAGCGCGAAGTCGAGATGGAGGCGGTCCTCGTCGGAGATATCCGGCCGGGCCAGCTCCCGCTCCAGCACGGCCACGTCTGCGTCGGCGAAACGGAAGGTCTTCAGGTTGGCGAGGCTCCACCATGCCTCGCCGAGGCTGGGCTCGCGCTCGACCGCCTGGCGGTAGGCGGCGATGCAGTCCGCGGTCCTGCCGACGGTCTTCAGCGCATGGCCGCAGCTCATCCAAAGCTTCGGCTGGTCCGGGTGCTCGGCCAGCAGGCCCTGGTAGAGGGCGATGGCCTCCTCGTATTCGCCGATGCGGCCCAGCGCGGCGGCCTTGAGCGTGCGCCAGCCGGCGCGGGTCGGGTCCTTCGCCAGCAGGCGGTCGATCTCGACGATGGCCTCCGCCGGCCGGTTCTGCCGGTGCAGCACGGTCGCCAGGTTGGCCCGCGCCGCGTCGAAACCGGGCGACAGCTCGAGACAGCGGACCAGCAGCCGCTCGGCCTCGTCGAGGCGGCCCCGCCGCGCCACGGCCTCGGCAAGCATGCGCAGCGCCGGCGCGTTGCCCGCCGCGTGCTTCAGATAGGCCTGCAGTCGTGCTTCCGCGTCGGGCAGCCGGTTCTCGGCCAAGGCGTTCGCCGCCTCGACCAGGGCGGGATCCGAAGCCGAGGCCCGGATCTCACCGGCCTCAGCCTCGGCTGCGCCGGCCTCGTCGCCGCAGGCGCGGCGGAACTCCGCGAGCGTTCGCCAGACCCGGGGACTGGACGGTTCGAGCGAGGCGGCCCGGGCGGCCGCGGCAGCCGCGGCGCCCGGCTCGCCGAGGTCCCAGAGTGCGAGTCCCGCCTCCAGGTGGGCCGGCGCCCAG
>Ga0196964_10000770_pt1 | contig 17781 bp, 7 predicted proteins | sample S1_10metaG_FD_148615 | JGI IMG/M metagenome (GOLD analysis project Ga0196964, IMG submission 148615) | Soil microbial communities from Anza Borrego desert, Southern California, United States - S1_10 | ecosystem: Environmental > Terrestrial > Soil > Desert | place: USA: California | collected... | reverse complement strand
CACAGCGTCGAATCGATCTTCTTTTTCGACAGCGAACGCAAGCTGACGGGCATCGCCATCAATCTGGCCTGTCCGTCGCAGGTGCTGGAACACTTAAAACGCATCTCCGCCGATTTCTGGCATGATGTGCGGATCGTCCTGCGCGAGAAGTATTCGAAAGATTTGAACGTGCTGGCCTTGTGTGGCGCGGCCGGCGACCAGTCGCCGCATCCGCAGTTCCGTAAAAAAGCGGACGGGCGCATGCGTGCGGCCCAGGGCAATCTTTCAGAAGCGCGCGCCATCGCGCTGCGCATCGCCGCCGGTGTCGATTCGGCGTACCAGGCAATTAAAGATCAGCCCGTCAGCGAGGTCCCCTTTGTACACCGCGTCGACGAGCTGAAAGTTCCCGGCCGCAAGATTAGCGAGAACGAATACCGTTCAGCCAAAGCGCTCTGCGCGCAACTGAAAGACAGCGTTGAGAACAAGAACAATCGTACGGCCGCGGCATTCCTGCGCTGGCACAGTGAGATTCTCACGCGTTATGAGAAGCCTGACAACTACGCTACCTATCCCGTGGAGCTGCACGCGATCCGCCTCGGAGACGTCGCGATTCTTTCCAATCCCTTCGAGCTGTTCATCGATTACGGCATGCAGATGAAGGCCCGCAGCCCTGCGATTCAGACGTTCGTGGTCCAGCTCGCCGGCGGCTGGGGCGGCTACTTGCCGACTCCGCGAGCGGTCTCCGGTGGCGGGTATAGCGCCGTCGCCGAAAGCGGCCTGGTCGGTCCAGAAGGCGGTCAGGCGCTGGTCGAACGGAGCGTCGAATTGATCACGCAGGCGTTCAAGAAGTAACGCCGACGGACATTTTTCAGGCCAGGAAACCGCGTTCAACCGGCGCCCTAATTTTTGTCGAAAATGAATGCAATAAATGGCGGCCTGATGCGTCAATAAAGGTGCCTGAGAGCGGCTAACGGCTGAGCTCGACATTTATGTGATCCGGCCGCTGCACGTGTGCAATTTTTTACAGATTGCTTCACCGGGCTGAGTACGGAGCAGAGACCTCTATAAGGAGTGTTTTGCGCACACATGTGCGTTTCTGGACAGATTCTGCGAGCGGTCGATGCGCTGTTTGCCTCTTTATGGCCGGCGGGTCGCGTGGTAGAAATTCCAGCGGGAGGTATCTTCACGTTGCGCGTTATTCTTTCAGGCTTGCTGCTGGCCCTCTCCTTTATTGCGGTGCCTGCTCCGGTTGAGGCCGGCGAAGGCGGCAGCGCTCCACAGGAGGAGATCGACCCGGACGTTCTGCGCAAAGTCAAAAAGCTGATCCGCGGCACCTTATCGGAAGACAATGCAGAACGCGAGAAGGCCTGGTCTGAGATTAAGAACATGGGCAATCTCGTCGTTCCCGGATTGATCGGGCTCTACCGCCAGGCGGACACCACCCCTGACATGATGCGCTCGATTTTGATCGCGCTCGGCGATTCAAAAGACCCTCGTGCCGGTCCGGCGCTGGCAGAGATGCTCACGTCGAAAGATCCATCCGTTCGGCGCGATGCCGCGCGCGCGATGGGCGACAGCGGCTACAAGGCCGGAATCAAAGCGCTTGAAACGGTCGCGGCGGATGCCAAAGAAGCCGACGACGTGCGCTTGTTTGCGGCGGTGGCTGCGGCCAAGCTGGAAAGCGAGACGATTCTGGCCACATTGGCGGAGCTGCTGAAGAACCCCAAGGCAGAAATCCGCTCCCGCGCCGTCTTCGCGCTTGGAAAGTATGGCGGCGTCAAACAGGCGCCCGCCATTGAGAAGGCGCTTGAAGATTCGGACAAGAGCGTGCGTGAAGACGCCGTTGAGGCGCTGCGTCTGCTCAAGACAAAAGAAGCCTGGGGCCCGCTGGTGAAGGCGGCCGCTGATTCGGACTACAGAGTTCGTAACGCGGCAATGGATGCGTTGCGCGAACTGACCGGAAAAAGCTTCGAGAAAACCGACGCCTGGCAGGAATGGTGGAAGGGCGAGCAGGTAAAGAGTGAAAAATAGGTCGGCGAAAAAGGACTGCAAAACGAAAGGCCGCTCATGAGAGACGTCTTTAAAATCGCAGCGCTGGTGCTGCTGGCAGCCCTGCGCACCGCAACTGCGGGCGGCATAGAAGTGACGGTGCTGACCATCGACGGCGAGGAGCGCAAGGAGACGCTCGCCGAAAGTAACGCAGGACTGAAGCTCGAAGGCACAACGGCGCTGAAGGATGTTGCGGAGATCACCCTCGCCCCCCGCTCCGCCCCGGCTCCTGGAAACGCGCTCTACCTGCGCAATGGCGACGTGCTGTACAATATCAAGATCGTCTCGGGCGATGATTCGAAGGTGAAGATAACGACGGAATCCGCCGGGGCGCTGACGATCGACAACAAGTTTATTCACGCGTTTACCTTCAGCGGAAAAGACCGGCCTTCCAGCGAAGCGATCAATGATTTTCTGAAAGGAGCAAAGTCCAAAGAAGACCTGCTGCTCCTGCCCAAGGGCGATACGAACTCGGGATACGTCGAAAAGTTCAGCGACAAAGAAGTGACCTTCAACGCCGGCGGGCAGACGCGCGCGCACGCGTTCGAAGCAGTTGCAGCACTGCGCCTTGCGCCGCTCGAAGACCTGAAAGCCGTAACAGATCCGGTCGCAACCGTGGAGCTGCGGGACGGCTCGCGCATAACCGGGAAGATCACGGCGCTGGCGGAGAAAACGCTGAAGATCGAAACGCTGACGGCTCAGACCTGGCCCGTCGCGATTGATTCGGTGAGCAGCATTGAATTCAAAGGCGGCAAGCTGGTCTATGTTTCCGATCTTGCGCCCGCGTCCGTCGAGCAGAAACCGTTCGTCGGCGGCGTGCCGTTGATTTACAAATGGCGCAAAGACAAATCGGCCACAGGCGGAAAACTCAGCAGTGCAACGAAGGAATACGAACGCGGAATCGGCGTGCACAGCTACTGCAAGCTGACCTATGAACTGGGCGGGCAGTTCGCGAAATTCATGAGCGACGCTGCGCTGGACAATGCAGCACCTTCGGGCACAGAGGCGAGCTGGAAGGTGCTCGTCGACGGAAAGACCGTTGCCGAGGGCGTTGCGAAATCAGGCGAAAAGCCGCAGGCGATCAATGTCGATGTGAAGGGCGCGCAAAAACTGGAGCTGATCTGCGACTATGGTCCGGATGCCAGCGACGCCGGTGATCTGCTGAACTGGGGCGGCGCGCGACTGATCAAACCATGAGCGTGGGAGATTGATCGAACCGGGAGCGGATTGCCGACTGAAGCTTGCGCTTTTCAGGGCATGTTGTAAAAGTGAGTTCTCGTTTCTGACCGCTCAGAAACCTGTGGAGAGGTGGCAGAGTGGTCTAATGCACGGCCTTGCTAAGGCCGCAGGCGGGTAACCGTCTCGAGGGTTCGAATCCCTCCCTCTCCGCTCGATTTTACCTATAGAAACTACATGTGTCGCTGAGCCCCGGGCTGAGTTCCCGGCGGAGGGGTTTTTGCCAACGGGGTCCACATTGGGGTCCACGATGGGTGCCACTTCCGGGCCCTCGCTGAGGGACTCACCACCCACGGCCAACGCCTCCGAGTCAACCGCATAGTCTTAGCAAACTTGGCCGCCGGCTTCGACAGATACGTTCAGGCTGAGAACCCGCATCAGTAAAGGCGAACGCGTGTCCGACATCGACTGCATGAATGGCTTCGGGATAAATGTAAATGTGCAGCGTACCATCGATCAGATCGACTTCCTTGTTGCCTTTCGCGCTCCACGAGCTGCCCGTGTTCCACCCGTTGCCTGGTTCGTCTTTCAACTCCTCTCTGAACGCTCAAATTCGTCCGAGAACACCAGAGTGCCAAGGTCTTCTTCGGCCTTAAGAGACAGAACCACGCTGAGTGGCAGCAACAGCGCCGGCAAGTGCTTGATACGCATGAAAAGTTCTCGGTCAGAATTGAGAGATGCAGCTGATAATCAGCCATTGAGCGCTTCGGCGGGCTGATCCATGAGCGTAGAGTTGCACAACTGCTCTGCCAATACGGCGGGCCGCTCGCCGAAAAATCAAGGCACGCTATACCGGCCGTCGCCGCGCGCCTGCGTCTTTGATGTGTTGAACTTGAAGCTGGATGGAACACTGATCTGGAACGTGTGAGTGCCCATCTCCAGTCGGACCTGCACAGCTTTCCGAATGATCGCCTTCGGGTCATTACCGCCAACAATTCCCAGGGTGCTGAAGCCTCCATAAAGGCTGGTCTTCGATGCTTTGATTTTCAGTTGAACGGTGCCCTCCGGCTGCTTTGCGTCCTTCTTCAAGCTCCACTTCACGTTCTTTGCGCTCAACACGCGCCCCTTTGTGTCCACGCTTCCGCTGAAGCGCCGACCGGCAATCTCGATGGCGATTCCAGTTCCGGGCGCCAGTTTCTCATCGCCGAGATAGATCCGTGTTTCAAGGCTGAGTGAGTCCTTCTGTTCAGCCGTTCCGAAGCGCGTAACGTACTTGATGTAGCCGTCGAATTCTCCGATCTGGTCTTCGGGCAGCACCTCGATGATTCGTGTGCTCTGGCTCGACACCCCCGAAGCATCAGTCACTGTCAGCACAACTGTGTATGTGCCGGGCTGAGCGAAAATGTGCGACACCGTGGGACCATTCAGCGGAGAAGTTCCGTCGCCAAAATTCCAGCTGTATGTCAGCGCTTCATTCTCCGGATCAGTGCTCGCGCTGGCATCAAAGCTGAACGGCAATCCGCCGAATGCCACGAAATCGCTTGTGCTGAACTGAACCGCAGGCGCTTCGCTGACATAAACAGTAAACGTGGCCGAGGCAGAGCCACCCGCAGCATCACTGGCGGTTGCTGTAACGCTGTACGTTCCCGCTGCGGCATACGCGTGGACGGTCTGCGGGTCGGACGCGCTCTGGCCGTCGCCGAAGCTCCACGCAAACGTCAACAGGTCACCTTCGGCATCGCTGCCTTCTGCTGAGTACGCCACCGGGTCGCCGGGTCTAACGCGAATCGGTGTCACCGCTGCCTGTAGGGTGGGTTTGGTGTTAGTAACTGATATGGATACGGTCGCAGCTTCACTGTCCGCGACTCCGTCGTTCACTTTAAACGAGAACGAATCCGCTCCCGTGAAGTTGCCCAACGGGGTGTAGGTAAGATCCGGTAGTTTGCCGCTGAGCGTTCCATGAGCGGGCTCCTGAACAACGCTGAAGGAAATCGGATCACCGTCAACGTCTCCTCCGTTCAAGTGGATGCTTAGCGGGCGCCCCCAGGCGATCGTACGTTCCTGCGAGTCTGCGACCGGGGGCTGGTTCTGAACCAAAATGACGATGTTTGCGCTGTTACTGTCAGCGACGCCGTCATTTACCTTAAACGAGAAGCTGTCGATCCCCGCGAAGCCCTGTGCCGGGTGGTAAGTCAGGTTCGGCGCAGTGCCGCTCAGCGAGCCGTGTGCCGGCAAACTTGTGACCAGGTAGCTCAACGGATCGCCATCACTATCGTTCGCCTGAAGCAGAATCGTGGGAGGTACGCCCGAATGCGTGAAGACGCCTTGCTGTGATGCGGTTGGGGGGCTGTTGGTGACTGCAATGCTCACTATCGCGATGTTCCCATCTCCGAGACCATCGTTAGCTTTGAAGTTAAAACTGTCGGTACCGGTAAAATTCGCCGCTGGTGTATACGTCAGGTTTGGCGGCGTGCCCGACAATGTTCCATGCTGCGGCTGGGATGTGACGATGTACTGCAGCGGGTCGTTGTCAACATCGATAGCAACGAGCGTGATTGCTTTGGCCACGCCCCAATGCGTGCTCATGCTGAAGGAGAGACTCTGGGGTGTCGAATTCGAGACCGTGAAGGCGGCCGAAAAATTCCCGCCTTTCGTCCCGTTGCCCGACGGCAGCGTCTGATTGGGTTCGCCATCCAGCGCCAGTCCGTCACTGTCTAAGATACCATTCTGGCCGCTCACGAGCGTGACACGGTACAGATCGCTGCGCATTACAACGCCGCTCAGATCAACTACCAATGTTTTGTTGTTCAACGTGAAGCCCGTGGGATCGATGGCAACGTCATCATTGGTATCGAATTGATTATCCACACCCGCGCGCTTGAGCAGCACGCTTTGCGCGTTGAAGCACGCCGCGTTCATGCTCTTATCGAAGGTCACGCTGATGCTCGTCGCAGATGAGACAGTGCTGCCCGGCGCAGGGGACATCGCCATCACACGCGCTGCAGGTTTGAGAACGGTAAAGGTCGCGCTGTAATCCCCGCCAGCGTTACCATCTCCCGACGGAAACGCGGCATTCGGCTCGCCATCGAGATAATCACCGTTCGTATTGCGAATGCCCTTCACCGTTGCGAGTTCTGTAATTTCCTGCGCCGCCAGCGCGCGTCCATAGATTCGCACCTCATCGAGCAAGCCCGGAAGCGCGGCATGAGATCCAATTGGCGTCCACATTATCCAGAGTTTGCCGCTGTGCTCGACATTCCCGGCCGGCCCTGTCTGAGTGGCACGCAGCACGCCGTCGACGTACAGACACGAGACGCCGGTGGCCGCGTCAAATGTTCCGGCGAAATGGTGCCATGCGTTGAGGTAATTCGAGTTCGACTGAGTGTCGGTAACTCGCACCGTAGGCGGGTTCACAGCCTGGTTACCGCGAACGATCCACCACTCCATCTTTCCTGCGTCACTCCAGCGAAGGACATATCCGTTCGAGAAATGATCTGCCTTGCGCACCAGATCGGCAAGGCTGTTCGTGCGCGAGTTCGTGATATTCGCCCACGCGCTGACCGTGATTCCGCTTGTGGGTTCAAGCGAGGCCGAAGCCGGCACCTCAACGTAATCATCGACACCATCAAAGCTCAGGGCGCTTCCGGAAATCCCCTGCGCGGCTTGTCGCTGCGGCCCGTTAAGAAGCGTGCCCGTGTTGTTATTAGTTGTTGAATCCACCGCTGCCATTCCCGAGCTTTCGTCAAACTTCCAATATGCCGCGAGTCCATTTAAACCACCCTCTGCATTCCTGCTCCGCAGCACGACACGGTAGTCGCCGGGCGCGAGCGCCACTCCAGTCAGATCGAGTGTGGCCTCACTCGCGTTTACCGAAACGCCAGCCGGCATGATTGTCACGTCATCGCCCGTGTCGAAATTTCCATCCGCGCCGCTTGAAACAAGCACAAATGTGGTCGCGGTCACACTCGCAGACAGAAGGTTGGAGTTAAACGTAGCCACAATGCTGCTGGGTGACGCTTCCAGTTTGGCGAGCGGTGCCGGAGTTAGCCCGGTTACTTGCGGAATTGGCGGCACGATTGAGTATGTGGCGACGTAGTCGGATACGCTTGAGTTCGCAGCGCCGTCGAGCGGATTACCTATCAAATCGGTAATGGAACTGCTTAGCCGCAGGCGGTAATCGTCTGTGGGCTGCTGAATTCCGCTGAGGTCAATGGTCAGCGTGCTGCCGCTTACTCCCAGAGCCGGATTCAGCACGACGTCGTCTGCTGTTCCAAACGAATGGTCCGCTCCCGCGCGTGTTAAGGTAACTGAACTTACGCTCACGCTCGAGGCGGAGATGTTCTCGGTGAAATTCACTACGATGCTGCCGTGAGCCGTGCGAGATTGAGAACCTGGCGCGGGTGTCATCGAAGCGATGCGCGGTTGTATGCCGTCAATGGTTATGGCACTCGTGCGTGTGCAGGCTCCACCGTCTGGATTGGTAAGGACGAGATCCCACGCTCCGCTTGCCGCGCCGCTGAAATCGACATCGAAGCTCACACTGCCCGCACTATTCAGGCGAACATTCGTCGCGTGGATGCTTCCATGGCCCGATTTGGTAAAGCGAATCGCCGGCACAGCTTTCTTTTCGAACTCGCCGACGTACGGCCGCTGTGCATTGGCTTCGCTGGGAACATCGTTCCACTGGAAGCCCCACCAGTAAATGCCGTAATCCTCCCCGCCCCAGTCCGACGGCTCGCCCGGACCCCAATTCGTATAGCTGAAGGGCTCGCCGCTGCTCCACACGAAGGTGCCTTCGCTCTGCTCGTCCGTGAGGCCAATCCAATTGTTGGTGTAGCCTCCGAAGCGCCAGACGAAATCATCTTCTGACGCAGAGGTCGGCGTGGCAAGATGTCCGTTCTGGGCGGCCAGAAGGCTCTGCGCGTTATGCCAACTGGTCATCACATTGGAGTACGTGTAATAGTGACCGCCGAAGGGCATCGCACCGGGAGGGTGCAGAACGCCACCGGCGCTGAAGCTGCTCCCCGTGAATGTAAGGTTCTGAAGTGATTGTGCGCGCGCCGTTGTAAGGCTCAGCGCTCCGGCGCCCGGGCTTGATACGGTGTTAGTAACAGTAAAGGAGATTGGCGGCGCGGCTCCCTGGTTTCCGGAGAGGTCGAACATGCCGTGGGAGATGAAACTGACTGTGTAAGTCGCGCCGGGGTCCCATAAGCCTGTGGGCGTAAACGTCAAAATGTGCGGATCGGTCCACGCCCATGTTCCGGTCACACTACCGCCATTGATGGTGACAACGTTCCCAGCGCTCGTGCTTGTGTCCATTGCTTCGCTGAACGTAACCTGAATCTCTTCCCAGCGCTGAACACCAGTGGCGCCATTAACAGGAGTAGTACTCAAGACGGTCGGAGCCATCCGATCCGAAACCCGGTAACGCAGATCGGTCATGTCACTGGAATCGGGATTAGTGAGGCGCGCGGCGAGTTTATCGCCGCCGCCGCTGCCACGCTGCTTCAAGAGGAGGCGGTGCCAGCCGCTCGTGAGAGTGAAAGTGGCCGAAACCACACCTGGCGACTGTGTGAAGAGGATTGGCAGTTCCTCCGCATCTTTCCAGACGCGCAGTTCGTAGCTGTGATCCACGATCAGCTTCGCACTGCGGTCCGACGGCGCCCAGATGTAAATGCAATAGAACGCACTGTAATCGCCGCCGATCCCACCCCACACGCCATCTGCATCTGAGAGATCGGTCCAGACCATGGGGTTTTGTGTGGAGCTCAGCCGCGGATTCATCGAGTGGCCGGGGCTCGGCTGCTGAAAGCGCTCAGGCCCTTTACCTGCGAATTGGAAATTATCCCAGAGAATGGAGAGTCCGCTTGTGGGATAACCGGTAATGCGGTCAGCTGCCGAAGATCCCAAATGCAGCAGGCGTTTGAAATTGCCCGCCGGCAATGGCGGCCCGATCACCGCGAATGCAGCCGTCGTAAACGAAAAGCTGTAACTCGCCGCCATTGCCAGTCCGGCATTGTCGGTAGCAGTGTTAGCGATGTTCACCGTGTAGAGCGCGTTGTCACTCAGTGGTGCCGAGGGCGTGTAAGTCATCGTGAGGCCCGACCACTGAAACGTTCCGGTAGTCGGAGGCGTCGTCGAAAATGCCGCCTGCACCGAGGCTTGATTCATCGCTTCGCTGAAGGTGATGGAAACCGGCGCGTAATTATCGACAGCCGTCGCGTTGCTGGCTGGAACGGTACTAGAAACTGTCGGCGCTTGAACATTCAGCGAAAACGTCGAAATGAAGTTGCCTCCGGGGACTCCATCTCCGGACGGAAACGTGCCGGAAAATTCGCCGTCCAAAGCCACTCCGTCTGAGCTGGCAAGTCGTCCGAGAAGTGGCGCATCAGAATCAACCCACAGCGGATCCGCACCGCTTACCGCCGTGCTGCCGCCGAGCGTCAGCACGGTATTGTTAGGCGAGATGTCGGCCGCAGTCTGCCCTGAGCCTTCATTGAAGCGGTAGTACGCGCGCAAGCCGCTCTCATTACCGGCAAGCTGGACGCGCATGGCATCCTGAATCTGCTGCTGTGTTCGCGCGACATTCCAGATGCGCACTTCATCCAGCAGTCCGGGGTACTTTCCACCCCAGCCGCCGCTTTCGTTCGTGCCGCCAACGTACGACGTCGTGAAGCTTGAATCCCAGTTGATGTTGCCTGACCAGGCCACGCTCGCCTTCAATTGTCCATCGATGTAAAGCATAACCAGCGAACCGTCATATACGCCGGCGAAGTGATACCACTTTCCAGGCTGCATATCCGGGCCCTGGTAATGGGTCCCGTGATCCAGCGGAACAGAAAACGAGAACCGTCCTTCGTTCACAGTGGAGTCATAGGTCCACTGAAACGACATGTCGTTGAAGAACGCCTTATGCAGAATCATGTTTCCGCCGGGTCCGATCGACGGTTTCGCCCAGCACTCAACCGTCACTTTATTTCCCGAGCCGGTCAGCCATTTGCCCGCGGTGGTAAAATGATTCGTGCCGTCGAACTGGAGCGCTTTATCGCCGCCGTAACTGATGAGTTGAACGCGGTACCCTCCTTCAGGCAAACTCGCTGGCAGCGCGAAGGTGGCTTCATTCACCCCCGTAATTGCCGCGCTCAGCGCGGTAATTGTAGAATCGTCGGCGGTTCCGAAGGTGGCATCGCTGCCATGGTGAATAAGCCTGCAAGCCGCGGGAGTGAGCAGCGCTGCGTCGATGGACCGGTCGAAGGTGGCAATGATTGCCGTTGGCGCAGCGCTTAAGATCGCTCCCGGAGCAGGCGATAGGCTCTGCACGCGCGGCGCAGGTGAATGCACGGTCAGCGTCACCGTTGCGGGAGCGGACTCGTAGATTCCATCGCTTACCTTGTAGGTGAAGCTGTCGCTGCCGAAAAATCCATTTGCCGGCGTGTATGTAAAGGCTCCCGTTGCATTCAGCACAACTGAACCATTGCTTGGATCGGTAAGCTTCGTGGCGGCCAGCGTGCCACCGCGACTTAAGTTGGAATCATTGGCGATCACCCCGCTGGTTGAGTTCACATTCAGCGGCAAGTTGTGATTGACTGTATAACTATCGTCGCGCGCTTGCGGACGCGGAAGAAGATAGATCCCTCTAATCTCTTCCGGTGATAACGCTCGATTGTAAATACGCGCGTCGTCGATAATCCCCGGACTGGCCTGATCCGTGCACAAAAACTTCAAGTCCGCTCCATGGACCAGATTTCCATAGGAAGCCTGAACCGTTGTCGCACGCAGTACGCCGTCGACGTACAGCCGCCCCGTGCCCGTCGCCGCATCATAAGTCCCGGCGTAATGATGCCACGCGTTCAGATAAGCCGAATTGGGCTGCGTGTCTTTGACGACCAGGACGTTTCCTGATTTGTCCAGCCGCAACTGCAGGTAACCATCGGTCTGGCTCCAGCGAAGAAGATAGCCTACGCTGGTCGCCTTGCGCACGAGGTCCGCGAACTGGCCTGCGCGCGTGCTGGTAACATTGGCCCAGATGGAAACCGTCAACCCCGTCGCCGGTTCATGCAGCGCGTTCTGCGGTACGACGCACAGGTCATCCGCCCCGTCCAGCCGTAGTCCGCCGCCGTCAATGCCTGTGGTAAACAGTGGACCGTTCTGAAGATTCGCGCTCAACCCGTTACCCGACGAATCGGCGGCCACTGTGCCGGACCCATCGTTAAACTTCCACCAGCCCACGAGGCCCGTTTTGATTTCTCCGACAAACAGATAAACGGTCGCCACATTCGAGTCCGCTGTGCCGTCGTTCGCTTTGTACGTAAACGAGTCCGTGCCTTCAAAACCTCCGTTCGGGGTGTAACTGAAAGAACCATTCGTGTTGAAAGTTAGAGAGCCATTTGTTGGCGATACGACTATCGTCGCTGTCAGACTATCTCCATTAATATCAGTATCGTTGGCCAGCACACCGGACGCCGGAACGTTGATCGTTCCGTCAATGGCTACTGAATACGAATCGTCTTTTGCGGTGGGAGCAATCGGCGGCATGAGAGCCCGGATTTTCGCTGCAGAGAGCGCGCGGTTAAAGACGCGGGCATCATCGATCAGCCCCTTAAAGCTGTGATTCCCGTCATTTCCGCGGCCGCCGATACGCAGCGGTGCGTTGGATGACGGCAGACTTTTCGTGGAAGTCGCTGAACCGTCGAGCACGCCATCGACATAACACTTGAGCTCATCGGTTTGCGCATCGAATGTGGCCGCGACGTGGTACCAGCGGCCGGCCTGCAAAACGGTAGTCCCCTGAACGTTATCGTGTGACGTACCGATTAACACAAACGTCATCAGACGCCCGAATTCGTTAATGCGCAGGGCGTAACCAGACTGTCCACTCTGGTCGTTGTAGCGTTCAATGATGGCCTGATCTGCTGCGACGCCGCTGGTCTTCACCCAGGCAGCCAAAGTCCAGCCGAGTGTCGGCGTCAGGCTTGCTGAAGATGGGACGAGGACGTGCTGACTGTTTGTTCCGCTCAGGCTGATGGCATTTCCGATGAGACCGGGAGCCCACGTCGCGCCGTTCTGCAGCGTGCCGTGATTCCCATTCCCTGAAGAGTCCGCAGCCGAGGTGCCACTGCCTTCATCTAAACTCCACTGCCCCATCACGTCGCCAGCAAGAAGGGACGTCGAGCACAGCAGTAGCGAGGCGTAGAGCAGTAATGAGCATTTTACGAGTCGCACACTCTATCCCTCCTCAAATGGACACTGTGAGCGTCAGCAATGGCCGAGACTTCGGATGGACGAAACACAAGGTGAGGAGCAAGAAGTTAGAATCGAATAATAACTGCGATATTGTTCGAAACAAAACAAATCACACGTGCAGATGAAATAAAACGATGCATGAACCGAGCATTTCGCGGCCTCAATCTGATCGGCCTCTGGAGCAGACGAATCGTTGAACTCTCCTGCGTCCTCAGCTTTAAGAACTCCTGAAAGAGGAGTTGTTGGGTTGGGTTTTGCTACCGATTACGCCCTGCTCTCGGCGAAAGCGCCGCGTAACATGCCAAGCCCACGCCTATGGCTAATACCCCGAACGCAAGAAGCATTCGCTTTAGCATAGTTCACTTTTCAGGATACCAGCCGCGCCGTTCGCAGCCAGTAACCCGCTGGATGCGGCAATATGCCGAGCACTCGGCGTGCGGCCGGCGCTCGCCGCAGTCATACTCCAGCCCAGCGGCCTCTTCCTCGAACTCTGCGCGCTCGTCTGGCGTGCATTGCGCCAGATGGTCGCGCTGCTCGCGGGAGAGATGCTGGGGCTCGATGAACTGCATGGCGTTACTCAGGAGTGGTCGTGTACGTCGGCTTGCTTGTCGTCAGAGCATCTTCCTTCAGAGCGTGCCGTAGTCGCTCGAACTGGTAGTCCTGCGCAACTGTAAGCTTCGGATACAGCGCCTGGCCCTCCAGGTGAAGCGGTTCTCGATTCGCGCCGTGCGGTCCAATGCAGGTAAAATATGGCATCGACTGACCCCGTTTATGGCTTGCACACTGTGGACGCTGGCTTGCCGTTCTTCTCAGCTACTACAAACGCGGGCAAGGATTGTCTTCGCTGGTCGGCCTCTTCTCACCGGTGTGAGCGAGCAGACACAGCATTACAAGCGGGTTGCGGCGCATAGGATGCTCTTGGATATCGGCCTCAGACTAGCGCTGAGGCCAGTTATAGAGTCAACAAAGAAGCGAGCGAAAAGACGCGTGACGCAGTGTGCCGCTGCTAGTCCATTCAAGATAGCGAATCAGGGTCGACAGTAGAGGCTCGCAGTAGGTTGCGCCATTCAGCTTGAAGCGGGCGCCGAATGGCGGAACGGTTACCACCTGGCCCGCCAGCGCCTTCTTAATGCTGCGAACGGTGCCATGGCTGAAACCATACTCAACAGTGCCTGCATAGTGGAGCGCGCCGTCATTGTCCTGGTGGCCCAGAATCAGCGACTGGCCGTGCTCTCGTTTCTGATCCGCCGGCAGCCACCCGCAGATCAGGAAAGCGCTCTCTTTGAAGTTCTTAATCTTGAGCCAGTCTCGCCCGCGCTGGCCAGGTCGATAAGCGCTGTTCATCCGCTTCGCCACGATCCCCTCCAGTGCGTGCTGTCGGCTGATCTTTAGCATCGCAGCGCCATTCTCAGAGAATGCAGGCGTCTGCCAGTGGGATCCGCGAAGGCCTAGATCGTCCAAGCGCATGCGGCGCTCTGAATACGGACACGCCGTGAGGTCTCGCCCGCCCTGCTGAAGAATGTCGAAAGCCATGAAAGCTGCTGCATGCGGCGCACGGTGACCACGCCGTAATTTCTGCTGAATACGCTCGAAGCAAGGGCGGCCATCATCCCCAAGGCAGACCAGCTCGCCGTCGAGAACCAGGCGATGTTTTCGCGCCTGGGCCGCGAGAGCCTCAATCTCTGGGAAGTCCGCCGTCATGTCACGTAAAGTGCGGCTGTGGATGCTTAGGCGGCCACGGTTGAGGCCGACGAGAGCACGGAACCCGTCCCACTTGAATTCAAAGGCGTAGCCATGTGGTGGCAGTTTAGAAGCAGGCGAAAGAAGCATGGGGGCGAAGGTATGCATAGATCCTCCCCCTCCCCCGAAGCTTGCATTATTGCTGCGGCGAAGACAAAGACAAGCGCCTCTGAGTACCTCCTTGCAATCACAAGCCCGGCGTTAACACGAGCTACTGTCATCACACGGTTCAGCGCCGATCGGCGCTAAACTTGCGCCGTTCCATGCGCTACTCATGGTCACTGGCGCTTCATTCTGGAACAGTCTGCCACACATAAAACGCTATTTAGCTCTGTCGGACACCCACCTGCTGCGCAGATGCGCTTCAAAGCCCTCTACAGTGTCACGTACGCACGACTTTCGACCGGGTCGCTCTAGCAGAAGCGGTGCAGACGAGCTGTACAGAGGCTGGAAAGCAAGAGAAGCCCACTTTCACTAAATGATTTTTTTTTTGATAATGAGCTGCGCGTCGCTGACAGCCCTCGCAAGCGTGACGAAGCACTACTGATCGGCCACCATGACGCAGACAACGGTTGCGCTACGTTGGCGCGATCGAGTCGGCTTCAACCGCGACATGCTTTATAAGATCAAGAGACCGCTTACGCGAACGTAACTTTAACTCCGCCGTGTGGCACGCGTCGTTTTGCCGTGAAGGCAATCTCACGCAGAGCGAAATGAACGGCAGATAGAAGTTACGAGGCCGCGGGGCTCTAGCGGAATCAGCGTGGCATTTTCGCCGAGCCGGATTTGCCGGCCTTGGCGCTGTACGCCTGAGCCTGCTGGGCCTGATAGATATGGCCATCGACGACGAGCATAAGGGGGACAAACACCTTTGTATTCAGGTCTGCATCGATGAGGCCGCATGATCCGAGCGGCGTAGAAAAATTGCCAGGGCCGAGCTGAAGTTTGTAGGCAAAAGTACTGCTGCCCTTTCCCTTTCGTTTAAGACTAACTTTCCCGGCGGCGGTTTTGGCGCTTCCTTTTTCATTGAGCGTAAACTTGGCGGCGACGCCGCCGACATCGACCAAAAAAGCGCTTTCCTTCGGCTGGAACTCGGCCGAGAGCGGCAGCGTTCCCGAAAGAGACAGCGAATCCTTTTCCAAGAGCTTGAAGTTCAATTTGATTTTCAGAGATACCGGACCTAGCGGAAGTGCGGCGGCGGAGACGGCAACGCCCAGCGGTCTGTCTGCGGCATTTGTGGCCTGGCTGCCAGCGGCTACTTCAATGGCGTCCGTGAAGCCGTCGCCGTCCGTGTCGAGGCCCCCGGGAACGCCGGCGGCGATTACGGAGAGACTGAACGCGTCGCTGGCAGAGCCGCCGTTCGCATCTGAGAGCACAACGCTGATCGTGTAGGTTCCTGGCGCGCCATAGATGTGTGTGGGGCTGGCTCCAGTGCCCGTGGCACCGTCGCCGAAATTCCAATCGAATGCGAGCGTGTCGTAGTCGGGGTCTGAAGCGGGTGCTGTGAACGTGATGGCCGCTCCGGTGGTCGCGGGATTCGGCGAGGCCGTAAGTGCCGACACAATGGACGGTTCATTGTTGAGCACGGAAATGGATTGAGTGGCACTTGAGGCGGCGTAGTTCGTATCGTCGGGCGTGAACGTCAAGCTGAGAAGCTGATTGCCACGATCGAGGATCGTACCAGCGGGCGGCGAGTACACGAACGTGCCGGGCATGCTGGCGGTGGCATTCAATTGTGTGGACGACAGGGCCGTTCCGCGACGGATTGCTTCGGGGACAGCCCAGGAGACGGAAGATGGGGCTTGGGCGACAGTGAAAGAGCGATCGACAACCGGAGCGACATCCCAGATGGCGTGCCGCTTTGCGATGCGCGGATGGTTACCACGCCGGCGCCGGTCAGTGTGACAGTTGACGCATTGATTGTCGCCGGGCCGCTGGCGATGCTGAAGGTGGGCGCAAGGCCGGAGTTTGCGGAGGCGCTGACGGTGAAGCTGGCATCGCCAAACGTTTTATTGGACAGCGCGGCAAACGTGATGGATTGGGTCTTCTTATTTACAACAAAGGAGCGTTCGACGTAGGCGGAATTGTAATTCGCGTTTCCGGCTTGGGAGGCGCGGACGGTGACGACGCCCGCGCCCGTGAGCGTGATGGTGTTCGTTGCCTGGGTAATGGTCGCGGGCCCGCTGGCGATATTGAAGAGCAGCGGCAGGCCAGTGTTCACGGCGGCGCTGACGGTGAAATCGGGATCGCCGAGGGTTTTGTCGGGTAGCTTGTTGAAGGTGATCGACTGATTGGCTTTGGCCACGGTGAAGGTTTGAAAGACATCGCGCGCGGGCGTGTAGGTGGAATTTCCGGCTTGCGACGCACGGACAGTGACAATGCCAGCGCCGGTGATTGTTAGCGTTGAACCGTTGAGCGTGGCGGGGCCGCTTTGAATGCTGAAGCTGACGGGGAGACCGGAACTGGCAGTGGCTGACAACTGAAATGGATTATCGCCGAAAATCTTGTCAGGCAACGCGCTGAAGGAAATGGTTTGCCCGGGCGGATACGGCGCAGTGGTGTTGCGCAGTAAAGTGATGTCAGCGCTGTTAAAATTCACGGCAACCACATCGGGTTTGTTGTCAGCGTCGAACAAACCTGAAACAAGGAAGTGGGGCTGCGCACCGCCAGACGGCGGCAGAGATACACTAGTCGAATAAAAAATGGGTGAGCCGAAAGTTCCGGTACCATCATTTAGATGTACTATCAGGTTGCCTACATTAACAACTGCAAGATCTGCATGTCGATCACCGTCAAAATCAGCGCTGACAACTGTGACTGTGACGGAATTACCTGCGGAAGGATTGTAGTTTACAGCAGGCAGGAAAGTGCCGGTACCTGTGCCGAAGAGAACGCTGTATTTAGTACCTGAACCGAATGAAGCGATGTCGAGTACACCGTCCTCGTTGTAGTCAGCCCAAGCGAATGAGAAGTTGGTTGAAGGCACGCTGTAGTCCAAAAGAGGGCCAAAAGATCCATCCCCGTTGCCGAGTGCGACGGCTACATTCGATCCATTTCCGAAAACCAGGTCGGCGAAGCTGTCGCTATTGAGAGCTCCAGATGTGATGGCACGCGGACTGGCCGCTGCGCAGATGACGGCATGCGGCTGAAAGGTGCCATCGCCCCTGCCGAGCAGAAGTCCGATCGTCGAATCGCTATAATTGGCGATGGCCAAGTCGAGTTTGCCGTCGCCGTTGAAGTCTGCCACTGTCAGGGCCTCGGGCTGTTTACCCACCGCGTAGGAAACGTAATCGCCGAAGCTGCCATCTTTGTTTCCGAGAAGGATGGAGATGCGATCATTGTACTGAGCGACGGCCAGGTCGGGATTACCGTCGGCATTGAAGTCGCCAATCACAATGGCGCGCGGTTGGCCATTAGCGATGGGGTAACGGCGTGCGGGCCCGAAGGAGCCGTCGTTACGGCCAGTGTAAACCACCACGCCGGCGAAATACCAATTTCCAATCACGAGGTCGGTGGCGCCATCGTGGTTGAAGTCACCGGCAGCGCCAGGCTGTGAAATAAGCATGTCACCGCAGACGGCTGCGGCGGAAAACG
>Ga0196964_10000769_pt1 | contig 17785 bp, 14 predicted proteins | sample S1_10metaG_FD_148615 | JGI IMG/M metagenome (GOLD analysis project Ga0196964, IMG submission 148615) | Soil microbial communities from Anza Borrego desert, Southern California, United States - S1_10 | ecosystem: Environmental > Terrestrial > Soil > Desert | place: USA: California | collected... | reverse complement strand
TACCTCCATAAAGCTGCCCATGCCGTTGGCGTAGACCAGATTGGGTTTGCCCTGCAGCTTGGCCGAAGCTTCCTTCGTCAGCATCATTACGCAGCACAGCGAGACGATCGCCACCATCGCTTCCAGCAGCATGGAACCGTAGCCGATGACCTTCGCGTCCGTCTCCGTGCGCAGTTGCTTCGAGGTGGTTCCTGATGCGATGATCGAATGGAATCCCGAGCAGGCGCCGCACGCGATCGTGATGAACAGCAGCGGGAAAATGGGATCTCCATTCGCCGCCGTGAAACCTGTAAAGGCGGGGTATTCTATCGCCGTCGTACCCTTCAGGCTTCCAAAGATGAGCCCCAGCGCCCCGCCGCCCAGCGCCACGAACAGGAAGTAACCGCCAAGGTGCCCGCGCGGCTGCAGCAGAATCCACATTGGGGTGAGCGCCGCGACGAAGCAGTACACCAGCAGCAATACGTCCCAGAGCTTGATGGTTGCTGCGTCGCTGAGGTTGAACATCGCGCCCAGATCCAGCGGGATTTTCTGCCCGAGCCAGATCGCCACGCCGACCAGCGGCAGGAAAATCAACGTCGCCATGTTCAGTGAGAGCTTCGTGTACTTCAGCAGAAGACCCATGATGATCGGCAGCGCCAGATAGAGGAGGGAAGAGGTCGCGATTCCCCCGCCGCTGACGATCGTGCCGTCTTCCAGAGTCTGCTTGCCGACGAATGAGCTGGCCACGATATCGGTGAAGGCGACGATGATGTAAATTAACGCGATCCAGACGAACATCAGAAACAGGAGGTACGAACGTTTGGTCATGTGTTCACGCACGACCTGCGCGATAGACGAGGCTCTGTGGCGTACGGACGCGACAAGCGCGCCCATGTCGTGCACGCCGCCGATGAAAATACTTCCGACCAGAATCCAGATCAGCGCCGGCCCCCAGCCGAACGCCAGGCCCGCCAGAATAGGCCCGACGATCGGACCGGCCGCTGCGATGGCTGAAAAGTGCTGGCTGATAAGAAACTTGGCTTCGATGGGCGCGTAATCGACGTCATCACGCATTTCCACCGCCGGCGTCTTGACGTTCGGATCCAGGCGGAAAAGCCGCGCCAGCAGCGTGCCGTAAAGGCGGTAGGCGATCGCAAGAATGGCGCCCGAAGCGACCACGATTAAAAGCAGATGCATAGAGAAACCTCGCCGATTCAGGAACCCTGAATCAACCTACCCCGCCGGAAGCTTTTCAACAACTCAAATGAGCGCCCCCACAGTGTAAAACGCACTGCGTGCGCCCGGTTATAAGCTTCAGTTCAACAAGTATTTGTCCACGCACGCACAAAGCGTACGGTGATTTTCAGGCGCGGGGCTCGGCTCCGATAGAAAACGCGTGATCGCGGACCTTGGATCCCGGTTGTGCGGAACTAAAGGTCTAATTTTCTGTCGGTGTTTTCTTTCGGTCATCGGGTTCGACGCGGGATTCCGTACGTTTTGATGCCGCTGCGGCGCGTCCGGAGCGCTGCGCTGCGGCCTCCTGCGGTCTCTCGTGCGGGATACCTGCTTCTTCACGTTTCTCTTCAGTCAACGGCTGGGCGTTCTCGGCTGGCACAACGCGCGAGCCGTACTGGTTGGCGTAGACCTGCGTAAATTCGGCGCCGAAAAAGACGATCTGCGCCACGTAATAGACCCATAGCAGCACGATGGCGAGCGAACCGGCTGCGCCGTATGACGAGCTGACGCTAGTGCGGCCCAGGTACATCGCGATCGCCCATTTGCCCAGCACAAACAGCGCTGCCGTGAAAACTGCGCCGATCCACACGTCGCTCCAGGCACTCTTCACGTCAGGAACGTATTTAAAAATGAGCGCGAACATTAAAGCCACAATGCCGAATGAGATGACTGCATTCACCACCGTCCAGAGCGCCTCTCCGCCGGGCAGCGCACCGGCAAGATAGTTTCCGGCCGCGGTCAACGCTGTGCTGACGACAAGCGAGACCAGCAACAGAAAGCAGGTGCCCATCACCATCGTAATCGAGAAGAAGCGCTGCCGGATGATGGCCCAGATGCCCTGATTAGGTTTGGGCTTTACTTCCCAGATCGTGTTCAAGGCGCTTTGCAGTTCGCCAAAAACACCGGATGCTCCGAGCAGCAGAAGAACAATGCCAAAAATCGTCGCGACGATCCCCTGATCCTGCCGCGCGGCGCTGGCGACCATGTCCTCAACGGCTTTCGCGCCGGCCTGCCCCATCATTCCGCGCAGCGTTTCGTCGAGGTGGCCGCTAACGGCTTCCTGTCCAAAAAACACAGCCGCCACGGCGGTTACCAACACCAGCAGCGGCGCCAGCGAGAACACGGTGTAATAGGACAGCGCAGCGCCCAGCCGCGGGGCACCATCTTCGCTCCATTCGGAAAAGGTCTGTTTCAGCAGAGAAATATATTTTTGCGCCATGGCTCGCTCCATACCTTCATCGTCCCGCAGCGAGTTCTGTGCCAGAACTTTTGTTAAGGGACTGGCATCAGTTCACGCGTCGCGCTTTCTGCGCCGCCGTTTGCGTGACGTTGTCTTGAGGCCGGTCCAAGCCGGGGAGTTTTCTGGAATGACGATCGCGAACACTCGAAGGTCCCCTCTCAGGATCGGCTGCGCAGGCTGGAGCGTTCCGCGGGACTGCGCGGAACGCTTTGCGTGCCAGGGCAGCCACTTGGAACGCTTCAGCCGCGTGCTTAACGCCGTTGAGATAAACAGCACCTTCTACAGCATGCACGAGCCAGGTACGTTCGAGCGCTGGGTTGAAACGACGCCGGCCGCGTTCCGCTTTTCTGTGAAGCTCTCGCAGACAATCACGCACGAGCTGAAACTGAAGCGTGCGCGCGGGGAGCTGAAAAAGTTTCTGCTCGGCATTCAGCCGCTGCGGAAAAAACTTGGTCCTCTTCTGATTCAACTTCCGCCCAGCTTGATCTTTTCACCCCGCCTGGCCGAATCGTTTTTTAAACTGGTGCGCGAACTCCATGCCGGCACAGCCGTGTGCGAACCGCGTCATGAAAGCTGGTTCAGCCCCGAGGCGGGCACGCTGCTGTTCAGGCACCACATCGCGCGTGTGGCCGCAGACCCGGCGCTCAATGCGATTGCTGCCGAGCCCGGCGGGTGGCCGGGGCTGGTTTATTTCCGCCTGCACGGGTCGCCGCGGCGCTTTTACTCGTCCTATACGGACAGTTTTATTGCAGCGCTTGCTGAAAGGATCGCTGAAGCAGAAAAGCGGGCTCAGGTCTGGTGCATCTTTGACAACACCGCCAGCGGCGCCGCGGCCGGTGACGCGTTGCGTCTTCACGATCGATTAGCCAATACGAGACAATCACCGCGGCTTGAAATGCTTAACGCCAAAAACGCGGAGCGCGCCAAGGTCGCCAGGAAAAACCTTATTTAATTTTCTTGGCGTCCTTGGCGTTAAAATGCGCCGCTTTCACTTCTTCGCAGGTGCGCAGAGCCAGCCGAATGTTGCTGCCGAAACGCAAGTCGTCTGGTGGATCGTAAATTCGGCGCTCAGGGGTGAACAGCGGTTGTCAAACCAGCGCTCGTTGCCCGGCCAGTTGTCGATCGCCGGGTGAACCGTCTGATTTGGCCAGTCACTGTCCCACGGACCCTGGCCCAGCTCCTTGTTTTTCTTCCACGGGCCGTAAGGAATGATGCCCGGATGCGGCTGCGGCTTTCCGTTGTACCACGCGTCGATGTGGAACACATGCTTCGGGTGGCGCACGCCGAGGCCGGTGGTCCACGTCATGTTCAGAGCGTTGGTGCCCAGCACATAGTCGCAGCTGGTCACGACCGCGGCGTGGAAAGCCCGCGCTTCGTCCGGCGCTGATTCTTTGGTCAGCTCGTAGCCAACGATGCCTTCAAAAATCTGCGGCGTGGTCTGCTGTCCAACCAGCATCGGCAGCCAGAAATTTCCGCCCCAGCGTAGCGCGCGCTTATTTGAGTTCTCCAGAGCCAACGCGCGGCAGCTTTTCAGCACGGTTGCGCGCAGGCGGCTGACCAGCGCCGGATCGTATGTGCCTTTGCCGCCCCCCAGTACATGCACCCACGGTCCCCAGCGTGAATCGTATTCCAGCTGCGTGTCGGCCTTCATCCAGGCCGTGTCCTTATCAAGCCTTTCCTGGAACGACGCTTCGCCAGTCAAGCGGAACAGCGCCGCCGCGGCGTAAGCGCGAACGTCCCGCAGCTTTGATCCGGCAGCGGGCCTGCCTTCTTCGTCACCGGGCTTCGTGTTGGCCTCGGCCCAGCGGTAACTTTCCAGCGCCTCCTTCTGCCAGTCGGCCTGCTCCGGATCTTTCACGCCCGCTTTGTTCAGGCACCAGGCCAGCTCCGCCGCAACCGCTGCGTAGCGATACGTGCTCCACGGGTCTTCGCCCGAGACTATCCACTGCCGCTTCACATCCAGGTAGGACGGCACACCATCCCCATCGCCGCCGAAGTGATCGCCGCAGATGCGCAGCCCGATTCCGCCCGTGCCGTAGCCTTTCTTAACCAGCTCTTCGCGCAGGCGTTTGCAGAAGCGCGGCAGCCACGCGGCTTCATCCAGGATGTCCGGAACGCCATTGCCGCTTTCGGGGATGTTCAATTCGCCATCCGTGAAATTGGCAGGCTTCAGCTGCCAGGCCAGCATCAGCGAGCTGGGCACATTCAGGTGCGCGAGGTAGCCGTCCCAGTCTCCGGCATCCTGGTACCACCCCGAGACGTCGAGCGGTCCGGCGATTGCCTTGCTGATGGCGGGCTCATCGGACTTGTCCGCGTCGCCGTTGTTCCAATCCACGAAGCGCGAACGCGTGTACACAAGCTTGCCAGCGAAGCCGGGGGTCAGCTTCGGATTGTGCGGCGCGGGCCGCTCATACTCGGTGTACGGCTTCTTCAGTTCGATTCCGCTGCGGTTGTGATAGAGCCCGCGCGTGGTCGTGATGTAGGCCTCGCGGTAGACATCGTCGCCGATGCTGAACGGAAACGAACATCCCACGCCTTCCACGGACAGCACATATTTGCCTGGCGTCTGAAACGCGCTGAAGTCGCACTCGCATACATCTGCGGCAAGGAAATTTCCCAGAGGCGTATCCTTGAGGTGCCCTGTCTCCTGCTGCGTTTTAGGTGCGCGGAAAACAACCTTTCCGGTGAAAGCCGCATTGCCGCTGGCCACGTCGATAAGCCGGAAGGGCTTGCCTTCGTACGCTTTGACGTCGAGCGAACCAAGGTCTCCCATCCAGTGGTAGAAATAGCCGAATTTGGCGGGCGCGCTGGTGGGCCATCCGAGCAGGTTTACGTGAAGCGCTTCGCTCCGTGCCGTCTTCACGTCGAATTTCAGCGAAAGCTTGAATGTCTCAGGCACCAGTCCGCCGCACCCAACCGAATAAGTCGCACCCGGCTGCAGCGGGGTGGGCAATTCAAGGTAGATCCAATGATCTTTCGAATGGTCCAGGCTGACGTTTACGGCCCGGCCCTTTTCCCACTTTTCGGTGAGCCACGCGAAATCGGTGCCTTTCGTTTTCCGGCCGACGCGCAGCGGTGTGACTGGCTGCGCATACTTTGGATCGTCAGCGCTGCTCACCGACCACGTCTTTACGTTGTCGGCCTTTGCAGTGTCGATGGGCGTCGCAACGACCTTCTCTTTATTGCGCGGCTCGCCTTTTTTGTGATGTACAACGTGGCCGTCGTTGATGTGAACCATGAGCCAGCGCTCGGTCAGCGGCAGGACTTCCGCCACATCAATAGCCAGCGCCGCCGACTGCAGCAGTGACAGCAGCAGGCCAGCACAAATTGTTGTTCCACGCATCGTCGGGTCCCCTCGATAAATGTAACGTTACAACGTTACAACGTACACCCGGCCGGCTGCACGTGAGCAAAGTTTTGGCCGACTTTCGTGCGATACTGGTATGAAAACTATTGAGAATTCCCGCTGAACACGTAGCGTGCTCATCATTATTAAACTTCTCGAGGACCTTTATGCCCACACTCACGGCCGAATCCGTACGGTGCAAGCGCTGCGCGACGATTCTTCGCAATCGAAAGGTTTGCCCCTGCTGCAGCTGGGATTCAACGGCTCCGGCGGAAACGCCGGATGTGAGCGTCGAAAAAAGCGGGGCAGCGGCCAAGCCGGAACGCCAGCGCGCGCCAAGGCCGAGCATGAAACTGTGCCCCGTCTGCGTCTCGTCGATTCCCGAAGCCGAACTGGTCGAAGTCGAAGGCCAGCGCGTGTGTGCCGCGTGCGCGGAGCACCTCAAGAAAACAGGCGGCAGCGTTCCGCGCCCGGCGGCTCCAGCGGCGGCGAAAGCCGCCGCCCCGGCCGGGTCGGCCACGGCAACGTCAGCCACGCCAGAGCCCGCAGCCGCCCCGCCGGCGCAGGCGTCGGCGGGCGGATCGAATCCCAATTGGATGGAAGAACAGCTCAAATCGAAGCTGATGGTCACGAAGGTCATTCTCGTGATCAACGCCCTGATCCTGCTGGCCAGCGGAGTATTTGCGTGGCTGGGCTCGTCACTGGTTTCCTCGATTGGACAGGGAATGGACAAGTTCGGTGACACGCCGGAAATGCGGGCGATGTTGAAGAAAGACCTAGAGGAGGGTCTCAAGTACGAACTGGGCCGCGATCCGACGAAAGCCGAAGTTCAGGCGGCCGAGGACAAGATGGCCGCTGAGCGCCAGAAGGCCCGCGATCAGATGGAGCACGAAGCCTTCAAGCTGAAACTCATCTCAGCGCTGACGCTGTTTATCGGAGTAGGCCTTTTTGGACTGCTCTTCTTCATGAACAGTTACCCCTTCGAATGCTGCCTGACGGCGCTGATCCTGTATTCCATCGACGCTGTCGTCGGATTTATCACCAGTGACGAAATGGGCATGTTCACGATCGCCATCAAGGTATCGATCATCGCCTCGCTGCTTGCAGCCGCCCAGGCCGGACACCAGATCAAGACGCTCCGCAAGGAGCGCGGGGAGACGGTGTAGCGAAGAAAATTGCAGCACCTGCACGCTCCGCTTGAACTCTTCTCTTCAAACCTGAACGCAGCGGCGCATCCCCGCCGCTCCTGAAAACAGTATGAACATTTTTCAATTGCGGCCGGGTGCCCGCGCGCACTAGCATTCTTGCCCGATTCCCTGTTTTCGGAGAGGCTTATGAAAGCGCCTGATTTCTCGGTTCTGCAGGGCCAGCGCGAGCTGGATATGCGCAAGCTCGCCGCGACTCACGCGGTAGCGGAAATGAAAATGTGGCTGGGCGACGACCCGGCGCTACAGATCAGCCCTGGCTTCGGCGAAGTGCCTGAAGACGTCGCCAGCAATCCCGGCTACAAAACGTATGACCGGCTGCGGCACAAAAAAGAGGGCTTCTTTTCCTTTGGGCCGTATGAGCGCTCAACCGGCGAGCACTTCCGCGTGTGCTGGGTGGGAACAGTCTTCGATCGCGTGACCGATCCCGATGCCAAAGTTCTGAGTGTCGACATCTTTGACGCGGATGCCGACAAGGTGCTCGCAAAACACACCTTTTACGTGCGTGACTTTGCGTCCGACCGCGACGCCTTTGTGATCCAGAGCGAGCGCGATTTTCGCGCTCCGGCAAAGCACCGCCTCGAATACCGCATTCTCGCGCACGGCGTCGCCAGCTTGCGCCTGCTTAATCTCATCCGCCTCTCCATTCAGCGCAGCGACGGCGCTTCGCCCGAGCCACCCGTCGCCGAGAAAAGCAGCACTCTGCCCGAGCCGAAGTCTTACGCGTGGAAGGTTCACTCGCCCAGCCCCCAGGCCGCGGTGACGCACACGGCCAAAGCGCACCGCATCCAGATCAGCACCTATGTGGACCCCTGGGATTTCAGGAAAGGCAAGTTCCCCGCGTACTACCGGCCGCTGTGTCCGTCAGGTGATGAGCTGACAATTTCCTATTCGCTGGCCTCCCGCGCCGAATCGACCTGGGCCGGCCTGTTCCTCTGGGACGAAGATTTCAATGCCCTCATGGCAAACATAGACGGGGGCTATCACATCAACATTCGCGGTGTGCTGCCCGAAGACCGCCACTACCACGGCAACACGCCGGAAGTGATGACAATGACCGGCCAGTTCCGCGCGCTCTATACGCCGGGCAAAGTAAAACTGCTGTACCGCCACAAGCCGGAAAACCTGTGGCATGAAATCGAAACCATTGAAACGGACGCGGAATTTACGGCTATTGGCGTGATGGCCAAGCGCTGGGGCGGCGAAAACCTGGATTGCTCGTTTACGCTCGAGGAGGGCGAGACGCCTGTGCGAGACGGGCCGCGCCTGGTGTACCTCGCGGACCTGGACGAGCAGGAGGTGAAAGTCGGCTTTGGCGAGTTCGGCAAAAAGGGCGACATGGGCTATCACAACTGGCGCGTGGAGGTGAAAAACCGGCTGTATTATACAAACAGCCTCTCGCTTCATCCCGGCCGCGGCGAGCCCTCACACGTGGCCTACCGGCTCGGCGGCGCGTTCCGCACGCTGCGCACCGAAGCGGCCATGATCGACCACTGGAACACCAGCGAAAGCCCTATGACGTTTAAAGTGCTGGGCGACGGCAAAAAACTCTGGCAATCCAAGCCCATCAAGCGGCACAAGCAGCCGCAGCCGTGCGAGGTGGACATCAGCGGCATCGACAAGCTGGAACTGGAAGTCCACTGTGCCGGCGGCAACAACAACTGCGGCGCCGTCTGGGTCGATCCGCAGGTGGTGAAGTAAGCGGACGCTGCGGGGCGGCCCTATTCAGATCTGCGCCATCATTCTATTGAAAGCCCCACTGCTAAAGCGCCAGCAGGCGCGCACGTTGTAACCCGTCGCCTTAGGCCTTGAGCATCGGGCGATAGACCTCTATAAACGTTCGAGGAGTTCACATATGCTTCGCACTATCGCCATCTTTGCCGCGCTGCTTGGCGTGATGCTCTACGCAGGGGACGCGAAGCCGATCGGCGGAGCAAACGAAATCGAAGTTGAAACGCTGGAAAGCTGTTTCGATCGCATGAAAAGAAAGATGTCCATTGTCGCGGACAAACTGCCGCTTCATGATTTCATCGGACAATGGGTCTTAAGAACGCGGTTGAATATCTCTTTTTTCGTTGACTCGCAAAAAACATTTTCCGGCACGTTCAACGATGCGACGGCTGTCAGTGTGCTGGAAGAGTTCTGCCGGCAAATCGACGCGGATTGGACCATCGCCCGCGAAGATGCGGGAACCGGTGTCGTGATCTATTCTCGCGAAAAGGTAAAGGCGCTGAATGAAAAGAGTCCTAAGTCCGCGGCTCTCGTACAGAAGTTCCGAGAGGACGCAAAGTTCGATAGAGTGTCGGAGCACAACGCAATGATTTTCGAGAAAATGAAGGCTTTTATACAAGCACATCCAAAACTGAACATACCGCCCGCTTTTCCAAACCAATGGGAATACTCGACCCGCCATGTCTTGAAGCCGAAGAACGATCAACTTTCAAGGCAAGGACACGATGAAATTAAAGAATTGTTGGAAATGGCTGTTTCCGAAAAGTTCAAAGATGACAAGGAATTTCATGACATTCTTGAACTTTGGAAAAAGTGGGATTTTACCTATACAATGCCCGACGATCCTGTTCGGACAAAAGATGACGGTAAAAAGCGAAGAAAGTAGTGACTGGTGGCACACCAGTCTTCAAGCCAGTGTCACCGGCCATATGAGTTAAACCAATCTCGCTCTTCTATCTCGGAAGGGAGCCTTGATAATACTTGGGAAATTCTATTGGTAGAAGTTAAATTGCTATCGATTTCGTCTAAAGAAATGTTTAGTTCCGTCTTCATTTCTTCAAACAGGTCCAAGGAAGCTAAAAAATCGTGCAGAGCCAGCATTACATTTCTGCAACCCACACGTCTCGCGCCTAAAATGGACTTTAATTTGGGACTCTTTTCAATTTTTTGCCAGATATAGATCCAAGCCAAGTCGCCGTGATAACTATTTTTTAATTGGTATATTGACGTTCTTGTATCGAAATAGCGCTGGTAAACGAATAGTGGTAAATAGGGAGTTACTTCTATGATATCAAGCAACAGCATTCGCCAGCTCAACTTCAATTTCATGTCCTTATCAGAGCTGTTTGCAAGTTCAAAGCACAGGTATGGCATTAGGTTTAGATTGACGTGGATAAGCCACGCTACTGATTCTCGTTTATCATTGCAAACAACGTGGAGGTTAAGCGTTTGAGTCTCGTTCACACGGTGATCTTCCAAAAGTTCCAGAAGGTGGTCGTAGTCTTCCACTAACTTACGCTTGGTTGAAAGCGAACTCATCGTCGCATTAGCATCCACGCGTTCCAAAATAGAGCGCAACTGAACGTAGGCATCCTTCGCAGTCGCGTTCTCTAAAAATACGATGACTTTGTTTGAGATTAACACGCCCTGATTCCTATTCGTTTTTTGATATAGGTTGCACGACGCCTTCCGCGTGGTGTTCTTCAACCAGCGACGTGGAGACCCGGACGGGGCATTTGAGAATGCGGCCGACCTCGAGCGCCAGCATGATCGCGGCGCGGGCGGTCGTGCTCCCGGATTCCGCGGGCGGGGTGCCTATCAGCATGTCCGATTTCCGGCCGGCCAGTAAACAGACGCGAATTTTGCCGCTCTGCCCGTGATGCACGCAGACGCTGGAGATCTCTTCTACCGGCACAGGCGTGCCCCGGATCAGGCCCGCGGCGGAGCGGCAGAGTTCAGGCTCGATAACAATGCGTGTCCCGCCGGTTACCAGCAGATCCACAACGCGGCAGAGCGCCGCGGCGCCGCCCAGCAGCGTCAATGAAGTGATCCACAACGCCCGGTCTGCAAATGTTCCTTTCTCCCAATGAATAAGCACGGTTTGAATCCAGGTATAAGCCAGGAAAACGCCCCCGGTGCCGAGCGCGCCAAACAGCAGACGCTCCTTCAGCTCGGTGGGTTTTAACTCCAGCCGCCGGCCCGGCTGCCAGTCGTGAACGCGCGCCAGCCGCGCGATGTCGTCCGGGCTGAAAGGCATGGCTCGCGCCAGTTCTTCGGTGACTGCGCAGAGACCTCGTGGAAATTCACACGCCGAAATCGGAGGCACTGGGGTGCCGCCTGATTCCGGTGACGCGGTGAGTTTGTAACCCTCCCCGAGGGCCATCGTTACGGCCTGGCAGCCGTTAAGGCCCGTGGCATTGGCCACGCAGAGCGCAAAATGCGCGACGTCCTCGGGAGAATGAACAAAAAATACGGGGATGCTCAGCACGTTCACCAGATCATCTTTTCCGGTGGCGACGCTCAGCGTGTTTTCATCGCCAAACCAGTTTTTGTCCCGGTGGATGTAGAGCTCCGTGCCGTGCAAGCACTCTCGCCCGATGGAGAAAGGAAGGGAATAGAGAGGCTGACGTTCCACGCGAACACCGGAGCCCTCAGTAGGACTGAAGGTGAAGCGGCGCGCGTTGGAGATAAAGCCAATCCAGAGGATGAGCAGCGAGAGAGCAACTTGTGCCCCCGTAAGCCAGCGCGCCACCGCGAGCGGCAGGGGCGCCTTGAAGATAAAGCAATACAGCCCCAGCAGAAGCACCGGTAGTGCGACGATCAGCAGCAAAGCGCCGGAGGCAATGAACCACATCAACTTCTGGTCGCTGGATGATTCGATCACCAGCTTCTTCCCAGGCTCGTAGTCGGTAATATACATAGGGCTATGCCCGGCCCGCGAAGAGTTTGGTGTGCAAATATCAAATCCGGTCGGCCTGGACAATAGTACCGACGCGCCGCAGTTACGACAAGCCATCCAGGCACCACTCAATACGGGACACCACAGACAGGACCAATGCGGCTGGAACCAGGGTTCACGGCTTGTACACTCACCGGCATGCTGCGTTTTGCGCTCGCTCTGCTGCTCGCCGGACCGCTCCTTCACGCAGCCATGCATGCCGCGGATACAGCCGCGTTCGACTGGCCACAGTGGTGCGGACGGCTGCGGCAGCCACTTTCAGACGAAAGCAAATGGAAGCGAACCTGGCCGGCGGACGGACCGCGCCAGCTTTGGCGCGCCAAGGTCGGGAAAGGCTATGCCGCGGTGTCCGTCTCGAACGGCCGCGTCTTTACAGCCGGCAACGATGGGAACAGTGACACGATCTGGTGTCTGGACGCGCAGAGCGGCGCCGTGGTGTGGAAACATTCGTACCCGTGTCAGGGCGGCGGAGGAGGATTTCCCGGGCCGCGCGTGGCGCCCACGATCGACGGTGAGCTCCTCTACACGCAAAACGTACAGGGCACGCTGCTGTGCCTGGAGAGCGCGACGGGCAAGCCGCGCTGGGAGCAGGATCTGGGGAAGCTTAAACGCACGCGCGGCGCGAAATTCTGGCACGGCGCGTCGTGTCATCCGCTGATCGCCGGCGACGTGCTGATCATGGAAAGCGGCGGACAGCGCGGAAACCTGGCTGGCTTCAACAAGCTCACCGGCGAACTGCTCTGGCAATCCGGCGATTTCAAACTCGGCTACGGGACGCCGGTACACGCAGTCATCAACGGCGAGCCCACCGTCGTGGCGTTCACCGGTTCGGCGGTCGCGGGCCTGGCGCCGCAGGACGGAAAAGTGCGCTGGAGCTATCCCTGCGAGGTGGAATACCAGTGCTCGATTGCCACGCCCATCGTCAGCGCAGACAAAATCTTTGTCTCGTCGTACTATTACGATCAGGGCAGCGTGCTGCTGCAGATCGGCGGCGGCGTCGCAACGCCCCTCTGGCACAGCAAAGAGATGCTGAATCATTTCAATTGCAGCGCGCTCTGGCAGGACCATCTGTACGGCTTTCATGGTTACGCTCAGAAGCAGGACAAGAGCAAAGGCGCCACGTATCTGGGCTGCGTCGATTTCAAAACCGGCAAGCTGAAATGGTCGCACAACCTGGGCGGCAGCGGAGGCCTGCTGATCGCCGGCGGTACGATTCTGGCGCTGACTGAAAACGGAGAACTGCTCACGGCCGAAGCCTCGCCTGCCGGCTTCAAAGTCATCTCACGCGCGCAGGTTTTAGGCGGCACCTGCTGGACCATGCCCGTGCTATGCAACGGCCGCATCTACTGCCGCGATCACGCCGGCACGCTGCTATGCCTGGATGTAAGCGAATAAACAGCCGAGCTCTGCTGAACAGTGGAATGCCCAGCGATTATCTGCGCTTCGGAATTCCATTCACATACAGGTCTTCGACTTTGTCGCGCGCCCACGGCGTTTTGCGCAGGAATTTCAGGCTCGATTTGACGCTCGGCTCGTGCGTGAAGCAGCGAATCGGAATCAGCTTCCCGAGCTTCTCCCAGCCGTAACGCTCCACAAGCTCATTGAGGATCATCTCGAGCGTCTTGCCGTGCAGCGGATTGTTCCGTTGAGACTCTGCCATCGTTCACCAATCATGAAAAAAGCGGAGCAGATCCCGATGAGAGAATCTGCTCCGCGTTCTTTCCTTTGCGTCTTTGCGTCTCTGCGTGAGCTTATCCGTAGAAGACTTCGGCGAGCTCCAGGAACGAATCGGGCAGGTACTTGTAGCGCTTCTTTTCGCTCTGCGTCTCGCGCACCATGCCCTTCATCGGAACGGTCTCGACCTTCAAGCCCTGCAGCACGACCAGGTGCCCGAACTGATTCTTGATCACCGCGTCGGCCGCCTGAACGCCGTAGCGTGTACCGAGGATGCGGTCGTACGCGCAGGGCGTGCCGCCGCGCTGCAGATGGCCCAGCGCGATCGCGCGCGTCTCGAAGCCCGTGAGCTTCTCGATTTCCGCGGCAACCGCTTCGCCGACTTCGCCCGGCTTCATGACCGTGTTGCCGAAGCTGTCGCGTTCGACCTTGTCGGAGAGCGTCCAGCCGCCTTCCTTGTTCTTGACGATGCGCGGCTTCACTTCGATGCCCGCGATCGACGCGCCTTCCGCGACGACGACGATGCTGTGGAGCTTGCCCAGGCTGCGGCAGTGCTTCACTTCGCGCGCGATGTCGTTGATGTGCACCGGCTTTTCCGGCACGGCGATGTAATCGGCTTCGCTGGCCAGGCCCGTGTAGGCAGTGATCCAGCCGGCGTGGCGGCCCATGCATTCGACCACCATCACGCGGTGATGGCTCATCGTGGTCACGCGCAGATCGTCGATGGCCTTCGTGGCCTGCTCGACGCTGGACCAGAATCCGAACGTGAAATCCGTGCCGAGCACGTCGTTGTCGATCGTCTTGGGAACGCCGACGACATTCAGGCCATGGTCGCGGTTGAGGTAATATCCGATTTCAAGCGTGTCGTCGCCGCCGATCGCGACCAAGGCGTGGAGCTCGAGCTTCTTGTAGACGTCGACGGCCTTCTTCACATCGTCGGGATTCTTGTAGAGATTCGTGCGGGAGGTTCCGAGAATCGTTCCGCCTTCATGCAGGATTTCATCGACCTTGTTGGGATCCAGCGGCATGGTGACGTTGTCGCGCAGTCCGGCCCAGCCATCCACGACGCCGATCAACTGGTAGTCCTTCTTCTCACGGGCCAGGCGAATCACGACAGCGCGAATCACGGCGTTCAATCCGGGAGCGTCTCCGCCACCGGTTAAGATTGCAACCTTCTTCATTACAACGTCCTCCTGTATCTAAAATGGAGTCAGCACTATACAGCGCGGCATCCGTTTGTCATGTCAAAGCTTTCTCCGAGGCGGCCTGTTTACGCGGTGATTTTTTCAAATTGGCATTTGGGCCAGGCGTCGCAAGGCGCGGGTGCGTGTGCGCGGAGAGCCTTCGGGAACGCTACGTTTTCTAGCACGGGTCGCGGGTTAGAGAAGTGGAGATTCGTCGCTGTCCGGGGTAAAGGCGCTTTCCTCGCCAGAGTAGGTGTCCGAAGACACTCCGGCCCGGAATACCGAAGCGAAAAGCTCCCGCACGCAGAAATAGTTTGCGACAAGCAGCCCCATTCCTACGGGAATGATTAACAACACCGTTTCAAATTGTGCTGACGTTAAGGGCCGAAAAGATCCAATCACCGGATCCAGTATCATCGCGCCGAACGCCAGCCCGGCTATTCCCGGCGCCATGCCGAAGAGCGCCGCACGCGTGCCGGCGTACCAGGCTTGCCAGTAGCCTTCCAGGTCGGATTTCAGCGGCATCGTCGCGGTGATCGCGCCGCAAGTGAAAGGATAGGCGCACACCGTCGCAAACGCGGGATTTGCTTTTGCGGCGATGACCGTGGCGATGACAAGCGTACTGATCCCCAGCGCAAGCATGACCAGACATCCGCTGACGATACGCTGCTGTAGCGTCAGAGAGAACAGCGCGATCACGATGAGGGGAAAGAGAAAGAGCATCGTAAGGATCGGAAAGGCAAAAATCTTCACCGCAATGAAGCCGGCGATGGCACCGGCCGGCATCGCAACGATGCTGCGCCCGAAGTCGCCGACAGCCATCGCGAAGAGATAACCGTTTCCCGCGGCCAGCACGCTGAAGAATACAATCAGCGACTCTTCAGGGTTCACGCCCTTTTGCGACGCTGCAATTACGCTGCAGCCGAACGCCATGATTGGCACCGCCGCCGCAAGCGTCCCCCACGGCCAGAAGGTGAACTTGGGCTGGTTCACTTAAAGTCCTTGCAAAGACGATTGGGGTGGCCCGGACACAGTCCGGGTGCCGAAGGCACATCCAATCCTGCCTGGACTTACGCATTTCAGAAAACGTGGGTTCAGGAAAGTCGCCGTCCAAGGAGGGTTGACTGTCGCTGCGCGACCCGGACTCTCGTCCGGGCCACCCGTTCTTTATACTTTCACAATCTCTGCGAAGCTCCGCGTTCTCCGCGCCTCTGCGGTGAAGTCGTTAAACAACTTCCGACTTCGCGATCAGCGGCGTTTCGCGGCCGATCCATTTGCTGACGAAGAAGATCAGCGGCTCTTTGCCCGTGTTCTTGATGCCATGCAGCGCCCAGGGTTCGGTGAACAGCACGTCACCGAACTTGGCCGGGATCTCCTTATCTTCGTAGTACCAGATTCCCGTGCCGCCCATGATCACCAGAAATTCCTCTTCGACGTGGCGGTGCGGCGGATGCACTTCCCACCCGGGCTTGACATGCAGGATCGCCGAGAACATGTCGCGGCAGCTGCTGGTGTCGCCGATGTGATATTTGCGGATCTCGCCCCAGGGCTCGATCTCCGATTTCATCTGGTCCCAGGCCATCACGCCAGAGGGGAGAAATTTTGCGAGCACATCTGCTGCTGCCATGTTGAAATCTCCTTATTCAAAAAGGGACGTGTACATTTACCGCTTTTTGGCAGGCTCTGCCAGTGCGAGCGTTGTACTTCAAAAAGGGAGGGTACCTGACTATGCCGCGTCCGCTCAGCAAACTTGCGCCTGACTGGTGGGACTACACCACAATCGATCCGGAAATCCTGAATGATGCCGCGCGCCTGACCGAGCGCGACCTGCTGCAGCTCGGCCGCGAAGGCTTCTCGATCCGCGTCTATGACACGCTCGAAGATTTTTATCTCGCCGAAGCCCTCGAGTACGTCCAGGCCTGGCAGCAGTCCACGCCGGACAATCCCGCCGGCATCTGCGGGCCGATCGGTCCCACCGAGCAGCTCCCGCTGGTGGCGCGGATCGTCAACGCGCTGGGCATCGACGTGCGCGCCGGCCACTTCTGGGGCATGGACGAGTGGGTTGAGAACGGCGAGCCCGTTCCGGTGTCGCACCCGCTCTCGTTCGCCAAGGCCGACCTGGACATGTGTTTCAAACGCATTGACAAGAAGCTGCGCATGCCCGACAGCCAGCTCCATTTTCCTGCCGGCGATCTGAACGCGTACTCCCGCACGTACGACCAGATCCGCTGCGTGGTGATGCAGGGCGGGCAGGGCGACGTGAAGCACTGGGCGTTCAACGATCCGCTGCGGCGGCAGGGCAAGTTCAAGAACGAACCGCCCAGCCCGCAGGAATACCGCAAGCTGAAAACGCGCGTGGTCGATCTGCACCCGATCACGATCATGCAGAACGCCCGCACGTCCGGCGGCGGCAACGTGGCGATGGTCCCGACGCAGGCCGCGACCGTCGGTCCGCACGAAACGTGGAAAGCCGAGCGCGTCAGCATCTGGCACGCCGGCATGCACGACAACCCGCTCGGGATGAGACTGACGAGCCTGATGATCTCGAAGCGAATCCCCGACGCGGCCGTGCCGATGTCGCTGCTGGCCGACCACCCGAACGTGACATTCAACTTCTATCGCAAGGCAATCGGGAAGGTCGAAGTAGAGATGCATTGAGCTGTTCCCAACGGCTTAAACACGACTTCAACACGGGAACACGGAGGTCACGGAGACGGGACGGGGATGGACGTCGAGTTGAGCTGCGAAATCCCAACGGCTTGAACGTGACTTCAACACGGAGACACGGAGCGCACGGAGGTCACGGAGACAAGAAAAGGATAAAAGTCCGTGCTGAACCGCCGCAAGCCGGACAGGCGGCTCCCTCTCCCCCTGCGGGAGAGGGTTGGGGTGAGGGGTTAGCCGTCCGCGGTCGTGGACCGTCCAACAAGAACCTGTTTACGCCTCGAGCCAGGATGCCGCATCCGTAAGCCCGCGAAGCGGGCGGCAGCATAGTAGCCCCGGGCGCGAGTCCGGGGAACCCATCGCCCCCCGCAACCGTAAGCCCCGGAACGGGGCGGCAGACGGTCATTCTGACTTGTCAACGCTTGTCAGGTTATCAGCCCTCTAACGCCCTCAAAGGCCCTCAAGAGCGGCACCGGTCCCTGGGGCTGCGCCCGGCTCGAAAGCCGGGCTCCACCCCAGGCTATATTAGCGCGCGCCTCCGGCGCTGATGTGGCGCGAACTTTCAGT
>Ga0196964_10000768_pt1 | contig 17819 bp, 25 predicted proteins | sample S1_10metaG_FD_148615 | JGI IMG/M metagenome (GOLD analysis project Ga0196964, IMG submission 148615) | Soil microbial communities from Anza Borrego desert, Southern California, United States - S1_10 | ecosystem: Environmental > Terrestrial > Soil > Desert | place: USA: California | collected... | reverse complement strand
TCTCCCGTGCCGAACATGAAGCCGAAGGATGAAGGGCTACTCCAGGCCAAGCCAGTCGTTTCCGAGGAGGCGGCGGTAAGGACGAGGCCGTCAGAGCCAACCGCCTTGCGGATAGGGTCGGAGCCGTCGTGCGCGAGGACGTCGCCCTTTGTAGTCGTGAGGCTCGCCCATTTGACGCCCGTCGCTTGGCCGCTATCGGCCATGAGGACTTGATCGTTAGTCCCCACGGCGATCCTAGCGGGAGTGTTTGCGCCGCTCGCCCCGTAGATATCGCCCTTCGTCGTGACGACGTTGATGCGGCTATCGTTGCCTTGGACGACTTTGTTTGCCGCGTTCTCCCCGGAGGTTGCAAGCTCAACGACGCCTTCGGCGGCATCCGTGGCGCTGTTGACCGTGAGGGTTCGATTCGCGGAGAGGTCAGCGCTGCCGCCGCCATCGATGCGGAGGGGCGCGGTTGTGGTGATCGTGCGCGTGGTTGGCACCCCACCGCCGCCAGCTCCAAGCCTGGGATCATCCGCCTGAACCGCCGCGCCCGGAGTCTCGGCGTTGTGTTCCGCGAGGAATACTTCCCCCTGCTTGGAGGTTGTCGCCTTAGGACGGAAGGCTGGCGGCTGGCGCTTCACTTAGCACCAAATCCATCCATGCATACCAGCGTGCATTCCAGTAGCCGAGTCTGACCCATACCAGCTAGTCGTCCCGGTCGCCGCAGAGAACTCGCACCAAGGGAAGAAGTGCCTTCCTAGGAGCGTATTCGTGTAGTGAACGCGGTGGGACGCTAGGGCGCTCGCCGGCCAGTTACCGCCCTGTGTTGGGTTATCCGCGATCGCGTTGGTAAAGGTCGCGTTAACCGCGTCTACTCCGATGGTCACATACCTAGTGACGTTCGCGTTCGTGTTGGAAGACATGGCGATCAACTCAATGTCCACCGCGTCCTCCGCTACACCGCATACCAAATCAAGCTGGTTCGCCGCATCCCCGTTGGCCTGCCTGAGTACGGCAGTCGTGTAGCTCCAACCGATGTCATTCTCCTTGACCTGCATCGGCTTGCGAACGCGGTTGTAAAAGTTCCACAGGTGCCTCCCTGTGGTGCGGTCCTGCGTCTGGTTGCTGCCGTTCGCGTAGAAGGTGCCAACGTATCTGCGGGTTAGAGCCCCAGTCTTGCAGTAAACGCCATCCTGGAGCGCCAGAGCCGTGGCCCGAGTTGTCGTATTCGTCCAGGCCGTAGTCTCTAGCGTCAGCGTGCCGCTGTTGTCGTAGACCCAGACATCGTAGACGCTGCCGGATGTAGCGGTGAGGGCAAGGCTGATCTCAGTGAGGGTATGCAGCTTCCAGCGCGTACCGTTGTAGAGGGCGATCTTATTCCCCCTGTAGGGGGTCAAATAGATCGTGCCAGCCCCCACGTCCGCCGTCGTCACGGGGGTTGCGGAAGTCAGCGTGAGCCTAGCCTGAAAGAGTTGCGCGATAGCCGCGTCCGCTAGGTCGTTGACACCGATGTTGCCACTAGTGCCATCAATGCCGAGCGTCGTCCGGATGGCGGAGACAGAAGCATCATCAAGGATCGTCTGAGCCGCAGCGGACACCCCAAGGGTTGTCAGTACCCCACCAGCCGTTGTGTCGTCAACGATGGTCTTCGTGAACGTGGTGAAGCCGAGGGCATCGAGGACCGCGCCAGCGTTTGCCGATTCAACGATGGTTTCCCCGATGCTCGTCACCGAGAGGGAGCCCGAAGGCACGGAAGAAGACGCCGTAGGATTCCCCGATGAGTCGAAGGACAAAACCTTACTGGCCCTGTCCGTTGCATCGGAGATCGTGGTCTTTGTGCTGGTCGGCGTCTCCTTCCACGGGAGCTTAAGCGCCCGCTTCTGATCCTCCTCAAGCCTGATGATGCGCTGAGAGAGGCGGTCGATAGCGGTCTGGAGCTGCGCGTTGGTGACGCGCCCGCTGTTCAGGAAAGAGGTGGAGTTGTTGAGGGCTGGCTTGAGCCGGATGGTCAGGCTATAGCCGCTCGTCAGGTTGTTCCACGGGCTCAGTAGGGTAATCGAGCCACCCGCCGAGTCCCCCACTCCGCTCACCGTGTAATGCGTGGTCTTCGTGAGCGTGGTATCCGTGTCGGAGGTGTTTGTGACAATCACCTCCAAGTCGTCATCATCCTGGATGTAGAAGCCGTAGTTGAACGTGGACGTCGCGCCGTCGCCCGTATAGCGGTTGATCCCGGTTTCGCTTGGGACGGTCATTTCTTACCTCTTCCTCGTTTTCTTGAAGTCTCCGCCGAAGCTGGAGATCCATTCGTCATCGGTCAGGCCGTCGTCCCGCTTCTCGTACTTGTCGCTGTGGTCCTTTGGCGGCTCCTGCCTACGGAACTGCTGATAGCCGTAGGCCCCCTGGAGGAGATCGCGGCCGGCCTGGAGACCGCCAGAGACGGCGGACATACGGGCGTTGAAGCGCCCAGCGTCACGGGCATTCCTGCCCGCTCGACGCATTCCCGTCGCCTCAGCCCGAAGGCCCCACGCCTTGCGCCAGGTGTCGTTCGTGACCGCCTCTCTCTCCAGAGCCCCGAATTCCGCCGTCTCTCCCGCGAGCGCCTGGACGGAGCCTGAAGCGACATCCACGCCGCTACCGCCCGCCGCCGCACGCTGCGCGGAGAGGAGTTGCTTAGTTTCCAAGCCCTTCATGGCCGCCGCCCTCTCGCCCTGACGCTCCACGTCCTTGGCCCGGAGGTCCAAAAGGGCGGCGTTGTCTTTCGCCACCTGATGCTCGTAGTTGCCCTGAAGCCTCTGGGCGCGGCCTTGCACGTAGCCCTGAGCGCCAGCACCTAAGGCGCTAGTGCCCTGGGCGGCAAGGAAGAGGTTGCCCATGGCGGCCGGGGAAATACTCATTCGCTTGCAACCTCCACCATGCGAATTAGGGACAGTAGGGTAAGGGGGCGGGGATCAAGATGCCGAATGACCGCCCGCCCGTGATCGGTCCACCTTCCGCCGGGAAGATTGACCTGGACAAACTCGGTGAGGAGGGGGATCGGGTCGTCCGCGTCCTCGTCGTCTAAATCGCGCTCCGCCGAGCGATAAAGGCCCTGGGTAGGCCCTGTGTAGTTGCTCGCCTCCTCATCGGGTAGAGCTTCGCCGGCCCAGAATGCCAGGCTGTCCTTCAGGTAGAGGCCAACCCCAACCACCTTCTTCCTGCGCCCGTAGAGCGTGCCCTGAGGGAACTCGATGTCATGCGGCTCCAGGTCGGCCTTGAACGGTAGGCCGACGTGGAGGACGGCGTAGAAGTCCTCAAACGTGGCCGCGCCGCTCGACACCGTGACCGCCGTGGAATCCGTGTAGGCGTTCGCCGCCACGAAGCCGTCGCCCAAGGCGGAGACGCTTTGCCCCTCAAGATGCCTGAGGCCAGACACCTTGCGCACCGCCGACGCCCAGCGGGTCGTAGAGGCGGCGCGGAGAGCGGTCGGCACGGGGCGATCCGGCCTGACCGAGACAATCGTCGCTCCCGTGTAGCCCGTCACCGTGCAGCGGACCACGTTTCCGCTCGAATCCCACAGGAAGAACTTTCTTGACGTGGCATCCGTACCCACGTCGGAGCTGAGGAAGGTTGAGCTTGAGGCCGTGAGGGTGAGCGTGTCAGCCTCCGTCCAGCCGCCGCCTGAGGTCAGCGTCATCGTGGCGCTGCCTGTGTTAAGACCGTTGTAGGTGACGATGGAGTCCACCATGGGGGCTTCCATCTGCCAGTCTGGACCCCACCAGGTGTAGCGATCGCGCACGTCCTGGTTGATGACCCGCTCCTTCATGCGCTCGATGTAGCGCACGGTCTGGCCGTTCACCGTGCGCTTAACAATGAGGTAGACAGCGTTTTCCCCGCCCGTCACCGCCGAGTCGTTCTCGGGGACGCTGGAGACTTGCTCCACCACGGGGTCGCCCGAGCTGAACGTGCCGCCGAGCGTATGGGGATGCCAAGCCAGTAGGCTCACTTCCGGGCAGTAGGTAAGCCCGAGGAGCTTCCCGTCCGAGCGGACAACCCATAGGAGCGAGTCGGGGATCTTGGCGAAGTCCATGTCCCTGACACTGTAGCCCCTAAAGAGATGGGAGGCTTTCAGGGTGACATCCTGGCTGGTGTAGCTATCGCGGTCGAAGTCGTAGAAGAGGCTGCGGATGACGTTGCCACGCGCCTGGACATAGAGGATGTCGTTGTCGATGACCACGGGACGCACATGGCTTGCGCCATGGCCCGTGTAGGGGCGGGCGTTGATGGCGCTTGGGATGAGCGTCCCCGAGGAGTTGCCCTCGATGGCCCACTCAGACGAGCCCGTAAGGGCGATGAGGCGACGGAGGGAAACCAGGTGGATGATCCTGTTTACTTCCGTGCTGGCGAGGGTGAATTCAACGGGATCCGCGTCCCCAAGAGGGGTATGAGTCGAGAAGTTGTCGTAGGCCCCCGTCTGGGAGGCTTTCACCGTGTCAGGCTCGTTATCGCTTCCCCCGTAGACGACGCGCTGCTGGTGAAGCGTCACAGCCCCCGCGTAGTTCCCCGTGCCACGGAATTCCTCCTGGTACTCAGGCACGCCCTGGGACGTGTCGGGGGTGATGTTGGGGTCGGAGAAGGTCGTGGAGCTGGAGTAGCCGATGAAGCCCCAAACACCGTAGAGCTTGCGGTAGACGGCGTAGCGGGTAATCCCGCTCACCGCCGTCCAGGTGATGACGTGCGGGGCGGCTGTCGTAGGTTCGTTCGCGTTGGTGATGACGTCGCTTGTGCGGAAGGAGCTGCCGCCGCTCGTGTAAGCCGTATATCCGCTCGTCCCGTCGATGCCGACGAGATCGAAGTTGTTGGCGTCAGCCACGGAGATAACGAACCGCCTATCATTGAGTTCCGTGGTGCCTGAGATCCCAGACAGCAAGACCTCTTGGCCGCTTGTATAGCCGTGCGTGGCGGCTGTAATCCGAATGGGGTTGTTGAGGGTGATCGCCGTGATTGTCTTCGCGGCCTCCACCCCCGCCAGGCTTTCCTCCCCGGAGGCGGCCACGCTCGTCACGGTGTACTCGTAGGTGAGTCCGCCACCGGAGCCGCCCGCCGTCACCGAGAGCGCCGTAGGCCCGGAGACGCTAGGCCCGTAGGAGGCTTCCGCCAGAGTCCAAGACGTGTGCGACGTCCTCGACAGCTTCCTGGTCGTGTAGCTCGGATGCGTGATGTACATGACATCCGCGCTCTGGCTGAACTTGAGTTCCTGTAGGTCGCTCTCTTGGTAAGGCGAGGCGATCTTGTAAACCCGAGCCACGCTCCCGCCGCTAGAGTAGGCGGTGTAGTTCGTGGAGTTGACCGCGTTCCCGTGGACGTCCTTGAGGCTAAGAGTCGTGGTGGAGGGCGTCTCCACGATGTAGCGCCCGCCGTTGAGTTCCACCATTCCGACGATGGACGAGATCTTGACGTGATCGCCGGCGGTCAGGCCGTGAGCCGTGGACGTGGTGATAACGCAAGGGTTTGCCTGAGTCGCCCCGGTGATCGTAAGGGAAGTCTCGGTAATCCTAGCCCCAGCCCGCACAAACTCCATGTACTCATGCCCGGCTTCGACGATGTAGGTGTCGCCTGAGGAGGCGGAGTAGATGAACTTGATGAGGCGCTTTTCGGTACTGGGCGAGCGGCACTCGTCCACGTGGACCGTGAAGGGGCGCGTCTGGGTGGCTGCCTCCTTCGTGATAATGAAGTTGTCCATGTGCCGAGCCGAGTAGGGGAAGTCCTCGATCTCGGGGCGGGCGAAGAGATAGGGGGAGACTAGACCCCTCGCAAAACCCCTGTTCGTGACGGGAGATACCTGGTTCGCCACCCGTCTCTCCTAGCTGATCGTGTAGCCGTTGCCGTAGGCGGTCCAGCCTTGGCCCGTGCGATACGTGCCTGTCCCTCTACGGGCGCGGATGCCGGGAGGATCCTGCGGGATGAAGCGCTCCCCCTCGTTGGCCGCCGCCGCCATAGCCGAGGACAGAGCCTGTTCGTACATCCGCTCAAGATCGACGCCCTGCCTGGCATCCCCGGAAAGGCGGGGGGCGGCCATCATTCCGGCGCGGAGGGCGATGGCTTCCACCAGCTTGTCGGGGAGGTGCCCTTCGTCGGGAAGAACGATGACTTCCGCCTCCGCGCTCTCCTCATCCGTCAGGACCAAGCGCCCGGAGGTATCCGAGCTGATCCTGAAGGGGCAAGCGCTGGACTCCGTGGGTTGGCGGTCCCCGCCGTCTTCGGGCTGAACCCGGACGAGCTTGAGCCAGGTGGAGCCGTAGCGGTAGGCATAGGTCCAGTCGTTCGAGTACGGGGAGGAAGCCGAGCCGCTCACCAGGCCCATCTCCTCGATGCGCCGGCCGACGGGCCAATCAGCTTCAGACAGCACGTAGCCGATGGCGAGATCCAAGACTTCGCGGATGGCGCTCGCCTCCCCGCTCGTATCGGTGTCCACGTCGGAGATCGCGGCTTTCACGCCGCAAGCGCCGAGGGCGCGGTTGGCGATATCCGTTCTGCTGAAAGGCAACTAACACCCCTCTCCGCTAGTAGGTCACCATGAGGTAGGCGTCCAAGTCTTGCGTTCCGCCGCCACCCGATGTGCTTGGGCGCACGTAGCGTGGAAAGTCCTCGACCTGTTCGGCCCCAGCGGCGGTCTTGGAGATGGCGTTGCCCTGGGGGTCCGTGAGTGTTACCCAATTCGTGTTGTCATTCGACCCCTGGAGAACGATGGTCGCGGAGTCAAAGGTTCCAACGAACTGAACAAACATGGACTTCGCCCCAGCAACTTGCACGGCGCTTCCAGCCGCGTTCGCTGAGGTGAGCGCTTCCCACAAAACGACGCTGCTATTTCGACCGGCAAACGTCTTGACGGCCAATGGGACGGCAGTAACATCCGCCATTCGTTATTCCTTTCCGTCCTGCTTTCTCTTGTTAAAAGCCTCAACCTTGGCCTCGGCGTACTTGCGCTCCTCGGGCGTGCCGTCCTTGAACTGCATCCAGCGGGGAGAGAAGTCCTCTTTCTTGAGGAGAGGAAACGGCTTGCCAGCCGCCGGGATAGGGCTCCGAGGGTCAGGGTAGCCAGCGGGATACTTCCTCTCCGCGTCTCCACCCTTGCCGTAGAAGCCCTTGCGCGTAGCCACCACCAACATGAGAAACCCCTTTCGTTAAGAGGGGGGAGGGATGAGCCACAAGGCCCACCCCTCCCCCGAGTCAACTAGGAAATCGTGTACCCGTTCGCGTAGACCTTCTCCTGCTCAGGAGCGTCCGTCAGGTACGCCGTGAAGGAGCCCGTCGACAGGTCGCCGTTCGCCACGGTGTACTTGAGCTGCATATAGCGCTCCGCCGTGGTGAACTGCGCGAGCGGGACGACGAACTTCGTCCCCGCCGCCGACACCGCCGAGAAGGTGCCGATGGTCTGGGCCGTGGTCGCGGACGAGAAGCCCGTGTTGTCGTCCGTCTCCACCGTCACCGCCACCGTCGAGTTCGAGCTGGCGTCGGTCATCGCGGTCACGCACTTGACCACCACGTACAGCGGGCGGCCAATCGCGATATCCCGAGCGGCCAGGAGGTCCATGTAGTTCGTGGACGCGGCCGTCGCGGTGATGGCCTGAGCGTCCGAGAACTTGTTAAGGGCGTCGATCATCGCCATTTGTCTTGTCCTTTCTCTTTCTCAGTCACTCATCCGTTAGGAAACGGCCGACTCCGACTCGGTCAGCTTGTCCACCAGGCGGATCGGAATGCCACGGAAGGCCGGGAGCTTCTTGCCAGCCACTTCCGCGTACCCGAGCTGCCCGCCCGCCTGCACGTCGTCCCGGCCCTGGATGTCAAGCATCTGCATGACCGAGCGGTTGACGTAGAAGCGAGCGCTGGACGAAGCCTGACCATCCGGCAGACGGTGGATCATCTTGATCATGATGTCGAAGAGATCCGCCGCGCCGGACTTGGCCACCAGGTTGGAGATGTCGATGTTGCAGCCGCGAACGATCCGACGCCAATCCTGGACCGCGATGCCGCACTTCCAGAAGAGGTAGACCTGGTAGGCCAGGAGTCTAGCGCCCGCCGAGCCCACGCCGGCCGTCGTGTCGACGCTCTGGAGGCCACGGTTGATTTGCTCCAGGCCCGCCTTCGAGCCGCGCGGATAGATGCCGTAGACCTTGCCGACGCCCCAATCCACGAGCCAGATGGACGAGTTATCCGTGGACGAGCCGCCGCCGCTCACGATGTTCTCGCCCGTGGTCCCCGTCAGGCTGTTGAAGCGCGGGGCCAGGCCCGTGAACTCGGTTGGAACAGTCGCGGCGTTGCCGTAGAAGAGGGTGTCCGAGAACTCCTGCCCCATCGCCTCGATGTGGGGAGTCACCTCGCTGTCGATGTTGGCCTGAATCTGGCCGTTCTTCTCGGCCACGTTCTTGTCAACCTCGACAACCGCGCCCATGATGCCGCAAGCGTCGCGGCTCTGGGCCGTCGAGCTAACCGTGGGCGTGATGCCCGTATTGAGGTTGATCCAGGAGATCGACGGGAGCGAGGTGCGCAGCGTATAGACGTGCGATTCGCCGTCGTTGGCCTCGACCCAGGGGACGTCATCGAGGACCTGGTTGGTCTGGTTCAGCAGCTCACCGATGGGAGCCGCCTTGCCCTGGGGATCAAGGCGCTTGGCGATTTCCGCCAGCGTGAGCGAACCACTCAGCGCGGCCATGAGAAGCCTCCGTATCGCGTTTCCAGCGGAGGCTTGTCTGGCCCTGCGAGGCCCCGGTGACTTTGGGGCGAGGCTTTATCGGGCCGCGAGCGCGGGAGATCTTGTTATGTCACACGTTCTTGTCTACAAACTCCTTCAAGCGAGCGACCGTAGAGATCAGCCCCTTGAGAAGCCGGGTCAACATATCCAGCTCTTTCCTCAAGTTCGCCTTCTCCAAGTCGCTCATGCACTACCCCTGCACCTGCTGAAGTTCCGAAAGCGGGTACATCAGGTCCAGCCTCGACTTCTCCGCCGGCGCGGCCGACGTGGTGGAAGTCACGATCTTGTCGTCACGGCGAGCCGTGGCGAGGGGCCACAGGAACTTGATGAATTCCTTGTTGTTGAGGTATCCCTGCGCCTCGACGTAGGCACGCAGCTCCTTGCCCATATGGGCGTCCACGAGGCGCTTCACGTCTTCAAGCACCCCGGGGAGCTTGTCCCCGCCGATGTCGGGATCCTTCACCAACTCGGACTTCCACTGCTCCTGCGTCACCCGCTTCCATTCGGCCATCTTGGCCTCCCGGTAAGCCTTGACCGTCTGCTCACGCTGCTCAAGGATCTTGGACGCCACCTCGGGAGCGATCTTGTTCGCCTTGGCGAACTCGACCACCGAGGCGACATCCGCCTCTCCGAGCAACGAGCCTTCCGCCAACTTGAGGTCGTACTTCACTTCCTCAGCCTTGGCCTCAGGCTTGGACGGCTCGGTCTTTGGCGCTTCGGCGGGCTTCGCGGCTTCCGGCTTCGCTTCCCCCTTGGGCGCTTCCGGCTGCGCCTGGGGCTTCACGTCGCTCTGGCCGCCAGTTCCACCGACAGACGTGGCCGTCATATTCACCACGCCACCAGCGCCACCCGCTACCGCTGTCGGTTGTGTAGCCTGAGCGGAAGCGGTCGCCGTAACCGTCTGAGCGGGAACATCAGCCATTTACTTCCCCCTCCTCTGATACTGTTTCTCGTCCGCCTCATGGGCTTTGACTTCGATCTCCGCCGCGTTGAAGCGATCCTGCTGCATCGTGACCCACGCGCTAAAGCTCGCATGGGCGATGTCGTTGACGATCTCCTGCCCGAAATCCCGGCGTGCGGTGAGGTAGTTGATGCGAGACGACGGCTCCCAGAGGGAAGGGGCATGGACGCCGCTTCGATCCAGGATAACGTCCAACACCTCGCGGCCCGCTTGGGTCGCAAGCACGGCCTTGAGCGACGTGAAGTATCTCTCCATGCGCTCTTTGGCGCGCTTCTCGCAGCCGGGACATTCGCGGGGATCGTGCATTACGCGATCCGGGTAAACCTCGCGGTCGAGCCCACAAGGACCGTCGTGGTGTCAGCGTGGCTCGTCTCCTGCGCCATCTGCACCGCCACCGTGCCGGCCGCGTTGACCACCAGCGTGCCCTTCACGATGACCCGCAGATACGCCGCCGCCTTGCTGTTGAACTTGAGGTCCGCGTCAGTCGTGGTCGTGTTCTGCGAGCCCTGCGCAACGCCAGAGGCGGAGAAAGCGGTAGACTGACACTGGATCGAGGTCAGCGTGGCCGTCGTAAACTTGAGCGCAACGCCAAGGCCGCCGTTCGTGGTCATGGTCGTCTGGAGGTCGATTTCAAAGTCGTAGACCCCCGAGGCCACGAGAGAGAAGCCCGTCAATCCGGTGATGTTCGCCAGCGTGGTCGTAGACTGTGCCGTGGTCGCGGTTGAGCAACGCTTGATGTCGCTGTCAATCGCCCCCGTGATCGTCTTGTTGGTGAGCGTCTGAGTGCCAGCCGTGGTAACGACTGTGCCCCCCTCCAAGCCCGTCGCGGTCAGCGTGTCAGCACCAGACTTCCCCTCTGTGAGCTTGATGAACTTGTCGGCCATAAGTCTCCCCTTCTCCTATCTCACCGCGCTAGGCGGCATCTCCCATCGCACTAACAACATCCGTAAGAGCGTTCTTGCCATCCGTGGGCGCTTGGGCCAAGTTCTTAGCCGATTGCGTCATCGCGGCCACGTTCTCCATCATCTGCTTCTGTTGCTGGAGCTTGGCCTGGGCCGCTTCAATCTCAGCCACCTGCTCATCGCCACGAATGATGCGCACCGGAGCGCCGGCCGCCTTCGCCTTCTCATCAATGAGCTGGTAGACGTCGAGCTTGTTCCAGACTGAGGAGCCCGGGCCTTGAGCCGTGGCGATGTTGATGGCCGTTTCGAGGACACGATCAATCCCGCCCATGTTGACAGAGCGCATGGCCTGGGCCATCGTGGAGACGTACTCCACCTTGACGGGCTGGCCTTCAAGCTCCTCGGGGATAGGCGGTAGCTTGCCCTGCTTGTAGAGGTAGGCGAACAGGCGCTGGATAAATGGATTCAAAACCCTACGGTTGTAGCGGTTCAGCACCCCTACAAGCTGGACAAGTTTCTCTTCCTGTCGAGCGGCGATCTCGGTAGCGGTGCGCTCCCGAGGATCCAGGTGATCGAGCATCCGGAAGACGTCCACATAGAACGCCTGCTGGATGTTCTTCTTCATTTCGGTGATGTGGTCCATCACCTCGAGCAAGCGGGCATCCTGCTCATAGAGCTTGCGGATGCCGCCGCGCTGTAGATCCGTGTCCTGCACCGCCGTATGGCCGCTGGGGAGGTGATTGACTCGCAGGAACTTGGTCCAGGGAGGCCCATAGGTGGGCGGGTCAACCATCTTGTCCAGCGCCGTGGTCTTCTTGAGCTTCCAGTGCTGAAGCTCACGGTTGTCCGGGAGGGACATGAGCCCGGGGCAGCGAAGGCCGTAGACGTCATCGCCGGTGACGTGCCACTGGAAGACAAAGGCGGGGATCTCGTCGTAGCCGCTTTCCCGGAGATACTTCCCTTCGTCCATCATCGCGGCGGCCGATGAGCCGCGCACCGAGGATGTGCCGCCCAGCTCGAAATAGCAGCTCTTAAACCGCTTCTCTTGAGAAGTGCGGTAGTTGGGATTCCAGTCGGGATTCGGCATCACGATATGGCCGACATCCACGTAGGTCTGATACCGCCCGTCATCCCAAGCCTGCTTCACGCGGTCGCTGAAGTTGCTCCAGTCGTAGGAGCCCGTCTTCGTGAGCCGGCCGAACATCTCGACCACGTTGCGCACGGTCATCCTTATCTTGCGGTAGATCGTGGAGAGATCGCCTTTGTGGTCCTTGGCGATCCACCACTGACCCATCGGGATGACGCGGCAGTTCACCGTGAGGTCGTAGTCCTCCTCCATCCAGAAGAGGCCATTAGAGAACTTGATCGTGTAGCCGTAGAGGTCTTGGAAGGTTTCGTAAACGCCCGCGTCCTCAATGGTGTCGAGCATGATGCGGGCCACGTCGTCATACCAGACCGCCGCGGGGCCGTACTCGGCAAGGTCGGGATCCCCACCCGGCTTGAGCTTGATCCACGGCTGGGAGGGATTGGTGACGTTGGCGATCAGGCCGTTTTCGCACGCGATGAACGCCTGGTCGGCGGAGGAGTCGAGGATATGATCGTTACGGAACGTGTCCTGGTCCTGGTCGGTGAGTTCAAAGCGACACATCCCCGGGACAAGGTGACGGTCGATGTCCCGCCAAATGGCTTCACGCGGATTGCGGATGGCTTCCAGGTCCGCGATCAGCGCGTCAACCGATCTCTTGTCGAAACCGTAAGCCATCTACTTCCCGCCTCCCAAGCTTGCCACTCCGGGGAAGTAATCGGCGGGGAGGCCAAGGGGTCCGGTGAGTTGTGTCTGCTTGCGGCCAAGACCGGAAGCCTGGGAGCGGAGGCGTTCCCTGGACTCCTTGGCGGCCATGCTCGCCTGTTCCTGGCGCTGCTTCTCAGCCAACTCCTCACGGATGCGCTTCTGCTCGTTGGCTTGGGCGTCGGAGGCGTCCTCGGCACGCTCGGCCTGCTGGTTGGACGAGTAGACCGCAACGCCCGTGCTGGCGGCGGAAGCGGCAAGGCCGCCAACCACGGCAAGAGTGGTGAGCGTGGCTGGCTCCATCGGCACATGGCCGAAGCCGCTAGGAGCGCCCATGATCTTCAAACACCACCCCCAAGCGTGCGGTACGGCCCGTTGGCGGGGCCAACCGAGAGAATGCTGGATAGCCTCTGCGCGGAGCTAAGAGTGGGATCCCCGCCACCCATCGAAGTGGGCAGCTTGTTTCCCTGCCGCATGAGCTTCGCCGCGTTAGAGAGGCCCTGAAGCGTCTCGCGCTCACGAGCCTCGGCCTCAGTCGCCTGACGCGCCCAGAGCGCACGGTGCCTGGCGCGGCGCTCCGCTTCCCGCTCTCTACGCAAGGCCATTAGGCCACCTCCCGAAGATCGCGGATGTAGCCGCAATCCGAAGGCACGTAGCCGATGTGTTCAAGAAGCCGCCCGTAGGGGCGCTTGGGCGTGTCCGCCCGATGGACGATGTGGAACCCTTCCGCCTTGAGCGTCAGATCCATGTAGATGATGAACCGAACGGGCATGATGCCCCGATAGGAAGGCAGCACGTAGAGGGAGTCCTGCACGGCCCACTTGAGCTTTCGGTAGTGGGAATGACCCGGGCAGGCGTTCACCACGCAGTAGCCGACAAGCTCTTTGTTGTTGCGGCAAGTGAACACGCGCAGGAAGCCGCAGGCCTCCAGCTTCTTGTAGTCCTCCACGTTGAGGTCGAAGTCCTCATCGGGAAGGCAGCCAACTTCGTGGTGATGCAGCTTGGCAAGGGCGGGGATCTCCGCCTCGATAGCGGCGACCGTCTCCTTGGCGATGTGCGTCACGCCCGCCCTACTTTCCAAGGCGGAGAATTGCGGTAGGTGTTCCAGCCGCAGTCCAAGCACATGGCCGCTTCACTCTGGGCAAATTTCATGAAGCGAGGGGCGGCATCGCGGAAAAGTTGGATGTTGGAATGACCGGATTCAGCGAAGTGGCAATTAGCGGCGAGGTCGACGTTGCGGGACTTGAAGCTGCGCTGAGGTTTGACGCTGAGCTTGACTTCGTACAACCTCTGCCTCCCCGCTCGATGCAGCTAACTTACGCCTAGCATTGGCGAATTGCAAGTGCAAAATGCGAATTTAGGCAAAATGCGAATCTTCGATTTAACGCGTCCAGGATAGCCGGGTGTGATTTTAGGCGTTCGGGTCAGCTATGACGCGCTGGCGGGCAAGCTAGGGCCATTGTTAAGCGTTTGTTAGCCTTTAGCCCTACGCTTGTAGACCTTGAGCTTGCCTAGGTCAAAGTCCGCTTTCTCGATGCACTCGCCGCAGACGTGCAGCATCCCGCCTAGCTCCACAAGGTTGAAGGAGAATTGAGCGGGGTTCTCCTTACACTCCTCGCAGCGCTGAAGCACCCCTCACCCCCGACAGAGACGAGACGAATACATGACAGGACGTGACAAGCGGCGTTTTCACGCCGCTTTCGCGCCGCGCCAGCCTAACAGCCGTTGACTTCCAGCCAATCGTTGCACCACCAGCAGATGCCATGCGTCTCAGCGCTCTGCTCCTCGCTGATCTCCCGCCCGCATTGCCAGCAATGAAGCTCTCGGCTCATGGCTACCTCCAATCCAGCCAGCCATCCCCGTATTCTGGGTACTTCCTACGGACTTCATCGCAATTGCTCTGGTAGCACTCAGCGCAAAGCCCGCCAGCGATCTCACCTTTGCGCTGATCCGGCGTAAGGGGGCGCTTGCATTGGAAGCACTCACTGCACTCTTCGGGGTGAAGAACCCAGTAGCATCCATCCTCGTGATTCCAGACGTGGATTGCTGGGATGCCAGTAGTGCCAAACCACATCCCATGCTCAGCTTCGAAGCGACTCTGAAGGGCTCTGATGTCAGCGAGAGTCACGTACTTGTTTGGCTTCAACGCCTTACCCTCCACTGGCTCACATCCGTAGGCGTGTAGACGTTCTGCCCGCCATCCTTGGCGTACGGGTTGTAGGTCTGCTGCGGCTGCATGGGGGAGTAGCCGAAGCTTACGGCCTCCTCCTCTCGCATCTTAGTCATGACGGGATAGGCGAAGGTGAGTGCCAGGCTATCGGCAATGTCGGGGCTACAGCCGATGCGGTCCTTCACGTCCTTCTTGCTTTCGAGCTTTAGGCGCATGGCCGCGTTGTCGTTGGAGTAGGTCGGAGCGCACATTTCTGAGATCAGGGCCGTGTCGTTGGGGATCGCGCCTTCTTTCAGCCAGTCCGCCATCTTGAACCACATTTCGGCGCGGCGATTGACGAAGCGCTCACTGTCAGGCGTGGAGGCGAAGTTAACGGCCATCACGGGGAAGCCCAGCTCAGTCAGCCGGCTCACTACTTCCCCGCCATAGCCACCCGTGCAATCCACGAAGGTCATCTCCGCCTTGTGGCGCTGGATGGCCTGAGCCACCTTGCCCGCAAAGGTCTTTTCGGGGAGGCCCGCGTAGACCTCAGGTGCGAAGGCTTGCAGCCCCTTCCTCGGGAAGATGCTGCACCTATCGCCCCCCTCCCAGGCCACGTCTACCCCAAGAACCATTGGGGCGAACTCGTAATGCCGTAGCTCAATCCTGCGCTGCGCGGCGGCATTGGCCGTGTCGAGGCTGATGAGTGTGTTGTCCGTCGAGGCCATGAAGTCGCAGAGCATTTCCTGGCGGTACTCGCGTGGAGTCATCCCGCCAGGGCCCTGCATGGCGAGGAGTTCTTCGGGCGTGTAGATCCCTGTGTCGTTCACCGTGATGAGCCGCGCATACCAATCGGGCTTAGAGGCCGCCGCGTAGTACAGCTCCGAGAAGAGATTGATCCCCTTCGGCGTGCCGATGAACAGCACCCAGCCCTTGCGGTCGGAGATCGCGGGGATGATGACCTCACCCCACAAGCTGCGCTGCATCTGGGCCACTTCGTCCAGCACCACGCCATCGAGGTATTGGCCGCGCAAGCTGTCCGGATTGTCCGCGCCGAAGAGTCTGATCCTGGCTCCGTTGTGCGCGAACTGCACCCACGTCTCAGACTCATTGACCAGCGTGCCTGGAACCTTGTGGGCGTAGCTCTTGAGGTAGTCCCAGGCGATCAGCTTCGCCTGCTTGAGTTCAGGCGCGATGTACCCAAAGCGGCCCATCGGCCTATTGCACTTGAGCGCCGAGTCGATGAGCTTCATGAGCGCAAGCACGGTCTTGCCGGCGCGTCGGTGAATGACCAGGATCGTAAACCGCGCTAGTTGACGAAAGACCTCATCCTGCCACTTGCGAGGCCGGAAGCCGAGGTCATGCACCTGGGTTTGCATCAGCCTTCGGCTCGGGGTCTGGAACCCCAGTCACAATCACGATCTTGATAGGCTGACCATCTTGCCCACCAATCTGCACATCCTTGGGCAACACCTTCCCAAGCAGCGTGCAGAAGGCTTTTGGATCAGTGATGGCGATGCGCTTTAGGTACTCAGCGCCATTGAGATCGTTGAAGGCTTGCTCAATGGCTTCCTTGACGGTCTGGGTGAGTTTATTTGGAGTGCCGGGCGGACGCCCAGCAGGATTGCCAGACTTCCCAGGCTCAAAGCCCACGACTTGTTTCCCCCTGTTGTTATCAACCTAGCTTATACTAGGCAGCAACGCAAGAGGGATAGCTAATATTAATTTTGCGTAGGCGCTAAATGACCATGCTACGAAATCATCGCCCAGTAGACCTTCTGAGCCTTAACGTACTCCCGCCAATCCGTGTTGTTGATCTCGTCAATTCTGCGCTGGCGCTTCGACTCAACCTTGTCCCGTCGCGTCTTGCATCGCTTTGGGTTGTAGCGCCACCTACGCGCCCGGAGCATCGTCCAGAGAACATTTCGGTTGACGAAGAACCATTGAATGGATTGGGCATCCATTACTTATTCTCCGCCTTCCGCTTCTCGTTGCACCTATCGCACAGTGGGAAAATGGATACCTCGCAATCGTCGATGGTCGCAACGGCTTCCTTGCAGACGTAGCACATTAGCGGTTCCATAGATCAAACCTCAAACGCTGCCTTTGGTGTTGGGGTAACGGTACTCGAATCCAGACCTCTCGCCGGGCTTGACCTTGGAATCCCTGATGGTCCGGATCATTCGCTCGGTTGCCCGGTCAACCGCCCTCTGGACCTTCCTCTCCAGCATCATGTCCATGTCCGTGCGTTTCTTGCCTTTAGGCATCAATCACCTCTTCTGTTGCTCCAAGTGAATGTACAGGTGTTCCTGACCAGCGGCCAGCCCGACAATCTCCGCTGGCTTGCGCTTGAAGTCGTACTCCGAGAAGCCTGGCTCAAGGTGGACCCTCAAGCCGCACGGGAAACGCTTCCTGAACGTCTCGGTAGCCCTGACTGGGGCCTCATGCCACTTCCCGCAGGGGCAGACGATAATGGTCATTTTCAGGCTTCCGTCCTTTTCGCCGTGTGGTAGACGGCGCACGCCTGACATACCCCTGGGTCCAAGGGGCCTTTGCCGCCGCAGCTACACATGCGGTTGACCGCTGCCTCCCAAGCTCGAATCTGAAGTTCCAGGCTTTCTTGGTAGTTTTCAAGGCGGGCGATCTCTCGCCCCCGGAGGTCGTAGCAGATGCTACAGACCCCATTCGCCATTTCGTGACCTCTGGTAGTGCAGATCATCGTTTACACCCTCGGATCATTTCCCGCTGTCGATCAGCTCGCCGTGCCACAGGTCACAGAAAGCCGTGAAGCCTGGACGGAGACGCTTGGGAAGCTGGAAGTCCTGGCCCCGAGCCCACCACACGGCCCACCGCCAAAGGCGAACTTGGTATTTGCTCATGACAGTTATCTAGTCCTTGGACCTTTTCCACCAGCGAAACTCAATGCCCAGCGCACCCACCAAGAATAGGCACACAATTGGGGTGAGGCAGATCGCCAGCACCGAGTAGAAGATCGCTTGAGGCCACGTCACTCTTGAGTCCTTTCGTTTGATTTACGCTTCGACTCGTCCTGTTGCCAGCAGCACGGGAGGTTGCATTCGCAGCCGCCCATGTCGCACTCCCTGGCCCAAAGGTCCCCTGGACCCCAGTACCAAGTCCACGGTTGCCATCCGTGGTCATGCTCCTCAGGCATTGCGCTCACTCGCTGGATTCGCGCCTTCCGCAATCAACGCACGCCGTGCCAGGTCTATCATCCGCCACTAAGCAGGGGCAAAAGTCCCTCTTGCACACCCGGCAGGTGAACACCATCAACTTCCACCCAACACCGT
>Ga0196964_10000767_pt1 | contig 17823 bp, 28 predicted proteins | sample S1_10metaG_FD_148615 | JGI IMG/M metagenome (GOLD analysis project Ga0196964, IMG submission 148615) | Soil microbial communities from Anza Borrego desert, Southern California, United States - S1_10 | ecosystem: Environmental > Terrestrial > Soil > Desert | place: USA: California | collected... | reverse complement strand
GCGCGCCCTGTATGCGGCGCGCGCCAAGCTGCGGCAGATCGGCCGCCGCGCGGATCGCGCCGTGGCGTTCGCCCGCAAGCACCGGTTCATCCGCTTCGCCTGAACCCCTCCCGTGTCCCGGCCCCGTGTAGGGCCGCCTGTAAGGATCCAGCCATGTCCCGCACCACGACCGCCGCCAAGCCCGAAACGGCCGCCCTTGCCCCCTCTGCGGCCCCGCAATCGCCATCCCCTGTGGGGGCGGCCCCTGTAGTGGCGCGCCAGTCCGATCCGCTACCCCTCAAGGTGCGGGTGTACTTCAACCTTCACAAGCGGGTGTGGAGCGTCCAAGACGCCAGGACCCGCCGGGTGATCGCCCACGTCGATAGCCTCGCCCTGTGGGGCGTCACGTTCAAGGTCTCACAGGCGGGCCGGGCGCGGGCGGTCCAAGAGGGCCGCAAGAACGTCCATGCCTTCGCGTGCGGCTATTGGGACCGCAAGGCCCCTGTAGAGGCGCGCCAGGACGGGACCGCCGTCACCTACAACCCGTTCCGCGCCGGCACGTTCGTGACCGCTGACGAGGCCCGGCAGCCCGTTCACGGGGCATCCCTGGCGCTCCTGACCGGGCGCAAGGTGACCGCCTACGGGATCCGCTAGTCGGCCCCCGCGACGCCACCCCCTCCCCGGTGTGGTGGCGTGTCGGGGATCGATTACCGATCCGCCAGGGCAACCCCGCCCGCAGCTTAAGGACCGCGCCCAATGTCTGCTTTCCTCTGCTCCGAGAACCATCTTCGCGCCCTGGTCTCGTTCGCGCTGGACAATGACGTGCCTTGCGACGCCTTAGCCTTCGCCACCCTGGTCGAGGAGAACATGCGCTCCCTTCGCGCCCGCTATGAGGACAACCGCGAAGAGGAGGCCGCAGCCGCCGCCTACACGTTCCAACACGTCAAGGTGGCTGACGTGCTGCGTGGCACCGCCAAAGAGCAAGCGCGGCTGACCCGCCTGACCGGGCGCACCGTCGCGACAGCCGTCATCAAGCTCTGCGATTGCTTCGACTATCAGGCCTGTGAAACGCGGGACTACTTCACCAGCGAGGCGGCCGGGCTCGTGGACAGCATCAGGCGGCGCGCCCAGGCCTTGGGCGGCCGGATGACTGGCGACATGTACGCCCGCCTCCCGTGGTGCCTCTGAGCCCCGGCGTGTAGCCCTCCATGCCCCCTCCCGTGTGGGGGCATCAGGGGCCACAGGCCCTCCCCGTGTAGGGGACCGACTTGGGCAATCACGCCCGCAGCTTAAGGACCGCGCCCATGACCTTCACCGGCCAATTCAGCATCGCCGCCTTCCCCGGCGACTCCATCAGCTGCACCGTGGACGGGTTCACCGTCACGGCGACCATCTACCGGGACGACGACAGCACCCCCCCGTGGGAGCGTGAGGACGGCCATGGGCCGGTCAGCGATTGGACGACGCGCGATCCCCTCCCCGGTGAGAAGGTACTAGCCGAGAGCCGCCACGGCCGCGTGTTCTACGACATGGCCGCAGCCGAGAGGCAGGCAGAGCGCGAGCAGTGGGGCGTGAGGTGCTCAGAGCACATGACGCCGTCGCAGCGGGCCGCCGTCGCCGCGCGGGTGGATTACCACCACCTGAAGGACTGGTGCGATGACGTGTGGTCCTATGTGGGGTTGGCCCTGACCGTGACGCGGGACGGCGTGACCCTGGTGGACGGGTTCGACGTGTCCCTGTGGGGGGTCGAGAGCAACGGAGGCCCCTACCTGACGGAGGTAGCCAACGATCTGCTCCCGCAGGCGCTGGAGAAGGCCCGCGACACGCTGATGTCGCTGTTGCTGGTCGCCCCCGGCCCGGTGGCCCCCTCCCCTGCGCCTGCGGCCCCCTCCCCGGCCGTCATGGCCGAGGCGCTGCGCCACATCGAGACGCACGCGCAGGAGATGGCGACCGCGCCCGACACGAAGATGTACCGGGCGTGGTTCCAAAGCGTCGCGGACATGGCGCGGGAGGCCCTGAAACCCCAAGGCGGGGAGGCCTGAGCGCACCGCGTGCCGAGCACCGAGCCCCTCCTGTGGGGGCTCCATGGGCAGCACGCCCTCCCCGTGTAGGGGACCACAACCGGCAATCACGCCATCGCAAGGACGCCCACCATGAAAGCGATCAAGGTCACCGCCGACAACGCCGACGCCATCAAGGCCGCCCTGGCCGCCGTCAACGGGCGTTCGCACGCCCACACCTACACCTCATGCGAAGAGGTGATTTGGGTCACCCGGAGGGCTGAGACGCGCCTGGAGGAGCTAGGCCTGCCCAAGGGTCTGCGCTCCGGGGCGCGCATGGTTGATCAGAGCGGGACCAAGCTCCCCCGCGCCTACGGCAACCGCGCGACGACGACCACCATCACGGTTGAGCGCCGCTCATCCGCGTGGTGGCTGGTCGAGGTAAGGCCTTCGATCCTGTGGCCGCAGGCCCGGCCCTATCAAGGGCTCGTGCTCACCCCGGCCCAGGATGCGGAGGCGGTGCGCCGCCTGCGTGAGACCTACCGTGTTGACACCCCCTCCCCGGCCGTTGCGCTCGTGGCCTGACCCCTCTCCTGCATCGAGGCCCCCATGTCCGACATCAGCAAGACCGACATCGTCGCCCGCTACAACCGCGCCTGCGAAGCGCTGGGTCTGCATTCGCGCATGCACCTGACGCCGAACGGCTGGTTCAAGATCAGCACGCCGTTCAATGGCAAAGCCTTCATGGACAACATGCGCCAGACGGCGGCCCTCTGGCAGATGGAGGCACGCGAGCGCGACGTGTCCCGGCGGCAGAACACGATGGCCTGAGCCCTCCCGTCACGGGGCTGCTTCGGCGGCCCCGTTGGGGAGCGCTCCGCTCCACGGCAATCACGCCAACCGAAGGACGACCCATGAACGCCCGCACCGCCCTCACCGCCATCACCACCGCCACCCCTGTGGTGGCCGCGCCCCCCTCTGTGGTGGGGACCAACCCGCTCGCCACCCGCGCCATGCTGGCGGGCCTCAAGGTGACGCAGTGGACCGCCCGCAGGCTCGACAAGCGGATCACCGACGAGGTGAACCACCAGCACGGCGCGGCGGCCGACGCTGGCCGCTACAACAAGGCCCTGGTCGCCAAGACGGCCCTGGCCGACATCGTGGCCGCCACGAACGCCGCCCGCGCCTACCACTACAGCCGCACGCTGCCGTGGCTGGACGACGGGGCGCGCATCCTGCCCGCCGCCGCGTACATCGGCTACACCGCCCGCATGCGGGGCCTGCGTGCCGATTTCGAGGCCGCCGTGGACCGCTTTTGTGAGGCGTACCCCTCCTACGTCACGGACGCGCAGCAGCGGCTGGGGACGCTCTACGACGCCCAGGACTACCCGCACGTCAGCCAGATCCGCCGCCGGTTCGACTTCGGGATCCGCATCCTCCCCATGCCCGACGCCTCCGATTTCAGGGCCGGGCTGTCGGATCATCAGGCGGCCGAGATCAGGGCCGAGATCGAGGCGACCACCCGCGCCGCCCTGGAAGGCGCGATGCGCGACGCCTGGGACCGGATCGCGGAGACGGTGGGCCGCATGGTCGAGCGGCTGAACGCCTACAAGCCCGCCCCCGGTGTGGGGGCGCGTGCAGAGGGCGTGTTCAGGGATTCCCTGGTCGAGAACGTCCGCGACCTCGTGGCGGTCCTGCCCTCCTTCAACCTGACCGGCGACGCCTTCCTGACCGCCCTCACCGCCCGCATGGAGGAGCAGCTGTGCGCGTTCGACGCCTGCGAACTGCGCGAGGACGAAGCCCTCCGCAAGAGCACGGCCGACGCCGCCCAAGCCATCCTGGCTGACATGGCCGACTACCTCGCCTGACCCATCCGCCCCCTCTGTAGTGACCACCGGCAATCACGCCGCAGCCATCAAGGACCACCACCATGGACATGACCAAAGCCATCGCCGCCCTTGCCTTCGCCGTCCAGGCGAACGTCCCCACGATGCTGTGGGGCGCGCCCGGCATCGGCAAGACCGCCATTGTCGAGCAAGTCGCTAAGGCGCAGGGACGGGGCATCGTCATCGAGACCCTCTCCACCCTTGAGCCGGTCGACCTCCGGGGCCTCCCCTGGAGGGACGCCAAGACCGACAGCGTCGTCTGGTCGAAGCCCGATTTCCTCGTGCGCCTGGAGGCGGCCGGGCCGGGCGCGATCCTCTTCATTGATGAGGCGAACGCCAACAGTCAGGCGCTCCAAGTTCCCTTGATGCAGCTGGTGCTGGCGCGCCGCGTCGGGCCGCACCTTCTCCCGAAGGACACCCGCATTGTGCTGGCGGGCAACCGGCAGACGGATCGCGCAGCGGCCCAGCGCATGCCGACTGCGCTCGCCAACCGCCTGCTGCACATCGATGTCGAGGTGGACCTGAAGGCGTGGTTGGCCTGGGCCGCCAGCGTGCAGCTGCACCCCCTGGTGGTGGCGTTCATGTCCTGGCGCGGCCAGGGCACCTCGAACCGGCCCGGCCTCCTGCACCAGTTCGATCCGTCCAAGCCCGACGTGCGGGCGTTCCCCTCGCCGCGCAGCTGGGAAAAGGTCGCGGACGTGGTGGACGCCCCCGACGCCATCCGCCCGGCCCTGGTGTCCGGTCTGGTGGGCGAGGGCGCGGCTGCGGAGATGGAGGGGTTCCTTCAGCTGCGCCGCCAGCTGCCGCCGCTCCCGACGCTCCTGGCCGATCCCCAGAACGCTCCGGTGCCGTCGCAGCCCTCGCTTCAGTACATGGTCACGGTGGCCCTGAGCCGCGCCGCCAAGGCCGCCACGTTCGCGGCGGTGCTGACCTACACCAAGCGCCTGGGGCGCGAGTTCGAGATCGTCGCGGCGACCGACGCGGTGCGGCGCGACCCCGCCCTCGCGGAGACGGCGGCCTTCGTCCACTGGGCCGCGTCCAACGCCGACGTGCTGATCTAAGGGGGCGACCATGCGCGACACGATCCGCAACAAGCCAGCCCACGAGCGCGTGCTCCGCGCCCGCTCTGCGCTGATCCTCAGCCAACCCTTCTTCGCCTGCATCGCCCTGTCCATGGAGGTGGTCGAGACCGCCTCCGTGGACACCATGGCGGTGGACGGGAAGCACCTGTTCTACAACGCCACCTTCGTGGAGGGGCTGACCGAGGCGCAGCTGATCGGCGTGGTCATGCACGAGGCCATGCACATCGCCCTGATGCACCATGTGCGCCGCCAGCGCCGCGACCTCGACCTCTGGAACGAGGCCTGCGACTACGCCATCAACCCCATGGTGCTGGAGGCCGGCGGCACCCTCCCCCCTGGTCTGCTCCTAGATCCGGCCTTCAAGGGCCAGAACGCGGAGGACATCTACACGGTGCTGTACGGCCGCAAGAACCCGCCGCAGGACCAGCCCCAGGACCAGCCCCAGGACCAGCCGCAGGACGACCAGGAGGGCGACGACAGCCAGACGCAGCCCGGCGGCCAGGATGACGACCAGGGCGACGACAGCCAGGACAGCGACGATCAGGGAGACAGCGAAGGCGATGACAGCCAGGATGGCGATAAAAACGGCCAGGGAGGCTCAGGAGCGGCCGACGACACTGAGGGGCAGTCCGACAGCGGCGAAGGCGAATCGGCCGCTGTCGGGGCCTCTGAGGCCAACGGAGAGGGCGGCGAGGGCCAGGGCGCTGGTAAGGGCGCGCCGGTCAGCGCGCCGGATCCCGGCCGGTGCGGCGGCGTCATCGACGCGGCCCCCGACGCGGCAGGCCTCAGCGAGGCGGCGGCCCAGGCCGAGCAGCTGGTGCGGCAGGCCATCGATGTCGCCAGCCGGGGGATCGGCGACATGCCGGGCCACATGCGCCGGGTGCTGGAGGAGATGGACCGCCCCCGCATCAACTGGCGCGAGGAACTGGCCCGCTTCATCGACGACGCGTCCGAGAAGGCGACCAACTGGAACCGGCCCGACAAGCGCTTTCTCGACAGCGGGTTCTACCTCCCCGGCCGCACGGCCGACGCCGTCTCCTCTGTAGTGGTGGCCGTGGATACCTCTGGGTCCATCGACGACACAGTCCTGCGCGCCTTCGGAGGCGAGGTGCAGGGCATGCTCGACACCGGGCGCATCGACCGCATCGAAGTCGTTTACGCGGACACCCAGGTGCGAGGGACCACCACCTATGAGCGCGGCGACACCGTGCGCCTGGACAGCCCCGGCGGCTGGGGCACGAACTTCGCCGACACCATGCGCCACGTCATGGAGCACCACCCCGACGCGGCTGCCCTGATCTACCTGACCGATCTGGAGGTCTCGAACTTCGGTCAGGAGCCCTCCATGCCGACGCTTTGGGCGGCCTGGGGCCGGGCGCGGTACGCGCCCTTCGGGGAGGTGCTGCCCATCGATCCACACGCCCGCTAGGGCCTCTGTAGGGGCGTCCCGTGTAGGGGCGTCCCATCCCTTCCCGCAACCACGCAGCCACACAGGACAGCAACATGACCATCTACATTCTTCTGAACGAGGACGCCTACCGGAGCATGATCGCCTCGCTCGATCACGATGGCGACAAGGACGGCGAGGCCGCCGCTGATGCGTGCATCGAGGCGATTCACGACTACGCCGAAGCGAACGACATCGAGGTCGTTGAGGACAACATCCCCTTTCCAGGGCTCCAAGTTACAAGCGATGACGACGAGAACGAATGGCAGGAACGCCGAGAGGTCGAGAGCGATCTCAGCGACATCACAAGCCGCGCCATCGAGAACATCTGAGGGAGCCCTGCGATGCCGAGAGCAGCGACATATACCCCAGGCCCCTGGTGGTACGATCCCGAAGAGCCAGCCATCCGCTTCTGGAAGGACGGCGAGGTGGGCATTGTGGTCAACCTCCAGGGGGCCATGGGGGGCGACGACACCGAAGCGGACGCGCGCCTGATGACCGAATCCCCGGAGTTGCTGGAGAGCTTGGAAGAACTGGTGAAGTTGGCCGACGAAGCCACGGACCACCTCCCGACGCGGCTGGTCTACGTCATGACCACAGCCGTGGAAGGAGCCCGCGAAGTGATCCGTAGAGCAAAGGGGGGCCTGTGATGGCGAGGCGCACCAAGACGGAGCCGGTCGCCCCGGCTTCCTTCGCCCTCCACATCCGGCGCACGGACGCGGGGCACTCCCAACTGATCGACACGGGGCGTCGCTTCCCCGACGCCGATCAGGCCCAGGCGCATGCAGAGCAGCTGATGGAGCGGTGGCCGACGATCACCAGCTGGCGAGCCCTTGAGAGCGATCTGCCGCCCAACTGCACCCAGGATACAGCCCCCCGTGATGCGCCGATCTGCGGAGGCCTGACGTGAACGTACAGGACGAGATCGTGCGAGCCCTCATCAGGGGGCTCGTCTATCAGGTGACCCGCACCGTGCCTGTCGGGCTGGCGCTCGTGATCCTGATCGTCATATGGCTCATTGGCGCGGCTGGTCGCTGACGACCACCCATCAGGAGAGCGCATGCCCAGGTACATCTATGAGCCGCTGACACCTAAGGAGATGGGCCGGATGCTGAACGCGGTGGGCCTCACGGCCCGCCAGTTCGCACGCACCACGGGCTCAGACATCCGGCGGGTGGAGCGCTGGCTGTCGGGCGAACAGCCAGACCCCCCTATGTGGGTGGGATCGCTGCTGACAGCCCTCACGGTCCCCGAAGCCAGGGCGCTGGTGAAAGCCTTCGTTGACGAGCGCGTAACGAACACGGAGCGCGAGCCCCCAGAGTAGGGGCGAGCCCCGTGTAGGTGTGACAGGAGACGACCATGACATTCCCCGATGACAAGCCCATCGATCCGATCCCTGGCGATCTCGCCCTGGATCTCTTGAAGTTCGTATCATCTGAGCCGGGGCCGCAGTGGCCCTCGAACCCGCAACTGGTCAGCTTCCTGCGGGAGTTGGAGAAGGACGGCTTTGTGGAATGGAGCAACGTGTGGGGTTTCACCCTCACGGAGATCGGCAGGGCTTGCCTCTGGCTACAGAGCGACAACGTGCGAAACTGGCAGCCCAAGCGCGACCTGATCTGCGAGGGCCATGTGGAGAAGGGCGGCGTGCGCCACCTCCTCAACCCAGAGCCCAAGGAGTACTTGCCCTGAGCCCGGTGTAGGGGCTCAGCGCTTTTCGGCCTTCCAGAGGATATGGTTGACCTCGCCCCCGAACCTGTTGTCGGGGGCGACACCATAGAAGGCGGCAGCCTGATCGAGCGCCCGCTTGAAGATCCCAGCCACAAGGCGGGACTCCTCCACATCGCCCTTCGCGACATCGATGAAGGAGCGCTGATGGAACACCACCATCTCCAGCAGACCGTGCATGTCGCGCCCCAGCCAGCTTTTCAGGCGGGCATTCTCCTGCTGGGCCGCCAGCCTAGCCACCGACACGTCAGGCGTGCCAGAGCGGTCCACAGGCGGCTCGAACCGGGGCTCAGGAAGCTCGCCCTCATGGACCCGGTGGAAGAGTTCATCGATCTTCGCCCAGGCCAGCACGCGGGCATCGGTGCGGTCCTGCTTGTAGCGGAAGCACTGGTTCATGTGGTTGAGGCTGGCGCGCAACGCCTTGCCCGTCCCGGTGATGTCGAACTGGCGCTTGCCCTGCGCGGTCCTGTGGTCCCACTCCACGCCAGCTGACGCCATGCGCTTGCGGGTCTCCGCGTTCTTCGCGGCAGTGGCGCGATCCGCTTTCTCGCGGCGCTTGCGCTCGACATCTTCGGGGCTCAGGCGTGCCTGATTTTTTTTCGCCACGGGGCGCTCCTGCGGAAACCGGGAAAGCCCCTGTAAGGGCGTGACCCCGGTGTAAGGGTGAGGTGCGGAGCCCCCGTGTGCGGGCATGGGGCCGGTGTGGTGGAGTGCGGTCATGTGCTCCTCACCGATAGACGCGGGACAGACGCTCGATGTTCGCTTCGACCTTGGCCTGCCTCTCCACGAGAACGACCATGTCCCTCTGAAGCTCGTCCACGCGGGTCTTGATCGCCTGGATCTGCCCCGCCACCTCCCTGGCCTCCTGTAGCGCATTATCCAGCGCCTCCGACCGGGCCGGGCCGAAGTTCTCCTCGCGCATGGCGGAAACCCAGGCGCGCGGCACGCCGAGATCATTCGCGACGCGCTCGTCGGTCCAGCCGACCTCGTAGCCGGTCTTCTCATCGACGTAGACCTCCTCCAGCTTGGCGAAGATCACGCGGCGGTCTTCACGCCCCATCTGGCGGGGCTCGTCTTTGGGCGCGGGAACGGCCATGGCTGGCTCCTGGGAAGGCGGAACGACGGCGAGGACGGGGGGCTTACGCATGGTCTTGGTCGAGGCTCGCATGAGGCATCCAGGGCAACGGTGATCGGAGGACTTCTTGCCGGGCTCCCATCCGTTCAGCCGGGCGCGCTTGGGCAGCTGTTCGGCCAGAAGCTTCCCGCCCATGTCCTGCTGGCCAAGGCTCGCGGTCGTCCCGCAGCTGCCACAGGTGATGGCCCACTGGGTGCCACGACCACCAGGGTGTGGGATCTGCTGGTAGGGCAGATCCGCTCTCTTGACCGGGTTCATCGGTGCATCTCCCGGTAGACCTCTTCCTTGGCGTCGAGGATGCCCTCCACGGCCCCGACAACGCTGGAGCGGAGCCTCTCGACAAGAGTGGGGCTCCCCAACATGAGGGCGGCTTCAAACTCCTTCAGCTTCGCCTCGTAGAGCAGGGTGGCCGCCGCGCACTTCCGGATCAGGGCCTGCATCTCCGGCGTAAGGTTGTGCTCAGCCACGGGTCACACCTCCGACGTGAAAGCGGGGAGCCAGATGTAGAAGTCGTCGCCCTGCTTGGAGTAGAAGCCCATCTCGGCCGCGCGGATTGCTTTGAATGCGGCCCTGAACTCCGTCTCGACGCGCTTGGCGTCTTCTTCCTTCGCAGCGAGAACCTCTTCGCCGAACTTGGTGCGGGCCTCCTCCATGAGGATTAGCCGCGCGCCCTTCGGCAGTTGCCGGTCGGCGGCACGCTGATCGGGCGTGGCGATGAGCCCCCGTGTGAGGGACATCGTCTTGAGGACTCCGTACAGGTTCACCGCCGTCTTGTCGGTGAGCTTCGGCTTGGCAGGCTTGCGCTCGCGGGCGGGCTCGTCGTCCTCGAACACGGCAGGCGGATCGTTCGTGAAGCGCGAGAAATCGCCGTCGAATCCGACCTCCACGATCCCGCAGCGGCCATGGCGGTTCTTCGCGACGATGATCTCGGCCCGGCCCTCAGCGCGGCGCATCTGGCGCGCCCAGGCGTCATGCGCCTCGCCGCCTTGCTTTGGCTCGCGCTGGGCGAGGTAGTATTCGTCTCGGTAGAGGAACAGCACGATGTCGGCGTCGGCCTCGATGGAGCCCGACTCCTTCAGGTCCGAGAGCATCGGCCGCTTGTCGTCACGGGCCTCGACCTGACGCGACAGCTGCGACAGGGCGATGATCGGCACCTTCAGATCCTTGGCGAGCGCCTTGAGGCCCGTGGTCACCTCGCCGATCTCCACGGAGCGGTTCGTGTCGCCCTTCCGGCCCTTGGCCCCGGAGTTCATCAGTTGGATGTAGTCGACCACGATCAGGTCGATGCGCCCCGCGCGCTTACGAAGACGACGCGCCTTGAAGGCGAGGTTGGCGATGGACAGGCCGCCGCTGGGATCGATGTAGAAGTTCTGGACATCGGAGATCTCGCGCTGGAAGCGCTCTTCAGCAGCCATGAAGGCTTCCAGCTGCTGCTGCGTGACCTTGCCCTGTTCGATTTGGTACGCGGGGACGTTGGACTGTTCAGCCAGGATGCGCGTCGCCAGCTGCTCCTCGCCCATCTCCTGAGAGAAGAAGGCCACCACGCCGCCCTGTCGGCTCACGTTGAACGCGAAGTTCGTGGCCGCCGTCGTCTTGCCCGATCCTGGCCTGCCGCCGATCACCACGAGGTCGGTCTTCCGCAGGCCGCCCATGATGCCGTCCAGGCGCGGCAGGCCCGTAGAGAGCCCGGCCACCGGCCTGTTCTCCCGGTAGCGCTCAGCCGCCGCGCGCATAGCGCGGTTGGCGGCGGTCTTCAGCGAGATGAAGTCCCCGAAGACGCGGTCTTCCGTGGGGCGCAGTTCGGACAGGCTTGTCTCGGCCTCATCGATCATGGTCTTGACCGAGTCCTCGACGGTGGGCTGGTACGCCCGCTCCATCAGCGTCTGGGCCAGGGAGATCACGCCCCGGCGCGCCCAGGCGTCACGCACGGCCTCGGCATAGAAGACGGCGTTGGATGGCGACGTGGCCTGCGCGGAAAGTCGGGCGAGATACTCCCCCGACGTGATGCCGCCGAGGTCGGCGCTGCCCAGGTAGGAGCGAAGCGTGATCGGGTTGGCGAGCTTGCCTTCGGCCACGAGGCCGACGATCACCGACCAGATCTTGCCGTGCAGCGCCTCGCTGAAGTGCTCCTCCGAGACGATGCTGGAGACCCTCGCCAGCACGTCGTTGTGGAGCAGGACAGCGCCCAGGAGGCCCTGCTCGGCGTCTATGTTGGCGGGCATCTCTTTGAACTCGACGGCGGTGTAGGGGCTCGCAATCATGGCGGCGGCGTTCATGCCTTGGATCCTCTTACCTTGCGGATCAGGCGACGGAGGTCGCCGACCTTGATCCTGGGAGCGTCGGTGTCGGACGGAGATCGCGGCATCGTCAGCGCGTGACGCTCGCCATCGATCATCACGAGGAGCTTGAAGTGCTTGCCGCCGGGCGTGAGGACAGGCTGAGGCAGCCCTTGCGCCACGCATTCGGCGACGACAGCCTCATAGACAGCGCGTCCAGATGGGGTGGGACGACAGGGCCTCATGCCGCCACCTCATCAAACTTGCCCATCTCGCGTCCCCATCCCTCGAACCCCTCACGGGACTCGCGGGCGAAGAGGTCGGCGCGCCGCAGGCCGCTGGTGTGCTTGCGGACAAGGTCGTAGAACTCGTTGGGCTTGCGACTGTGCTCCCGAGCGAGGCCGTCGAAGATCGAGGGGAAGGCAGAGGTCTTGCTGGGGCTACCGATGGTCCCGATCAGCACGGGCTCGTGCATGGACCGCGCCCAGTAGCCCGTCCCCATGCGGACCTTGCCGGTGGCCGTCGTCTTCCTCCAGGCCAAAAGCGACTTGTAGGAGAAGCCCCAGCCCCTCATGACCTCCAGCGCCAGCGGCAGCATCGGAGCCGTCGCCCAGAGCAGCAGGATGCAGTCCCGCTGGGCGAGGGAGCCCACCGGCAGCGCGGCGATCTCCTCGTCGGACATCACTTCGTAGTGGTGGCTCGCGCCCTTGGTCTGGCCGCGCTCGCTGCGGGTCTGGAAGCGCCACGCCGGATCGCAGATGATCACATCGTAGGACAGCGGCGTGAGGGGTGAGAACGGCCACGTCATTGACGCCACATCCCCATCTTCTTCAGGGCGTGCAGGACCGTGGTGTGGTCCTTCTTCACGACGCGGCCGATCTGGTGGAGCGTGCTGCCGGGGTGCATGCGCCGGATCGCAGCGATGGTCTCCCAGCGGATCTCCACCATCCGCCGGTCCTTGCACTCGCCCTGAATGTCCTCCAGCGTGAGCCCGTAGCGACGCGCAACCCTGCGGGCCACCGTAAAGCCGGTGGGCTTCGGCGGGCCGAACATCACTTCGCCTTCGTCAGTCATCGCTCGCATCCTGTGCTGCAAATCGCGCCGGATAGCGCAAGTAATCAGGCACACAGGCTCGGCAGCAACGGATGGGGCCTTCGTCCCACCACGGGCCGATCCTATCGGAACACCAAGTACAGGGCGTCACGTCTTCAGCCGTGACCGCTTTGACTTGTCTCTTCTCGGGCGTCGGCTTGGCCGGGCCGCCGAGAAAGTCGAATTGAACGCCCCGTGCCATGGCTCAGGCGCTCAGGCGCTGCTGTTCGGCGCGGAGCATCGGGCGCAGATCGGCCTGGGGCACGAACCACGCCTGCTCTCGACCGCCATGCGTGTCGAGGTAGCGGTCTTGTTTGGCCTCGCGGCCCCACATCCAGCCCCGCAGAACCAACAAGGGAGCCGTGCCGGTCACGAGCACGAAGGCGTCGTTGTCCGCGTCATCGGAACGGACGATCAGATCCCACTTGTGGTCTGACCGGGTGCGGACTTGGACGTTGCGCCCGAGGTCAGCGCCCTTGAACGTGTTGACGTGGCCGCCCCAGTAGACGCCGCGCCACTTGGCGACCGCCATCTCTCCGCAGGCCCCTGCGATGTGGAGGCCCAGGCCGTCTTTCTTGGACGAAAGACCATGGGCGTCGCGGCGGCGCTGTTGGACGCTCTCCGCGTGCCGGGCCGCCCCAACGATGGCAGCCATCGCCATCTCCTGGGCCGTGAGACAGATCGTAATGCCCTGGCTCATGCGCGCTCACCGAAGAGCACGAGCCGCTCTGGCCGGTAGCCGCCGTAGACCGCGCAGGCCATGTCCCAGCAGGCGAGCGCATCGCAGGCGTTGTCGTCCTTGAAGTCGGCTGGGACGTAGCCCAGCAGGCGGCAGCGTCCGATGATGGCAGCCTTGGTGGCCTCGCGGTCGCCCAGGTTCGCCCGCCCGATGAAGTGCTTGCGGACCCTGTTGACGTTCAACGCCTCGCAGCGGACGCCATAAACCTCAGCCATCCCCTCGACAGCCCCAACCAGCTGCTGGGGCATGATCACGGACTCGATGGACCGCTGACGCTGATCGTTGTGCCCGGCGAAGGGCGTCAGCGGGGCCTCGTAGACGATCAGGTCGGGCCTGTCGGACTCGAAGTAGCAGAAGTTGCGGATCAGCCCGCCCATCTTGCGCGCCGCCTGCTGCACGGGATCGGTGGGCTTCTTCATGCGCTCAACCCCATAGCTCGGGCGCTTGCCGACTGCGCCGAACGCCCAGCCGGTACGGGTGGCGAGATCCAGGGCCAGCACGCGCATGGCGGCTTCTCGGGCTCAGTGGATGGCGTCAGGCCCTAAGCCCGTGGGCTTCACCTTCTCCCTCAGGAAGCGGGGCCGGGGATCGTCATCCTCCGCAACTGGCTGAGGAGCCTTGTCGACGTTGCGCTCGAACGCAGCCTGGGCCTCATCGAGCGGCATGCCCTCAGAAGGCGCTGCGGTGGCCTCAGGGGCCTTCTTGGTCCGCTTGCGGGCCTTGGCCGGGTCGTCCTTGCGCTCAGTCTCCTGGCGCTCCCCTGAGGTGCTTTGGTCGAAGACCGCGCCCTGGTCGGGCGTCACGCTCTGCGGGGCCATGAGCGGCAGTTCGGGCTGCTCATCGAAGCCCAGCTGGTTGAGGAGATGGATGACCTGTCGGGTGGCGCGCGAGCGATCCACGGAGGTCATCTTGGAGAGCTTGTAGACGAAGGCAGAGACCGCCGGGTCAGCCCCGTAGACCTCCTTCAGCCGCTTGCCGTGGTACTTCTTTCGGGAGGCCGGACCTTCCTTGGCCTCGATCAACTCCTCATCGATCCCCTGTGGCACCTCCACGAACTCCTCGCGGAGCTTCTCAGCGTCCTTGGGGAACATCAGCACCGCGTCCATGACGAGGTTCTGGCTCTGGGCGGCTTGATCGTCCTTCGTCCCGCTCATGGCGGCCTCCCGCGTCAGTGAAGTGTCAGATGAAGCCGGGCGCTAGCTCGCACGAGCCGCCCAACAACGGGCTCGCTCGTAGTGCTTTTCGGCGCGAGATCGGTGCCAGTCGCCGATCAGCTGATGCACCCGAAAGAAGAGGACGTAGATCACGCCCATCGCGGCCTGACGCTTCATCTGCAACTCCGACAGCACGACTGTGGCGGCCCCGTTGGGCGGCCCGGTCAACGAATGGTCTTCAGGGACTCAGCTTTGGCGGCCAGCGCCTGCATCTGCGCCTCAATGCGCTGAAGCTCCGCGTCACGCGCGGCGGAACAGAGCCAAGACGGCGAGGCGTCGCCCAAGGCGGCGCACAGGAAGTCGGGGCCGTAAGCGCTCACCAGCGCCCAGAGCCCGACCACGTTCGGCGCGGAGCCCCGATCAATCCACGTCTGGACCGTCTCCGCGCCAAGCCCCGTGTCGGCCGCCACGTTCTCGGCGGTCTTCAGCGGGTGCGTGCGGCGCAGGAACTCGATGATGCGTTCAGCCGCAGTTGACCGGCACGCGACTGGCAGTTGACGGCACCGGCCCGGCGACTGCGGCGGGGGTGTGTCCCATTCTGAGACAGTCCTCGCAGAGGCCCGGCGACGCGAGGCGCTAACGAGAGAGGGTGAGACAGACGACGCGGTGCCCATCTGGATCAGGCAACCGCCTGCCGGGCGCACTGCCGCGTGGGGCCAACCTCACGGCGCTCCCTCATGAACCGGCGGATCTGATCCGCCTTGTCCAGCGTGACGGTGCCGCTCGACCGAAGACGTGCGAGCAGCTTGCCGTCGTTCACGGCCAAGCGGCCGAAGGTGGTTTCCGCCATCGGCACCTCGGCCAGAAAGCGGTCGATTTCAGCGATGAGTTTTTGGGTCTCGGACATAGCCAAGGACAGTACTGGGCAGATGCCCGCCGTGTCAATGGGCAATTACCCTGTGGTCAAAGATCATTCAAGTGGGCATGCTCCCACCATGCCGAAAGGGGACACGAAATGGCGCGAACGCCTCCATGCCGAAATCAAGCGGCAGGGGACCAACATGAAGGCCGTGTCTCTCAAGGCGGGTCTGGGCGAGACCTACGTTCGCGACGCAATCAAGCGGGACAGGGGCGGCAAGCTGCACGAGTTGAAGAAGCTGGCCGCCGCACTGGGCAAGCCTGAGGAATGGCTGATCAGCAGCCACTACACCCCACGAGCCGTCACAGAGGGCATCGCGTCGATCCTCCAGGAGGAGGATTCACGCAAGAAGGGCACCGGGGATCCTGCCGCATCCTCCGCGTCGTTCGTGTCCTCGTTCGACCCTGACGACGACATCGATCCATCGGCCCGCGAAGTCCGAATGGCCGAGAACTTTTTCGGCCGCGACGTGGGCGATCTGCCGCCGGGAGCCATCCTCCAAGTGGACGTTTCGCTCGGCATGGGCGGCGGTGGCGTCACGCACGTCACCGAGATCCCGATGGACAACGGCGAGTCCTACGCGGCCGAAGGGATCAAGGACTGGTGGAGGCTCCCCGACGCCATCATTCGCGGTCGGTTCCGGGTATCTGCCCAGCGGGTGCGCTGTTTCGAGGCGATAGGCGATTCGATGTGGCCGACCGTCGATGACGGCGACGCCGTGTTCGTTGACATCGGACACCGCGTGCCCTCGCCGCCGGGCATCTACGCGCTCGCGGACGCGCTGGGCGGGGTGATCCTGAAGCGCCTGGAGATCTCGTCGGGCCGGAACGAGGATCCTGTGCGCGTTCGCATCATCTCCGACAACCCGAAGCACAGCGCGGAGGAGCGGACGCTGGACGAGATCAGCATCGTCGGCCGCTACCTCGGTCGGCTCACAACCTCGTAGGGGACATCCATGAGCCGCCTGCTCTACACCGCTGTCGTCGTCTCCGCGTTGGGAATCGGACCATCCGCGCTCGCCCAGGACGACAGCCAGTGCGTCGCAGCTGCCGCTGAGAAGATGCCCGTCGTTCCTGGGCTTTCAGCCAAGGGGGCTACGTCGACTGTCCTGTCGTCTGCAGAAACGGGCAGACGCCTTGCGGGCTTCCTGACGAACATCGAGACGCTCGCAGCGCATCTGGACCGCGCGTTCTACCCGCTCGACGCAAAGACCGACGATCTGATCCGGCGAGCCTACCGTTCGGGCCGCGAGACCGAGGCCCAGGCTGCGCTGGCCGAGTACATGGGCGCGAAAGTACGGCGCGCCTTTGAGGTGACGATTCAGGCCGAAGTCCTGGGTCGCAAGACCGAGTACGTCTTCGTCTGCGCGACCAGCGTCACCGGCACCATGCTAACCCTCAGGTATCGCTGACGCCCGAAATAGAAAGCCCCCGCCCATCGTGAGATGAAGCGGGGGCCTCAATCGGCGTGTTGCATGGGGATGCTCCGATTGGCACCCTTATAACGGCTACGCTCAAGCTGAGTTCCCTCGCGCGCGTAACCTCTACCTATCCCTGCCCCCCTATAGAACCGTAGAGCTTAGACTCCCTACGTTGAGACCTATAGAAACGTAGGAGATATTATCTCCCTACGGGAGGGAGTCTGGCTCTGGTAAGGCTGCGTCAGCAGCCCATCGGATGAGAATCTACGGATATGTAGCGCTCTACGATGAAGGTAGTGGGAGATCCCTGGTACAAGGTTGAGGCTAGTCCCCGCGCGACCCCCCGGCCCCCGTTCTCGCGCTGGGCGATGGGCGCTGTCAAGCGGAAAAAATAGGCCGAAGCCCATTTGGGCGCTTGACCACGGGCCTTTGCCCATCGTAGGGTTGCCCATCGGCTCACCCGCCGAACGAGGGGCAACATGCTCAGCACCCACCCCAAGACGTCGCACCCGCTTCTCCCCCCTTCCCACCGGGCGTTCCAGCCCGTCCTCCGCAAGGTCGCGGAGATGTCCAGCCAGCCGCGCGAGGCGGCAGCTTGGTGTCGGGACTACGCAGAGGATCTCTGCGGGCCGCACCTTCGGGCGATGATGGACGCGGCTGAAATCAGCGCGTTCGACCAGACCGAGTTCCTCTATTGGCTGCATGCGCGTGCGAACGAGCTTGAGGCTTCCTGCGGCGGGAGAGGCTGATGCCCGACTTCTGCCTCGCCACGGCGTCGCGTCAGGGTATCATCCTCGCCGGGAGCGGCCTGGATCTCGGTGCCGAGAACAGCGAGGGTCTGCGGCGCTACCTCGCCAACAAGGGCGAGACGCCCCCCGCCTGCGACGAGGCGTTCCGCGAGGTCCGGATCGCCGCCCACAATGCTCGCCTCGTGCGGGAGATCGTCGCCAAGCAGCGCAGGCGGCATTG
>Ga0196964_10000766_pt1 | contig 17842 bp, 17 predicted proteins | sample S1_10metaG_FD_148615 | JGI IMG/M metagenome (GOLD analysis project Ga0196964, IMG submission 148615) | Soil microbial communities from Anza Borrego desert, Southern California, United States - S1_10 | ecosystem: Environmental > Terrestrial > Soil > Desert | place: USA: California | collected... | reverse complement strand
CAAGTCCTCCTGAATGCCTACCGGCAGGCCGCGCGGCGCGCCCAGGCCGCCGGGTTCGAGATCATCGAGCTGCACGCGGCCCACGGGTACCTGCTGCACACGTTCCTGTCGCCGATCTCCAATCCCGGCAGCCTCGAGGAGCGGATGCGCTTCCCGCTCGCGGTCATTGCCGCGGTGCGCGAAGCGTGGAAGAAGCCGCTATTCGTGCGCGTCTCCTCCATCGACGACGTGGACGGCGGATGGACGCTCGAGGATACGGTCGCTTTCGCGAAGAAGCTGAAAGACCTGGGCGTCGATGTCTTGGACTGCTCTTCGGGCGGCATTCTCGGCTCCGCGACCGCGGCGACGAAGACTTCGCTCCCCCGCGTGCCGGGATTTCAGCTCCCCTTCGCGGAAAGGATAAGAAAAGAAACCGGATTGCGAACCATGGCCGTGGGCCTCATCCTCACGCCGCAGCAGGCCGAGGAAGCGTTGCAGGCGGGCCGCGCCGATCTCATCGCCGTCGGCCGCGAGGCGCTTTACGATCCGAACTGGCCGCTGCACGCGGCGCTCGCCCTCGGCGCGGATCCGGAATTCGCCATGTGGCCCGAGCAATACGGCTGGTGGCTCACGCGCCGGGAGGCGCTCCTCAAGAAGCAGGGGCTGCGCTAGACGGCACGCAGCTTGCAGCAGCCTCCCGCTCAGGAGGCTTCTATGCGTCCCTTGCTGTTTTCGACTTTAGTGATTGCGTTCAATGCCGCTGCGCAGACCGCGACGGTCAATGTCGACGTGAGCGGCGTTCGCGAGCAGATCGCGAAGAGCATCAACGTACCGGCGGAGCGCATCCCGGTGAGCGTGCAGGTGCCGGCCACGGTCGCGGCCGATGTGTGCAAGCTCGATCCGAAGGTGTTCAGCGCCCAGGACGGGGCGAACTGCGCGGCGAGGTCGACCTCGGCCGCGCTGAACGCCGCCGTGCAGCAGCAGCTGAAGGGTTAGACGTCGTCGGGCTTCTGGCTCTTCGAGCCGCCGCGCTTGGAGACTCCGGCGACGGCTTTGCCGCCCGCCTTCTTCTTCTCCTTGGCGACGTCGCCGAGCGCGACGATGCCGACGAGCCGCTTTTCGCGGTTCATCACCGGCAGCCGGCGCACCTGGTTGTCGGCCATGTTCTCGGCGACATGGTCGAGGTCCTCGTCCTCGTAGCAGTAGAGCACCTGGTCGGTGCTCATGACCTCGCTGACCGGCGTATCCGGGCCCTTGCCTTCCGCGATGGCGCGGATGGCAATGTCGCGGTCGGTGATTACGCCGACGAGGCGGTCGTTCTCGCCCACCGGCAGCGCGCCGGCGTCGATCTCCGCCATGATCTGGGCTACGTCACGAATCGTCTGTGAGGGATTGGCGACGCGAACGTCGCGCGTCATCACTTCGCTTACACGCATGGGGCCTCCTGTCAGTGATCTCTGGAAACCCCAAGCAAGAGCCAGGCCGCTGCGGTCGTGGCAATGACTGCTACCGCGATGCAGAAGCCGACCGCAATCGCGGCGGTCGGAATGAGGAAAATCGGGCTCTGCGCAGCGAGCGCCTCGCCCGGGGCGATGCACAGGAATGACAGGCCGGCGATGAGCGCCCAGCGCCGCAGGTAGGTCACCAGTACCCAGCGCATCGCGCGGTTGTACGAAAGCGCCGCCTGGCGCACGAGCACGTTGCCGCGCGAGGCGTCCTTGAAGAGCGCGAAGGGATTCAGGTAGAGCATGAGCTGCCGGCCGAGCGGCAGCGCCGCCCGGGCCTCGCGGTCGAGCAGCGACTCCACGTCCGGGCCCATATTGAGTTAGTCATCATGCCGCGGGCGTGGTTTCGGCGCAAAAAAAGGCGGAGGCCGAAGCCCCCGCCTTTCTTGCTGCGCTGCGAACGGAGTTACTGCTTCTTCTCGGTGCCCGACTGGGAAGAAGATGCACCGGACGAGCCGCTCGCCGAAGGCGCCGACGAAGAGCCGGTCGCCGACGGGCTGGAGGACGAGCCGCTGCTGCCGGCCGCCGAGCTGCCCGAGCTTCCCGTGCTTCCGCTCGCCGAGCTGCCGGAGCTGCCGCTCGCCGTGCCGCCCGCGGAGCTGCCGGACGGCGTGGACGCGCGCTGCGCGCCGGACTCGAGCTGCGCCAGCGTCTCCTGATCGAGCTGGCCGCTCTGCTTGAGGCCGCGGTCTTCCTGCATCTTCTTCAGCGCCGCCTGGGTCTTCGGTCCCATCACGCCGTCGGCCGGCCCGGGATCATAGCCCTGCTGCGCGAGCTTCTCCTGCGCCTGCTTCACCTTGTCGTCGCTCTTCGCCTGCTTGGACGACTTCTGCTCGCCGGATTGCGCCTGCTTCTGGCCGGACTGCGACTGCTTCTCGCTGGAAGACGCGCCGGCGGAAGCGGCGGAGCCACCCTTCGACTGCGAGGACGAAGGCTGCGCCGCGGACTGCGATGACGCGGACGGCGTGCTCGACTGCGATTGCGACGACATTGCGCCGCTCTGGCTCTGCGATTTCTTCGCGTCCTCGGCGATCGCGCCGAGGGAGAACAGCGCCGCGCTCGTCGCCACGACTATCGTGCGGAGTTTCATGTAAGGAATCCTTTCCGGTTGAAAAAACGACACCCCTTGGCCCCTGGGCCGCGGGCTGGAACAGGAGTGGCTGCAAGAAACAAACCTACAGCGTGGGATTGTCGACCGGCAGGCCGAGCGCAACGCGCCCGTAAGTGGTTGAAGCGATGTCGGTATTGAAGGAGAAGTGCTGCTTCACCGCGTGCGCGTCGCGGAACGCGCGCGCAATATGGCCGCTTTCGTACAAACCGCCCGCGCCCGAAAGCCCGAACATCACGTCCACGGCGCGCAGCGCCCACTCCACCGCGTAGGCGCCTTCGAGCCGGTAGCGCGCCTTCGTCTTGAGGTCCGGACGATTTCCTTCGACCTCGCGGCAATTCGTTTCCTGCACCAGCCGCGATGCGCGCGCATACGCCGTCGCTTCGCCAAAGCGGATCTGCGTGCTCTGGATCTCGGCGATGCGGGCGCCGGTCATTCGCCCGGTCTTGCCTTGAAACTCCTCGATGAGTCCTTCCGCGATGCCGAGCGCGACTCCGGACAGCATGTAGGGGAACATCGCGAATACCGGGATCTGATAGAGCGTGCCCGGATTCACCGCGCTCCCCGGCGTGGGCCCGCCTTTCGTATCGGCGACCGCGAGCGTGCGATGCTCGGGAACGAACTGCTCCTTCGCCTCGACGTCCTGGCTGCCCGTGCCGCGCAGGCCGCCCGCGTACCACGTGTCGATGACCTTGTACTGCGAGCGCTCGAGAAGAAATACGCGCTGCTCGGGCGGCGCGTTGTCGTCGAGGTAGGCGAGCCCGGCGAGCATGTTCCACTCGCTCGGGTCGACGCCGCTGGAGAACGGCCAGCGGCCGCTGATCACATAGCCGTCCTCGACCTTCCGCGCCTTCGCTGCCGGGAAGACGAACGACGAGGCGATCAGCGCGTCGCGCGACTTGCCCCAGATCTCATCCTGCGCCTTCGGCGGGAACATGCCGAGCATGTGGTGATGCGCGGTGAAGTTGACCCAGTTCCACGCCGTGGATGCGCAGGCGCGCGCGAGAAGCGCGCCGAACGTGACCACCGCCACGAACTCGAGCTCCGCGCCGCCGACACGCTTGGGCTGGTGGATGCGGAAAAGCTGCGCGTCGTGGAAGTCGCGCAGCGTCTCGTCCGGGATGCGGCGCAGCTCCTCGCAGCGCGGCGCGCGCTCGCGCAGCACCGGGAGCAGCGCCTGCGCCCTATCCCACAGCTGCTTGTAGGTACCAGTCAAGGATCTGCTCGCCCGTCCACAGGCACACGCCCGGCCGCTCGCTGATGTAGCGGTAGAGCTTCTCGAGGTAGCCGATGCGGTGCGGGACGCCGGTGATGTACGGATGCACGCTGATCGCCATGATCCGCGCGCTCTTCTCGCCTTCCATGTGCAGCCGGTCGAAGTGGTCGATGCCGCGGCGCAGCCACTCTTCCGACGGATGGTTCTGCAGCACCATCATGGCGATGTCGTTCATCTCGACCGTGTAGGGCACGGAGACGATCGGTCCGCTCGCGGTCTGGATGCGCACGGGCTGGTCATCGAGCACCCAGTCCGCGACATACTCGATGCCCGCTTCCGCGAGGTAATCGATCGTCTCGTACGTCTCGGTGAGGCCCGGGCTTTCCCAGCCACGCGGCTTTTTCCCGGTGAATTTCTTTATTGCGCTCACCGTGTCCGCAATTGCCTTCCGCTGATCTTCCACGTGGTGCATCGGCCGCTGGATCCAGCCGTGGCCCATGAATTCCCAGCCCGCGTCGAGGGCGGCCTTCGCGACTTGCGGATAGGACTCGATCACCGAGCCGTTCGTCGCCAGCGTCGCTTTCAGATTGAATTTCCTCAGTACTTCGACGAACCGCCAGAAGCCGACGCGCATCCCGTATTCGTGCCAGGCCCAGTTCGGCAGGTCGGGCATCAGGGGCTGGCCGTACGGTGGCGGAAGGACCGTGCGCGGCATGTTGCGCTCGATCGACCACTCCTCGACGTTGACGATGGTCCAGACCGCCACCCGCGCGCCCCCGGGCAGGCGCAGCGGCGGCCGGTCTACGATCGGCGAATACGGGATGCGGTCTTTAGGTAACTTCACCGCCATAGAATAATCCCCCTTGGCAGCGGGGGGATGATGGTTTCGCGCGTCGCCGCGTTTCTCGTTCTGGTCGCCGTGTCGAGCGCCGCGCTGGCGCAGCGCCCGCCTTTGCGCGGCGTATCCGCCATCCGCATCGCCAACTACGGCGCGCCCTCGGTGCTCCTCGAGAAGCGCGACGAGGTCGCCGCGATTCTGGAAGAGCTGAACCAGCTGCGGCGCAAGACCTGGCGGCGCGAGGACACCGCGCTCCACTGCTACTCCACCGTGATGGTGATGCAGGGAAAGAAGCGCATCGCCGAATTCCGCGTCAGGCCGGAGCAGATCGTGGAGCGTCCGGTCGACAAGGGCCAATCGGCCTATACGCTTGTCATAGAACCGGCGGACATGCCGCGGCTGTCGCAGATGCTGTCCGGCATAGCGCCCGCGGTTTGCCGATAAGGCGCCCGAAGCTACGCTGGGCCTCGTGCCCAAGCTGCTCGTTTTCCAGCACTCGCCGTGCGAGCCGCTCGGCGTGCTCGATCCGCTGCTCCGGCGCGCCGGCTTCCGCATCCGTTATGTGAATTTCGGCCGCGACCCCCACGCGGACGTCGACGTCGCGCGCTACGACGGCCTGGTGGTCCTCGGCGGCCCCATGAACGTGGACGAGACGGACCGGTTTCCGCATCTCGCAACGGAGATCCAGATTCTCCGGAAAGCGGTCGAGCGCAACCTGCCCATACTCGGCATCTGCCTCGGGGCCCAGCTCCTCGCGGCTTCGCTCGGCGCGGCGGTGCGGCCGAACGCCGTGCGCGAGATCGGCTGGTACCCGCTCGAGCCCGAGCCTGCCGCGCGCCAGGATCGTCTCTTCCGCCACTTCGACGGCAGCCAGTTCGTCTTCCAGTGGCATGCCTACACGTTCGACCTGCCGGCGGGCGCGGTGCATCTCGCGAGCACTCCGACCTGCCGCAACCAGGCGTTCCGTTTCGGTGCGCACGCCTACGGGCTGCAGTTCCACCTGGAAGCCGACGAGGCGCTGATCCGCCGCTGGCTGGCGGTGCCGGGCTATCGGGAGGAGCTGGAGCGCGAAGGCGGCCGCATCCAGGTCGCGCGCGTGCTGCGGGAGACGCACCGGTACGCGGCGGTCGCGGTGAGCCTCGCGGCCCGCGTTTTCTCGCAGTTCACGGCATGCATCTTGCAAGCCGATGGTGGAAAGGAGACTCCACGTGCCTCTTCCCCTCATCAAGCTCGGCTTGGCGGCAGCCGCCGGCTACTACCTGTATAACCAGTACCGGCGCTCGCGCGCTTCGGGATCCACGACGAATGCGAGCGACGCGATCGACGACATCGAACTGCCCTCGAATCCGACCCAGGACGAGAAGCTGGACGCCGGCGTGAAGGAAACCTTTCCCGCCAGCGACCCGGTCAGCATCGCGCGGCCCGACGAAACCGCCTGGGAGCGCGAGCAGCGGCTTCGCCGCTCAAACTAGCTTCCGCTTTTTTCCCAGCACCCCCGCGTCTTCGATGGCGCGGGGGATCTCGGCGAAGTTCATCGGCGCCATGACGTGCGCGCCGGCGACGCCGGGAATTTCCGCGAGCTGCTGCAGCACTTCGACGCAGATGCGCCGGCCCTCGGCTCGCGGGTCGGCCGCCTTCTCCAGACGCGCGATGATCTCGTCGGGAATGATCGTCCCGAAGAGCTTCTCGCGCATCCAGCGCGCTGACCGCACGGAAGGGATGGGAGCAACTCCGATGAGAAGCGGTAACTTCATATTGCATTCCGCAAGGCGCGCGGCGTAGCGGCGCACGACCCCGACGTCCATGCAGAACTGCGTCTGGACGAAGTCGGCGCCGGCCTCGGCCTTCGCGAGCAAGCCCTTCGGCTCCCAGCCGGGCGCCGGGTCGATCGGGACGTCGGCCGCGCCGAGGACCAATGGAAACTTTCCATCGACCTTCGTTCCCGTGGGCAGCTCGTTGCGGGTTCTCAATCGATCGGCGATCGAGAGCAGCTCGCGCGTATTGAGATCGAAGACGGCCTTCGCGTCGGGCTGGTCGCCGGCCTTCGGATCATCGCCGGCGAGGACGAGGATGTTGCGCACGCCAAGCGCGGCGGCGCCGAGGAGGTCGCCCTGCAGCGCGAGCCGGTTGCGGTCGCGGCAGGTCATCTGGAAGATGGGCTCGATCCCGTTCTGCACCAGGAAGTGCGCCGCGGCGAGGCTGGAAAGATGCACCTTGGCGCCCGCGCCGTCGGTGACGTTTACCGCCGTGGCAATTCCCTTCAGCGGCAGCGCGCGCGACACGAACTCGCCCGGGTCGCCCGAGACGGGCGGCGTGATTTCCGCGGTCACGACAAAGTCGCCGCTCGCAAGCCGCGCTTGTAGGTTGCTCGCCATGGTTCTTACTATGGATACGTGCCGGAGCTGCCCGATCTTACTGTCTACCTGGAGGCGCTGCAGGCGCGGGTTGCGAACCGGCGCCTGGAGCGCATCCAGATCCTCAATCCGTTCCTTCTTCGCACCGCGGTGCCGCCCATCGAGCAGGCATTCGGGAAGAACGTCGTCGAGCTCACACGCGTTGGCAAGCGAATCGTCTTCGTCCTCGAGGGCGGGCTGTACCTGGTCCTGCACCTTATGATTGCCGGCCGGCTCCATTGGGACGCCAAAGGCGGCCGCAATGTCCTGGCGCGTTTCGAGTTCGACAGCGGGACGCTTTCGCTTACCGAGGCCGGGACGAAGCGGCGAGCGTCGCTCCACCTCGTCACCGACCTGAAGGATGTCGACCCCGGCGGCATCGAGCCGCTAGAGGCCACGTTTAAACAGTTCCAGGAACGGTTACAAAAGGAAAACCACACCTTGAAGCGAGCGCTGACCGATCCGCGGCTCTTTGCGGGAATCGGCAATGCCTACTCCGACGAGATCCTGCATCGCGCGCGCCTCTCGCCGATCGCGCTCACCAAAGACTTGCCCGAAGAGGACGTGCTGCGGCTATACCGCGCTACGCAAGAAACGTTGAAACAATGGATTGAGCGGTTGCGAGGCGACGCTTTTCCGGAGAAGGTGACGGCGTTCCGGGAAGGGATGGCCGTGCACGGGCGCTACGGGAAGCCGTGTCCCGTATGCGGCGCGCCCGTGCAGCGGATCGTGTACGCGGAGAACGAGACGAACTATTGCGCCCGCTGCCAGACGGGCGGGCGGATCCTCGCGGATCGCGCCCTGTCCCGGCTGCTCAAGAAGAGCTGGCCGCGTTCCCTCGACGAGCTGTCTTAGCCCCGTTCGTATTCATCATGGCCTGGCACATGCCGGCCCAGTAGCCCATGCAGGCTTCCATCTGCATGCCGGCGAGCTTGGTCTGCACCGCCATCAGCTCGTCGAGCGACTTCGCCTGCATCATTTCCTCGGCGGACCTGGCCTGCTGCTCGAGCGCGTTGCGGATGGCGACCAGGTGCTGGTTCTGCATGCGCTCCGCGTTTTCCAGGGAGGTCTTCATCATCTCCACCGCGCTTTTCAGGCCTGCGCGGTACATGTCCAGCATTTCAGGCGTCTGCGGGTTCATAGGCTCCTCCTCCGTGAAAGTCACTCCCTTCGCCAAAAAATATACCCCTCCGGCGCGGGGTTATCCACCGCGCCCGAGCCACTAAAATTACGCGCTTGAAGCAGGAACAGATTCCCGGCGAAGCCATCGTCATCCGTGGCGCCCGCCAGAACAACCTCAAGAACCTGAGCCTGGCCATCCCCACCGGGGAACTGGTCGTGGTCACCGGCGTGTCCGGCTCGGGAAAGTCCTCGCTCGTCTTCGACACCCTGTATGCCGAGGGCCAGCGTCGCTACGTGGAGACGTTCAGCCCGTACGCCCGCCAGTTCCTCGACCGGATGGACAAGCCGCAGGTGGAGGCGGTCGAGGGCATCCCCCCCGCCATCGCCATCGACCAGACCAACCCGGTGCGCACGTCGCGCTCCACGGTCGGGACGATGACGGAGCTGAACGACCACCTGAAGCTCCTCTACGCGCGTGCGGCGCGGCTCTTCTGCCGCGGCTGCGGCAAGCCGGTGGTAAGGGATACGCCGTCGTCGGTCTTCGAGGACCTCGTCAAGAGGGGAGGAGAACGGATCGTCATTACCTTCCCCGTCCCCATCCCGAAGAACTTCACCGAGAAGGAAGTCGAAGGGTTTCTGCAGCAGCAGGGGTACACGCGCCTGCACTCGCGCTCGAAGACGCTGCTCGAGGTGATCCAGGACCGCGTCGCGGCGACCGAGGAGAACCGCTCGCGCGTCACCGAAGCGCTCGAGGCCGCGCTCAAGCTCGGCCAGGGCAAGGTGAACGTCTATAGCGACGGCTCGGTCTGGCGCTATTCATCGGACCTGCATTGCGCGCACTGCGACATCCACTACGCCGAGCCGACGCCGGCGGCGTTCTCGTTCAATTCGCCGATCGGCGCGTGCGAGACCTGCCGCGGCTTCGGACGGGTGATCGGCGTCGACTTCGGGCTGGTCGTCCCCAACGAGAACCTCTCGCTGAAGGAAGGCGCGGTCCGCCCGTGGCAGACCGCGAGCTTCAAGGAGTGCCAGGACGACCTGGAGAAGTACGCCAGGAAGCGAAAGGTTCCGCTGGATGTTCCCTGGAAAGATTTAAGTGACAAGGAAAAGGCCTGGGTCCTGGAAGGCGAACCCGAGTGGGTGAGCTGGCGAAAGTCGTGGCCCGGCACCTGGTACGGGGTGCGCGTGTTCTTCAAGTGGCTGGAGAGCAAGGCGTACAAGATGCACATCCGCGTCCTGCTCTCGAAGTACCGCGCGTACACCGAGTGCGCGTCGTGCCACGGCACGCGCCTCAAGCCCGACTCCCTGCTGTGGAGGATCGACGACCGGTCTATCCACGACCTGATGCTGCTGCCGATCAGCAGTGTCAATGCGTTCTTCTCGAAGCTGAGCTTCTCGGACGAAGCGACCGACCTCCTCCTGAAGGAGATTCGCACAAGGCTGCGCTTCCTGTGCGACGTGGGCCTGGGCTACCTCACGCTCGACCGGCAGTCGCGGACGCTCTCCGGCGGCGAGGTCCAGCGCATCAACCTCACCACGGCGCTCGGCACGTCGCTCGTCAACACGCTCTTCGTGCTCGACGAGCCCTCCATCGGGCTGCATCCGCGCGACATGGGCCGCGTCATCGAGGTGATGAAGCGCCTGCGCGACGCGGGCAACTCGCTCGTCGTGGTCGAGCACGACCCGCAGATCATGTTCGCCGCCGACCGCATCCTCGACATGGGTCCCGGGCCCGGGGAACGCGGCGGGGAAATTGTGTTCTTTGGCCCAGCCGAGAAACTGCGCGATGAGAAAACCTTAACTGCCGAGTACCTGTCCGGAAGGCGCGTCGCTTCGACGCCGGTCGAGCCGCGCAAGCCGACCGCCTTCCTCGACATCCTGGGCGCGTCCGAGCACAACCTGAAGAACATCGACGTGCGCATCCCGCTGCGGCAGCTGGTGTGCGTGACCGGGGTGTCCGGCTCGGGGAAATCGACGCTCGTGCAGGACGTTCTCTACGCGGCGATGCTCAAGCACAAGGGACGGCCCACCGAGGCGCCCGGCGCCCATCGCGCGATTCGCGGCGCGGGCCAGGTGAGCGACGTCGTAATGGTCGACCAGTCGCCGATCGGCAAGACGACCCGCTCCAACCCGGCGAGCTACGTCGGCGCGTTCGACGAGATCCGGCAGCTCTTCGCGAAAACACCGTTGTCGAAGCAAAGGAGCTATACGCCGGGGACGTTCAGCTTCAATTCCGGCAACGGGCGCTGCCCGACGTGCTCCGGCTGCGGTTTCGAGCACGTGGAGATGCAGTTCCTCTCGGACGTGTACCTGCGCTGCCCCGATTGCGACGGCAGGCGCTACCGCGACGAGATCCTCGAGGTGCGCATCGACGGCAAGTCGATCTCGGACGTGCTCGAGATGACGGTCGCCGAGGCAGCGCGGTTCTTCCGCAAGCACGAGGACATCCAGCAGCGGCTCGCGCCGCTGGTGGACGTCGGCCTCGAGTACCTGAAGCTCGGGCAGCCGGTGCCGACCCTTTCTGGCGGCGAGGCGCAGCGCCTGAAGCTCGCCGGCTATCTCGCCGAATCGGACCGCACGTCCGGCGACACGCTGTTCCTCTTCGACGAGCCGACCACGGGCCTTCATTTCGAGGATGTCGCGAAGCTGCTGGGCGCGTTCCGCCAGCTCCTGGCGGCCGGTCATTCGCTCGTCGTGATCGAGCACAACCTCGACGTCATCCGCTCCGCCGACTGGATCCTCGACCTCGGCCCCGAAGGCGGCGAGGCGGGAGGCGAGCTGGTCGCGCAAGGCACGCCCGACGAGGTGAAAGCGAATGAGAAGTCCCATACGGGCCGTGCGCTGGCGGAATACGAAGCCGCTTTCAAATCTGAACCTTCGACTGCAGTAAAAGAACCTGCCGCGCGTTACCTCGGCAACGCCATCCAGATCCGCAAGGCGCGCGAGCACAACCTGAAGAACATCGACGTCGAGATCCCGCGCGGTCGATTCACCGTCGTGACGGGCGTGTCGGGTTCCGGCAAGTCGACGCTCGCCTTCGACATCCTGTTCGCCGAAGGACAGCGCCGGTACCTGGAGTCGCTGAACGCGTACGCCCGCCAGTTCGTGCAGGCGGCCTCGCGCCCGGACGTCGACGCCATCTTCGGCATCCCGCCCACGGTGGCGATCGAGCAGCGCACCAGCCGCGGCGGGCGCAAGTCGACCGTGGGCACGCTCACCGAGGTGCATCATTTCCTGCGCCTGCTGTTCGTCAAGCTCGGCACGCAGCATTGCCCGGACTGCGACGTGCCCATCGAGCCGCAGAGCGAGGAAGTGATCGCCGCGCGGGTCCTGAAGTCCTTCAAGAACCAGAACGTGACGCTCCTCGCGCCACTGGTCGTCAACCGCAAGGGCGTCTATACCGACCTCGCCAAGTGGGCGCTGTCGAAGGGCTACTGGCATCTGCGCGTCGACGGCAAGCTGCTGCCCACCCGGCCCTTCCCGCGCATCGATCGCTTCAAGGAGCACACGATCGAGCTCCCGGTCGCGGAGATCAAGATCTCTCCCAGGAGCGAAGTGCAGCTTCGTGCGGAGCTGCAGAAAGCCCTCGAGATCGGCAAAGGCGTCGTGCACGTGCTGTGCGGCAAGACGCTCGAGGTGTACTCGACCAAGCGCGCCTGCCGCGCCTGCGGCCGCAGCTTCCCCGAGCTCGACCCGCGGCTCTTCTCGTACAACTCGAAGCACGGCTGGTGCGCGAAGTGCTACGGCACCGGCCTCGACATCGAAGAGGTCGAGTGGGACGACGAGCGCGCGCGCACCGGCGCCGAGGACAACATCCTCGACTCCTGGATCGAGTGGCTGGAAGTGGACCAGCCCTGCCCCGACTGCGAAGGCCGCCGCCTGAATCCCGAAGCGCTCGCGGTGCGCTGGCGCGAGCGGAACATCTCGCAGTATTCGGGGCAGCCGATCGAGGAGCTGAGGAAGTTCTTCGAGAAGGCCGCGCTGCAGGGCCGCGAGGCGGAGATCGCGCGCGACATCCTCGCCGAGCTGCGCTCGCGCCTGGGCTTCCTGCAGGAGGTTGGCCTCGGCTACCTGACCCTCGACCGCTCGGCGCCGACGCTCTCCGGCGGAGAGGCGCAGCGCATCCGGCTCGCCGCCCAGCTGGGCAGCAATCTGCGGGGCGTCTGCTACATCCTGGATGAGCCGACCATCGGCCTGCACCACCGCGACAACCAGATCCTTCTCGACGTGCTCGAGAAGCTGGAGAGCAAGGGCAACTCGCTGGTGGTCGTCGAGCACGACGAGGACACCATCCGCCGGGCGCAGCACGTCGTGGACCTCGGACCCGGCGCGGGCAAGCTGGGCGGCGAGGTCGTCGCTCAGGGCGATGCCGACGACCTCGCGGCCGATCCGGCTTCCGTCACCGGGCGGTTCCTTCGCGAGCCGCTGCGCCATCCGCTGCAGCCCCGGCGCGCACCCTCCAAGGACTTCGTGGAGGTCAAGGGCGCGCATCTCCACAACCTGCAGAGGATCGACGTGCGCGTTCCACTGGGCCGGCTGGTCGCGATCACCGGCGTCTCGGGCTCGGGCAAGTCCACGCTCGCGAGGAATGTTCTGTATGAATCTCTCGCTAATAGAGCGGCGGTCGGGTGCAAGAGCCTGAAAGGCAAGGTCGAGCGGGTGCTCGAGGTGGACCAGACGCCGATCGGCAAGACGCCCCGTTCCTGCCCGGCGACCTACGTCGGCTTCTGGGACAACATCCGCAAGCTCTTCGCCGATACGAGCGAGGCGCGCATCCGCGGCTGGACCGCGAGCCGCTTCTCGTTCAACACGAGCGGCGGGCGCTGCGAGGCGTGCGAAGGCCAGGGGCTGAAGAAGATCGAGATGTCCTTCCTGCCGGACGTGAAGGTCACGTGCGAGGCCTGCGGCGGCGCCCGCTTCAACCCCGAGACGCTCACGGTGAAGCTGCGCGGCAAGTCCGCGGGCGAGGTGCTCGCCATGAGCGTCGACGAGGCGGTGGAGTTCTTCTCCGCGCACGCCTCCATCCACCGCTGCCTCACCCTCCTCCAGGACGTGGGCCTCGGCTACCTCACGCTCGGCCAGCAGAGCCCGACCCTGTCGGGGGGCGAAGCGCAGCGCATCAAGCTGGTATATGAATTATCAAAAAAATCCACTTTCACCACCTTGTATGTGCTCGACGAGCCTACCGTCGGCCTGCACATGGCAGATGTCGAAAAGCTCATCCGCGTGCTGCATCGGCTGGTCGATGCCGGCAACACGGCGGTCGTCATCGAGCACAACCTGGACGTCATCGCCGAAGCGGACTGGATCATCGACCTCGGCCCCGAAGGCGGCAGCGGCGGCGGCAAGGTGGTCTTCGAAGGGGTGCCGGAGCACATGCGCGCCGGCCACACAGGCACGGCGCTGAAAGCGTTCCTGAAGGAACGCGGCGTTTGAAGACCCGGCGTTTCGGCCGCACCGGCCTCGAGGTGTCCGAGCTCGCGTTCGGCGCGGGCTACGTGGGCGGCATCCTCATCCTCCCCGACGACGATACGAAGCACAAGGCGCTTCGCCGCGCCTTCGACGCCGGCATCAACTGGATCGACACCGCGCCGCTGTACGGCCAGGGAAAGTCGGAGGAAGCGCTCGGAAGGCTGCTGCCCGCGTTCGCCGAGAACCCTTACCTGTCGACCAAGGTGAATGTCGACGACTACAAGGACATTCGCGGCGACATCGAGCGCAGCGTGCACGCAAGCCTCAAGCGCCTTCGCCGCGATTCGGTCGATCTCCTTCAGCTGCATAACCGCATCGCGACCGAGTCGGGCGGCAACCGGACGATCGGAATCAAGCAGGTTCTTGACCAGGTGCTACCGTGCCTGGAAAGGCTAAGAGAACAAAGGCTTGCACGCTTCATCGGCCTCACCGCGCTCGGCGAAACGCCTTGCATCCTGCGCGCCATCGAGTCGGGACGCTTCGACTCCGCGCAGGTGTACTACAACCTGCTCAACCCGAGCGCGGCGCGCCGCATGCCGGCGGGCTGGACCGGGCAGGACTTCGGCGGCGTCATGGATGCGTGCAAGCGCCATGACATGGCGATCATGAATATCCGCATCTTCGCCGCCGGCGCCCTGGCGACCGACGCGCGGCACGGACGGGAAGTCCAGCTCGCGCAGGACGCGGACCTCGACACCGAGAAGAACCGGTCCGCGGCGGTCTTTCGGGCCTTGAAAAGAGAAGGCGAAACCAGGGCGCAGACGGCTGTGCGCTTCGGCCTCGCCAACCCGGACGTCTCCTGCGTGGTGCTCGGCCTCGCCGAGCTCTCGCATCTCGAGGAAGCGATTGGCGCGCAGGCGATGGGGGCCTTGCCGCCGGAAAGCCTCAAAAAGCTCGAAGCGCTGTACGCGAGCAACTTCGCGTGAGATATCTGAGCCGAGGCGGGGCGGTCGCCCTGATGCTTGTCGCGCCCGTCATGTGGAGCACCGCAGGCGTGGTTACGCGCCATATCGAGCACGCGAAGCCTTTCGAGCAGGTGTTCTGGCGCAGCCTGTTCGCGTTCGGCGTGGTATTCGCGGTCCTCGTTTTCCAGAAAAAGCACCCCTGGCGGGCGGTGGCCGCCGCCGGCTGGCCGGGCGTGGTGTCCGGCTTGATGTGGGCGACGATGTTCACGGCCTTCCTCTTCGCGCTCGCCCTCACCACCACGGCCAATGCGCTCGTCGTCATGAGCGTGAGCCCGCTCATCACGGCACTGCTCGCCAACGCCTTCCTCAAGGATCCCGTGCCCGTGCGCACGCTGGTTGCCGCGGGCGTGGCGGCGGCGGGCATCGCCTGGATGTTCTCGAGCGACCTGTCGGCGCATTACGCGGGAATGGCGATCGCGTTTCTCATCCCGGTGGCCTCCGCGGTCAACGTAGTCGTCCTGCGCGCGTCCGCGGCACGCCTCGACCTCGTCCCGGCGGTCATGCTCGGCGGCGCGCTTTCGTGCCTGATCATGCTGCCGTTCGCGCTGCCTTTTTCCGCCAGCGCGAAAGACATTGCGCTGCTCGCTTTCCTCGGCTTCTTCCAGCTCGCGGTGCCCTGCATGCTGCTCGTGGTGGCGAGCCGCTCGCTGCTTGCGCCCGAGATCGCGCTGCTGAGCCTCCTCGAAGTGGTGCTCGGGCCTCTATGGGCGTGGCTCGGCGCGGGCGAAATTCCCGCCGCGGCGACCCTCACCGGCGGCGCCATAGTCCTTGCGGCCCTGGCGGGCAACGAGCTCGCCGCGCTGCGGCGCCCGGCGGTTCGTGTATAATCGCCTTCCAAGCTTCTCTGTTACGCACATTTCCGGTTAGCGTTTCAGTCCGTTCCAAGCCGCCCGTCCTGGGCTGCCGAATAAAAAGCTAAAAATCATCTGCCTGAACCGGTCGAAGGCGAAGCCTTCCCAGGCCGATCAGGAGAAACTCCATTACTACGTTTGAATCACTGGGGCTCCGCCCCGAGCTGCTCCGCGCTATTGCCGAGCAGGGCTACACGCAGCCCACCCCCATCCAGCAGCAGGCCATCCCCGTGGTCCTGTCCGGCCGCGACCTTCTCGGCGCCGCCCAGACCGGCACCGGGAAAACCGCCGGATTCGCGCTGCCCCTGCTGCAGCGGCTTTCCGGCAAGGCAAACGGCAGCCACTCGCCTGCACGGCATCCGGTGCGCGCGCTGATCGTCACGCCCACGCGCGAGCTGGCGGCGCAGGTCGAGCAGGACATCCGTAATTACGGCAAGCACGTGTCGCTCAAGTCGTCGCTCGTCTATGGCGGCGTCGGCATGCAGCCGCAGGTCGATGCGCTGCGTCGCGGCGTGGACATCCTCGTCGCGACCCCCGGCCGTCTCCTGGACCACGTGCAGCAGAAGACCGTGGACCTGCGCCAGGTCGAGATCCTGGTGCTGGACGAGGCCGATCGCATGCTCGACATGGGCTTCATCCACGACATCCGTCGCATCCTCGCGCTCCTTCCGGCGACGCGGCAGAACCTCCTCTTCTCCGCCACGTTCCCGGACGAGATCCGCAAGCTGGCGGCGTCGTTCATGAAGGATCCCGCCACGGTGGAAGTGGCACGGCGCAACACGCCCGCCGAGCTCGTCGGGCAGGTCGCCTACCACGTCGACGCCGGCGCCAAGCGCGCCCTGCTCGCGCACCTGGTGAAGTCCAACGACTGGCGCCAGGTGCTCGTGTTCGTGAAGACCAAGCACGGCGCCAACCGCCTCGCGCAGCAGCTCGTGCGCGAAGGCGTGGAGGCCGACGCGATCCACGGCAACAAGAGCCAGAACGCGCGCACGCGTGCCCTTGCGCAGTTCAAGGCGGGCGAGATGCGCGTGCTGGTGGCCACCGACATCGCCGCGCGCGGCCTCGACATCGAGGCGCTGCCGCACGTCGTTAACTTCGACCTGCCGCACGTCGCGGAAGACTATGTGCACCGCATCGGCCGCACCGGCCGCGCGGGCGCCGAGGGAGAGGCGATCTCGCTCGTCGCCGCCGAGGACCGGCCGCTTCTCGCCGCGGTCGAGCGGCTCATGAACCGCAAGGTCGAGATAAAGACGCTGCCGGGCTTCGAGCCGGGTCAGCGCCAGCCCGAGGCGCAGGATCGCCGGCCGCGGCAGCAGGAGCAGCGCCAGGGCCAGCGGCAGCACCAGCCGCGGCAGCGTCAGGGACAGCGGCAAGGGCAGCGGCAGGCGCAGAAACCGAGCCAGCAGCGCTCGCAGCGCGGCGGACAGCGTGGGCGCCCGGAGCAGCAACATCATCGTCACCAGCAGCGCGCTCCGATCAATTCGGAGCGCGAGGCCCAGCTGCGCGAAGGCCGCAAGCTCGCACGCCAGGAACCGGCACCGCAATACGCGGAGCCACGACAGGAGGAGCAGGCCGCGCCCGCACCCAAGGCCGCGCCGACGGTCACACACCGCGTGCGCCGCGTCCTGGGGGCCCTGTTGGGGAGCAAGAGCTAGTTCGGGCACACGCCTTGCTGCCTCCCTTCGTAAACCGCGAAAGGAGGCAGCGACGATGTTCGGACTGAAAAAACTTACCCGGCGGCAGGTGACCGACAGCATGTCGGACGGTTTCTCCGCAGCCAGCCAAACCGCCAAAACCGGCGCTACGTCGGTCTACAGCACCGTCATGAACCACCCGAAGACGACCGGCGCGGTCGTCCTTGGCACCGCGGCAGCCGCCGCCATCTGGTGGCTGATGCGCAATCCCGAGCGCGTGGAAGCGCTGCGCAAGCAGATCGCCTCGCGCACCGAGGATCTGCGTAACTCGCGTCTCGCGAAGCGGGCGCTCGGCCAGGACCGGCAACCCCACGCCTGACGTCGCTCAGGTTCTCGGCACCGCGAACTGCAACAAGAGCACGATGAAGAGCGCGGCGCCGAGAACCGCGCTCGCCGCCTTCCAGAACAGAACCGGGTTTCGCTCGATGAGCGGCGTTCGGCGCAGCAGCTCGGCGTTCGGGTGGCGCAGGTCGTGAACGAACTCCGAAAGCGCCTCGTAGCGCTGCAGCGGGTCGGGGTGGACCGCCCTGCGAATCGCGGCGTCCACCCACGCCGGCACTTCGCGCTGGTCATCGATTAGCGTCGCATAACGCAGCCTGCGCTGCGCTGCGCGCGTGCGGACCTTTGCCGCCGCGGCGCCATAGGGCAGCCGCCCCGAGAGCATCTGATACGCAATGACGCCGAGCGAGTAAAGACCGG
>Ga0196964_10000765_pt1 | contig 17859 bp, 19 predicted proteins | sample S1_10metaG_FD_148615 | JGI IMG/M metagenome (GOLD analysis project Ga0196964, IMG submission 148615) | Soil microbial communities from Anza Borrego desert, Southern California, United States - S1_10 | ecosystem: Environmental > Terrestrial > Soil > Desert | place: USA: California | collected... | reverse complement strand
GGAGGAACGCTTCGCAGGCGTCACCGCAACGCTGACCCTTCTCTATTCCGCGCCGACGGCGCTGGGCTGACGGAGACCCTGCTTATGACCGACGAAACTCAAGGCGCGCCCGCGCCGCAAGAAGACACGCCTGCGCCGGCGGCCGAGGCGGCGACGACCGCAATTGTGCTCACCGAATACACGGAGATCGATGGCGAGCTGCGGCCGAAGGGCAAGGTGATGAAGCTGCCCGAAGCGCAGGCCCAGGAGCTGATCGCGTCGAACAAGGCGCGCATCGCAACCGAATTCGATCGCCGCGTCGGCGGCGTCGACTGAACGCGGACCGGAGGTAAACCCACATGCCCGTCAATCCGACCGGCCGCCAGGTCAATCTGGTGGCGCAATTCCAGTCCGACTTCGCCATCTTCCCGTCGAGCGGCAACTGGCAGACGCTGTCAGCTTACGACCTGTCGCAAGGCGAAACGCGCGGCTTCGAAGCCGACGCCCTGCTAGGCCGCGCCTCGCAGAACGGACGCGATCCGTTCGAGCCCGCGCCTGCCCTGCCGCAAGGCGGCGGACCGCTGCGCGTGCCGCTCTGCCTGCGCGAGCACGGCTGGTGGCTGAAGAACACCTTCGGAGCGCCGACGACGAGCGGGACGACTCCGAATTTCACGCATGTGTTCAAGTCGGGGAAGGACACGATTCCTTCGCTCGCCATTTCGAAGAAGATCAAGGCCAGCGACTATCGCCGCATCCGCGGCCTCACCGGCAATAGCTATCGGCTTCGCGCGCAGAAGGCGGGGGGCTTTCCCATCGTCGATCTCGACACGCTGCTGCGCGACGAAGCGAACGCCTCGGCCGACCCGACCGGCACGATCGTTCCGGCGCTCACTTTGCTGCGCCCGCCGGCGGCCCGCGCGGTCGTGCGCTGGGCCGGCGTGGCGCTCGGCGTCGCGATGGCGGCCGACATTTCCTACAACAACAACCTGCAGCGCTTCGATCCGCTTGGCGGCGACGAGTATCCCGCCGCTTTCGATCCGGGCGACACGGTGGTCGGCGGCACGCTGACGACGCGTTACCAGGACAACACCTGGATCGCGATCGCAGACGCCGGCACGTCAGGCTTGCTCGAGGTCGAGTTCGCGCATCCATCAGCGCCGGCGACGCGGCTCATTACGTACGCCTTCCCGAAGGCGAAGCTGGCGAAGAAGCCGATGGCGATTTCGGGGCCCGGCCTGATCGACGTGACGTTCGACTTCAGCGCCGAGCAGGACGCCAGCGAAGCGGCGATGGTGGTGACGCTGAAGAACGACGTCGCCTCCTACTGACACACACAGCAAGTAAGGGTCGAATAATCCTATGACAGACGAAACGGGGGCCGCGCCCGCGGCCGCGAAGAAGCGCGCGAAGCGGCCGAAGCGCGGCCGCGCACGCGAGCTGGAGCCGATCGATCTCGGCGCCGGCGTCATCCTCTGGGCGCGGCCGCCGCGCGATGCGTTCGCGCAGGCCGAGATCCTCGCAGCCGTCGAAGCCGACATGGATGCGATGATCGCGGCCGAGCCGCAACCGACCAGTCGAGACTGGGACTTCGGCGACGACCGCGTCGAGGCGCTGCGCGCTTCCGAGCATCTGCGCCTCCTGGTCAAGAGCTGGATGCGCAGCGTCGTGCAGGCCGAGCACACGGTCGAACGCGTGGAGGGCATCGAAGAGGAAGACGGCGCCGAGTGCGCGCCGAGCTTCGATCTCTTCGCGGCCCTCTTCGAACGCGAGACGCTCGAGATGCGCTTCCGGGCGCGCATGCTGGCGCTGACGCGTGCATGGGACGACGAGGGAAACGCCTCCGGGCGCGCGCGCAATGGGCTTTCTCAGGAGGGCTCGAGTACTGCGCCGGCTGCCGGCGTGACGACGCCGCGTGCGCCCGAGGACTCAGTATCGCCGCCATCGACGGAAAGCGCGAGCGCTGCCCTCTCGACGAGCATGCCCCAAGATCAGCCGCCGGCGCCGCCGCCTGGCGAATTGCCACCATCGTCGGCGTCTGGCGCTACGCAGGCCTTGGCGGCGGGCTAGCCGGTCTCGATTGGAGCGCGGCAATGGCTCGCTTTGACATGAGCGGCAGTGCGGCCGACCGCGCCGACGTGCTCGCTTGCCTCGAAGCCATCGAGGAAGGCGCGCTCAAAGGCGCCGCGGCCAAGGCCGAACGCGAGCGCGGAGCCGACTGACATGGCCCGCACGGTCCAGGTCGCGCGTTACACGGCCGATGGCACGCAAGTCGAGCGTACTTTCCGCTCGATGGGCGAGGCCGGCGAACGCATGGCGGATCGCGTCAAGCGGGGTGCGCAATCTATGCACCCTGCCCTGCGCGCGCTGGACACAGCCGCGAAGGAAGCGCGCACAGGCATGGAAGGCGCCGCGCGCCATGCCGGCAGCTTTGGCAACGTGCTGAGCTCCATGGGGCCGATCGGCTTGGCGGCCGCGGCGGGCCTAGGCGCAGCAGTGCTCGCGTTCAACGCGCTGGGCACAGCGGCGCGTGGCGCGGTGCGTGATGTTGGCTCGATCGCGGATGCGGCCCAGACGCTCGGAACGTCGACGGACTTCGTGCAAGAATTCCGTTACGCCGTGCTCGCCACGGGCGGAGATATCGCGCAGGCCGATTCTGCGCTGACCTCACTCTCGCGCAGCCTTGGCCAGCTCAACACCGAGGTGGGCCAGCGTGCGCGCGGTGCGCTCGTGTCGCTGGGTTTCTCGGAGGATGAAATCCGCAACATGGGCAGCGTCGAAGAGGCGCTGCCGCGCATCATAGCGCGCATCGGTGAACTCGACAGCGCGGCGGCGCAAATGGCGATCGCGCAGAAGCTCGGCCTCGACTCAGTTCTGGAGACGGTGCAGGCAGGCGAAGCCGGCTTCGCTCGTCTGCGCGCGGAAGCCGAGCGCGCCGGCTATGTGCTCGACCGCGAACTGATCGAGCGCGCCGACGAAATGCACGAGGAGTGGACCGTGGCGGCGGCCGTCCTTGATTTGCAGGTCAAGGCGGCCCTCGTCGAGTTGGCGCCGATTTTTCTCGAGCTGGCCCAGAGCATCGCGGGTGCGGCGCGAGAACTGCGCACGCTGCTCGACCTCTTCCGCGAAACCGACAGCGTCGCGCGCCGGACAGCGCAGGTGCGGGCCGAGACTTATATTCGTCAGGCGAATCTCTTGCGCGAGCGCTGGGGGGATGAAGTCGTCGTTGGCGGTGACCCGTCGCGCGTTCCGAACCCGCGGAGCTGGCAAGCGCTGATCGGGCTCGGCGGTCCGGCAGTGCCGCAGAACCTGCAGCAGGCGCGTGATCGTTACGCACGCTACATGCAGGAGTTCAACGAGGCCGCGCGGCGCCTTGTGACGCTCGACACTCCCATCACGGCGCCGCCTGGCGGAGGCGGCGGAGGGAACGGCGGTTCAGCCGCGGCCAACGCGCAAGCGAACGCAATTCAGCAATTGGTCGAGCGGCTGCGCGAGGAAACGCGCGTGCGCGAGGAGTTGCTCTTGGTGCGCGAGCGCTTTCCGAAGATGAGCGCGGACGAAGCGCAGTCTTACCTTGCGCTCGAAGATCAGCTGCGCGCGCTCGAGGACGCGCGTCAGCGCGGGCTCATTTCAAGCGACGAGGAGCTGGCGAACCTGCAGCGCCTGGCGATCGCCAACCACGACGCAGCGCAGGCGGCGCGTGAGAATGCGGCGGCCCTCGTCGAGCGCAATCGGTTGAGCCAGGAGTGGCTCCGAGTCTCGCAGGACCTGGAGACGCCGTTCGAACGGATGCGGCGCGAGGAAGGCGATTTTCGAAAGCGCTTCGGCGAGTTCGAGGGGACGGAGGCATTTGCTCGCGGCATCGAACGTATCCGCGAGGAATTCGACAAGCTCGCCGAGGCGCAGCATCGCGCCAGCCTCGAAGGCCAAACGCTGGCGGCGATCTGGGAAGGCCAGATTCGCAGCCTCGAAGATTTCGGCCGCTTCCTGATGGAATTCCTCGCCGACAGCGTGATCCAGGAGCTGATCGCCGGCGGCGTGCGCGGCGAAGGCGGCATCGTGGGGTTCGGCCAGCGCGTGCTCGGCCGCATCGGAGATTCGGTGCGCGGCGGGCCGTCGCTCGGCGGTGGTGGCGACGTGCTCGCAGAAAGCGCCGAAAAGGCGGCGGGCGTTCTGTCGGAAGAGCTGACGCCCACCGTGGTCGACGCCGGCGCGAAAATGGCGTTGTCCACGCTGGCGACGGTGAAGGAAAGCTCGTCGAAGACCGTGGCGTCGCTGGCGACGGGTCAGCTCACGATCGCGATGAAGTTGGCTACGGCGGCTGCGCGGGAGTTTGCAGCGGCCGCTGGCGCGGAGAAAGGCGGCGATATCGCCAAGGCGCTCTTCAGCTCTTTCGGTAAGGGCGGCGGCAAGTGGTCGGGCGGCTCGATCTGGCCGGGCATGTCCTATGACGTCGCCGAGCGCGGCACGGAGATCCTGCTGCTCTCGCAGAAAGGCGCGCAAGTCTTGCCGCACGAGAGCTATCGCGGACTCGAGGTGCTGATGTCGATCGCGGCCCGCGCCGAACGTGCGCCGGCGCCGGCAGCGGCGGCGGGAGCGATTACGGTCAATCTGCGCAACGAGTCGGGCATTGACGTGGAGCACAACGCCGCTGCAGCGATCGGCCCCGACGGCCAGGCGGTCATCGATATCACGCTGACGCGCAAGGTCGCGTCCGACATGGCCGCGGGCAAGTTCGACAACGTGATGCAGCGCTACAACGCGCGCCCGCCCATCAAGCGCCGCGGCTGAGATGACGGCGTTCCCGCTTATTCGCGCGCCGCTGCGCGACGCCTGGGTTGGCGGCTCGAAGGATGGCGTGCGTCGGACCTCGATGGACGCAGGCCCTTCGAAGAGCCGGGTCGATTCCAAGGCCGTCGGCGTCGTCGAGTCATTCCAGTTCAAGCTAAATGATACCGACGCTGGCGCGCTGGAGACGCACTACGAGAGCGACAAGGCGCTCCGCTTCGACCTCGACCACTGGGTGTGGGGCGATTGCGAGGCCAGGTACGCCGGTCCCATCAAGTGGGGTCATCGCGGGCGCTGGAAGACCGCCGACGTGCAGCTGGAGATCTTCCGCGGTGCGCCGGCCGTTCCGGTGTCGCCGCCTTCCGGCTTCACGTGGACGCCGCCCTACACAATCTCGCGGCTCGGCGTCGGCGCGGCTTCGACCTTCGTGACGAACTTCGACTTCGACGCGAGCAAGCCGGCGGTCAACGGCACGATCTATGTCGATAGCACGGCCGGCAACAATGCAAACACCGGCCTTTCGCGGGCGCAGGCCGTGCGCTCGCTCTCGACGGCGATCACGAAAGCGAACGCGCTCGCGGTTGCGGTCGTGCGGCTGCTCGTGCGGCCGGGCCACTACTTCCGCTTCAGCGGCGGCTCGACGCTCGACGATCACTTCAATGGCGTGACGCCGAGCTGCAACCTGATCATCGAACCGGACGATTTCTATTCGACGGCTGACGTGTTCGTCTGGTCGAACCATGCCGCGACGATCAGCTTCACGTTGTTCTCCGGCGCCATCTACAAGGCGACGGGCATCGGCACGACCAACAATCGCGTGCTGCTTGATCGCGCCAAGCTCGACGGTTTCGGCGACGCGACGGGCCTCAAGCGCGTCAACAGTCCCGCGAACACGGCCAACCCGGCGGCCGAGCTCAACGCGGCCTGGGCGGACGGCCGCGGCGCCTATTATTACAACGCGGCCGCCGGCGAGCTCTTCGTGCGCCTGTTCGACGATCGCGCGCCGGATGCGAACCTCGTCGTGTGCTCCGGAGCGGCGGCGCAGCTGTCGCTCGCGTCGACCGCCACGCGCAAGATTTGGCTGGACCGCATCCATATCAACGGCGGCGGCCAGCCGCTGCGCGCCGTCGGCGTCGGCGTCGCGCACGAGATTTATGCGCGCCTCTCGAGCTTCTGCGGCGGCAGCGACAGCATTGCGAACGGCGGCTGCGTCTCGCTCGTCGACGGCCCGACGCGCGGCATCTTCGATCGATGCCAGGCGAAGTATGGCCTGCTGGACGGCTTCAACTATCACGGCGTCTCATCGCCGATCGCGGAGGCGACCTCGCCGACGGCAATGGAGATCGACTGCGTTTCGCGCCACAATGGCGAGGCTGGCGGCGGCGCGAACAACGCATCGACCGCGCACGAGGCGGCGCGCGTCATCTCGGTCAACGGCGTCTATGAGTACGCGCAGGACCGCACGATCCACGACATTCAATCGGCGCAGCGGTGGATGCTTGGCTCGACAGTGCGCGCGCCGGTGGATACGGCGAGCGTCGACGGCGTCATGCGGCTCGGCAACGACGCGACGCAGGCGACGAAGGCCTGGCTCGACGCGGTGCGCGTTGGCGCGGTCACCGGCTCGCAGTTCACGTTCGATATCCTGGCCGCGGCGCAGCTGCGCTACGCCAACATGGACCCGACCGGCTGGGTGACGCCCGGCGCCGGATCGATCGCCAGCTACACGCCCTAGGCCATGCCAAGCGCCCGTTTCATCGCCGCTGCGCTCGCGCAGGAGACCGCCGAGTGCGCGGTGTTCCTCGTCACGATCGAGCACGCGGCCTTTCCGGCGCCGGTGCGCTGGTGCACGGGCGGCGAGGACGTCAACTCGAACGGCCGGGAGTTCGTCGCCACGGCGATGAAGGTGACGCCGCCTGGCGATGCGCCGGACGCAAACGGCCGCCGCGGCCGCATTACGGTCGATAACACCGACCCTGAAAACATCGCGCGCCTGCGGACGGCGACGTCGTTTCCCTCAGTGACGATCGAAGTCGTGCTCGCCGACTGGCCCCATGACATCGAACTCAGCTGGCCCGATCTCGAACTCGTCGCGCAGCGGCCGCACGGCCAAGCCATCGAGCTCGAGGCCGCGTATCGCGAAGACAATGGCGAGATGTTTCCCTACCAGGGCTTCACGCCGCATCGGTTTCCGGCGCTCTACGATTCCGCATGACCCTGTTGATCGACTTTGATGCAGACAGCTTCGACCTGTCGGCAAACGCGGCGGCGCCGCTTGCGCCATGGGCGCGAGAGCTGCAGCAACGCGGGCACTATGCCGAGTTTGGCGCGGGGCCCGAAGCGTTCGACTGCCTGGGCCTGGTATGCGCTGTGCAGCGTCTGATCGGCCGGGCAGCGCCTGATTATGCCGCGCTCTATCGCGGCCTCGACGTTACGGACCTTGACGCGATCGACCAGCTGATGCGCACGGAGAACAGCGCGTGGCGGGCGGCCGCGGGCGCGCCAGGCGACGTGCTTGTGCTCGGTCTCGGCCATCGCGCGCACCACGTCGCCGTGCTCTGCGGCGCTGGACGCGCGCTGCAGGCGCGCCGCGCAAAGGGGATCACTATCGACGAGATCGAAGGACGCAGGCGCGTGACGCGCTTCTGCGGCATGAGGCTGTACGGTGTCGTCGCGCCAGCTTGAGATTCCAACGTGGAGCCGTCGCGCGGCGGATCGCGGCAAAGTTCTCGGCACGATCGCGCTGCCGTTCGAGGCGCCCGTCTCTGTCGAGTTTGACGCGGGGCCTAACCTCGCCGAGCTCGTAGAGGAAGCATTTGCCGAGGGCTTGATCGATCGCGCGTGGGCGAACGCCGTGGCAGTTTACTTGGGCGATTGGCGCGTGCCGCGCGATCAGTGGCGTCGCGTTCGTCCATTGCCGGGTCGCCTGGTCGCTATCCGTGCGTTGGCGCAGGACCCTGGCACGCTTGCGGCGGTCGTCAACTTCGCGATTCAAGTGGCGATTACGGTCGCCGTGAGCGCGGTCTTACGTGCGTTCGCGCCCGACCCTGCCGAGCGATCCTTCGAGCAGGTGCACGAGATCGATTCGTCGCGCAACGAAGTCGCGCCTTATCGGACCGTGCCCTGCGTGCTCGGGCGCATGCGCATCTTTCCGCCGCACGCGGCGAAGCCCTTCACGCGCGTCATCGGCGAGAAGGTTTATCTCTACGTGCTCCTGTGCCTCGGCATCGGTCCGCACGCGTTGGATACGGCGAGCCTCAAAATCGGCGACACCGCGTTCTCCGGTTTCTCCGGCATCACGTGGCAAGCCAAGCTCACGCCGGCCGATCCTGCGCCGACACTGTTTCCGAACCAGGCGGATGAGCAGGACGGCGCAGGCCTCCTGCCGCGCGAAGAGGACGTCTGGTACGAGCGCACGACGGATTCGAGCGACTGCGACGAAATCGAGATCGAGCTTCTGCATCCCGAGGGCCTCATCCGCTACAAGGACGACGGCTCGCGCGAAGGTCAGACCGTTCGCTACCGCATCCGCTATCGCTTGAACGGCACGACGCCTTGGCTGCGCTGGAACGACAACGTCGCTGACGACAACGGTTGGCTCGTCGAGCAGACGCGGCAATGGCAGCAGCCGTTCCGCGACACCTACACAAAGAGCGTTGCGCGCGGGAAATACGACGTCGCGATCAAGCGCATCGCGGCCTCGAGCGACACATCGTCCAACATGAAGACGGACCTCAACTGGACTCGGCTCAGGAGCTTCACGCACGAGCCGCCGGTGGCGGACCCGAACATGGCGCTCTTTGCGATGCGCGCGGAGGCCGGCGATCAGCTGAACGGCATCATCGACCAGATCAATATGATCGTCACGCGCATTGCGCCGAAATGGGACGCCGTTGCGGAGGCGTTCGGCGCGGCCGGCGAAAGCCGAACGCCGGCGGAGCTGGTCCGCTGGATTGCCACGGGACCCGGCGTCGTGAAGCCGCGCACGAGCGCACAGATAGACGATGCCGCCTTCGGCGCATGGGCCGAGCTCTGTGTGGCCAAAGGCTGGCATTGCGATATGGAGATCCGCGCCGGTATGCCGCTCGACGAGGCGATGGCGCTCGTTGCGCGCTGCGGTCGCGCGACGCTGGGCCGGCGCGCCGGCAAGCTGACGCCTATCCTGGACACGGAGCAGGCCGCGCCGACGCAACTGTTCACGCCGCGCAATTCCTGGGGCTTCCGCGCGCAGCGCCGCTTCGCGCCTGAGACGCACGCCTACCGCCTCGAGTTCAACAACGAGGAAAAGAACTACGTCAAAGACGAGATGGTGGTCTACTTCCCGGGCTACGATTTCGCGACGGCCGAACTGATCGAAACGCTGGCCGTAGCCGGTAAGACCAGCCCGCTTGAGATCAACCGCGACGGCAAGCGCGCGATTGCGGAGGCATTGATCCGCGGCGAGGATTACGTGTTCAGCGCCGACATCGAGAGCTTGACGACCGCGCGCGGGAAGCGCGCGGCGGTGGCGCACTATGTCGTGGCAGTGGGCCGCATCTCGGCGCGCGTCAAGGCGCACGTGCTCAACGGCGCGGGCACCCATGTGTCCGGGCTCGAGCTCGACGAGGAGATCGAGCAGACGCTCGGCGAAACGTACGGCCTGGTCTGGCGGCGCGTGGAGGGCGAGACGATCAGCGTCGAGACGATCGCGCTGTCGACGGTGTCGGGTGTGTCGCACATCGTCACGCTCGCGGCCGACCCGGGCCTGCCCTTGGCAAGCGCACCGAAGGTCGGCGATCTGGTGACCTTCGGCGACGCCGATATCGAGACGATCGACACGGTCGTTACGAACATCGCGATGAAGAGCGACTTCGAGGCGGAGATCTCGGCGATCCCGTATGTCGACGAGCTGTTCGAAGGCGACGATGCGCCCGAGCCGGTCTGGGAATCGAACGTGTCGAGCGACGCCTTCCCTGCCCCGCCGGCGCCCGAGATCGGCGGCGTCTCGGCCAATGCGGCCGGCATCTTCGTCGACTTCGACTATCCGCTCGGGACCGCGCATCGCGTCAAAGAGGCCGAAGCGTACATGAAACGCGTCGAGGAAAGCGGCGAACGCTGGGAGCTCGTCGGCCGCGTGCCGGCAGAAGGCCGTCTCGCGGTGTATCCGCCCGGCGATCGCGGGGTCGAGTACAAGCTGAAGCTCGTCGCCGTGGGCGAGCGCGGCCGGCGCAAGGAGAGCGCCGAGCGCACCGTCATCAGCGCGGCGTTCACGGGCGCGATTACGGGCCACCTCTCGCAGCCTTCCGTCTCGGTGCCGACCGCGGCGGACGGATCGGGCGGCAATTACAGCACCGCCGGCGGCACGTTCCATGTGTCGATCGGCGGGGTCGATGTGACGGGCAACGACGAGGTTCTGGTCTACTCGCTCGCTGCCGCGAGTTCGGGACTGTCGATCGCGATCGACGCGGTCACGGGCGTTTACACGATCACCAACCTGACGGTGGATGCAGGCCAGGCGACGCTTCGCGCCACGCTCATCGTGACGGGCGAGACGTTCGATCTCGTCTACACGATCGCGAAAGCCAAGGCCGGTTCGCCGGGCGAGCCGGGCGATCCGCCGTCAGCCTTCACCGCGACGATCGACATTCCGACGAGCGCGACCGGCGTCAATCTCTACGATCTCGCAGTCGCGGCCGGCTACACGGGCCTCAGCGACGCGACGATCACGTTCGAAGTCGAGAGCGGCATCAACGTGACCGGCGTTGCCGGCGCGCCGAACGGCGGCTTCGGCATCGACACCGGTGTGTGGCCGCACACGACGTACACGATCGCGCTGACGCTGCTGGTGAAGAGCGGCGGCATCGTTCGCGGCGGCGGCGGCAAAGGCGGGGCCGGCAGCGCTGCAGATGCCGGCGGCTCGGGCGGCGACGCAATCTATCTGCGCGTGCCGCTCACCGGCGGAATCACCTTCAACTCCGGCTCGGAGGTCAAAGGCGGCGGCGGCGGCGGCGGCGGCGAAACCTTCGACCGCATCAATGTCGGCATTCCCGGCGAGCCCGAATGGCAAGTGTGGGGCGGCGACGGCGGCAATGGCGGGCAGCCGAACGGCGCAGGCGGCGCGGGCGGAACGGGCAGCAACGGCGGCGGCAGCGGCGCCGCTGGCGCGACCGCCACGCCAACGACGGTCGGCACGTCCGGCGGCGGCGGCGATGGCGGCGTGTACGGCGCCGCGGGCGGCAATGGCGCTGGGCACCAGGGACGCCTCGGCGGCGCTGGCGGCGCGGCTGGCTATTGCGTTCGCAAGAACGGCCACACGGCAACGGTCACCAACAACGGCACAACGGCAGGGACGATCGGATGACATTCGACGAGGTGTGGAACACCGCGCCGATCGGCGCGGCCGTCACTGTCAGCAACGGGCGCCCCTCGCCGGCAGGCGGGCTGGGCGCGCCGCGCTACAACCAGTGGCGTTCGCATAATTTCAGCGGCGAACTGCTGGAGAAGATCGACGGGGCGCCGCGCGTGCTGCGCATCAGCGACGCGGGGAATCCGAAGACGGTCGCCTATGACGTTTGCGAGGACGTCCCGCATACGTTCGAGCTCGCGTCATGACAATCATTCCCGACAAGGCGGTCGCCCTCTGGGCGCGCACCGATGCGGACTTCGAGCAGGAGTTCCTGTTCTTCGACGACGAAGCGCAAAGCCAGCCCATGAACCTCACGGGCTGGACCTTCCGTTTCGTCGTCAAGAAGAACGACCTCGATGCGAGCGCCTGGCTTGTCGCCGAAGGCGCAAGCATCACGGTTTCGGCCAACAGCGTGAAGGCCTTCATCGAGCGCGAAGTCCTGGCCGCGGCGATGCCGGCCGACCAGAAACGAGTCGACGGCGTGTTCGCGCTGCAGGCCACCGGGCCCGGCGATCTCGACGCTGTGTTCGTCGCCGGGCGCTTCCCGCTGGTGCGAGGGCTTTGAAACAATCATGTCCGATCCTGTTGTGGTGGTGGTCGCGCCGCAGACGCCGCGCGTCGCAATCGTTCAGCGCGGTCCGCGCGGGCTCAACGGCGTCGCCGTCAGTCACGAGCACGTGCAGTCCGCGCCGGCGGCTGAGTGGATCGTCAACCACAATCTCGGCGCCGAGCCGATCGTCGCCGTGCTCACGCCCGGCGGCGTCGAGATGGAAGCCAGCGTCGTGCACGTCAGCGTCAACCAACTGCGCATCTATTTCGCTTCGCCCCAGAGCGGGCGCGCGCGCTGCCTTTGAGGAGTAGGCCATGGGCAAGCAGATCCACGTCGATTATGACTTCACCGGCGGGGCCAAGATCACGGGCTTGCCGGCTTCGGCCGCGAACGGCCAGCCTGTTGTGCACGAGCAGCTCGCCGCAGCGATCGAGGGCGTCTCCTGGAAAGACAGCGTCCGTGTCTCGACGCAGGGCAACATCAACCTCGCCTCACCCGGTGCGGCGATCGACGGCGTGACGATGGCCGGCAACGATCGCGTGCTGGTGCGCGCGCAGACCGCCTCGGCCGAGAACGGCGTCTACATATGGAACGGCGCGGCCGTTGCGATGACGCGCGCTGCGGACGCCTCGACGTTCGCCGAGCTCGAGGGCGCGGTCGTGCCGGTCGAGGAAGGCACGGACGCCGGCGTCAGCTATCGTCAGACTCAAGTCAACGGCATGTTGGGCACCGACGACGTCGTATTCGTCGATTACGGCACGGCGGTGCCTGTCGCGAGTGAGACAACGGCTGGCAAGATCGAGATCGCAACCCAGGTAGAGACAAACACCGGCACGGACGACACGCGCGCGATCACGCCGTTGAAGCTGAAGAACAGCGACTTCGCCAAGCGCAAGCACTCCGCCACGTTCGGAGACGGCAGCGCCACGCAATTCGACTTTACGCACAATTTCGGCACGCTCGACGTGCTCGCGGGCGTGCGGCTCGTCTCGACCGGAGCGGACATTGATTGCGCGATCGCGCGCATCGATGCGAACACGGTGCGCGTGAACCTGGCGTCCGCGCCGGCGAACAACGCGCTGCGCATCACGATCATCGGCTGATCGGTCCGCTGTTGTGGCAAAGCAGGTTCACGAGAGCCTCGAGCTCGTCGGCGGCGCTCGCATAATCGGCGACATCGCGCTCGCCTCGATCGTCATCGATGGCGGCGGCGCCGTGATCGCGACCGGCGTGAAGGGCGATCTCGGCCCCTTCCCGTTCGCGTGCGAGATTCAGGAGGTCACTGCGCTCGCCGACCAGTCCGGCTCGATCCAGGTCGACGTCTGGAAGAATAGCTATGCGAATTATCCGCCCGCCGACGCCAACAGCATCACCGCGTCCGCGCCGGTCGTGATCAGCTCCGCGACGAAGTCGCAGGATGCAGCGCTCACGGGCTGGACCAAAGCGATCGCCATCGGAGACTCGCTGCGCTTCAACGTGGATTCCTGTTCGGGCATCCAGCGTGCGACGCTCACGTTCAAGCTGAAGAAGACGTGAGACGATGACGTTTCCCGTCGTCGAGGCGGTCAGCCGCGGCAACAACAACACGAACGCGACGTCGCACAATGTCGCGATGCCGGCCACGGTGAGCGCTGGCGACCTGCTGATCATCCTCTTCGCGACAGACGGCAACCCCACCGTCAGCCGCAACAACGCGCTGGCTCAATCGTTCACGCTGCTCTTCGTCGGCAACAACGGGTCGAATTGCAAGCTGGTCGCGTTCTTCAAAATCGCCGACGGCTCCGAAGACGGACAAGCGGCGATCTTCACGACCAGCGCCGCCGAGCGCACGGCCTGGCAGGTCTACCGCATCAGCGGCGCGCACGCCCTCATGCCGCCGGTCGCGTCCGCCGCCGCGACCGGGACGTCGACGGGGCCGAACGCGGCGAGCGTCGCGCCGATCTGGGGCAGCGGCGACAATCTGTGGCTCATCGCCTTCGGCGCCGACGCCGCGACCGCCGATCCGGTCACCCACCCGACGAACTATGCGGCGAACGGAATCTACGACGAAGCCAACGATGCCGCGGGCTGCGGCATCGGATCGAGCTATCGAACCAACGCCGCGGCGAGCGAGGACGCCGGCGCCTGGACGATCAGCGCGTCGGAGCAATGGGTCGCCTGCGCGATCGCGATCGCGCCCGCGGCGCAACCGACGACGCCGATCCGTCGCGCCATGGCGCAATCGCTCTCGGCCACGTGCGCGAAGCCTACCGACACGGCTGAGGGCGACGTGATGTGGGCGTCGTGCTTCAACGTCAACAACACGACGATCCCGTCCACGCCGGCGGGCTGGACGCTGCTTACGTCGGGCAGCCTCCCCGGCGCACCGGCCGCGTTCGCCATTTTCGGCAAGGTCGCCGGCGCAAGCGAGCCCGCGGACTACACGTTCACCAATGCAAGCGACATTCGCATCGTCAGCTTCTTCGGCGACACCTGCGACGCGAGCGATCCGTTCGGCGCCGACGCCACGACGACCAGCGGCCAGAGCGCAACGCTGACAGCCAGCGGCATCACGACCGAGCGCGACCATGCGCAGCTCCTGCTCTATGCGAGCCACCAGTCGGACCCGACGGGCACGCCGTTCTCGCCGATGGTGGAGATCGCCGGCGTCACTGAACCGAACACGAGCCTGTTCGAGGAACGGCAGGCGGCGGCTGGAGCGAGCGGCAATCGCAGCGCATCGATGACGAGCGGATTCTGGCACACACAGCTCGTATCGATCAATCCGCCGGCGGTCGTGACCACGCAGCCGCGATTTCATGCGCAGCTGATCGGCTGAAGCTTCGACACAGGACGACGAGATCCAGCGCCGCCGCGGCCGCCGGCGACGCGCGAAAGGGATGAGCGCGGCCACTGATCATCGAGGAGAAAACGATGCTGAGACATTCCCTGAAGCATGGCGTCGCATTGATGGCGCTCGCGGCGATGGCGCCGCTCTCTGCCGACGACGGCGGCGATACGAGCGGCGGCAGCGGCGATCGCCCGCTCGACGAAGACGAAGCGGCGTTCCGCGACGAAGTCGCCAAGGCCGCGGCGCGCATCCAAGCCGCGCGCGAAGAACTCGCGAACGCCTATGACGCGGGCCGCAGCCTGGTCGATCGCGCGAACAAGATGGCGGCCGACACGGCGGACCTGCTCGGGCCGCTGGTGCAACAGGTGCAGACGCCGCCGCCCGAAGCGCCGGCCGAAATCGCCGAGCTGGCACCGCCAGCGAGCTAAAGAGGCTCGCGCGCTGTCGCACTTTGACCGAGCCGGGACGCGCGCTCAGCTAGCGCGCGCCCGGTTCACTTCTTCGATCAGGAGCGGCAGCCCGTGGAACGTGCTCTCGATTACATGCTGCAGATCGCCCTCGCGGTGGGCGGCATCGTGCTCAGTTGGTTGCACGTGCTGCAGCGCGACGAGGTTCGCGGCATGAAAACAGCAATCGCAAAGGCGGAAAGCACCGCGCTCGACGCGAAGAAAGCCGCCGACGAAGCCAAGCAATCCGCAGTCGTGATCGCCTTCGAGGCCGGCAAGGCGCTCGGCGATCACAAACTCTACGCGGCGGAGACGTTCGCCCGCAAAGACGAAATGAAGGAGCTGATCGCCGCGCTCGAGGAGCGCTTAGGCGAGCGCTTCGACGACATCCGCGCGCTGATCCAGCGCGGCCAGTGATTCACACCCCGCAGGGCCATCAAAGGAGAGAGAAATGAAAAGACTGGTGATCGGCGCCGCACTCGCGGCCGCCGCGATGTTTGCTGCCCTATCGCCGCCGGCGTCCGCACAGACCGTTCGCGACGCATCCACGTTCGAAATCGTAAGCGAACCGCAGCCCGGCGCGCTGCAAAACCCGTCGGCAGATCCGGCCGAGGTCTTCGAGACGGCCACGCCGACGCAGTTCACGCCAGACGGCGAGGGTGAATTCGCGTGGGGCCGCCACCTGCTGACCTTCCTCAACGCGTTCGCCGACAACATCGTGATTCCAGCGCTGCTGGGCTTCGCTGCGCTGGTGTTCGCCAAAGTCACCGGCCGCACCATGGAAGCCGACGATGCGGCCAGGCTGCGCGACTACATGAAGAGCGCCTATCAGTTCGGACTGAATGCGCTCGGCCTGGTGATCGGCGACAAAAAGCTGACGGTGAAGGAAGCCTCGCCCCTGGTGGAATGGATGCTGCACTACGCAGACATGCTCTTTCCGAAACTGGTCGAGAAGTTCGGCGGTCGCGAAGCTAATCGCCTGCGCGCCTGGTCAATCATCGACCTTGCCGAAGGCGAGACGATCCCCTTGGCGCCGACCGCCGCCGCACCAATCCCGGCACCCGTCACCTTAGGCACGCCAGCGGCTCCGGCGACGGCATAATGGGCACGGTCGCGGCCATCGCGCGCGCGCTGATTCTCGCGCTCCAGATCTTCCGTGACATCACGGAGCGAATGGAGCGCGAGAAGATCAGCGGCGAGGCCATGCGCGATTACGTCAACACGCTATGGGAGGAACATCGTGCCAAGATTGCCGAGGCCGAGCAGATTCGTGCGCGCACTCGCGCTGAGCTCGACGCTGCTTCTCCTGACGAGCTGCGCCAGCATCCAGACGCTCGTTTCCGCGATTAGCGCGCCGCCAGCGCCGGAGCCGCCCAAGGCGGTGCCATGCCAGGCGCTGCAGCACTGGCGCGTGTCGCGCCAGGACACGGACGACACGATCGCGCAGGCAATCGAATTCAATCGCGTGTTCGACCACTTCTGCACGCCGGCGCAAACGCCCTAGCCTCTCTTCGCGGCTGCTCTCGCGCTCCTCGATCGCGGCGCCGCCGGCGGGGCGCGGGTCCGGGCGGGCTGTTCGACCCTTCCCGCTCGGACCCGCGATTTTGTGCGCGCAGTGACGTTCGGAACAGGAGCCCCCTATGCACTGAGCTTTCTTTTCAGGGGACACACAGGAGACAGCACAAAAGCCGGATTTCAGAAGGCCGCCGGCAGCGGCAACAAAAAGGCGGATAAGGCTCGGTGGCGGTTCTGGCGGCCAGCGCGGCGGCGGCGGTTCGACCGGCGGCGGCACGGGCAAGCGCGGCAAGTGACAAACGGTGGACGGGGTCGGCCAGTCACCGCCGCCGATCGCGTCCGCGCGCGATAGAGGCTCGCCGCGCGGCTCGGGTTGTTCGACTCGGGATTATACACAGAATCGCACTAACATCGAAAAATGTACCTCAAGCAACTGCACGTCGAAAATAACGGGCCCCTGGTCCAGCTTGCGTTTGAACTGCCGTTTGCAGCCGATGGCTCGCCACAACCTCTCGTCTTGGTTGGCGCCAACGGTTCGGGAAAAACTAACCTGCAGTCAATCGTGGCTGACGCACTCTTCGAGGCGGCGACGCGCCACTACACGAACGTTGTTCCGGGAATGACTCGCTTCAGCCACGACTGGTTTCGAGTCGGAGGCGGGCATGTCACGACATTTGGAAAGGCCTACCAGTTCTCGGTCCTGAAATTCGAGCACGACAGCAAGACGTATTGGTTTCAGGAGAAGCACGGAACGCTTTCGCCCGGGGACGGCATGAAAGCTGTCGGGGAGGCACTTCAGGCTGGCGTATCTTGGCAAGTGGATGCGCCGATGAAGCAATTCACACTTGATGACCCAACCGCCGAGAAGATCTTTGAGGCGGGAGCCTACGTCTACTTCTCATCGAGCCGGGCAGAGTATCCTCACTGGCTCAATCGCGAAGTTGCGCCGCGAGAGTTCGATATTTCCGCACGATTTAGCAAGCGGCTCCGCAAGCCGATTTTTGTCGAGAGATCGTTGCACGACTTCGCGCAATGGATTCTCTCCGTCGTAAGCGACGGCCGGATAGATGTGCAGGCAGCTTTCCAAGTGCTTAGTCTTGCCGCTATGCAAGCGCAGGGCGAACAACCGCAAGCTTTTACAATGCCGGCGGGTGTCATGACCGCGACTCAAGCCCAATCCGCGCTCCTCACGGCGAATGAGATTCTCCGCGCAGTCTTGGACGAGCCGTCGGCCCATTTTGTTTGGCTCGGTCGGCATAACCCGCTGAAACTTGGCATCGCGAAAGCAGGACAGTTGGCGCTCCAGGGATTGGAGTCGCTGTCACTCGGCCAAGCCACATTATTGGAGTATTCGGCACGTTACTTCGCT
>Ga0196964_10000764_pt1 | contig 17888 bp, 8 predicted proteins | sample S1_10metaG_FD_148615 | JGI IMG/M metagenome (GOLD analysis project Ga0196964, IMG submission 148615) | Soil microbial communities from Anza Borrego desert, Southern California, United States - S1_10 | ecosystem: Environmental > Terrestrial > Soil > Desert | place: USA: California | collected... | reverse complement strand
TGAATCATTCGCGTCAGAATGTAGTTGGTCGTGCCATTGACGATGCCGTGGATGCTCTCGATGCGATTAGCGACCATGCCATCGCGGATCGCGTCGATGACCGGAACGCCGCCGCAGACGGATGCCTCAAAGCCGATCGATGTGTTGTGTGCGAGGGCCGCTTCGAAGAGTTCCTTGCCGTGCGTCGCGAGGAGCGCCTTGTTCGCCGTGACGATGGCCTTGCCGTTCTTGATCGCCTGAAGCAACAGCGTCCTGGCCGGTTCAATGCCGCCGATCACTTCGACGACGATGTCGACTTCGGGATCATTAACGATGGCCTGCGTGTTGGTGGTGATGAGGCTCGCGTCCACGTTCGCGGCGCGAACCTTCTTCGGATCGCGCACGGCGATCTTGTGGACGCGGATATCAATGCCGGTCTTGTCTTTGAGCGGCGGACGGCCTTCGTTCAGGATCTGAACGACGCCGCTGCCGACAGTGCCAAAGCCCAGCAGCCCGATGCGGAAGATCTTCTTGTTGCTGTCGTTCATGCAATCCCGCCATTCCCTTCTGGAAGCGGACTGATTATGCTGGACGCAGAGAAAAAGGAAAGCTCCGCATCATGAGGCGGCCGAAGCGCGTCTGAAGATGAACATCCTTACGGGAGCCCTCAATGAGCCAGCAACTGTCTACCTCAGTCCTCGTGCTCGCGGCCGCCATTGCCTTTAACGGTGCGACCGCTGAGAAAGCAACTCCGGAGAGTAAACGCATGCAAACCGCGGCACAGCTTCCCGAGATCGATGTCGCAGCATCGAAGGTAAAGACGAAGACCGCCACTTTCGCGCTGGGGTGATTCTGGACGCCCGACTCCCAGTTCGGGAGTCTGCCGGGAATCATTCGCACCCGCGTCGGCTACGCAGGCGGCACCACGAAGAATCCGACGTACCGGGACATGGGCGATCATACCGAGAGCTTCCAGGTCGATTACGACCCTGAGAAGATCACGTACGAAAAGCTCCTCGAGATCTTCTGGTCCAGCCACAATCCCTGCGCAAAGGCTTACAGCCGTCAGTACATGTCGGCGATCTTCTACAGCGATGACGAGCAGAAAAAGGCGGCACTCGAATCGAAGGAGAAGCTCGAAAAAACGAGCGGCAAGGTTCAGACGCTGATCACGGAGCTGAAGGAGTTCACGCTGGCCGAGGACTACCACCAGAAGTACATGCTGCGAAACAACGCGAAGCTAATGGCGGAGTTGAAAAAGCTATATCCAGAAGACAAGGACTTCGTGAACTCGACCGCCGCAGCCCGCGTGAACGCGTACCTCGGTGGGAACGGCAGCGCGAAACAGCTCGAGGAAGAGCTGCCATCGCTCGGGCTCTCTCCCGCAGCCGCTGCCGAATTGAAACGGCACGCCAAGTAGCAGTAGTAAAGAGAATCTCCTTTCAAGGCCCCCTGCTTGCGCCGATTTTGAGGGGATTCCTGCGGTTGAGTCACGCCGCTTTGAAAGGAGATTCGATATGCGCCACCACTGGATAGCGATCGCCGCTGTCGCCGTGCTGCTGTCAGGTGCTGTTCTGGGCGCCGACCAGACGATGAGCGACGCGGACTTCATTAAGGAGACGTACCAGAACAACCTGAAGGAACACGCGATGGCCGGACTGGCCGACGCGAAGGCGTCCGACAAGAACGTCAAAGAGTTCGCTTCGATGCTTTCGAAGGAGCATCTGAAAGCCAACGAAGACCTGAAGACGATGGCGAAGAAAATGAACGTGCAGCTTCCCGACTACAAGGACGAGAAAGCCTCGTACGATAAGCTCGCGAACATGGAAGGCCGCGCGTTCGATTCAGCGTTCCTGAACTGGACGATCGACTCGCACACGAAAGAACTGGCGCGCTTCGAAGCGTTTCAGAAGAACGCGAAAGGCGACATGAAGACGTTTGTGGACGCGCAGGTTCCAGAGATTCGCTCGCATCTGCAGAAGGCTCGCAGCCTGAACGATAACATGAACAAGGGCGCGAAGCGCGACGTTCCCGTCAGCGAGCAGCCGATCGACGTCACCTACAACCCGGAGCGCGTATTCAACGACGAGATGTTCAACCCCGAGAAAAAGGACAAGCCTCTTCCGGACCGCACCGTTCCGACGAGCAACGAAACAGGCACCGGTTCAAGTGAATTCGATCCGGGTTCAAAGTTCGATTCGATCGATAAATGGAAGTAGTCCCAGGAATCGGGAATTGGGAATTGGGAATTGGGAATTGGGATGGTGATCGGGAATCCGGCAGTCGGATTCCCGATTATTTTTTCTTCTCAGACTTCAATATCGCCAGCACTTCCTGATGCAGCGCGCCGTTCGTGGCCGCTGCATCTTTGCCCCAGATGGTCGCCTCACCCTGCCACGTCGTGAAGTGCCCACCCGCCTCCTCGAGAATTGGAAGCATCGGCGCGCAGTCCCACGGGTTCATCTGCGGGTCGAGCATGATCTCCGCACGACCCGTCGCGACGAGCACGTAGCCGTAGCAGTCGCCCCACGTGCGGTTCATCTTGGTCTTCGCGGCGAGACGCTCGTACGCGTCCGAGCGCGCCATCGCGCTCGAAACATTCGTCGTCAGCAGCACCGCGTCTTTCAACTGGGATGTCTTTGAGACTCGCCCCGGACGCCCGTTCCACTGGCAACCGAGGCCGCGCGCGGCGACGATCATTTCATCGAAAGCCGGCAGATAGACGACACCGACGTCGGCGCGCCCGTTGACTTCAATGCCGATCAGCACGCCGTAGAACGGCACGCCATGGACGAAGGTCTTCGTGCCATCAATCGGATCGATAATCCACTTGTACGCGTCGTCGCCGCGCGTCTCCCCGTGCTCTTCACCGACAATGGCGTGTTCAGGAAAGTGCCTCTGGATGATCGAACGAATGACCGTTTCGCACTCGCGGTCGGCGACCGTCACCGGCGTGTTGTCGGCTTTGGTCTCGACGTCCACGCCGGTCCCGAAATACGCCAGCGTGCGGCGGCCGCCCTGGTAGGCGGCCTCGCTGGCGACGTTCAACAGTTCCTTGAGGCTCGGTGTGGTCACGATGGCTTCCAGAGTGGTGGGGCAGACATTCAATTCTGCCCGAAGACAAGAGCGAAGCTCACCTCAAGCTGCCTGCTCTGTTGCTTACTTCAGGTCCAGTGCGACCAGCGCCTGCTTGTTGCGGACGAAGATTTTTCCGTCGGCGATGATCGGCGTCGTCCAGCTCTGGCCGCCGAGCGGTTTGATTCGGCCGAGTTCCTCGTACTTCGTCGGATCGAGTTTCACCATGATCAGGTCGCCACCGGCCCCGTCCTGTGCGATCAGCACGCCATCCACTGCAACGATGCCGCCTTTTTCAAAACCCTTCTGGTGCCAGCGACCGGCGCCGGTTTTCGGATCGAGGCAGACCAGTTCGCCCGGATCGCCGGTGCCGTAGATCATGCCATCATGCAAGATCGCCGAACTGAAGTGCGCTTTGATTTCCTTGTTGTGCCAGACCTGTTTGGCGTTGTTGCCTTCGATCTTCACCAAGGCGCAACCGACGCCATAACCGCTGGCGATGAAGACCGAGTCACCGATGACAATCGGGGTCGCCGCATTGACCTTGTGCGCCGTCACCCACGGAAACTTCCACAATGCAGCCCCGCCACCCGGGTCGATGCCGACGAGGCCCTCGCCCGTAAACACCACGTACTGGCGCTTTCCGCCGATGGTGGCGATTACCGGCGTGGCGTAACCCGCCTGATCGCTGCCGCCACCTTTCCATACGTCTTTACCCGTCTCCTTATCCAGTGCGACCACTGCTGCGTTGGGGCCGCCGGGGCAGACAATCAGATTCTTGCCATCCACGAGTGGAGAATACGCATATTCCCAGCTTCCAAAGACGCCCTGGAAATCCTGCTTGATGTTGCGCTGCCAGATCTTCGTTCCCTTCTCCGCATCAAGGCAGTGCAGGTTACCCACGCGGCTGAGCGTGTAGAGCTTGCCGTTATCGTACGCCGGCGTTGAACGGCTGAAGCCGTAATTGCCCTTTCGCGCATCCGGATATCGGAATGACCAGACATCCTTGCCCGTCTTGATATCGACCGCACGCACGACGTCATCGGCGCCCTCGTGATCAATGATGAAAAGCTTCCCGGCCGCGACGGATGGCCCGGCGTACCCGTCGTCTCCGAGGGTAATGCGCCAGAGTTCCTTCGGCGGCTTGGCTTTCCAGTCCTTGTTGATGCCTGTTTCCGCGCTCTTGCCGTCGTGGTTGGGACCCCGGAAGTTCGGCCACTCGGTTGTTGCCGCACCAAAGCAGACGCCGGTCAACAGCCAGCCGGCGATGAGGAGAATTCCCGCCCTCAGCATAAAAGATGCTCCTTTTCTAAAGCCGCGAAGGAGTGTACCCTGCATGTTTATCGCGGCAACGGCTTTCAGCGGTTCCTGCTGATGAGATGAGGACGCCGGGCATGCAGCTCGTATTCGAACAACTCCGCGTCGGCGGCGACAGAAACTTCGGCTACCTGCTCGGCGACAGGCAGGCGAAAGAGGCCATCCTCATCGACCCTTCGTACACGCCGGAAGCCTGCGTCCAGCGCGCCACCGATCAGGAACTGAAGATTACACACATTCTGAATACACACGGACACACTGACCACATCAATGGGAATGCGGCGGCCGCACAATTAACGGGCGCTCCGGTCGCTGCGCACCCGGATTCGCCCGCGATGCCCGACATCCGGCTGCAGGATAATCAGGAGCTTTCGATCGGCAGCCTGCGCCTTCACACACTCTTCACGCCCGGACACTGCGACGACCACGTGGTCTTCTATGAGAAGACCTATCACCTGCTCATCACCGGAGATCTTCTGTTCGTCGGAAAGGTCGGAGGCACACACGACGACAAGAGCGCGCGGGAAGAATGGAACAGCCTGCAGCGTGTCCTGCAGCTTTATCCGCCGATGAGCACCGTCTGGCCCGGACACGACTACGGCGCGCGGCCCTCATCGACGCTTGCGATGGAGAAAGCTGCGAACCCGTTCCTGCAGTGCGCCGACCTGAATGCCTTCCTCCGCCTCAAAGACGATTGGAAGATCTTCAAGAGCCGCCACGGCCTGAAGTAAACACTGCAAATTATTGAGGAGTAGGCAGCAATCCCTCGATATGGCGCTCGGCCCGCAGGCGGCGCTTCTTGCCCACGCTGATCGTCACCGCACCGCTGCGGCCATTGGCCTGCACGGAGACGGTATACGTCCCCGCGCGCGGAAACTTGTGGACGACCGATGCCGCTTCCGTTTCGGCGATCACACCGTCCCCGAAGTCAAGGCGCTTCAAGCCGGCTTCAGAAGTCGTGAACGTGACCGGTCGCTTCGGCAGCAGTTCACCGTTGCGCCCGGAGCCAGTCGCTTCGACTTTCACCGGTTCAGGATCTTCTGCCGGCGCATTGTAGAGCGCCTGAATACCAGCAACGTCATCCTCATGGAGCGTGCTGCAGCCTGGATAGATCACCGACCACATCGTGGGAAGATTCGTGGGGCTCCATTCGCCAACGATGGCCGAGGCATCGCCGTCAGCGTGCGCCAGACCGAGGATGTGCCCCCATTCATGCAGCATCACGCTGTCGAGGTTCGCCGTCTGCTCCCTGCAGCCGTCGAAAGACTCATCGCGATGGAAGGTAAAGTTAAAGGCGTTCACGATGATCTTCGCGCGGTAACGGTCACCGTTCTCGTACGTGTTCGCGATGGCCAGCGCAAGAAAACGTTCAATCTGCGCATCCTGAGTGTCGCGCCAGACGACATCGATCTGATAGTCCGCGTTGTCTTCAATAAAGAGGAGCGTTCCGCCAGACGCATCGGTCCAGGCTTTCGTCGCGAAGAGGATCGATTCGCGCAGCATCTCCGGCGCAGGCCCGGAGATGTGCCAGCCGATCGAGCCGCGGCGCTTCATTACTTCCCGGAAATTGATCGGGCGACCGGACGCGGATGTTTCGATGACGTATGCGCTGACGTGAGTCGCGAAAAGAAACCCGAGAATCAGAACCGTTCGCATGCGCACGGTCGCCCCGCGACAGGATCGACTTGTAGTTGTGGTGAATGCTCCACGTGCAGTAAACCTCGCACATTGTGGGGTGGCAAGCTAATTTTGTCATTTAAATACAGAATCTGCAATAACTTGTGCGCACGTGCGCGAGCAGCAGACCTTTTTCAATTTCGACATTGAAGAAGTAATATATGGTGTATCTTGTAGCCACTCAGAAAGCAGTGAGGCGTAAGCCCACAGATATTGAGCCCACACTTTTCACCAGCAACATGGGAGGGGTCTGCATGTTCGCCGTCCGCACGGTAGTGCCGTGTCTACTTGTGTTTGTGCTGGCAGCATCGGTCAGAACGGTTAGTGCAGCGGAAATAGATGTACCCAACGACACCTTTTACCTCTTTGACGTTAATGCAGACAACAAGGTCGACCTCGTCGTCACAAAGGCGATGAAGATCACCGTCTTCCTCGGCGACGGCGCTGGTGACTTTGCCACGCCAGGAATTGACACGACTCTGACGGACGCGAACCTGAACCAGATCATCGGGCTGGCTCCATCAGGAAACTGGAACGCAGGCTCGGTCGTGCCTGGCTCATTCGATGCAGGCAGCACCGTCGACCTGATCGTCTCGCTCTCGGGGCCGGGGAATGACTGTAAGCATTGCATACTTCTGGGCGACGGCGCCGGGACTTTTACACAACAGACTCCGTTCACGTTCTTTACAGGACTTGCAGTCAGTACATCTCCACTGTCGACCGATTTTAGCGGGGATGGAAACAGCGATTTCGTCGTTATTGAAAACACTGGAATCACGCTGTACCACGGTGATGGGACGGGTGGATTTACGGTACAGAGCCATTACAACAGCGGCTTCGCTAGCCCGTTTAACTCTGTCATCACCGACCTGGATTCCGATGGTCGCCCTGATGTCGTCCTTTCAAACTACTCCCTCTTCTCGAATCCTGGAAGAGTCACAACTTACGTCAATAAGGGCTTTGGTAATGGCTTCGAAAGAAAGGGCCCGTTTGACGGCGGCGCATCGATGGTCAGTCTCGCCACCGCGGATTTTAACGAGGACAGCAAGCCCGATGTCGCGATCGCCAATACCTACTTCGATGGGACCTATTCCACAGGCGGCTTTACCTACCTGTTCGGCGATGGCGCCGGCGCCCTTGCACCGGGCCGAGTCAACCGGTCTGATGCACTCACGACGGGCGGGCAGCGTGAACTGAACGCCGCGGATGTCGACGGCGATGGAAACGTCGACATCGTGTTCACCTACAACGGCGGCACATTATTCAGCATCAATTTCGGGGATGGCGCAGGCAACTTCTCTGCACCTTACCGCCCAACAACTGTGGCGTTTGACGGAACGTTCAGACTCAAGGATCTGAACGGGGATTCGAAACCGGACTTTATCGTCGGGCGTACAACGCAGAACAAGATTCTCGTGAGCCTGAACAACACGACCAGCTTTCCCGCACCGACGATCACCAACGCGACACTGACCGCCAGCGGCGTTGCAGGAGAAGCGCTCTCTTACACGGTGACGACGACGCCGGCGGGCAGCAGTCTCTCGGTCAGCGGCCTCCCAGCGAGCCTGAGTTTCAATCCCATCACCGGCGTGATCAGTGGCACGCCGTCGGCCGTTCACATCGGGAGCCACAATGTCATACTGACGGCGCGCAGTATTAACGGAACGGACACGAAAACGCTGGTGCTGAATGTGACTCAGCCGCCGGATCTCGTGACGACGCCTCCCGTCATTCAGGGTGTGGCCAGCAAGATCGCGCTGGATGCCGCGGGCAGGCGCTATGTCGTTGGCGTTTTCAACGGCACGCGTGATTTCAATCCGGGCGTGGGAGTCGATGGCAAGACCACGGCCGGCAGCGACGACATCTATGTCACCAGCTTCGACACGGACGGCTCCTATCGCTGGACGCAGACGTTCGGTGGCACGGGCGCTGACGGTTCGGTGCGGACGCTGGGTATCGCCGTAGACAATAATAAGGTGTACGTCTGCGGATACCTGACGAGTTCCAATGCGGGCTTCGGCGGCTTCACTGGAACGGCGGCGTCGGGCGGCGGAGGCGATGTCGCGGTCCTCTGCCTTGATGCCGTCACCGGCCAGCCCGTGCTTCCTTTCGATAGCGACGGAGTCCGAACCGTCCACATTAGCGGCAACGACCAGCCTTGCGGAATTTGCGTGACGAGTGGTAACGTCTACGTCTGCGGATTCTCGTCACCTTCACTCAACGCCTTCGTCCTGGCGTTTAATGCAGGAACAGGCGCTAACGCTGCGGGGTTTGGCAGCAATGGGCTGCAGACCCTGAGCGGAAGCGGCGAAGATTACGCCATCGGCCTGATTGCTTCCGGGACGACACTCTACGTGGCCGGCGGATCAAGCAGCGCCAACTTTGGCTTTGGCGGCACCGGTTCAATCCTGGCGACACAATCCGGTGGCGTTGACGCCATCGTCGTGGCGATGGATGCCGCCAGCGGCGCCGCGATCGCGGCGTTCGATGGAGACGGCGTACAGACGTTCGGCGGCACCGGCAATGACATCGCACAGGCGATCGTCTCTGACGGAACTTCATTGTTCGTGGCGGGCTATGCGCTCAGTCCCAGCGTGGGGATTGGAGGTGCGACAGCGGCCACGAACTTCGGCGGCGGGGAAGGTGCATTCGTATTTTCTCTCAACCAGCCGAATGGTGCCGCGAACAATGCGTTCTCGACCGATGGAACGTTGGTCTTCTCCGGAAGCGGAAACGACAACGCATACGATGTGGCGTTGAGTTCCGGCAAGCTCTACGTGACGGGCCGCTTCAATAGCGCGGACGCGGGTTTGGGCGGCGTGGCCGGGACGGTTGCAACAAATGGCGGCAACGATGCTTTCGTGCTGGCCATCAACACGGCGGATGGCACGCCCGACAGTGGCTTCAGCGGCGATGGGATCCAGACGTTTGGCGGTTCGGTCGAAGATGAGGGCGGCGGACTGGCCTGCCGAAACGGCGTCGTGTATGTGGCTGGCTCCTTCTACAGCAGCAACGCCAAACTTGGCGGTGCCGGAAATTTCAACGCCACTGATTTCAATGGCTACGTGCTGGCGCTGGATACGGCGGGTGGTTTCACGAAACCCACGTTCATCAGCCCGCTGACACAGACCATAGCGCAGGGGGCGAACTTCACCTACACGCTCGCTGCGTCGCCGGACGCGACGAGTTACTCCGCGACGAACCTGCCGCCGAACCTGAGTTTTGATGGCATGCGTACGATCTCCGGCTTCGTCCCGCTGACCGGGACGTTCAACATCAACCTGAGCGCCACGAACCGGGGCGGGACCACGAACGCGACTCTGGCGCTCACCGTTACGCCGCCGCCGGACGCCGTCGCGGCCGCGCCGGTCGTGCAGGGTTTTGTCAAGGGTGTCGCCATCGATGCTTCCGGAAACCGGTACATCACAGGGCACTTCAGCGGCACGCGGGATTTCAATCCAGGGGTTGGCGTGGATGGGAAGACTAGTGCAGGTGGCAACGACATCTTCGTTACGCGCTTCAACGCCGACGGCACATACGGCTGGACGCAGACCTGGGGCGGCAGTGCAGATGACGGAACTCATCCGTCGAACACTGACGGAGGGTTGACTGAGTCTGGAGGCATCGTCTACGCGACCTCGATGTTCTCCAGCAGCAATGCGGGTTTTGGCGGAGTTACCGGTTCCGTCAACGCCGGCGGAACAGCCGCCGTTGTGCTCGCGCTGGACTCGGTGAGCGGCGCGCCGGTTGCGGGGTTTGGCAGCAATGGTATCGCCAAGCTGACGGTGACTTCGGTAACCTATGGCAATGACATCGTTGCATCGGGACCGAATGTCTATGTCGTCGGTTATACCCTCTTTCCGCAGCACGCTTTTGTGTTCGCATTGAACAAGCTGACCGGTGCGCTGGTGAACGGCTTCGGTAGCAACGGCTACCTTTTCCTGGGTGGCAGCTCGGACGACTTTGCCCGCACGATTGTCGACGTCAATGGCGTACTTTATGTGACGGGAGGATCAGGCAGCACCAACTTTGGGTTTGGAGGAACTGGCACAATCAACGCAAACCCATCTGGGGGTTTTGATTGCTTCGTCGCGGCGATCAACCCCTCAACGGGCGCTGCAGTGACTGCGTTCAATGGCACCGGCGTTCAGACGATCGGAGGCGCCGACCTGGATACAGGGTATTACGCCAACATTATTGCTGATGCCACAAACCTGTATGTCGCGGGGTATACCAGAAGCACGACTCTGAGTATCGCGGGCGCGGCAACCGTAGCGCATTTTGGCGCGCCTGGAGACGGAACGTTCATCGCGTCCCTGCGCATCGCGGATGGCAGTGCCAATACCTCGTTCGGCACAGGAGGCACACTCACCTTCTCAGGCAGCGGAGCTGATTATCCCATGGGACTGTCTCTGGACAGCGGAGTGCTCTACGCTGCGATCAGTTCAACGAGCTCCAATGCCGGTTTCAATGGCGCCGCGGGGTCGTTTGCGACGAACGGCTCCACGGACGTCTTCGTACTTGCACTCAATGCCTCCGACGGCACACCTGTCAACGGCTTTAGTGCGGATGGCTTTCAGAAGTTTGGGGGAAGTTCCCCCGACAATCCGTATTCGACGGTGTTTTCAAATGGAATTTTATACGTAGCGGGACCGTTCGATAGCACGAATGCAAGTCTCGGCGGGAGCGGATTGATAGATTCCACCGGCTTCGGCGGCTTCCTCCTCGCACTCGACACTGACGGCGCCTTCGCCAAGCCCGTCTTCACCAGCCCGCTGACGCACAACGGCACTGCCGGCGCACCTCTTGTTACCTACACGTTGAACTATCAGCCGGATGCAACGTCCGTCTCCGTCGGTGCGCTGCCTCGTGGCTTAAGCTACAACACGACCACGCGGCAGATCACCGGCGTGCCGCAGCAGGCCGGAACGTTCAACATCGCCTTGAGCGCCACCAATCGCGGCGGTACCACCAATGCCACGCTGGTGCTGACGATCTCGCCGCCGCCCGATGCGACGGGGCAGCCGCCGGTCATCCGCAACGGCGCGGGGCTCGCCTCGAATACACGCCTCGCGCTGGACCCATCCGGCAACGCGTACGTCTTTGGAACTTTCAGCAACGCCGCAGATTTCAAGCCTGAGCTCGGCGTGGATGCGCAGTACCCGGTCGGCCGCGAGGACCTCTTCATCACGCGCTACGACGCGGATGGAAAATACAAGTGGACCACCACGTTCGGCGGCTCGGGAGATGAGTTCATCGGCGACATCATCGTCAGCGACGTCAATGGGAGTCTGCGCATCACCGCGGTCGCGAGCATTGGGAGCACGGACGCAGGCTTCGATGGTCCGGGAACCTATTCCGTCATCGACGAAGGCGGGCCTAATCCGCAGTTCGACACGATCGTCCTCGCGCTCGACCCGGATACTGGAAACCGGATCGTGTCCTTCGGCGACAACGGCGCGCTGGTGATTTCATCGCACGCTTCTCGCGGCGGCAGTCTCGGCATTGCCGGCCCGCTGCTGTACGTGACGGGGACGTACATAACCTCGCTGACGGTGAATGGCACCAACCTGCCCGGTGTAACTGGCCAGGGCATCTACGTCACGCAGTTGCAGGCCGACAACGGCGCACTGCTGCCGGCGTTTGATTTTGACGGCGCGCAGACGCTCACTGCCAATCCCGGTGACACTCCCACCAAGCTGCTCGCGTTAGGCACGTCTGCTTACGTCTGTGGATTTGTGAGCGGCACGACGGGCGGCTTCGGCGGGAACCCCGGAAGCATCCCCGGCACAGGCGCGACGGACATGTTCGTCTTTGCGCTGACGCAAGCCGGTGGCGTGCTGCCGGGCTTCGGCACCGGTGGCATTCAGACCTTCGGTGGATCGGGGACCGACGAAGCGTACAGCATGACGGCCAGCGGGGCGAACCTGTACCTCGCCGGACGTTTTGAAAGCAGCAATGCTGGCTTCGGCGGCGCCCCCGGTAGTTACAGCGCCGCCGGCGGCGCGGACTCGGCGGTGATCGCGCTGAGTCTTTCATCGGGCCAGCCAGTGGGCACGTTCGGCGTCGGCGGCGTTCGGACGGGCGGCGGAAGCCTGGCCAGCCCCAGCGCTCGCGACATCGCGCTCGACGGCACCACTCTCTATGTCGCCGGTTCGTACGGCAGCGGCGGCACAGCGCCGGACGCCTTCATCTTCGCTTATGACGCGAGCACAGGCGCGGCCAACCCGGTGTTCAGCGGCGACGGCGTGCAGACATTCGTGGGCAACGGCTTCGATGTCGGATGGGGCATCGGCGTCTTCAGCAGCACAGTGTACGTCGCGGGAACGTCAGGCAGCAACAATGCAGGACTGGGCGGAATCGGCGGGATCAACGCCGGTGCGTTCGGCGGATTCCTGCTGCGCCTGGGTGTGGACGGCAATTTCGCCGGGCCGGTGATTACCAGCGCACCGGCTGTCACAGGGACACGGAACGTACCTTTCATCCCGAAGTACCAGATCACTGCGACGAATGGTGCGATCAGCTTCAATGCATCGAATCTTCCGACGGGCCTGAGCATCAATCCGAGCACCGGCGAGATCGGCGGCACACCGACAAAAGTCGAGACGAAGACCGTCACGCTGTTTGCCACGAACGGCGTTGGCGCGACCGGCCAGGGCACCGTCGTGATCACGATTAATCCGCAGACGCCGACGGTCACGACCACAGGTCCGTTCACGGTGACGATCGGTATCAACAGCGAATTTACGCTCGCCGCGACGCCCAACGACGTGCCGACGACGTTTTCGGTGGCCGGCCTGCCCGCGGGCTTCATGGTGGATGCCGTTCAGGGGAAGATCTCCGGCACGGCTGTCGCCGGCACTGAAGGCATCTACCAACTGACGGTTACTGCGAGCAACGCCGGCGGGACGAGCGCCGGGACGCAGATCCAGTTCACCGTCCGGCCTCCCGCGCCGCTCATCACGGTGGCGCCACCGGGCCAAGTCGATGCAACGGTAGGCCAGCCGTTCAGCTACCAGATTGTCGCGTCGAACAACCCAAGTTCGTACACTGCGGCGCCACTGCCGGCGGGCTTGACGCTCAACACCACGACGGGAGAGATCAGCGGAACGCCGACGACAGCCGGCCAGACGAACACGGTCTTGAGCGCGTCAAACGCCACGGGTGCGGGCAACACGCCAACATTGGTCATCAACGTCGTCAACGCCAACGTGCCGCAACTTACGGCGCTCAGTCGTCAAACGGCTGTCGCCGGCGAGGCGGGGTTCAACCTGATCGTCACCGGCAGCAACTTCGTCGCCGCGTCGAAGGTCCAGTGGAACGGTGCGAACCTCACGACCACGTTCGACTCGACCACGCAGTTGACGGCGGTGGTGCCAACGGTATTGCTGGCCACTGCGGGCAAGGTCGACATCGTGATCTTCAACCCGCCGCCAGGCGGCGGCACTTCTTCCGCAATGGCCTTCAGCGTGTACAACGGAACCCTGGGCGTGTGGATGGTGAAGAACGTCAACAACGCGGGCCCTGATTCGCTGCGCTTCTGCATCGCGAGCTGCCGTTCGGGCGACCGCATTCTCTTCAACGACACCTTCGCGCTCAGAAACTCTGATGCCGCGACGGTGATCAACGTCAAGTCGCCGCCCCTGCCCGAATTCGACGACGGCAACGTGACCCTGGACGCGTCCGGCGCACGCGTGACGATCAATGGCACGGCCGCGGGCGATGCTTCAGGCGTGGTCATCTCGTCGGATAACAACACGATCATGGGTCTGTCGATCATCGGCTTCACGAGCACGGGCGTTGTTGTCACCGGCGGCGCGAAGAACAACGTCATCGGCGGGAACCGTCTGCTGCCCTCTGATGAACTCGCGCGCGGGCCGAACGGGCAGGGGTTGCGCATCGCCAACTGCGGAGCGTTCGGCATTCAGATCACCGGCAGCGGCACGAACAGCAACTTCGTGAAAGGCTGCTGGATCGGCCTCGAGGCAGGCGGACGCACCGCGCAGCCGAATCTCGCCGGCATTCTGATCGACGGCGGCGCGCAGGCGAACATCATCGGCAGCACGGCCGACGGAGAAGGCAATGTCATCAGTGGCAATTCGTTCGAAGGCATCACGATTTCGGGAACGGGCACCGACGGCAACATCCTCATCGGCAACAGCGTGGGCGTCGGCGCGATCATCGCGTCCTCGCGCGACATCGACACCGTGGGCGTGCTCGGCCGGGTGTCGCTGGGCAATGGAAGCTCGGGCGTCTTCCTCTCGAAGGGCACCCAGGGCAGCCGAGTGGGCGGCAACGATCCAGGCCAGAGCAACTCGGTCGGCTTCAACGGCGGCAGCGGCGTGGAAGTGCGCGAACAGGCGAGCAAATCGAACTCGGCCCGCGGCAACAAGATCTCCAGGAACAACAAGGGCGGCATCTCCCTCTTCGAGGGCAGCAACAACGGCATTGAGAAGCCAGCGGTCCGCGCGGAAGTGCTGGGAGGCAGGACCGGCTCGCGAGCGCTTGGGCGCGTATCTGTTAGCGGCAACACAACTCGAGACGGAGAGGTTGAAATCTTCAGCGATCCAGAATCGCAGGGCGCGATCCCGCTGATCAAGACGATTGCCACCGCTGGAGTCTTTAGCGCCGAAGTCGACGCCGACACCGCGATGAATATCACCGCGACCTTGACCGACGGTGATGGAAACACGTCGCCCTTCGGCGTGTTCCAGTTCCCGGATGGACCGGGCTCGAACCCGGCTTCACCCACCGACAGCGATGGCGATGGCATCCCGGACGACCTGGAGAAACTCGCGAACACCGGCGTGAACGATCCGAACAGCAGGCCCGCCACGATGAAGGATCCGCTCGTGACGAAGTTCAGCGCCACACTGAATTTCAGCAAGCCCGGCAGCGACGTTGCAACGGGCACGCTCTCGTTGCCATTGCCGGAGGACTTCGCCGCGGCCGGCGCGACCGTGCGGCTGTTGGTGGGCGGCTTCTATTCCGAGACCTTCACGCTCGACGCCAAAGGCGCGAGTCCTCGTGGAAACGCAAGCGTGCGCGTGAAGAGCAGTTCGCTGCAGTTCGCGTTTAAGAAGCAGAATCTTCAGGATGTCCTGAAAGCCACGGTCGCGCTGAACGAAACGCTGGCCAAATCGATCACATTGCGAGTCGGCGTCTCGATCACGGTCAACGGCAGCACGCATGTCTACGGCGACAACCTGCCGTTGCTCTACAAGGCTACGCAGGGGAAGACGGGCAAAGCGACTCTGCCGAAGTGACGCAGGTCTTAACACTCTCTGAGCGTGGCGGCTGCTTTTAGGAGGTGCCGGCGTTTCCACGCCCGAGCGGAGCCTCATCATTTGGATTTCATGCTACCGCCCTTGCCCTCGCGCGCGCTGTATTCAACGGACAGTTTCTTCTCGTAAATCGCATTGTTGAACAAGATCTTGACGCTGATCTCCGCCTGCGCCTTCTTGATGTCGGCATTCGTCTTCATGCCAGCGGCAGAAAAATCATCAGCAAGGTCCGTACGCGCCAGTTTCAGCATGAACTTCGCCGTCCCATTTTTCGGCTTGGAAAGCTTCAAACCTCCGGCGACCCCTTTCGCGTCGAGCGTGAACGAACGGACAATGCCGCCGATGTCGAACGTGACGGTCTGCCCCTCAAATTCGAAGCCGTCCGGGACGGGCAAGTCCCCCATCAGTTTAAGGCTGTCGCTCGACGGCTTCCCCACCGTCCATTTGGCACTCATCGATTTAAGACTCGCCTGCTGCAGGTCCGGCGCGCTCAACGCGCCAAATGGCGTTGAACCGGCGTCCGTCGGAGAACTCCCCGCCGCAGTTTCAACTTCATCGGAGAATCCATCGCCATCGGTGTCAAATCCAGGGCCTACGACGGGGACGAGAACCAGCACATTGCCCGAACTTTCGATGCTCGGCCCATTGCCATCGGAGATGGTGACCGCACCCCGGTAGAGTCCGGGCACGAGGTAAGAGTGCGCGGCAGAGCTTCCGTCGCCCGCGCCGCCATCACCAAAGCTCCATTTGTAAACCAGCGCGTCGCCATCGACATCAATAGCGGCAACCGTCCACGTCACGCGCTGCCCAATGCGCGCGGGATTCGGCCGCGCCACGGCCGCGGAGAGCAGCACCGGCGGATCGTTGATCGGATTGATGGCCACGACAATTGTCGCGGTGTTTGAATCTGAGACCCCGTCATTCACTTTGAAGGTGAAGCTGTCCACACCGTTGGCGTTCGGCTTCGGCGTGTAGGCGTAGATGGCGGTACCGGGGACGATCTCGGCCGTGCCGAGGGCTCCATTCGCGACAATCTGATAAGTGAGCGTCGTGCCCACCGCGCCGGTGGCGCTCAAGCTGCCCAAGCCGATCGTGTCTTCGTTGATCGTGACGGTGCCGTTGGCCGCGACCGGCGAGCGCTGAATGCGGAAGCTGGTGACGAAATCTCCGCCTGAGGTTCCGTCGCCGGACGGGAACGTGCCGGAGAATTCGCCGTCGAGCAGATTGGCGTGTGAGTCGGCGATCCCTTCGAGCTCCGGGCTCGCCAGAGCCTGTATTTCTGACGCGCTCAATGCACGCCCGTAAATGCGCACATCGTCGAGTTGCCCTGAGCCCGGCGACTGCTCCGGATAGTTCACATGCATCAGATAGAGATCATCCGAATGATCGATTCCGCCCGAATAGGTGGCGGAGTTTCGCAGCGCGCCGTCGACATACAAACGCGCGCTTCCCGTCGCGCTGTCGTACGTCACCGCAAAGTGATGCCATTGGTTAAGGTAGGTGCTATTCGATTGCGTATCGGCGACGACAATCACCGGCTGGCTGCTTCGGTCCATGCGCAACTGGAGCCTTGCGTCGCGGTAACTCCATCTGAAGACGTAGCCGATATCGTAAGACTCCGCCTTGCGGACCAGATCAACGATGTCGCCACTGTTGGAGTTGCTCATCTTGGCCCATAGAGCGATGGTGATCGCATTCGTGGGCTCGAGGCTGCTATCCCGCGGCACACGAACATAATCATTCACGCCATCGAAACTCAAGCCGCCACCGAGTCTTCCGGACGACCATGCAGGCCCATTGGTCAGCGTGCCGTGGGCGCCCTGGCCGGAACTATCGTTCGCGGTACTTCCGCTGCCTTCCTCGAACATCCACTTCGCTGCGAGGCCCGATGCGAGAGCGCTGGCGCCAAGTGTGACGCGGTACTGGTCGTCCGGGAGCGATGCACCGCCGAGATTCATGGTGGCTTGATTGCCACTGACTGTGACAGACGCGGGTGTGATTGTCACATCGTCTCCCGTCCCGAGCGTGCCGTCAGGCCCCGCGCGGACAAGGCGCATGGAATTCGCGTTCACCGTCGCGGGATCAGGATTGTGACTGAAGGCTGCCACGACGTTTGTTGGCGGCACGCTGAGTGTACTTCCCGGCGTGACGCTAAGGCCGGTTACGCGTAATGTCGGCGCGTTGATTGTAAACAAAGCGGAGAAATTTCCGCCCTGCACAGCGTTGCCGGAGGGAAATGTGCCGGAGAACTCGCCATCCAAAGCGTTGCCCTCCGCATCAGTAATCTGGCCAGCAGCGAGTGCAAGAACTTCGCCGGCGTTTAGTGCACGGCTGAAAACACTGACCTCGTCAAGCGCTCCTTTGACGGCATCGACCGCGCCGATTCTGTTCATCGGGAACGGCATCGATACGTTGAGCGTATCCTGCAGTGCTCCGTTGACGTAGAGCGACGTCGTGGTGGCGGTGCAAACATAGGTCAGATGCACCCAGCTACCAATTGGCGCTTCGTAATTGAAGGCGTAATCCGCGACTCCCAGTCGTGTGATGCCCACCTTC
>Ga0196964_10000763_pt1 | contig 17895 bp, 15 predicted proteins | sample S1_10metaG_FD_148615 | JGI IMG/M metagenome (GOLD analysis project Ga0196964, IMG submission 148615) | Soil microbial communities from Anza Borrego desert, Southern California, United States - S1_10 | ecosystem: Environmental > Terrestrial > Soil > Desert | place: USA: California | collected... | reverse complement strand
GGGCGCGCCGGCCGAGCTGCCCAAGCCGGCCGAGCGCGGGATCAACATCGGCTTCACCCAGGAGTACGCCAAGCCGACCGGCCGCGTCGCCTTCACCGGCGCGCGGATCATCACCATGAACGGCGACGAGGTGATCGAGAACGGCATCGTCGTGGTCAACGGGAATCGGATCGAGATGGTCGCCCCGCTGGCCGCGGCCACCATCCCGGCCGGCACCCGCACCATCGACGTCAGCGGCAAGACCATCATGCCCGGCCTGATCGACGCCCACTGGCACGGATCGATGGGCTCGGACGAGATCATCCCGCAGCAGAGCTGGGTGAACTACGCCTCGCTGACCTACGGCGTGACCACCATCCACGACCCATCCAACGACACCAGCGAGATCTTCGCCCAGAGCGAGCTGGCCAAGGCCGGAAAGATCGTGGCGCCGCGCATCTTCTCGACCGGTACCATCCTGTACGGGGCGACCAACCCGATTACCGCCAAGGTCGAGAGCCTGGACGACGCGCTGAGCCACCTGCGGCGGATGAAGGCGGTCGGGGCGTTCAGCGTGAAGAGCTACAACCAGCCCCGTCGCGACCAGCGCCAGCAGATCATCGAGGCGGCGCGGCAGCTGGACATGTCGGTGGTGCCGGAAGGCGGGTCGCTGTTCCAGCACAACATGACCATGATCGCCGACGGACACACCACCATCGAGCACTCGCTGCCGGTGGAGAAGGTCTACGACGACGTGCTGCAGTTCTGGGACGGGTCGGGCACGGCCTACACGCCGACCCTGGTGGTCGCCTACGGCGGCAGCTTCGGCGAGAACTACTGGTACCAGACCACCGACGTCTGGGCCGATCCGCGGCTGACGCAGTACGTGCCGCGGCGGATCCTGGACGCCCGCGCGCGGCGGCCGTTCCGGGTGCCGGACGAGGAGCTGAACCACGTCCAGGTGGCGGCCACCGCGACCGCGATCAGCCGGCTGGGCGTTTCCACCTCGATCGGCGCCCACGGCCAGCGCGAGGGGCTGGGGTCGCACTGGGACCTGTGGATGTTCGCCCAGGGCGGCATGAGCCCGATGGAAGCGCTGCGCACCGGCACCATCAACCCGGCGCGTACGCTGGGCATGGACCGGGAGCTGGGCTCGATCGAGCCCGGCAAGCTGGCGGATATGATCGTGCTGGACGCCAACCCGCTGGAGAACATCAGGAACACGACCTCGATCCGCTACACGGTGGTGAACGGCCGGGTGTTCGACGCCATGACCATGAACGAGCTCGGCGGCAAGCCGCGCCAGCCGTTCTGGTTCACCCAGGAGGGCATGGAGGCCTCGGCCCCCGGCGCAGCGGCCGCCGAGACCGACGGCCACGGGCACTGACGGGCAGGGGCTCTCCCCCGCTTCGGCGGGGGAGGCCTCAGGCCTGCGGAGCGAAGAGCTCGTCGCCGGTGTTCGCGGCCTTGGGTCCGGTCAGCCGGTCCAGGGCCGCGATCAATTCCTCGGGCTGGTAGGGCTTGGCCACCAGCACCGCGCCGGGCACGCCGCGGCTCGGGATGAGGTGCTGCGAGCCGCCGGTGGTGTAGATCACCGGCAGGTCCGGGAAGGCGGCGCGCGCGTAGTCCGCCGCCTCGAAGCCGTCCCTGGGACCCTTCAGGTCGATGTCGACGACGAGGGCCGAGAACGGGATCAGCTCCGCGCCGTCGATCGCCAGGCAGGCCTGGGCCGCGGTTTCGGCGAACATCGGCATATATCCGGAAGAACTGAGCAGGATGTCGAGCAAGGCGCGGACGAGAGACTCGTCTTCGACCACCAGAATTCTGCGCTCGGTGAACATTGTCGTCCTGAGGTCCGGGGCCGCGAAAACGAGCCCTCCACGTCGCGACGACTTTCGTCTGTGCGCTACCGGACGGAGCGGGTTCTCGTCTGCACTACTTGAAAACCTAAGTAGGTGAAAGGCGTATGACGCCGCACCCGCCCGTCACGCCACATGCTTGGCGGTGACGCCCGTGGTCTTGGCCGCGCCGACGTCGGCCACCGCGCGGGCGACGCCGGCGACGGTGACCGGCTTGCGGATCACTGCGTCGGCTCCCGCTTCGGTCAGGGCCTGAGCCTCTTCGGCGTCGCCGCCGATCACCGCGATAACCGGGACCCTGGAGGCTGCGCCGTCCAGCGCGCGCAGGGCGCGGGTGGTCTCCACGCCGTCCATCACCGGCATGCGCCCGTCCATCATCACCAGGTCGATGTCGCTGACCCTCAGCAGCTCCAGCGCTCGGCCGCCGTCCTGGGCGTGCAGCACCTTGTGGCCGAGCTGTTCGAGCACCGCGCGCAGCATGGCCGCGTTCAGCTGGTCGTCCTCGGCGATCAGCACCTTCAGCGGCCGGGCCGATTGCTCCGGGGCCGGAGCGGCGGCGGGCGCTTCGGCGGTCTCGTCGAACGGCAGGTCGAGCCAGAAGCGGCTGCCCACGCCCGGCGCGCTCTCGGCCGCCACCTGGCCGCCCATCAGCACGGCCAGACGGCGCGACAGCGACAGGCCCAGCCCCGCGCCGGGAACTCCCGCGCCGGTGCGCACCACGCGGGTGAACGGCTGGAAGGCCAGCGCCAACTCGTCCGGAGACAGGCCGGGCCCGGTGTCGACCACCTCGAAGCGGACGACGTCGGCGGCGGGCCGGCTCAGGCGCAGCTCGATCACCCCGCGGGTGGTGTACTTCACCGCGTTGCCGACCAAGTTGTTCAGGATCTGACGCACGCGCGCGCTGTCGCCGATCACCGCGCCCTCGCCGGAGAGCAGGGCCTCGTCGATCCGGGCGAGCAGGTCCAGGCCCTTGGCCGCCGCGGTCGGCTTGTGCAGCAGCACCAGATCCTGCACCAGCCCCGGTCCGTCCAGCGGCCGTGGGTTGACGACCAGCCGCCCGGCTTCGGCGGTCTCGGAGTCCAGCGTCGCGTCCAGCACGTCGACCAGATCGCGCGCGGCGCTGAGGCCCGCCTTGAGCTGTTCGCGGGAAGGGGCTCCGCGAGACCCTGCGCCGAGCGCGCCGGCCAGCACGTGGGCCACGCCCGACAGGCCGTTGCGGATTTCGTGCGACAGGGTCGAGATCAGGTCGGACTTGGATTTGGCGAGCTTGCGGGCCTGCTCCAGCGCCGCCTCGCGCTCTCCGATCAGCCGCTCCCGCTCGACCGCCAGGGCGAAGTGCTCGCGCAGGTGGCGGTTCAGGATCAGGCTTAGCGCCAGCGCCAAAGCCGAGCCCGCCAGCACCAGATTACCGACGTAGCCGGTTGCAGGATCGCTTTTCAGCGCCAGCACCGGCCCGGCCGCCGCGATCGGGCCCACGACGAGCAGGCTTGGCAGGGACGGGGAGGAGAAGAAGATCACGCCCACCGCCGCCCCGGCGCACAGCACCAGCAGGGTGTCGGACAGGGGACCCGACCCCAGCGCGAACCAGGAGGTCTGCACGATCGCCAGCGCCCACATCAGGGCCCCGAACAGCTGGACGCGGGTGCGCAGGCGCACGTCGTCGGCGGCCTCGGGCTTGCGCTTGATCCAGTCGTAGATCGCGTAGAAGGCGGCCCAGTTGAAGGCGTAGACGCCCAGGCACAGGGCCAGCCACAGGGCGTTGGGCGCGAAGGCGGCGACCCGGACGAACACCGGCAGGGCGATGGCGAAGAAGCCGAGGGCGTAAGGCAGCAGCTTGACCTGGGCGTCCAGCGCCTGACGCGCGATGGCCTGTTCGATGTAGGCCTTGTTCCCGGACCGGGATTGCGACGGCTCGTCGTGCACAGGCGACCTCCTGCCCCGACAGCAGGCTACCCGCCGACTCTTGCCGGGGGGTTACGGCGCATCAGACGGCCGCTTATTCCTGAAACAACTCGCTGTGGGTTCCGGCCCTCACGAAGATGATCGTGCCGCCCTTGCCCGCGTCGCTGAGCTTGTAGATCAACAAGAAATCACCGCCGACATGGCACTCGCGGTGGTCTTTCCAATCGGCCTTCAGAGGGTGATCCTTCCATTCGGGACCCAGCGGAGCGTCGCCGGCGATCAGCAACAGCATGGCCTCCTTCAACCGGGCCATGTCGTAGCGTCCGGATCGCGACAGCCGCTCCCAGTCTTCCGAGAAAGCCTTGGTGTAGTCGCAGGCGCGCGGGTGCGGGGCGCGCTTATCGGGCTTGGTCAAGGTCGGCGATCAGGGAAGCGGCGTCTTCGAAGCGCGCCCGGCGGGCGGCGACCATGGCGTCCGCCTCCGCCATGGCGGCGCGGGTTTCAGTGTTGGGGACCTTGAGCTCGAGGGGAAACGCCTGGTCGGCCACGATGCGATGGAACAGCAGGCGCACCGCGTCGGACGCCGTCAGTCCCATCGCTTCCAGAGCCGCGGCCGCCTTGGCCTTCAGATCGTCTTCGATCCGCACATGCAGCATGCTGCTCGGCATCCAACGCTCCGTATCTCAGATGAGATACGTAACTCCGGCGTGCCGCCCGGTCAAGCGGAGCGGGTAAAGCTTCGTTAGGGTTGACGATCCATGCTCCGGCGGAGCTTTCCGCAACCCGAGCCGCCATGACCAGCCCGCGCCTTCGCCTGAGCGACGTCGAGATCCGCCGTCTGGTCAAGGGCGACGACGCGGAGGAGCGCGCCGCGGCGGTGCACAAGTTCTGCCGCAGCGTCGATCGCGCCCAGCTGTCGGACGAGGACCGCGCCGCCGCCCAGGCGATCCTGCGGCTGCTGGTCCAGGACGCGGCCGAGATGGTGCGCCGGGCCCTGGCGGTGACGCTGCGTTCGTCGGACGTGCTGCCGCGCGACGCGGCGCTGAGGCTGGCGCGGGACGTGGACGCGATCGCCCTGCCGGTGATCGAAGGCTCGCCCCTGTTCACCGACGAGGACCTGATCGAGATCGTGCGCGCCGGCCCGGCCGCGCGCCAGATCGCGGTCGCGCGGCGCCCGACCCTGTCGACGCGGGTGACCGGCGCGGTCGCGGTCCACGGCGTCGAGGAGGCGGTGCGCGCCGCCTGCGCCAACGACGACGCGGAGTTCGACGCCGAAGGGCTGCAGCGGGCGCTGGACCGGTTCCCGGAGTCGCAGGCGTTGATCTCGACGGTGGCCTGGCGCTCACGCTTGCCGGCCGGGATCGCCGAACGGCTGCTGGGCGCGGTGTCCGACAGCCTGCGGGCGCAACTGATCGAGCGGCACGGAGTCAAGCCGCGCGCGGCCGAGGCGCTATCGGCCGCCGCGCGGGAGCGGGCGACCATCGACGTGCTGGACCACGACTCCTCGGCCGCCGACCTGCCGGGGCTGGTCGCCCAGCTGAACCGGGCCGGGCGGCTGACGCCCTCGCTGCTGCTGCGGGCGCTGGCGCGCGGGCACATGGGTCTGTTCGAGCACGCCCTGGCCGAGCTGGCGGGCGTGCCGCACCAGCGCACCTGGCTGATGGTCCACGACGCTGGTCCGCTGGGGCTGAAGGCGATCTACGAGCGCGCGGGGCTGCCGGTGCGGCTGTTCAACGCCTTCCGCGCCGGGGTGGACACCTGGAAGTCGCTGGAACGGGACGGGGCGTCGATGGACCGCGAGCGGTTCCAGGAGCGCATGCTGCAGCGGTTCCTGACCCAGCAGCCGTTCGCGCCGCGCGAGGACCTGGCCTATCTGCTGGAAAAGCTGGACCGCACCGCCGACGCGCTGCGCCCGCCGGAACACGCCAACGCGGCGTGACACGGCAAAGATTTCGTCACGAAGGCCACAAAGGAGTCACGAAGTACACAAAGCGGGAAGAGCCTTGCCCATCTTCGTGCTCTTCGTGGATTCTTCGTGTTCTTTGTGACGGAAATCTTTCTTCGAGCTGCGCTCGGGCCTTAAAGCGTCGCGACGTATTTCTCGACGCCAGCTTCCAGTTCGGTGACGAGCACGCGGCCGACCGGGTGGTCGTCGCTCTGGATCTTGTCGCGCACCGCGGCCTTGATCGCGTCGATGTGGCCGTCGATCAGCACCATGGGCGCCTTCAGGCGCCGCTCGGGATCGTCGATGAGCCGGCACAGGGACGCGCCGATGCGGGTGACGATCGGATATTCGTAGGTCGTGCCCAGGCCCTTCAGGTCGTGGGCGCGCAGGTACAGGGCCTCGGCCGTCTGGGCGTTCCAGCCCTGGGCCTGGATGGCGGCGCGCGCGGCGTCCAGCTTGGCCACCTCGTCGTCGAGCCACTGGGCGAACTGGTCGGACAGGCCCTTCAGCGCCGCTTCCGCCTTGGCGATAGCTGCGGGATCGATGCCGCCGAACCGGCCGCCGACCTTCAGGCGCAGGGTGTTGGGCGTCTGGATGATCTGGGCTTGCGCAGGCTTGTTCACGGGCGAGTCTCCACGAAACTCCGCCGATCATGCGCGAAAGCCGCTTAAGAACTCCTAACGTCAGGCGGTGAACTGCTCGTTGAGCACCCGCTCCTCGAACGGACGACCGGCGTCGAACAGCATCACCAGCGAGCGGTCGCGAACCTCCTCGACCTCGACGCTGACCACCTCGCGCACCTCGCAGTTGTCGGCCACGGCGCTGACCGGGCGCTTGTCGGCCTCCAGCACCTCGAAGCGCACCTTGGTGTCGTGCGGCAGCAAGGCGCCGCGCCAGCGGCGGGGGCGGAAGGCGCTGATCGGGGTGAGGGCCAACACCTGGGAGCCCAGCGGGATGATCGGGCCGTGGGCGGAGAAGTTGTAGGCGGTGGAGCCGGCGGGGGTGGAGACCAGGGCGCCGTCGCAGAACAGCTCCTCCATCCGCACCTTGCCGTCGACGGTGATGCGCAGCTTGGCCGCCTGGCGGGTCTCGCGCAGCAGCGACACCTCGTTGATCGCGAGCGCCCGGGTGGTCTCTCCAGAAACCGTGGCTGCGGTCATCGCCAGCGGGTGGATCACCGCCTGGTGGGCGCTGTTGATCCGCTCGACCAGGCTCTCCTCGTCGTAGTCGTTCAGCAGGAAGCCGACCGAGCCCCGGTTCATGCCGAAGATCGGCCGGGCGGTGTCCATGTGCCGGTGCAGGGTCTCGAGCATGAAGCCGTCGCCGCCCAGCGCCACCACCACCTGGGCCTCGTGCTCGGGGACCTCGCCGTAGCGGGCGGACAGGCGCGCGCGCGCCTCCTGCGCTTCGGGGCGCTCGCTGGCGACGAAGGCGATGCGGGTGATCAGCGGCGCGCCGGTCATGACGGGATCAGCTTCGACCGGCGGGGCGGCTACGTCAAACCGCCGGCGCCACGGCCTCGCGGAAGGCGCGGCCGGCGATCGCGGGGTCGGCCCGGAACGCCGCCCCGGCGGTTCGCAGGGCTTCGGGCTCGGCCGACGGGCGACCGCCGTTCAGATCGCGCACCATGGCCAGGATCGAGCCGAACACCACCCGGTCGATACCGACCGCCGCGCACGCCAGAGCCAGGGGCGCCGGATCGGGCGCGGCGGCGGCGCGGCGCACGTCCTCCACCGCGAAGCCGCCGAGCGCCGCCAGCGCGGTCTCGAACAGGCTGAGCTTGCGCTCCTTCAGGGCGCGGACCAGGTAGCCGGGTCGGAGCTGTCCGGCCGATTGCAGCTTGGCGATCAGCCGCCGCTCCATCTCCTCGCGCTGGTCGTCGCGGCTGACGGCCGGGCCGAAGGCGCGGGGCGCCTGGGCGTCGCGCACGGCGTCGGCGACGGCGCGGTCCAGCTCGGTCGGATCGACGCGGAAGCGGTCGGCGATGGCGCCCTTCAGCGTCTGGCCGACCCAGGCGTAGAGCTGCTCGGCCATCAGCCGGGTCAGCTTAGGGTGGCGCACCAGGGGAGAGCGCAAGGCGGCGATCCGGCGCGAGTGCTCCACCAGCCGGCGCATGCCGCTTTCGCCGAGGTCGGCGGAGTCGTTGGTGGCGAGCGCGGTCAGCACCGCGGGCTCGGCCCGGTCCAGGGCGGCCTCGACCACCGCCGGACCGATGTTGGGGCGGCGCGCGACCTCGATCTGATGCTCGACAGTGGCCTCGACCATCAGGCGCACCAGATCGGCGTCCGCCAGCAGGGGGCTGGAGGCGATGATCGGGCGGGCGATCTCGATCTCGTCCAGCGCCAGCACGTCGATCAGCGCCTTGGGCGCCCAGTCGGCGCGGGCCAGCTTTTCGGCCAGCGAGCGGCGGATGTCCCGCTCGGCCTCGACCACCAGGGCCATGAACACGTCGTCGAGCAGCCGGCGGTTCTGGGGCGCGCGGGACGCCTGGGAGGCGTCGCACAGGTCGGCCACGGCCAGCAGCAGCCGCTCGCGGTCCGCCGTCCGGCGGCTGCGGGCAAGCTGGATCAGCTCTTCGGATTTGGCGGCGGCCGACATCGAGGGGGAGCTCCGTCCCGGCGCAGTTCACATTCGAACCTGACGGCGGTCGGTGAAAACAAGCTTAACGAAGCCTCAACCTTGACGAGGCCGGGCCGGAGCGCGACGGTCCGGGCCGTCCAGGATCACGGAGACAGCCTCATGGCCGACGGTTCGCTGGCGCCCTCGCTGAAGGGCGCGGTCTCGGAAGGCGAGTGGAAGGCGCGGGTCGAGCTGGCCGCGCTCTACCGGCTGGTGGCGCTGCAGGGGTGGGACGACGCGATCTTCACCCACATCTCCGCCCGCGTGCCGGGGCCCGAGCACCACTTCCTGATCAACCCCTACGGCTTCTTCTTCGAGGAGATGACCGCGTCGTGCCTGGTGAAGGTCGATCTGGAGGGGCGGGTGGTCCAGGAGACGCCCTACTACATCAACCCGGCCGGCTTCACGATCCACTCGGCGGTCCACGCCGCGCGCGAGGACGCGCACTACGTCCTGCATCTGCACACCGACCAGGGCACCGCCGTGTCGGCCCAGACCGACGGCCTGCTGCCCCTGACCCAGCATGCGCTGCTAGTGCTGCCGCAGCTAGCGTACCACGACTACGAGGGCATCGCGCTGAACCTGGACGAGCGGCAGCGGATCGTCGCCGACCTGGGCGACAAGAAGCTGATGCTGCTGAGGAACCACGGGACGCTGGCGGTGGGCGCCACGGCGGCGGAGGCGTGGCTGGGAATGTTCTTCCTGGAGCGCGCCTGCCTGCAGCAGGTGATGGCCATGGCGCCGGGCCGCGACCACGTCGCGCTCGCCCCCGAGGCGGCGCAGGCGGAGGTCAGGGGCCAGGGCGCGGCGGCCATGCCGGTGGTCTCCACCCTGGCCTGGCCCGGCTGGCTGAGACGGCTGGACCGGGAACTCCCGGGTTACGACGCTTGAGGCCGTTCGGGGGGACGGTCCTGCTGGCGGCGGTCCTGATCGCGGGACCGGCGGCCGCGGGCGCCTGGCCGACGCCCAAGGGCGAAACCCAGGTGATCCTGAAGTACGACCGCCAGTCGGCCGACGACGGCTTCGACCTGGACGGCACGATCCAGCCCTTGCCGGTCCGGCGCACCGACGAGGCGGCGTCGGTGTTCGTCGAGCACGGCCTGACCGACCGCTTCACCCTGCAGATGAAGGCGGAGGCGCAGCGGGGGCAGGACCAGTTCGTCGACTACGAAGGCTCGGGTCCGCTGGAGATCGGCCTGCGCGCCAAGCTGTTCGAGAACGCGCGCACTGCGGTCAGCCTGTACGGCGGTTACGTCCACGCCGGCGAGGGCCGCAACGCCGGCTACGCGGCGCCGGGCGCGGGCGACGGCGACTGGGAGGTGCGGCTGCTGGCCGGGCGCTCCGGCACCACCAGGGGCCGCTGGGTCGGCGGGCGGGCGACCTTCGCCGAGGTGCAGCTGGCGCACGTGTTCCGCGACGGCCTGCCGGACGAGACCCGGATGGACACCACCGTCGGCCTGGACTTCGGCCCGCACTGGTCGGTGATGCTGCAGAGCTACGCCGGTCGGGCGGAGGAGGAGGGTCAGGCGGTGTGGCTGAACGGCGAGGCCTCGATCCTGCGCCGCTTCGGCGACTGGCGGGTGCAGGCCGGCTGGCGCCAAGCCCTGGCCGGACGCGAAACGCCGGTGTCGAGCGGGCCGGTGGTGGCGCTGTGGCGACGGTTTTGAGTGGCTAGTGGTTTAGTGGCTAGTGGTTAGATTTCGCCCGCTCGGGCTCGGCTGTTGCAGTCCAGATGCTCACCCGCTTAAGCCACTAGCCACTAGCCACTAGCCACTGACCACTTTCCCCCGCAGCTCCAGCGAGCGCCTGTTCAGAGCCCTCAGGTCGGCCCGGCCTTCGAGCACGGCTTCCGCCAAGTCTATCCCCGCGGCCAGATCGTCAGGGCTCATGTGTCGCCAGGCCGGCGCGGGGATCGCCTCGCGCCAGGGGCGGCCGTACAGATTGTCGAGCAGAATCCGCGCGAAGCAGTGGTCCAGGCGCACCGGCCAATGTTTCTGCCGCAAAGCCGCGACGGGAAGTTCACGCCGGATCAGTTCAACCCACCGGGCGCGCAGACTCTGGATTTGTGCGTCCGCCCCCTGCACCTGTCGACAGTTCGTCATAGTTCTGTGATTGGACCGGCGGCCTGACGGTTCCATATCAACCCTTCGTCATGAGAGCTCGCCCCTTGGTCAGACGTCACTTCTTCCTGATCGGCGCGGTCGCCTTGGTCCTGCTGATGGGGATCGCGGGCGGGCTGAAGCTCGCCTTCGGCAAGGAACAGGGCGAGGGCGGTCAAGGCGGCGGTCGCGGCGGCCCGGGCGGCGGCGGAGGGCGGGGCGCGGTGGTGACGCCCCATACGGTCGCGGTGCGCCCGTTCACCGACACGATCGAGGTGCTGGGCCAGGCCAAGGCCAACCAGTCGGTGGTTCTGACCTCCAACTCGACCGAGATGATCCGCGCCGTCCACTTCGCCAGCGGCCAGGCGGTGCGGGCGGGCGCGGTGCTGGTGACGCTGGACGCGCGCGAGCAGGAAGCGGGCGTGCAGCAGGCGCGCACCAACGTCGATCTGGCTAGGCGCGAGTGGGAACGCTGGCGCACCCTGGCCGAACGCGGGATCGCGCCGCGCGCCCAGGCCGACCAGTACGAAGCCGCGTACAAGCGCGCCGCGGCCGCGCTCCAGGCCGAGCAGGCCCGCCGCGGCGACCGGGTGATCCGCGCGCCTTTCTCCGGCGTGATCGGTCTGTCGGACGCCGCGCCCGGCATGCTGGTCAATCCCGGCGCCCCGATCGCGACGCTGAACGACGTGTCGGTGATCAAGGTCGATTTCCAGGTGCCCGAGCGCTACGTGTCGCTGCTGCGGGCCGGGGCGGCGCTGGAAGCGCGCGCCGACGCCTATCCCGACACGGTGTTCCAGGGTCGCGTGGCCGTGTTGGACGCCCAGCTCGATCCGAACACGCGGGCGCTGACCGCGCGGGCGGAGTTCTCCAATCCCGGCGGGCGGATCAAGCCCGGCATGATGCTCCGTGTCGGTCTTTCACAGGGGTCGCGCGGCGGCCCGGCCGTGCCTGAGTCCGCGGTGATCTTCGAGGGCGACGTCGCGGCCGTCTACGTGATGAGGGCCGATCCCAAGCGCGGGACGGTGGCCGAGCGCCGCGAGATCGTCGCCGGCGCCCGCCAGGGCGGTTTCATCGAGGTGGTCGAGGGGCTGCGGCCCGGCGAGCGCATCGTGGCCGACGGCGTGAACCGCGTGCAGCCCAACCAGCCGCTGCGGCTCGCGGGCCAGGGCGGCGGCCAGGGGGGCGGCCGGGGCGGCCGCGGCGGCGGCCAGGGCGGGGGCGCCCGCTCGTGACGCTTTCCGACCTCTCCGTCCGGCGTCCGGTCTTCGCCGCCGTGGCGGCGATCATCCTGTGCGTCGTCGGCGCCGCCGCCTTCTTCGGCCTGCCGGTACGCGAACTGCCGAACGTCGATCCGCCGGTCGTCTCGGTTTCGACCGTCTACACCGGCGCCTCCGCCGAGGTGGTGGAGAACCGCATCACCGAGGTGATCGAACGCCAGATCGCCGGCATCCAGGGGGTGGACCGCATCACCTCCTCCAGCCGCGACGGCCGGTCGAACATCACCATCGAGTTCGCGCTGGACCGAAACATCGACGACGCCGCCAACGACGTGCGCGACCGGGTCTCGCGCGTGCTGGGCGCCTTGCCCGAGCAGGCCAATCCGCCCGAGGTCGCCAAGGCGGACGCCGACGCCTCGCCGGTGATGATCCTGAGCTTCGCCTCCAACGACATGAGCCGTCTGGAGCTGACGGACTACGCCGAACGCTACCTGGTGGAGCGGTTCTCCACCGTGCCGGGCGTGGGCCAGGTGCGGGTGTTCGGCGACCAGACCTACGCCATGCGCATCTGGCTGGATGCGGACGCGCTCGCCTCGCGGGGCCTGACCGTCCAGGACGTCGAGCAGGCGCTGCAGACCCAGAACGCCGAGCTGCCGGCGGGCTACCTGGAAGGCCGGGACAAGGATTTCACCATCCGCGTCGCGCGCGGCTACGAGCGGGCCGAGGACTTCGCCAGCCTGCCGATCGGGAACGCCACGACCGGCTATGTGACCCGGCTGGGCGACGTCGCCCGGGTGGAGGAGGCCGCCGCCGAGCGCCGCCGCACCTTCCGCAGCAACGGACGCGACCAGGTCGGCATCGGCATCACCCGCCAGTCCCAGGCCAACGACCTGGAGATTTCCGAAGGCGTGCGCGAGGCCGTCGAACAGATGCGCGGCGGACTGCCGAAGGGCGCGGTGCTGGAGGTGATCTCCGACAACAGCCTGTTCACCGCCGAGGCGATCAAGGAGGTGTGGATCACCATCGGCATCGCCCTGGCGCTGGTGGGCCTGGTCAACTTCCTGTTCCTGGGCACGCTGCGCGCGGCGATCATCCCGACCGTCGTGGCCCCGATCTGCCTGCTGGCGACCTTCATCGTGCTGGCGCCGCTGGGCTTCTCGCTGAACCTGCTGACGCTGCTGGCCCTGGTGCTGGCGGTCGGCCTGGTGGTCGACGACGCGATCGTGGTCACCGAGAACATCCAGCGCCGGGTGGACGCGGGAGAACCCGCTCCGGTGGCCGCCCAGCGGGGGGCCAAGCAGGTGTTCTTCGCCGTGGTGGCCACCACCGTGGTGCTGATCTCGGTGTTCGCGCCGCTGCTGTTCCTGCCGGGCTACGTCGGCCGGCTGTTCGTGGAACTGGCCGCGGCGATCGCAGCGGCGGTGGCGTTCTCCGCCTTCCTGGCGCTCAGCCTGTCGCCGATGCTGGCGTCGAAGCTGCTGCGGCCCGCCCACGGCGGCGGGTTCGTGGCGCGCAAGGTCGACGCGGCCATGGACGCGCTGAAAGACTCCTATCGCGCGTCGCTGAACGCCTTCCTCGGCCGCCGGGCGGCGGTGGTCGCCACGGGCGTGCTGACGGTGGGCTGCGCGGCCGCGGCGCTGGGGCTGTTCTTCGCCCTGCCGCAGGAACTGGTGCCGCCGGAGGACCGCGGACGCGTGGACGTGCGCATGCAGGGGCCGGAAGGCGCCGGCTACGACTACATGGTGCGCCAGGCCCGCCAGCTCGAGCCGCGGCTGGCCGCCCTGGTCGGCGAGGCGGAGGGCAAACCGGCCGAGCGCTATCTGATCAGCGTGCCCGGCTTCGGCGGCGGCGGCAGCTTCAACAGCGGCAACGGCGTGCTGACGCTGAAAGAGATCGGCGAGCGCGACAAGTCCGCCGACGAGATCGCCGGCGAGCTGAACCGCAGCCTGTCCGACATCACCGGCGCGCGGATCGTCGCCTCGGTCCGCGGCCCGTTCCAGCGCGGCGGCGGCGGAGGCGGCGGCGGGACCAGCGTCGACCTGATCGCCACCGGGACCGAATACGAGGCGCTGAACCGCTGGCTGCAGCCGATCCTGACCGCCGCCCGCGACAACCCCGGTTTCGTGCGCCCGCGCGTCGACTACGAGCCGAACGCCCCGCGCCTGCTGGTCAACATCGACCGGGAGAAGGCCGCGGCCCTGGGCGTCTCCTCGACCGAGATCGGCCGGGCGCTGGAGACCATGTTCGGCTCGCGCCGGGTAACCACCTACGTCAAGGGCGGCCAAGAGTACGACGTGCGCCTGCAAACCGGACTGGAGCAGCGCCGGGGCGTGGAGGACCTGAACACCCTGTACGTGAAGGGCGGCTCGGGCGAGCTGGTGCCGCTGTCGGCGGTGGTGACCACCGAACAGCGCGGCGACACGCCGGACCGCCGCCGGCTGGACCGGCTGCGCTCGATCACCCTGACCGCCGACCTGGCGCCCGGCTACACGGTCAAGGACGCGGTCGCCTTCTTCCAGCAGCAGGTCGATCAGCAGCCCGCCGGCCCCGCAATTCGCTGGGGCGGCCAGGCGCGCGACCTGATGGAGGCCGGCAACGCGGTCGGCATCGCCTTCGGCCTGGCGCTGCTGCTGGTGTTCCTGGTGCTGGCCGCCCAGTTCGAGAGCTGGATCAACCCGGCGATCATCATGCTGACCGTGCCGCTGGCGGCGCTGGGCGGGTTGTTCGGCCTGCTGATGGCGGGCTCCAGCCTGAACATCTACAGCCAGATCGGCCTGATCATCCTGATCGGGGTGGCGGCCAAGAACGGCATCCTGATCGTGGAGTTCTCCAACCAGCTGCGCGACCAGGGTCGCTCGGTGCGCGACGCGGTGATCGAGGCCAGCGCCCTGCGGTTGCGGCCGATCATCATGACCTCGATCGCCACCGCCTTCGGCGCCCTGCCGCTGATCCTGTGGCAAGGCGCGGGCGCGGAGAGCCGCCAGACCATCGGGGTGGTGATCTTCTCGGGAGCGATCTTCGCCACCCTGCTGACTCTGTTCGTGGTGCCGATGTTCTACAACCTGCTGGCCAGGCACACCCGCTCGCCCGAGCACACCGCCCGCCAGATCGAGGAGTGGGAAGCCTCCCACGACACGGCCAACGACCGTCCGGCCGCGGCGGAGTAGGTCGCGCTGCGCCGCCTCCTCCGCTCGTCACCCTCGGGCTCGTCCCGAGGGCCCATCGTGCCGTCGCACGGTGGGGAGCGGCTGTGTGGTGAATGACTTGCTCTGGTAGTGCCGCTGAACCATGGGCCCTCGGGACAAGCCCGAGGGTGACGACTGCATTTATTATCGCTGGAACGGGTAGAAGTCCGACCCGAGGTTCAGGATCGCCGTCAGCTGGTCCAGGGCGCCTCGGCTTTCGTCGAGCAGGGCCGGGTCGCGCAGGTCGGCGGGTGCGAGACGGTCGCGGTACCAGCGCTGCGCCCACTCCGTCAGGCGGGCGTGCAGGCCGTCGTTCAGGCGCTGGAAGCCGTTGACGCTGCGCAGCTCCTGCTCGGTCAGCACCACGCGCAGGCGCAGGCACGCGGGGCCGCCGCCGTTCTTCATGCTCTGCTTGACGTCGACGTACTCGACCCGGCCGATCGGCCCGTTGGAGGTGACCAGCGCCTGGGCGGCGGCGTGGGCGCGCGGGTTCTCCTCGGTTTCGGTCGGGGCCAGCAGCACCAGCCGGTCCTCGCCCGGCAGCACCAGCAGCTGGGAGTTAAACAGGTAGGAAGCGACGGCGTCGGCGAACGGCAGGTCGGCGGTCGGGATCTCGACGAACTCGGGCTGGAACAGGCCGTCTGCGGCGCGGCGGATCGCTTCCAGCGTACCGGCCTTGTCCTCGAACGCCTGCTCGTGGAACAGCAGGGCCGTGCGTGTACCCACGCAGACCACGTCGTTGTGGAAGGCGCCGCCGTCGATGGCGGCGCGGGCCTGGCGGGCGAACACCGGACGCCCTGCGCCGTGGCGGCGGGCGACCGCCCGGCTGGCCTCCTGAGTCTGGCGGGCGGGGTAGCGGCCCTGCCAGTCCTCCCACGCCTCGCGGCCCCAGACGAACAGGTTGACGCCCGGAGCGCCGTGCTCGGCGGCCAGGCGCACGTGGTTGGCCGCGCCCTCGTCGCCGAAGTGACCGACCGGGTGCAGCGGATCGTGGACCGCGAACCGGCGGGCGTCCGGGAACAGGCGCTTCAGCGCGGCCGCGGTCTGCGGCGGCTCCAGGCTGCGGTGCAGGTTGGACACTAGGTTCGCGGGCGTGAAGTGAACCCGCCCGTCGGCGCTGTCGGCCGAGGGCGTCACCGTCGCCGCGTTGGCCGCCCACATGGACGAGGCCGAGAACGCCGCGGCGGCGATCGCGGGGGCGTCGCGCCAGGCGGCCTCGACCACCTGGGCGTCCGTGCCGGTCCAGCCCTGCGCGCGCAGGAACGGGACCAGCGGCCGCTCGTGCGGCGGCAGCACGAACTGCGGCACGCCGAGGTCGGCCAGCCGCTTCATCTTGGCCAGCCCCTGCAGCACCGCCGCGCGCGGATTGGACGCCTCGCCTCGGTTGGTCTCGCTGGCGAGGTTGCCGGGGCTCAGGCCCGCGTAGGAGTGGGTCGGCCCGACCAGGCCGTCGGCGTTGGCCTCGACGGCGGGGCTCACGCCCGCACCCCCTTCATCTCGCCAAGGATCGAGCGCACGCCGTCGGCCTCGAAGGAGGCCACCGGATAGGCGCAGTAGTCGGCCGCGTAGTACGCGCTCGGTCGGTGGTTGCCCGACGCGCCGAGGCCCCCGAACGGCATGTCGCCGGCGGCGCCGGTGGTCGGGCGGTTCCAGTTGACGACGCCGGCGCGGCTCTTCGCCAGGAAGCGCCGCCACTTCGCCTCATCGTCGGAGATCAGTCCCGCCGACAGGCCGTAGCGGGTGTCGTTGGCGCGGGCGATCGCCGCGTCGAAGTCGGCGGCCCTGTAGACCTGCAGCACCGGGGCGAAGATCTCCTCGTCCGGCACGTCGCGGGCGTCGGTCATGTCGAACAGGGCGGGGCCGACGAAGGCCTCGGAAAGGCCGTCGATCGGCGTGAACGGCCGCACCGGCCGCGCGCCGCGCTCGATCAGGCCGCGCGCCCGCTCGTGCGCTCCTTGGGCGGCGCGGGCGGAGATCAGCGGGCCCATGTAAGGTTCCGTATCGGCGTTCCAGGCGGCGATGGTCAGCCGCTCGGCCAGGGCGGCCACCGCCTCGATGATGCGGTCGCCCTCGGCGCCCTGCGGCACGATCAGCCGCCGCGCGCAGGAGCAGCGCTGGCCGGTGGTGACGTAGGAGGATTGCACCACCAGCGAGGCGACCACTTCCGCCTCGCCGGCGTCCCAGACCATCAGCGGATTGTTGCCGCCGAGCTCCAGCGCCAGGATCACGTGCGGGTCGTCGGCGAACTTGCGGCGGAAGAAGTCGCCCGCCTGGGCCGAGCCGGTGAACAGCAGGGCGTCGATCGGCTGGTCGATCAGGGCCGCGCCGGTCTCGCGCGCGCCCTGCACCAGGTTGACCACGCCGGGCGGCACGCCCGCCGCCTCCAGCGCCTCGACCAGCAGCTGGCCGGCGAGCGGCGTCTCCTCGGACGGCTTGAACACCACCGTGTCGCCGGCCAGCAGGGCCGGCACGATGTGGCCGTTCGGCAGGTGGCCGGGGAAGTTGTAGGGGCCCAGCACCGCCGCCACGCCGTGCGGCTTGTGCCGCAGCACCGCGCGGCCGAAGGCGGTGTCGGCCTGGCGCAGGCCCGTGCGCTCGGCGTAGGCGCGGATGGAGATGTCCACCTTGCCGGCCATGGACGCCAGCTCGGCCTTCGTCTCCCACAGCGCCTTGCCGGTCTCGCGCGACAGGGCCTCGGCGTAGGGGGCGGCGCGCTCGACCAGCACGGCCTTGTAGCGCTGCATCACCTCGACGCGCTGCTCGGTCGGGCGCTCGGCCCAGTCGTCGAAGGCGGCGCGGGCGGCCTGGACGGCGGCGGCGACCTCGTCGGGCGTCGCGGCCGGGCCGGACCAGACGGTCTCGCCGGTCGCCGGATCGGTGGAGGCGAACCGCTCGCCGGCGCCGTCGCGCCACTGGCCGCCGATGAAGTGCCGTCCGTTCACGCCCTGATCCTCACTGCGTCTCCCTCGCGCACCCTCAGCGCGTCCGCGATCTCCGCCGTCAGATAGGCGCGCTCCTCGTCGGTCGCGACCGGCGCGCGGGTGGCGCGGAAGTTTTCGATGCCGTCGACCGAGGCCAGCACCGGCGTGT
>Ga0196964_10000762_pt1 | contig 17913 bp, 11 predicted proteins | sample S1_10metaG_FD_148615 | JGI IMG/M metagenome (GOLD analysis project Ga0196964, IMG submission 148615) | Soil microbial communities from Anza Borrego desert, Southern California, United States - S1_10 | ecosystem: Environmental > Terrestrial > Soil > Desert | place: USA: California | collected... | reverse complement strand
AGTTGGTTACGTCACGCGCATGCCGGCGCGCTTCGGGCCGCTGACGGTTGAAGCCACGCGTGAAGAGGCCTCGCGGCTCGAGCAGCAGTCAGGGGCTCTCGCGAAAACACGGAGCGCCGCGAAGGCCAAGTATCCGAAGCTGCGCCTGGAGCGCACTCTTCCGCTGCACGGCCTCGTCAACGGGCGCAACATCCGCATCGCCGACATCAACCGTGACGGCAAGCCTGAGATCATTCTCGCGCAAGGCTCGCCGGATCTGGCGCGAAAGCTCAGCCTCACGCGGCTGACGTGTCTGACCGTGCTGAATCTCGAAGGCAAGGTCTTGTGGCAGGCGGGCGTCCCGGACAAGAACGCGCCCCTGATCCCCGGCGATCTGCCCTTTCAGGTACACGATGTCTACGGTGATGGCGGCAAGGTCGTCGTCTGCGTCTTCGGCTACGACCTGCAGGTTCGCGATGGCCGCACCGGAAAGGTCCTCTTCAGCGCCGAAACACCCAAGCGCGTGTGGGTCAGCGACGACTACAAGCACGTGACGCACGCATTTGGCGCGAAGTGGGGCGACGAGACGCTGAACATGGACGTCGCGGCGCTCGGCTTCTGCTCGACGCTGGGCAACGGCTCGCGCGAGATCTTCGTCCAGGACGATTTCCACTCGTTCGCGGTAATGGACGCTATCAGCGATCCGCCGCTCCAGCCGCTCTTCCAATTCCGTGGCAGCCACGGGCGCTACCCTTGGGTCTCGGACGTGAACGACGACGACAAACAGGAGATCCTCGCCGGCTACTGCTTGCTCTCGGAAGGAGGCAAAGCGCTCTCGACCTTGCTGCTGGGCGGGTACGCCAATGCAGCGGCGATCGTCGATCCGCTCAATTCAAATGCGTCGCAGCGGCGCGTGATGCTCGCCGCGGGCGCGGAAGGTTTCATTCTCGCCGACTTAAAGACGCTGCTCCGTTCAAACGCGCCGGCGAAGAAGTTCGATCCGAACGCGGTCGGCCGTGTCTCGCTGCCGCGCGGGACGGGCCCGCACGCGACGCGGCTTTCGGTGGCCAAGTTCCGCTCTGATCTCCCAGGCTTGCAGATCGCGGTCGTCAGCGGCTGGAACAGCGCGGGCGAACTGGCGCTCTATGACGCCTCGGGCCGCCAGCTCTGGGCGCGCAGCCTTCCGCCGGAAGGCGTCCTCGGGCAGCCGGTGAACTGGACGGGCCAGCCTGAAGAGCTCATTCTGGCGAGCCTCGCGCCTGGGCTCGGCCTCTTCAACGGTTTCGGCGACTGCGTCGTCGACGCTCCGGGGTCCGCGGGGTACACGTGCTTCGATACGACCGCTGCGTTTTGTGTGGACGGTCGTGATGGCGTGATCGCGTGGAACAATAATGAACTCGCGGTCTTCGTTCCCGACGACGCCCCGCGGAGCAGCGACGTGTATAAGCCGCAGCGCCCCGGCGCGGAGAACGCGTCCAACTTCCGCGCGGTCGTCAGCCTTCCGCCCAACTGGACGCTTTAATCCTCAAGATGAGCTTCGCTCCTGTTTTCTGGGCAGGCAGGAATGTCTGCCCCACCACTTGCCTTGCTGCACGTCGTGTAGTCGCCTGATTCTTCACGCGCACTTCTGAAATAAACACGGCAACAAATGTGTCCGCGGCGTCTAATACCTGTAGGATCAATCTGCACTGCCGGAGATGTGTATGACCCTTTCAAAAGCGTTGTTCGCCGTCGTTTGTGTGGCGTTCGCCTCAGGCGCTCAAGCTCGCGACTTCTTCAACTGCCCGATCTATCCCGTCGCGCCCGAACCCCCGCCGCTCGATAAGAAAGACCCACCCAAGAAACCGCCGCATCAGAAATCCCACGAAGAGACGTTCCAGGAGACCAAGGGCAGCGGTTACGGCGGCGCGAACGTCCTGGACGCGAAGGTGTCGTGGCAGAGTTACATCGACGAGGCGCAGCGCGCAGCCAAAGAGAAGGATCGCGCGTTCGTGATCTACTTCTGCGACCCGATCGTGGGCCGCGTCGCGGGTGAAGGCCGCGAGGCGTGGGATAAGTTCCGCAAGGAGAACAACGGCGCGCCAACACCGACGGTCTTCGACTCAAACGTCATGCTGCGCGCCTTCGAGGCCGCAGGCATCGTCGAGTTCGTGAAGATCGCTGACACGCCGGGCAACCAGGACGCGTTCAAGAAGTACGAAGCCTCGCGCAACATGCTGGTCTTCTGCGCGCCCGACGGCGATCGACTGGCCGTCTTTCCGGGTCAGAACCTGACGCAGACGAACGTGGTTCATTTCCTCGAGAATAATCTCGCGCGCTACGTCTCTGAATGGCGGAAGGCGGTGAAGGCCGAAGAGGATCGCGCCGCAGCCGAGAAAAAGAGCAAGGACGAACGCGAAGCGCGCGTGGCCGCGATCCGCGCCAACCAGGCCGCGAATCAGTCTGCACCGAAAGCGCGGCCGGGCGACGCTGCGGTGGCAGAAGCGTTGCCGAAGATCGAGCAGCGCCTCGCGAACCTCGACGCCTGCGCGAAAGCCGGCTGGAGTGTGATCAAAGACAAAGAGAAAAAGGACATCCACCCGATTCGCGAAGCCGGCGCGCTGTACACGCTCATCAACGATCTCGGCACGGCGGACGGCGTCTCAGGACAGCCCGGCGCGTTCCTGGAAGGACTGTACGAGTCTCAAACGCGCGCGACAGCGCTGCTCGCAGCGCTGAAGACGTGGGCGAAAGCCGGCGCGCCGGATGAAGGTCTCGAGAAGATCAACGGCGAACACAAGCGCCTGGCGAGCGCCTGCGAGAAGCTCAAGAAGAGATAATCAGTGAACCCGAAGGGTTCATAGCCATTAGCCGGTGGTTGAGCGAAGCGATACCACCGGAAGGCTCGCACACAAGTCCTCCCACCCCGAAGGGGTGGAAGCGCTACTCCCAAACTTTTCCCCGTGATTAAGGTTGCTACCACCCCTTCGGGGTGGGGCCGCACCTCTGCGCGCGGTACCGGTGGTATCGCTTCGCTCAACCACCGGCTAATAGCTGCGAACCCTTCGGGTTCTAATTCCCCTTCGAGCGCCGGCCCGCCTTGTTCGGATTCAGCGGCCGGAACTGGCACTCCGTGCCGCGGACGAAGCGGCCGTCATCCAGCCGGATGATCGTCTCGTACGGGTCCTCGTCGTCGTCGCGGACGACTTTCCCCAGAACCGTGTGCTCGGTGTCATAGAAGAAGCACACCGCTACGCGCTGGCCGACCCATGTGGTCTGCTTGGGATAACGGTCGTGGCGGATTGAATTGACGCAGCCCATGCGGGCGGTTCTCTCAAGAGTCGATCAATGTTTCGGCTGTTTTAAGGGAAAGCTTTAGTGGATGGCTCTTGGCTCTTAGCTCTTAGCTCTTGGCTCTTGGCAACAGAGTAGGAGCCAAGGCCAACGCTACTCCTGCAGCACTGCCGGCACCTTCTCAGCCCGAATGATCGCCGGCCCGGTCAGGCGTTTCTCTAGGATATAGAAGTTCCCCTTCTTCAGCTTCGTATACGCCGCATTGCCGCTGGCGTAGCGGATGCCTCGGGACTCGGCAAGCTTTGGATCCGTGGCGAGATCCCAGAACTCGTCCCATAGCTTTTGCTCCAGCGGATTGGGCGGGAACGGACCGCGGTATGGTGGGGGCGCCGCGCCTGTCTTGTCGATGGGGATGCCGTCCTCGGGTTTCTGCTTCTCGCTGAAGACGCGCCGGAAGAAAATAATCGAGTGGCCGGTAAGTTCGTTGCTGAGCTCCGGCCCCTTGAGCGGCAGATCGTTGTGCGGGTTGTACGTTCCCTGGAATTCGATGGTGAGCGTGTCGAAGTATGCCACGTCGCCTTCGATGTCGAATACCTGCGGATCACTGAGCTTCTCGCCCTTGTCGTTCACTTCCACGAACTTGAATTTCGTGCGCTGATCGTTCTGCTCGAGCACGATGATCTGGGCGAGGCGCTGCTGCTTCGTCAGACGCTCGACCATCGTTTTCAGATTGGTGATCATCTGCTTCTGTTCGCGCATCGGCTTGTAGTAGAGCTCTTCAGCCAGATATACGCCGCCAGCGCCAGCGGCCACGAGCAGCAGGACGAAGAGGATAATCAGGGCTTTGCGTGACATATAGACTCCAGAACCGCGCTCATGAGTTTATGCAAAAACAGTGACAGAAATGGTGCCACTGGCTCACCTGCCCGACTCAGCTTGCTGAGTCGGAATAGCAGGTAAGCCAGTGCGAACGCGGCGGAACCGCCGGAAGCTCCGAACTCACTCCGCGATCACACTGGCTAAGCCGCTGATCGATCGAGCTGAAGCTCGATCTGCGGCTGAGCCAGTGGCACCATTTCTACAGGCGCCCGTCTCGTTCTCACTTCTGCCCTTCTTTTCGCAAATCAAAATCGCCAAAATGGGCACGTGCATCTATAATCGGCGGCGCAATTGTTTCGTGGGGGTCGTTCATGCCCGTCATGACCGAAGAGTGTCTCACCGGCGTGCGTTTGATGATCTGCATGGCCAAGGCCGATGGTGTGCTGCATCCGGACGAGCGCTACAATCTCGAGGACGAGCTCGCCGGGCTGACGCTGCCGGACGGCCTGACGGTCGAGAAGCTGATCGAAGAAACCAACGACCCGCGCTCGCTGGCGCTGCAGGTGAAATCGCCCGAGGCGCGCGATTACATTTACGCCAGCGTTTTCTCGATCGCGTACTGCGACAAGCATTTGCACGAGGCTGAGCAGAGATTGCTCGAGATGCTGCGCGTGCTCTGGAACATCAAGCGCGAGGACGAGGCCGGACTGATCGCGTCGCTCGACATGGGCAAACGCACGGAACAGCCCGCGGGACCGCTGGCGGAGGCGTGCTCAGACGAAGCCAAACGCGAAGAGAAGTTCAAGGCGCTCAGCTTCCGTTACTGCGTTCTAACGGGACTGACGGGCGCGATCCCCGTGCCGCTCGTCCCTGACCTGATGGTCGTGCCGATGCAGGTGAAGATGGTGTACGACATCGCCAGCCTCTTCGGCATGAAGACGGACAAGAACACAGTGCGACTGATGTTCGAAACGCTCGGCGTTGGCACCGGCGCGCGCATCGGCATATCCGTGCTGAGCAAGCTCGTTCCCGGATGGGGCAGCGTGGTCGGCGCAACGTCGTCGTACGCGACGACCTACGCGCTGGCTAAAGTCGCATACGCGTTTTACAAGAGCGGCGCGAAGGTCTCGATGGAGTCGCTCAAACCGATGTTCCGCGAGCAGAAAGAGCAGGGCAAGGCAGAGTATGAGAAGCAGAAAGGGGCGCTTGTCGAAGCGCAGCGCGCGCATTCGGGCAAGCTCCAGCAGCTCGCCTTCGACCTTTCCTCCGGAAAGATCACGACGGCCGAGTACGAGAATCGCGTGGACGAGTTGAAGTAGAAGTTTGGCTCTTGGCTCTTGGCTCTTGGAAAAGTCAGGGAAAAAGCGACAATCAAGGACAAGAATAACGCAGAATACGCACATCTTTTTGGGCTGACGCATGTTCATTACAGGCCAAGAGCTAAGAGCCAAGAGCTAAGAGCCAAACATGCAGCCACTGCCGCCGCTCTATTGTGCTGAGACGCAGGAACGGATCTGGCCGGAGTATTTTGGCCTGCGCAAGGCGGTCTGGTGCAACGGCAAACCCTATCTCGTCGATGTGGCGCGTCGGCTGCGCCTGATGCCCGATCCCGTTCCGCCGAAGGGCTTCGAGGTGCTGCAATTCGGCAAGCCGCTTCCCGGTTTTCCCGTGCAGGAGCCGGTGAAGGCGCCGGCGGCCGCGGGAGCCTCGTCGCACCGCAACCTTCCGCCTGCGGCTGCATTCAAACCTGCTGAGATCATGGCTGCCGCGAAGTCCGGCGCGCCGCTGCCCGCGCAACCTGCTGAAGGCAGTCCGCCTGTTCAACTGCCGCCCACCGTACTGACATCGATGGCGGGAACGACGCCGGTGCCGCCGTCGATCCTGGCCGCGAATCCGAAGGTCGAAGAAGGAACCGTCATCACGCCCTCGCCCGTAGCGGAGCCCAGCCCCGTGCGGTCGGCTGCCAAGGACACCGGCCACGTGCCGACGATGATCTCCAGGCCCGCGGATATGGGCACTCAGGAGTTCCGGATGCTCGAGGCCGCCGCGCACGCACTCGAGGAAGCCAAACGACACAAGGAGCAGCTCAAACAGTCGTTGCAGGGCCCCACGCCTCCGCCGCTGCAGCCTGTTCCCGCGCCCGTTTCGCCAGCAGCGATCTCAACCCTGCGCGCCACGATTGTGCCCACGCGCGTTTCCGACGAGGCCGACCCGGCGTCTCACGTCGCCGTTGTTCGCGACAACTCTGAACGCCGCGCGGATACCGCGGATTCGGCCGTGCTCACACTCGGCGAACATCCGATCGGCCCCCGGTCGGATACGGTCACCGCGCTGCGGCTGAAAGCGGTGCCGGCGGAAGGAACTCCGCCGCAATCGCCAAGCGAAACTCCGACGCCCGCCGTGCCGGCTCCATCTTCAACGCCGGTGCCACAGGGAGAAAAGGCGCCCGAGCCCCAGTCGAAGGCGTCTGAATCCAGTGACAGCCTGCAAGGGCAGGAGGGGGTGACTCGGATTCTGCTGCTAAAGAACCTTAAGGAGCAGCAGAAGTCGGAAGGAGCCAAGGCTCCCGGACTGCCGCCGGAGTGACCGTACGTTGGGACCCACGTGCACGACAAACTCTGTCAAGAACTTTCAACCCTAACACATTGCGAAGATATGGTTTGTAAGATCGTCGACAAACATTGACATGTTCGGCTTGAAAAGTTTTCGCAGAATCGCGATCTCAATCGGTATACATTACGGGCGAGATGCTTCGGAATGATCCCGCGAAGGATGTAACCTCCCGCCTGCCACGCCCAGATAGCCTCTACGAGGCAATCCGGGCCACCGCAGAGGTTACTTTTGTTCGGGCGCAGGCACGGTTGCCGCGCCGCGGATCTCCTTGAACGTCTCGGCGAGCGCATCCGCCTTCTCCTTGCCGTTGTTCAGGTTGCGCATGGCTTCCAGCGCCACTTCGCTCTTCTCGGCAAGGTTGCGGTGGAAGGCGAAGATGGCGATCGCGCTCTGGTCGTCGAGGCTCTTCTTGTCCGAGAGCAGTTGCAGCAGAACGAGCGCCTGCGCCGCCGGGACCTTCTCCCATTCGGTGACGTTCTTGCCGATCTTCGGGCCCTTCCTCGAAAAGATGACGAGGCCCTTGGCGTCGAAGTCTACGATGTCGTCCCCCTGCGGATCGTTCTTGCGCGGGAAGACCTGCAGAGGCGATTCCTTCTTCGGGCTGCGTTCGATCTCTTCGACCAGGCGCTTGCGGCAGCGTTGGAAGAAGTCCTGCTCCTGTTTGACGAGGTCGATCTGCATCGCGACGAGCTTCTTCGTGTCGCCCGGCACCGACATCTTCTCGAGCTCGGCGAGGACTTCAGCGTACTGGAACTTTGCCGCGCGCTCATGAGCTGACTTCAGCGCTCCGGCGAAGACGGACTTCTGCAGCGCGAGTTCTTCCGCGTGCTTCGCGGCTTTTTCTTCAGCGGCTTTGCGTTCGGCTTCCTTCGCGGCGACGTCGTCGACTTTGGCAGGCTCAACCGGAGCTGGCGGGGCGGGGTTCGCGGCGACAGTCTGCGCGGCACCCGGAGGAGCGCCGAAGTTCTTCACCAGCGTCTCTTCGATCTCGGCGGCGAGCAGCACCGCTTTCAGGCCTGTCGGCGTGTCTTTGCCGACTGTTTCCGCGATGCCCTTCACCATCTTGAGCAGCACGGTGGTGTGCTTGAGTTCGCCGCGCTTGAGCATGTCTTCGATGAGTTCGAACTGCTTGAGCGCCATCTGCTGCTCGTTCTTCGAAGAAGCAACGGGTGGCGGCGTGAGTGTTGCTGGCGCGGGCGCCGGCTGAGGAGCAGGCGCGGGCGCGACGGGAGTGTTCGGCGCAGCAGGCTGTAGCGGGCGCGCGACTGGCGTACTCGGCTGCTGGGGTGGCTGCTGCGGGATGACCACAGGTTGTGCTTGCGGCTGATATGTAATCACGACCACGAGCGCGATGACAAACACGATCGCCGTCATGGCGACAAGCGCCCAGGAGAGCGCGCCGTTGTTCCGCGTCGCGGAACGCGAGATCGCCGGGAACGCGCCGCGCGGCGTCGTGCTGCGGCGCACTTCAACCGTCGCCTTCGGCGGAGTGACTGGCGCCGAGCCCACCTGCGCGGCCCGAACGCCGCCGAGCGCGCCGGAGTGCCCGAGATTGGATTGCGGCAGTGGCGCCGCGCCCGGCTTCGCGAACTGCGGTGACTCGACTGGCTTGGGAGAAGCGCTTTCAGCTTTCTCGGCGGCGAACAATGCATCGGTCAGCATGGGGATGAGTTTCTCGTATGCGGGACGTTCAGATGCAGTCGGCGCGAGCATTCGCTCCGTGACGCGGATGGCTTCATCCGGCAGCTTGATCGACGCAGGCCATTCGACGCCGTTCTTGAGGTCCTTGCGTTCGGCGACAAGCGCGGCTTCGTCGGTGCCTTTGAACGGCGGCTTTCCCGTGAGCATGTGGAAGAGAATCGCGCCGAGGCCATAAATATCAGCGGCGGCGAGGTCCAGGGCAGTCTCGGGGTACTTCTGAGAAGGCAGCGCTTCCGGCGCGCTGTAGATCAGCGGTTCGAACGCGTACGGATCCTTGATCGCCCACGCGGGGTGTTCGGGTCGCTCGCCGAGTCCCACGCTGAGCACGCGCGCGTTGCTGCCGCCGAGAATGATGTCCTCCGGATGCAGCCGGCCGTGGAAGCGCTTATGCGAAGCCGCGTACTGCAGCGCGTTCGTGCATTGCAGCGCTGCCAGCAGCGCTCGGCTGGGCGCCAAAGGCTTGCCTTCCTTCAGGATTTTGGCAAGGCTCTGGCCCTGAACGAACTCGGTGATGAGCAGGATCCGTCCGGCGATGGCCGGATCGTTATTGTCGACGATACAGCCGAGACTCTTCACCAGCCCGGAGTGCTCGAGGATGAAGGTGCCTTCGGCGTTCTTCGAGAGCTTATCGATGAAGACCTTGTCGCAGACATTGCGGCGGAAGATCTTCAGCGCGACGATGTCGTTCTCGACCAGGCGGCGGGCTTTGTAAACGATGCCGCGTGGCGTGCGGGCAAGTTCTTCGGTGATCTTGAAGCCGCGCACTTCGGGGAAAATTCCCGTGCGCGAGTCGTGAAGGGAAACGCTCTGCGGTTGCGTCATGCTGCCGTGTTCCTCGTGCTGCGAGCGGGAGCGGCGAACCAGGGCGCCCCGCGAACGGGTTTGTGACGGAGCAGGGTCGGATCGTAAGGCAGGAAAATGGGAATGCGCTGCGATTTTTTGCACCACGGGCGGCACTTGTGCGGAGATATCGCGCGCTTGCTCTTTTTTCTTCATCTTTTTGACGCCTTGAAGCACCTGTGTTCGTTGGTCCTGTGGAGGATCCTGCACATTGTTTCAGGGGCTGAAGGCGCCACTTCTTAGCATCGTTCTGGCGCTGCTTGCCTTGACGGCATTTGCAGAGACGCCGGATGCGAGCGCCGGAGCTTCGGGCGAGGCGAAGCCGAACGCTGATCCGCCAGACTACGCCGAGCAGGCCAAAGAGCGCGTCTACTCCGAGATCGCTCCGCTTGATGAAGCCGGCTTCACGCGCATGCCGAAGCCGAAGGCCGGCGAATGGCTCTCGATCCATAAAGAGCCGCCGCAGACGCTGGAGAAGTACAAGCTCGCCAAACGCATCCGGCCAACCCCGGACCGCAAGACGATCGTGCTCCAGCCGCTCAGCCGGGACGGCGAGATCCACCCGGACTTCAAGACAACGCTGACGAAGCTGCGGGATTACGCGGAAGTGTACTTCCAGCTTCCGGTCCGAATCGCCGAGCCGCTCAAGCTGAAACTCGCGGACGAATGCAAAGAGCTCTTCCGCATCGTTCCCGTCGGCAATCGGCACGGCTCATACGACCGGCAGTTCAGCGGCGACTTGATCATGGACGAACTGCTGGTCAAGAAGCTGCCCGTAGATGCGATGGTGTACCTCGGCGTGACCATGGAGGACATCTGGACGGAGCAATCAGCCTGGGTCTTCGGATTGGGCAGCTTCGCGAAACGCGTCGGCGTGATCAGTGTCGCGCGCTTCATCCCCGAGTTCTGGGGGCAGCCGCGCAAAGACGGCGACGACGTTATTGCGCTTCGCCGCGCCTGCCGCGTGATGACGCACGAGACAGGACATATGCTCGGCCTGTCGCACTGCATATTTTATCTGTGCGAAATGAACGGAGCATATTCGCTCGCCGAAGCCGACCGCACGCCGATGCATGAATGCGCGCTCTGTCACCGCAAGCTGCTCTGGAACATCGGCTTTGAGCCTGCGAAGCGATTCGAGGCGCTCAAGACGTTCTTCGAACAGAACAAGCTCACGCCAGAGGCCGACTGGATGAACGCCCGCCTGAAGAACTGGAAGCGCCTCGAAGAGAACGCCGCCGCGCCGAAGGACGAGTGACGCGGACAATCCCGACAAGGGCCGTCCTCTTTAGCCCTCTATCACGTGCGGGAACGTGTTTCTCATTCCGTCCACAAACGCGCGATATGTTCAGTCTGAACGTCTGGTGCAGTGCGTGACGGCGACGCAACCTCGCTTCTTCTAACGCCGCATGCGCTCGCGCTTTGACGGCGCGCTTTTGGCCGTCGCCAGTTGTTCCCACGCGACGAATTATGCAGCTCGACTGGCAAGGCCTTTGTTTCCTACAAACGCGACGAGAAGGTTCCCATTTTGGAAAGGCTGAAGCCATGAGAGCGACGATGCGAATGACGCCCCACAGCGCCCGGTTCTCGCCAGCTACTCTGATCCATGAAAGCTGGGTTCTTGTCGCCGCGCTCTTCTTGCCGCTGGTTTTCGCATATTATTGGGGCGCCGGAGCGACAGGCCTCGTCGGCAACGCCACCGACGGCCTGTTCGCTGCGCGTCCGGTAATGCAGGTTCCAGCGATTCCCGATCGGAGCGCTGTGAAACCGATGGTCGCACCCGCCGACTGGCGCCAGATGCAGTTGCTAGCGCCGGACATCATTCAGCAGGCGACCGTTCCCGAGTACCGCTTCATCAACACGGGGACGATCCCGACTCTGCGCGTCGAAGGAGAAGCCTTCAACTTCACGCTTCCCCCGGCGCTCTGGGTGAAGCTCGAACATCCGGGCCAGGCGTTCATGTACATGGATACGGACGCCGGACTCTTCATGAAGCCGCTCGACGAAGCCACGCCCGGATTCGTGAGCCGCTGCAGCCTCGGCCGCCAAGGCTATGTGAACTCGGATGGGGAAGCGGTTGAACTGCGAACGGATGCGCTGAAGGTACACGCGCTCTGGATCGTGCAGGACGCGGCCACCGAACGCGGCCACTCGCCAGGCTGGATCTCACTCGCGCCGCCAGCGGACGAGCCGGAACCGACGTTGATCGCGCAGAACAGCAAGTGACGGGTGACGAGTAGCGGGTGACGGGTTGTTGATTCTTCGCTCGGTAGCGCACTCTTCGTAGATCACATTCGTAAGAGTTGTGCCCGCTTCGACTCGTGTCTACGAGCGCGGAACCAGCAACCCGTCACCCGCCACTCGTCACCCGTCACCCGTCACTTTCGTTAGGGCACTTCGCGTTCGATCTCGAGGACCAGGCGGGGGCGCAGCTTCGCGTCGCGCGCGTTTTCGATGTCCGTCTCCGGATAGAAGCGGACGTGGTAGTCGGGTTCGTTGTTGATCACGCGCATCAGGAAGCCGTGGTTCTGGGTCTTGCCGGTGAGCACGTCGGAAACGTACCCCGTCACGTCCCACGACCGCCACATGTTCTTGCGCTTGTCGATGATGACGCGCGAATCCTCGCGCGGCTCGATGTCGGCTTCGCCGCCGGCGCCGGCAATAGCCCACTCCATTTGCTTGGCGGTGTTGAAGCATACCCATGAACCGCTGTCGGCCGCCCACGGGCGCTTCAGCCGGAAGAGCCCGATCACTGCGCCGGCGAACTGCGGTGAATCGATCTGGTACATCTCGAGCGTCGCGCTTAAGACTCGGGCCTTGCCGAGCGCGCCTTCGAGATTATCGAAGCGCAAAAGCACGCGCTGCAGCCCGCCGGAGGCGCCGAGCTTGAGGCCCCACTGCGTGCCCACGTCGGTCTTGCGGACGTTGTCTTTGTAATCGGTGATCTGGTCGGTCGCCTGGCCATTGTACTCGTTCTCGCCGTCTGCCGGCTTCTGCCCGTTCTGAAGGACCAGCTTCATGCGGCGTGAACGGCCGACCTGCTTCTCGGCATCAGTGATCAGCTTGCGGCGCGTTTCATTCAGCGGCTCGGTCTTTTCATATTCGTCGACGAGCGGCCGCAGCGCGTTCAGGGCATCTTTGATCGCGTCACGGTTGTCAGCAGGCAGGACCGCCTCGAGATTCGTGAACGCGCGTTCGAGGTCGGCCGCGCGCCCGAAGAAACCGTGGAGGCGGTGGTACTCAGCCCAGTGAAGCGGAACCAAGTCCGCTTTCTCGTAGCGGCCCTTCAGGAATTCGTAACCCTGGGACGGCGCTTCGTACGCGGTCATCGTCCAGAGCGCGCGTGTCAGTTTCTTGTCGGTCGCCGCATCTTTGCCGAGGATGGTCGAGATGGCGGGGGCGCTGAGCGTTTCAACTTTCACGTTCACGGTCGCCCCGCCCTTCAATGTGACGCGCAACTGCCGCCCGTTGAGCCCCAGCAGCGTTCCGGTCAGCCCCTTGTTCAGCGGGACCTCGAGGTTGCGCGGCATGTCGCTCGCGACCTTCTTGAGAACGGCCTCGTGCAGGGCCTTGATCTCTTCGATGTCCGCGGCGCATGCCGCGAGCAATTCCGCGGGGCGATCGACGCCGCCCTGCAGCATGGGGCTGTCCTGAGGAAGTCTCAGCAGCGGCGCCGCGGCGTCGAAATCCGAGGCCTTCATCGCTGCGTGGAACTTGCCGAAGAGGTCGTACCAGCCGCGCCGGCCAGCCGCGTCGCGCGTCTGTTTGGCCAGCTTCGCCGCCGCGAGCTTCTCCTTCACGCGCGTGGCGATTTCCTGCGCACGAGTCGCGAACTCTTTATCCTTGTGCGCCAGCAGCGCAGCGATGCGCTCCTGCGCGCCTGCCTCGTTCGCTTCCAGCGCGGCTTCGAGCTTATCAAACGCAGCCTGCAACTTTTGGGTCCGCGTCTGCTCGATCGTCTTCTTGAAGTCTTCGACGTGCGTGGACAGTTCCGGCGGCGCTGCTTTCTCGGCCTTCAGAAACGTGAGCGCCTCGTCGCAGGTGCTCACGGCAGCCGCAAAATCCTCCGCGTCGAGTTGTTCCTGCGCGGTCTCAACCATCGTGCGCGAGTGCACGCGAATCCTCTGCGCCGCGCGTTCGAGAACAGGCTTCAGCGCTGCGCCCGCGGCGTCTCGCACGGCGGCATCGCTGGATTTCTGGTAGGGCAGCAGGCGTTCGATCGCGGTCTTGTCGTCGAAGGTTGGATCTTCCTTGATCAGCGCGGCGATGATGCTGATCTCTGCCAGACGCCCGTCGGCGTTGATGATCTCAGTGATGACCGGCGTTGGCGCAGGCTGCGGCTCTTTGGGGGGCTCGACCGGCGGCAGAGGAGCTTCAATTTTATCGGGCGCGGCAGGCGCGGCCGCGGGCGTCTCACCGGGATTCTCGGTTGCGGCGACAACGGGAAGTTCCTGAACAACGGCCGGTCGCTGCTGAAGGAGCACGAGCACGATGACGAGCACCGAGACCAGCAGCAGGCCGATCAACGCAATCTTCGTCGCGAGATTCAATCCCGACGTGTCGGCGGCTGCGTCCGTTTCGAGCTCGCGTAGTACTTCCTCGCGAAGTTCCCGCACGCTGGTCGCGGTGACGCTGGGATCGTCTTCACCGGGCGCAGGGAACACCTGCACCGGCGCATGCGGGCCGGTGGTCGGCGCGTTGGGGTCCACGGGCTTCTGCGGGTCAATCGCCATAGATGCGTTCATGCAGGGGATGACGCGGAAATCCGTTCCAAGCTGCACTTATTTTACGGGCGACTTCGTCCGCCAAGAGCCAAGAGCCAAGAGCCAAGAGCCAAGAGCCAAGAGCCAAGAGCCAGGAGCCAACCTACTTCTTCTTCCGCTTCGCCTCAGCCGTCAGCGGCAGCGTCCAAATCTTGATGAACCCTTCGGCCGCTTCGTTGTCGAGCTGCTCTCTGCCGGCCGCCGCGCCGCTGACGTACAGGCTGAAGTCGCTCTGCCGCGCGATGACGGTGGCCTGCCCCTTATAGAGGCGCACGCGGACCTTGCCGCTGATGTTCTTGTTGATGCGATCGTAGAACGCGTCGAGTGCCTCGCGCAGATCGCTGAACCACTGTCCATTGTACACGGCGCGGCCGTAGGCGACGGCGAGACCTTCGCGGACCTGGAGGGACTCGCGCGAGAGCGTCATCTGCTCCAAACCGCGCTTGGCGGCGTAGAGCGTCGTTGCGGCGGGGGCTTCGTAGACTTCGCGAGACTTGAAGCCGATCAAGCGGTCTTCGATGATGTCGCTGCGCCCGATGCCGTGCGCTCCGGCGACTTTGTTGAGTTCCTCAATCAGATCGACAGGGGTCATGCGTTTTCCGTTGAGGCCCGCGGGCACGCCTTCACGGAACTCGATTTCAACTTCGGCCGGCTCGTTCGGCGCGTTCATGGGAGAAACGCTGAGCGTGTAGGCGTCTTCCGGCGGCGGCTGGCTGGCATCCTCGAGCAGCCCGCATTCAATCGACTGACCCCAGAGGTTCAGGTCGTAGCCGATGCGGTGGCCAGTCGGGCGCTTCAGCGGCTGCGGCAGACGCTTGGCCTTGGCGTATTCGATGCGCTGTTCGCGGTTCTTGTATTCCCACTCGCGCAGCGGCGCGACGATTTTCAGGTGCGGCGCCAGCGCCGAGATGCCGGTCTCAAAGCGGATCTGGTCGTTGCCTTTTGCCGAGCAGCCGTGGGCGACGTGGGTCGCGCCTTCTTCGGTCGCCACGCGGACAAGTTCGCGCGCGATCAGCGGCCGCGAGAGCGCCGACGCCAGCAGATACTGCTGTTCGTAATGGGCAAGTGCTTTCAACGCGGGCGAAATGAAGTCTTTAAAAAAGCTGTCGCGGAGATCTTCGACGCGAGCCGAGTACGCGCCGGCGCGGAGGGCGATTTCGCCGAGTTCCTCGAGATCCTCGCCCTGGCCGAGATTGATCGCCAGCGCAATCACGTCCAGGTTGCGGCGCTCTTTCAGCCACGAAATTGCGACGAGCGTGTCGAGGCCGCCCGAGAACGCCAGAACGCACTTGGCCATAAGAACCTCCCACCCCGCACCGATTATGCCCGTGGGGATGACTGCTTCAAACAAGAAAAGCCGGGCGCCGTCCATTGCGGATTGCGGATTGCGGATTGGGTGCCACGGAGCAGCCTGGAGTGATTGCGACACGGGAGACTAACAGGATGCTTCTTCGCCAGGAGAGAGGCTGCTCCGTGCTGCGTGGCTCAATCTGCAATCGACCTCTCCTTTTCTGACTGTGGCATTAGAATTTTGCGGCGTGGAAACACCGGTCGAAACGGATCAGAAGCCTGCAGCTCAGGAGCACACGGCCTCAAATCGCCAAGGCCTTGCAGTATGGTTGGCGCGGCTGGCCCTGATAACTCTGCCTTTGATTCCATACGGCGGATCGCTCGGCTTCGGCTTGCTCGGTCTTGATGATCAACTGTACTATCTGAACAACCCGGCGCTTCGCGGCGGCGCGCTCGACGGGCTGAGCGCCATTTGGAGCAGCGTTTTCCTAAGCGATTACGCGCCGATTTCGAACCTGACGCTGTGGCTCGATCTCGCGCTCTTCGGTGAACAGAACTGGCGGGGCGCCCGGCTGCATGGGCTGCTCTGGTTCGGTCTGGGAACGCTCGCCGTCCACGAACTCGTGTATCTCATCACCCGGCGATGGGGAGTCGCGTTCACCGTTGCAGTGCTTTACGCGCTGCATCCCGTTTGCGCGCCGTCTGTGTTGTGGCTGGCTGAACGCAAACACCTCGTCAGCTTCGCGCTGGCGCTCTGGTCCGTGTACTTCTACGTCCGTGCACGCGAAGGCGAGTGGCAGTGGAAGCCGTATGCGCTCTCCATGCTGCTTGCAGTTCTCGCGCTGCTCGCCAAGCCGCACGCCGTTGCCCTGCCCGTGATGCTGTTCATGTACGAAGCGTTTCTGGGCAAAGGCCGGTGGATCTGGCGAGTGTTGCCGGTGTCGCCATTCGCAGCGTTGTCCATGGCGTTTGTTTTCGTGAGCATGTCGCTTCTGCGCGAAGACCTTGATCGCGCGTTTCTCGGCGGCAGCCGTCTGGCGGCAATCGCGAGCGATGGGCCCGTGCTGTTGCGCTACCTCTGGCACACGATCTGTCCGTTTGGCCTGACGCTCTATTATTTCGTTGAAGAGCTCTCGTTCGCTGCGCCCCGGGCGCTTGGCGCTTGGGCCGCGGTTCTTGCGGTTGTCGGCGTCACGGTATGGCTCGCGCGTGAGCGCCGTCTTGTGCTGTTCGGCTGGTTTTTTGGCGTTGCCGCGATTTCTCCGGCGCTGAATCTCGTTCCGCAGCTCGCGCCGATGGCCGACCATTATCTGCAATGGGCGTTGCCGGGATTGCTGCTCGTCATCGTCTCTCTTACGGCCTGTGCGCTGGACCGGCTCGACGCACGCGACGCCGGCGCGCGACGCTTTCGCTGGCACGTGCCGCTTATTGGAGGTGCGGCCCTATTTCTTCTCGTTCCGGCGATGCTCCGAACGCATGAATTCTCGTCACGCCGGGCGCTTTTCGAGACCGCCGTCGTCTGGCAGCCCAATGCTGCGCTGAACTGGGCGGGTTATGCCGAGGCGCTCGCCGGCTCACCCGACAAAGCCGACGCGGAACTGATCGGCATGGCAGGGCTCAATGCACTGCGCTGCCCCGATGCGCACCGCCTGATGCCGCAACAGCGCGCGCTCGCCATTCGCGAGGCCGCGCTGTTTCTCTTCCGCAACGGAGACAAAGAGGAGGCGTGGACGCTCACTGAAGCTGAGTGCGCGAAGTTCAAGCCCGGTGAGGAGCTCTTTCAGAAACTGACGCGCGCCGAAGTTGCCGCGCGCACGGGCCGGGCGTCGCTCGCCATCGAGCTGCTCGAGCCGTCAATCACGCCGGAGATGCGCACCGCGATGGAAAAGCTACGAATCGAGACACGACAGACGCCGAAGTTCCCGAACGACCTCGCTCCCGTTCTCTCGCTGCAAGGCACTGGCAGCGATACGTTCGCGCAAGGCTGGGGCGACCTTCTAGGTGTGAAGACACTGCAGGTGCTGGGCTATGCGTACCTCGCGTCGAATGAGAACGAAAAGGCCTTCGACATCGGTGCGCTGATGGTGAACTCGTGGCCGGACGATCCGCGGGGACGCGCCATTCTTGCGGCCGCACTGCATCGCTTCGGCGATCACGAACGCGCGACGAAGATTCAGCCCTGACTGTGAACGGCTCGCCAAGGCGCCAAGCCGCCAAGAACGCCAAGGGATCAAGAAGGAATCGAGAGGCCTAGCCGCCGGTAGTTTTCCAGCATTCGCGCATAGCCGGCATCGGGAGAGTACTCCTTCTCGTAGCGCGCACGGCCGGCTCTGCCGAGTTCCACGGCAAGATCTGGATTGTCCTGCAACCGCTTCATGCAGTCCGCGAGTTCATCGACATCGCCAGGCTGGAAGAGGAAACCCGTGACGCCGTCCTCGACGATGTCCTTGGGTCCGGCCACGCGCGAGGCGATCACAGGCTTGGAAAGCGCCATCGCTTCGATGATGCTGAGACCGAAGGGCTCCTGCCATTCAGACGGGAAGACCAGCGCGCGCGACGACGCGATAAGCTCGAGCGTCTCCGCGCGCGGCGTCTGGGACTTGATGCGGACCTTACCGGTATCAAGTGTCTGTAG
>Ga0196964_10000761_pt1 | contig 17924 bp, 14 predicted proteins | sample S1_10metaG_FD_148615 | JGI IMG/M metagenome (GOLD analysis project Ga0196964, IMG submission 148615) | Soil microbial communities from Anza Borrego desert, Southern California, United States - S1_10 | ecosystem: Environmental > Terrestrial > Soil > Desert | place: USA: California | collected... | reverse complement strand
GGGGTTCGGACAAAAGCTACTGTATCCTGATGACGGGAATGAACCTGGGAACGGATGCCCGCGAACGCATCGGGATCATGATTTCGACCAATAATGGTTTCGAGATCGCCGAGAAGGACCTTGAGTTGAGAGGACCGGGAGATATCGAGGGAACAAGACAAAGTGGAGTATTAAACTTCAGGCTCGCCAATATAGTCCAAGACCGGCCGTTATTAGAGATGGCCGGGCAATTTGCGGCCCGTTTGACCAGCGCTGATCCGGAACTTGAATCGGCAGACAATTTGCGGTTGAAACAATATCTGAACCAGCAGAAAAGCAACGTAGTGTGGAGTAAAATTTCGTAGTAGAGTTTTTCGTTTCTTCTCGCTGTAGGGTGTTTCGTAAGATAAAAGCGTGTCATTCCAGGGTAAAACCGGTAAATGCTTGATTCTTAACAGAAGTTTTTCAATCCCTTTCTGACTATTTTTAGTTATTTTAAATCAATAAAAGACCTTGACCCTGAAAAACGCTATACTACTCGTTGCTGTTTTACTTACTGTTTTCACTGCCACCGCTCAGAATTACAATAACATTGAATTTGTTGAGAATAAAGGCCAATGGAATTCCAGGGTGAAATTCAAAGCAGAATTCAGTACAGGCGCAATATTCGTTCACGACGGGGGATTCACCATTCTCCAGCATAACCCACAGGATTTTGAAAGGGTCAGAGAAATGTTGCATGGACATTCACAGCCTTCGAATGAAACTATCATTCTCCGTTCTCATGCCTTTAATGTCGATTTTGCCAATGTTTCACCCGACATGAAGCTGGTCGCTGATAAAATGATCCCCACGTATAACAACTACATTGTTGGCAATGATCCTTCAAAATGGGAAAGCAATTGCCGGATCTTCCAGGCCCTTACCATGGAAAATGTGTACCCGAATATTGATGTGCGCTATTATACTAATAATGGGGTATTGAAGTATGATATTATCGTGAAGCCCGGAGCTGATATTAGTCGCATCGCTCTCAGATATCAGGGAGTTGACAGGTTGCAAGTGAAAAACAAGGAATTGGCAATCAGTACTTCTGTGGGTGAATTAAAAGAATCCACACCGTATACCTACCAGGTTAATGACAAAGGCAGGCAGGAAGTGTTTTGCAAATACGTTGTAAAAGATAACCTGGTAAAATTTGACGTAAGAGGGTATGATCCCACAACAACACTTGTTATTGACCCATCAATGGTGTATTGCTCATTTAGCGGGAGTACAGCGGACAACTGGGGTTATACTGCCACCTACGGACCAGACGGCAGCACTTTTGGTGGTGGGATTGTTTTTGGAAATGGATTTCCTGTCACGAGCGGCGCGTTTCAAACTTCTTTCCAGGGAGGAAATGGATCCCCCCCTGGTGATGCGCCAATTGATATTGGGATCATTAAATTATCACCTACAGGAAATGCCAGGATCTATGCTACCTATATCGGCGGTTCCGGCAATGAGCTTCCGCATAGCCTGGTAGTGGACAACCAGGGGAATGTGACATTGGCCGGAAGAACAAATTCCCCGTTATCTGGTACTGGTGCATATCCCGTAACGGGAGGTTCATCAGGAATTATTGGTAATACGACAACCATGGCCGACTGGGATATAATCATTACTAAATTGAACGCAACAGGTACAGGCCTGGTTGGTTCCAAACGGATCGGTGGAGCCGGGATGGATGGCGGAAATATTACAGCCGGTAATGTCGGCCCTGCCAATTCACTCAACCGTAATTATGGAGATGCCTCCCGAAGCGAAGTGATCCAGGATGCCTCAGGAAATATTTATGTTGCTTCCTGTACTCAATCTTCTGACTTTCCAATCCGGGGTACTGCTTTTCAGTCAACATTGGGTGGCGCCCAGGACGGCGTAGTTATAAAATTTGATCCAACCATTTCTACCTGTTTATTCAGTTCTTTTCTGGGTGGTTCGGCTAATGATGCTGCATACGTCCTTTCAATAGGACCCGCGGGTGATATATTTGTTGCCGGGGGTACAGAAAGCAACGCAGGGAGCTTTCCTGGAAATCATGCAGGTACCGTAGGACCAGTCAACAATGGGAATGTTGATGGATTTATCGCGCAGGTAAGTAATAACGGCGCAACGCTCATTCGTACTACTTTTATTGGTACATCGGGAAACGACCAGATTTATGGAATCCAGTTTGACCGAAACGGGTATCCATATATAATGGGCCAGACGACAGGGACCTGGCAGATCCGGAATGCTCTTTATGGAAATGGGAATGCCAAACAATTTATAGCAAAACTCGAACGCGATCTTTCAAATTATATTTATTCCACGGCTTTTGGACCTAATTCCACTATCCCGAACATTTCTCCGGTTGCATTCCTGGTAGATCGTTGTGAAAATGTGTATGTATCTGGCTGGGGAGGTTCGTTAAGTGGTTATCAGAGCGGAGGAACCACCGGGATGCCGATCACTTCAGATGCTTATCAATCGACTACGGATGGAGAAGACTTCTACTTTTTTGTTTTAAAGAAAAATGCTACCGATATTTTATATGGAAGTTATTTTGGGATTGCCGGAGGATTGCCTGATCATGTGGATGGTGGTACCAGCCGGTTTGATCAAAATGGAGTGATTTATCAAGGCATTTGCGCGTCTTGTACACAACTAAGTGGTTTCCCCACTACATCAAATGCCTGGGCCAGGGTGAAACCAGCATCTGCCAGCTGTAACCTGGCTATGGTAAAGATCGAATTCAACCTCGCAGGGGTTGGCGCAGGAGTGCAATCTTCTATTAATGGAGTCCCCAGGGATACTGCAGGCTGTGTACCCCTTACCGTTGATTTTACCGATACTATCGCAAACGCGGTCAGCTATGAGTGGCATTTTAATTATGTGCCCGGCAATCCACCCGACCTCACAACAACTGTTCCCAATGCATCATGGACGTATACTGCAGTGGGATTGTATACAGTAATGCTCGTGGCAATTGATCCGAACACCTGCAATGTGCGCGATTCTTCATTTACCCGCATCCGGGTAGGAGATCTTCGTGCCACAGTGGATTGGATGGAAACGAAATTATTACCCTGCGACTCATTTAAATATCGATTCGACAATCTTTCTGTTGCACCCGCAATCAGACCATTCGGACCTCAATCATTTATCTGGGATTTCGGTGATGGCTCCCCCAGAGTGGTATCTGGTCCGGGTCCTGTTTTTCATAATTTCCCGGGACAGGGAACATATAATGTTACTCTGCTGCTCCAGGATACTGCATATTGTAATACTCCCGATTCATTGACCAGGCCTGTGAGCGTTGCTGAAAATGTAATTGCTGATTTTGACACCGATTCGATCGGCTGCGTGCCCCATACCGCTGTGTTTGTCAATGAAACTATCGCCGGGCAAACATTCCAATGGGATTTTGGAGACGGCAATACTTCCACGGCATCCAGTCCCACCCATATTTACACGGCTGCCGGTTTGTATCGTGTCCGGTTGATTGCTAATAATCCGAATACATGTAATGGCTCAGATACTGCGTTCTTTGACATACGTGTACATGATATCCCGGTCGCTGATTTTTCCTGGGGACCAAATCCTCCTGTTGTGAATACAGCCGTAACATTTAATAACAATTCCTCGCTGAATGCTGTGTCATTCCAATGGAATTTCGGGGATGGCGATACGTTGTTCACTACTTCCCGGTTGCCAGTACAGCATTTATATAACGCAACAGGGAGATTCAATGTTTGCCTGATCGCTTATAACGCACAAGGCTGCCCTGATACCGTTTGCCAGGAAGTCAGCGCACTCATCGTTCCGGCGATTGATGTACCCAATGCGTTCACTCCGCAGAGTGGTGATATAAACAGCATAGTAATGCCAAGAGGGTTTGGCATCTCTAAGCTCCAATTCACCATTTGGAATCGTTGGGGTCAGAAAGTATTTGAGACGGATTCGCGCAACCAGGGTTGGGATGGCAAAGTAAAAGGAGTGGTGCAGCCAATGGATGTATATGCATACACATTATACGTGGAATTCTTTGACGGAACCAAAGCAACGAAGACGGGAGATGTCACTTTAATAAGGTAACTAACGGGTAATGAAGAGAAGGAGGTAATATGAAACTAAGATTTACAGTCATTGGGATTTGGAATTTGGTATTTGTGATTTGTTCAAATGCCCAGGACCTTCATTTTTCCCAATACATGAATTCTCCGCTGGTAACGAACCCCGCAAATACAGGATTTATGCCTGATGGCGATTACCGGTTGGGAGTCAATTATCGGAACCAATGGTCTTCCATCATGTCAGTTCCTTATAAGACTATGAGCGCTTTCGGAGATGTACAGGTCATGCAGAACAGGGACAATACCGGCTGGCTGGGGATCGGTGGGGTGATCCTTAGAGACGTGGCCGGGAGCGGGAATCTGACTTCCACCAAGATTTATGGATCGGTTGCTTATCACCAGATGATCAATGCAGGTAGTTTGCTCAGCCTCGGTTTCAATGCCGGTTGGTCCAATAAACAGATCAATACTTCAAATTTGAAATTCCCTGACCAGTTTGATGGGAAATTTTTCGATAGTCATTTACCGACAAGCGTTGTTTTAACTAAGAACAATATCAGTTATGTGGATATGCAGGTAGGGATGAACTATGCTTATTTCCCCACTGCGAATATGTATTTGAATGCGGGCGTTTCTGCCATGCATGTAAACCGCCCCAGGGAGTCTTTTTTTGAAACCCAGGGAGGGGAGAACCGGATACCGGTGAGGTATACAGCATTTTTGAATGGAAGTTTTAAGCCAAGTGATATGCTGATCATTAATCCTAACGTTTATGCATCTTACCAGGCCAAATCATACGAAGTGGTCGGCGGCTTGAATGCACATTATAACCTATCCGGGGATGGAGAAAAGATTCTGATCGGTGGACTTTACTACCGCTTCAAAGACGCACTGATACCAATGTTAGGCGTTGGCTTGAAGGACTACACCTTCACCTTTACTTACGACATAACCATGTCGGGCCTCAAAAATTTCAATAACGGCCGCGGCGCTTTCGAATTCTCCCTGATCAAACAAGGGATTGTTGATCGCTACCAGGGGAATCGCCGGGAATCGATGTGTCCGTCGTTCAGGTATTGATTCTGAATTACTGCACCGTTTTTAATTCAAAATGTCGGCCCTGACGGGGTACCAAATGTCGCTTCTGGAGCTTTACCAAGATGTCGCTCCTATGGAGCTCCACCAATTGGCACAAAATACATGTACATGATCCTTCCACCCCCCGGTTGCAAGTGGAAACCCACCTGCACCTTTTACAACACCTGTAATATATCGATGTAGCTCATCCCGCCAATCAGTGATAAAATTCTGCCTATGCTTGACCGCAAAAACCAATTGGACAGATACTTGCGAGTAAGTATTGCTCATTAGATTGTTGATTTAAATGAAATGGTAAATTAGAATGTCACGTTAATTTAACAGGGCGATTTTTCCCATTTAATACCGATTTTTACATCATATTTTTCTGGGAAAATGCCCGCTGTAATCAGGTCTGACATATCATCCTCCCTCCTTGCTACATTTAGGAAGATCGTTGGGGAGAAGAATTTACTTCTCGATGATGAATCCCTGCATCATTATTCGCATGATGAAACTGAAGACCTCCATTATCTGCCGGACCTGGTATTAAAACCACGTACTCCCGAAGAGATCAGCGCGATCCTGGAAATTGCCAATAAGGAAAATATCCCCGTCATTCCCCGCGGAGCCGGAACCGGGTTAAGTGGCGGAGCCTTGCCTCACCTTGGAGGTATAGTGCTTACCACAGAACGGATGGATAGCATCCTGCACATTGATGAACGGAATTTGCAGGTGACTACGGAACCGGGCGTGATCACCGAAGTACTTCAAAATACACTGAAAGAAAAAAACCTCTTTTATCCACCTGATCCAAGCAGCCGGGGTTCCTGTTTTATTGGCGGGAATATTGCCGAAAACAGTGGCGGACCCAAGGCCGTGAAATATGGTGTTGTCAAGGATTATGTACTTAACCTCCAGGTGGTGCTTCCAACTGGCGAGATCATTTGGACTGGAGCCAATGTCTTGAAAAATGCAACTGCCTATAACCTGACGCAACTGATCGTTGGAAGCGAAGGCACATTAGGCGTTGTCACAAAGATCGTTTTGAAATTATTACCGCTACCGAAGTTTGACCTGTTAATGCTGGTACCGTTCAATTCAGCGGAAAATGCCTGCGCAGCCGTGAGTGCTATCTTTCGCGCAGGTTATATACCCAGCGCCATGGAATTTATGGAGCGGGATGCGCTGGAATGGGTCAGCCGGTTTGTACAGAGCACAGTGGTAAAGATTGAAGATGGTGTTGAAGCACATCTTTTGATCGAAGTGGACGGGAATGATATGGATGTGCTCATGAAAGACATGGAAGGGATCTCTGCCATTGTCCAGGATTTCGATTGTGGCGAAATATTATTTGCGGACGATGCACAACAGAAAGCCGAACTATGGAAAATGCGGCGAAGAGTGGGAGAAGCCGTAAAATCTCATTCGATTTATAAAGAGGAGGATACAGTTGTACCCCGTGCCGAATTACCCATTTTATTAAAGGGGGTCAAGGAAATTGGGAGAAAATATGGTTTTCATTCTGTTTGTTATGGCCATGCAGGGGATGGGAATCTGCATGTAAATATTATTAAGGGAGATCTTTCAGACGAACAATGGAATGGGTCACTCAAAGAAGGGATTAAAGAGATTTTTACCCTTACAAAAAAACTCGGCGGAACCCTAAGTGGGGAGCATGGCATAGGGTTGGTACAGAAGGAATATATGGATATTGTGTTCGACAAGCCTCAGCTGCGATTGATGAGAGAGATCAAGAGGATCTTTGACCCGAATAATATCATGAACCCCGGGAAGATTTTGCCGGACAATTGAAATAAAAAAGATACGCTATGAAAAAAATAATCTTGCTGGCAGGTTTATTCCCTATTTGTTTGCTTGCAAAAGCACAGGACGAAGAAGAGGAAGAAAACAAGGGTTTCAAAAAAGAAAACCTCTTTACAGGAGGAAGCATCGCTTTGGCATTTTACAACAACACGTTCCTGATCGGGGGCAGCCCGGTATTTGGTTATAGCATTACCAAATGGATTGATGCCGGGGTTGTTGTTAATTATAATTATACCTCTTACCGAGATTATAATTTCGTTTTTAATGACAAGCTCAGGCAAACTGTTTACGGGGGCGGAGCTTTTTTGAAAATTTATCCTATCCGATTCCTCTTTGCACAGGGACAAGTGGAGCATAACTGGATTCGGCAGAAATTTATTCCGTCAAACGGTCCTACACAAACTGCAGAGGTGGATGCAACCAGCTATCTTATTGGAGGGGGTTATACTACTGGCCGGCAAGGTCCAGGTGGTTCGCCATTTTTTTACCTCTCCGTACTTTTTGATCTTTCTAAAAGTATCAATTCTCCTTATACTGATGCATATGGAAGAACTATCCCAATTATCCGGGGTGGCATCCAGGTCCCATTATTTCAGGGGGGTAATAGCAGACGGTAAGGGGGACATGTAGAATTAAGAATGTAAAATGTTGAATGTAGAATGCAAGGTATGTAGGTTTATAACTTCTATATTCTACATTCTTTGTTCTTCTGTTCTACATTAACTCCCAGTTTTAGCAATAATAGGAGGAGAGATCTTCCGGCTCATTGATAATGATCAGGCTTTTCAGGGCCTGTTCATAAAGAAATCCTTCCTCCTTCATCTTTTCAATATGTTCAATGAGGTGATCATAAAATCCTCCTGAGTTGAGGATAAATATCTGTTTATCGTGAATGGAAAGCTGGTTCCAGGTAAGTATTTCAAAGAATTCATCGAGTGTACCAAAACCGCCGGGTAGGATGATCGCTGCATCACTGATGCTATAGATATGCTTTTTTCGCAAATGCATATCGTCTGCTATGATCAGTTCCGTTATTCCCTTGTGTTGCCTTTCCCATTCTAAGAGGATCTTAGGGATAATGCCGGTCACTTTCCCTCCATGCTTTATTACACTGTCAGCTATTATGCCCATCAGGCCCACATTTCCCCCTCCATAAACCAGGATAAGTCCTTTTTTAGCGACCCATTCCCCCAGTTGAAGAGCATGTTGTTTGTAGAGAATGTTATTTCCTTCCTTAGAACCGCAGAATACGGCAAGTGATTTAATTTCCATGCCTACAAATTCGTCAAAACCGCGGAGAAATTTCTTTATCTTCAAAAAATCTATCAGTAGTTTCGGAAAATTAAAAGGCAGTTAATTTAGCATGCTCAATTTTTCAAAATGAACTCTACCACACTGCTGATCTTTGTTCTTGGTTATTTTGTACTGCTGCTCGCAGTAGCCTGGTATACCTCCCGCAATGCCAATAATGAATCATTCTATATAGGGAACCGCCGGTCAAACTGGATGCTGGTGGCCTTCGGCATGATCGGTACTTCATTGTCGGGAGTAACATTTGTTTCCGTACCGGGGACGGTGGGACTTGCCGGTTTCGCTTACTTCCAGGTGGTGATCGGATATTTTATTGGCTATATAATAGTCGCCTTTGTATTGCTTCCTCTCTACTATAAAATGAACCTGACCTCGATCTACAATTACCTGCAACACCGCTTTGGTATGACCTCTTATAAAACAGGAGCGGGCTTTTTCATCGTTTCCAGGGTACTGGGAGCAACAGCCCGGCTTTATCTGGTGATTAACGTCCTGCATATTTTCATTTTAAGGGATCTCAATATTCCATTTGCGGTCACCACGTTCGTGATCCTGCTGATGATCCTGCTCTATACATTCGAAGGCGGCGTAAAGACCATTGTATTCACAGATACCCTGCAAACCACCTTTATGCTGCTTGGGCTTTTGATCTGTGTCATCTACGTCATGAATGCCGTGGGACATTCATTCGGATCTACATTAGCTGAATTGAACGATCGGGGGCTTACCAGGATATTCAATACGGATCCCAACAGCTCGGCATTTTTCTTAAAACACATCATTGGGGGGATGTTTATCACCGTAACAATGACTGGTATGGACCAGGAGATGATGCAAAAAAACATCAGTGTAAGGACCCTCAAAGGCTCACAAAAAAATATGATGACATTCACGGTAATTCTCGTGATCGTCAATTTCCTCTTCCTGCTCATGGGGGGATTACTATACCTGTATGGTTCTACTCAGAATATCAATGTTCCTGCTGATGACATGTTCCCGACCATCGCTTTGCATCATATGGGAACGATTATTCCCATAATCTTCGTCATCGGTTTGATCTCTGCCTTATTCCCCAGCGCCGACGGGGCGCTCACCGCGCTGACCTCCTCTTTTTGCATTGATATTTTAGGTTTGAAAAGAAAATCCGCTGTGACTCCAGCCATGAGTGAAAAAGAGAAACAGGATGTGCTCCAGCTGGAAGAAAAAGCCAAGCGACGTACGCGGCTGACCGTCCATTTTACATTTGCCATAATCTTTTTTCTGGTAGTAATGGGTTTCAAATGGATCGACAATAAATCCATTATTGACGTGATATTGAAAGTGGCCGGGTTTACCTACGGTCCATTATTGGGATTATTTGCCTTTGGGATCCTTACACGACGACAGATTACGGATAGGCTTGCTATTTATGTCTGTATTGCAGCCCCGATATTGATCTGGGGTATCGATTTTGTTAATAACATTGAATGGTACCAGAGACAGTTCCATTTGACAGGTGCCTGGGTCGATTCCATAAAGAATTTATCAACAACCATCTTTGGTAAATTTAAGATCGGATATGAATTGCTTATCTATAACGGTCTGCTCACTTTCCTCGGACTTTTGATGATATCGAAGAAGAGGAGTTCTTAAATTTCAAATACTCAAATCCCAAATTCCTGCAAAACCAAGGACCGGGGGTTAACCAGGATATTTTCATACATTATTATTTGACCTTTATTTTCAGGCTGGGAACAATTTCCAATAGCAGCATTTATTAATCGGGCTGAATTGCACAATAGCTTCGTGCAGATCGATACCTCTCCTGGCAATGGTTGCCGTTTGTAAGATTCATCGGAAACATCGAACAACTGATTTGCAACTCCCCGTTGTCTTCTTATTAAGAAATTTTTTCACCTCTTTTCAAAAAGCATAAATCGGTAACTTTAAGAAAAGAAATCTGTTATCAAACCTGTTTTATGAAAACACCGATCATTCTATTGTTCATTGCCTGGCTTCTCCCGCTCGCCGAAAACCAGGATTTTAAAAAATTGCGGGACCAAATGGTCAGCACGCAGATCGAAAGACGCGGTGTACAGGATGCGGCTACGCTGGCCGCCATGAGGAAAGTGGAACGTCACTTGTTTGTTCCTTCGCATGCAGTTTCCAATGCATATGATGATCGTCCGCTTCCTATCGGCTATGGACAAACGATTTCTCAGCCTTATATCGTTGCATATATGACGGAGATCATCAAACCCAGACCTGATTTTCGTGTACTGGAGATCGGCACTGGCTCAGGCTACCAGGCCGCGGTGCTTGCAGAGATTGTAAAAGAAGTTTACACCATTGAGATCGTTGATGCGCTGAGTGTACAGGCTTCCGGGCGGTTGAAAAAGCTTGGCTATAAGAATGTAGACGTAAAAACCGGGGATGGTTATTATGGTTGGAAAGAAAAAGCACCTTTCGATGCTATTGTAGTAACAGCAGCCGCTGAACACATACCTCCTTCGCTGAAAGAACAATTGAAAGACGGAGGTAAAATGATCATTCCCATTGGCTCGCAATTCATGGTACAGCAATTAATGCTGGTGGAAAAAAACGGGAACAAATTCAAAACAAGTAACCTGATGCCGGTGCGCTTTGTTCCTTTTAAGCGGAGCGGATGAAATTTTCCCATTCCAACCGGCTCATGGCAGCCACGGCCCTGCTTTCAGTCGCATTGATTGCTTACCAGGTAGCCATAATGCAGTTGCTTTCCTTTGTTCAGTGGAGCCACTTTGCAAACATGGTTATCTCTGTCGCTCTTTTGGGGTTTGGCGCTGCGGGTACATTTCTTTCATTGTTCCGAAAAAAATTAATCCAGCATAGCGAAATCCTTTTACCCTTGCTGATGATCTTCAGCGGCATTTCAATGACAACAGCCCTGTGGCTTTCACGCAGCGGTTTTGCCCGTTTCGATTCTTATTTGTTGTTTGTTGAACGCCGGCAATGGATGGCTTTGTTATTTAATTACCTGCTTTTTTTTCTTCCTTTTTTCTCCGGGGCTATTGCGCTGGGGATTGTTTTTGTAAAATATGTTTCATCCATTGGCCGTTTTTATTTTTCAAATCTTGCCGGCTCCGGAATCGGGGCCCTGTTAGTGGCAGGTCTTGCCTGGATCTTTTTACCTGCCGTTTTTCCGGTCGTTATCTCATGGCTGGCAATAATTTCCGGCCTCATGTTAATGACTGTCCAAAACAGGAAATATGTGATTCCTGTTCTGTTAATCGCTACTACATTGGGGATTTACAAAACTGTCCGGCCAGTAGACCTTTCTTTATCAGAATACAAGAGCCTGAGCCGGGTATTGCAGCTGCCCGCCGCAAAAATTGAATTACATAAACCGGGACCTTATGGTTACATCCAGGTGGTATCTGCAGAGGCATTGAGATATGCCCCTGGCTTAAGTCTTGCATTCACCGGCGAAGTACCAGTAAAAAAAGTTGTTTTCAACAATGGGGATTGGCTGGGTCCAGTGATTTCATGGAACCCCCAAGACAGCATGCACCTCCTCGATTTCACTACTATGACACTTCCTTTTGTATTGGAAAATAGAAACCAGGTGCTGGTACTTCATGCCGGAACGGGATTGAATGTTTCTCATGCACTCAGCAAAAATGCATCGCATATTGATGCCGTGGAATCACACAGAGGATTGATGAAGTTGTTGCTCAATGAACTGGCCTCTGATAATGATTCGTTGTATTACCACCACAGAGTAACCACTCATATTACCGAACCAAGAACTTTTCTCTCAGCAACACAAGCAAAATATGATTTGATCCAATTTCCTTTGTTGGGCAGTTTTGGTGGAGGTACCGGACTGTACGCGCTGAAGGAGGAATATAGCCTCACCAAGGAAGCATTTTTAAAAGCATGGAATTTATTGACGGAAAATGGGGTCATCAGCGTTTCAACCTGGATGGATTATCCGTTCCGCAACCCACTGAAACTTGCAGCCACGCTGTCAGAATTAGCACATGATATTGGCGTATCCATTCACTCGCATCTTGTTGCAGTGCGAAGCTGGGGAACAATCAGTTTTCTTCTGAAAAAATCGCCCATCACGGCCGCAGATATTACCAGGATCAGGAGTTTTTGCAATGAATTTTTTTTTGACCCGGTATTATTACCGGGCTTGGAAAAACATGAGCTTTCAACTTACAACAGCTTGAGTGATTCATCTTTTTTTGATTATATGCTTGATTTGTGGTCCGGTAAAAAAGAAAAACTTTACGAGGAATATGATTTTCATCTTAAGCCCGCTACCGATAACAAACCCTATTTTTCTCAATTCCTGAGATGGAACAGCTTCCCGCGATTAAAAGAGGTTTTCGGTTCACAATCCGTTTCCTTCCTGGAATTGGGCTGGCTGGTCTCTGCCATCACTTTTTTGCAGATATCTGTATTGGCGCTGTTGCTCATCATTGTCCCTCTTTTTAAAATTGGATGGAACGGGAAAAGTAAACTACTGACATTATTGTATTTTGGGGGATTGGGGGTTGGTTATATGTTGTTGGAAATAATTCTGATCCAACAATTTATTTTATTCTTTGGCAATCCTGTTAATGCTGCGGCCTGGGTGATCGGGATCATGTTGCTTTCTTCCGGCGCAGGGAGCTATTATTCTTCAAGGTTGAATCCAAGCGGTCCTATGATACGAAAGCAGTTGTTCGTTATCCTGGCCCTTTTACTCTTTTATACCTTTTTTCTTTCTTCGTTGCTTCAAACCCTGGTAGGTTTATCGATGTGGTTAAAGCTGGGTTTCTCTTTTTTCATTATTGCTTTACCGGCTTTTTTTATGGGGATGCCGTTTCCCCTGGGCTTAAAAGCATTATCGGAACTCGAAGAAAAGAATATTCCCTGGGCCTGGGGGATCAACGGCTGCCTGTCGGTAGTAAGCGCGGCCATGGCTACTTTGCTTGCAGTGGAAATTGGATTTACTGCAGTATTGCTGATCGCGGTCTTTGCGTATATTATCAGTCTTGCTTCGTTATTTATTTATAAACTCTAGAAAACTCGCACTAGTTATTTGATCATAGAAGTCATAAAGGTCATGAACGTCATATCAAAGCACCGAACAAGCATGTATGCCTGTTTGGTCGCAGGGAAAGCTTCAGCTTAGACTCTTACTATATGGCGATGGTCCGGTAAGTTTAACCGAGGTGAACGGAATTTACAGCTGGTGGATGAAGGCATATTGTTATACAGAAGCTCTCAATTATTGGTTATTTCCATTATAGCTAGAATAAATTCTGCTGATTCAGATGCCGGAGAAGCTATCGTATTTTTGTCAGACATTTATGGATCTTATAAACCCACAGGTCGCCCGGTATGCTGAACAATTCTCCTCAGCCGAGGATGAGTTATTGAAAGAAATAGCTGATTGGACGAATAAACATCATCCTGAAGCAGTGATGTTGAGCGGGCATTTGCAAGGTAAACTCCTGGAAATGATCAGCTGGATGATCAGGCCCCGGCGTATACTGGAGATAGGGACTTTTACGGGCTATAGCGCCTTATGTCTGTCAAAAGGTTTAATTGAGGATGGAATATTGCATACTATTGAGATCCATAAAGCGGATGCCGATAGAGCAAAAGCTTATTTTGATCGCTCATTATCGGCAAATAAAATAATTTTGCATAGGGGAAATGCGTTAAGTATCATCCCGGGGCTTCAGGAGGCCTGGGACCTGGTGTTTATAGATGCGGATAAAACGGGATATATCGAATATTTTAACCTTGTTTTGCCTCACCTGAAGGAAAACGGGTTTATTTTAGCAGATAATGTTTTTTTTCATGGGGAAGCCCTGGATGAAAACACCCGGAATAAAAATGCGAAAGCCATCCGTGCCTTTAATGAACATATCCGTGAACGAACCGATATCGAAAAAACGATCCTGACCGTTCGTGACGGACTTTTCCTGATCCGAAAATTATAAGCATCCCATGCAAAACTTAAAAAAGATCATTCTCATCAGCAGTTTCCTGGTGATCCTCCTGAATGCACGCGCACAGGAAACCTCTGTCATTATTTCCTATATTAAGGCGTATAAAGAATTAGCCATTGAAGAGATGCAACGAACCGGTGTACCTGCGTCGATAAAACTGGCACAGGGGATCCATGAAACCATGGCAGGCACCAGCATATTGGTCCAGAAATCAAACAACCATTTTGGCATCAAATGCAAGACAAACTGGACAGGAGCGTGGGTGTCGCATGATGATGATGCCCGTGGAGAATGTTTTAGAAAATACACAACAGCGGAAAAATCATACCGGGATCATTCTGATTTTTTAAGAGGCAGTGAACGATATGCATTTTTGTTCAATCTGGATCCAACCGATTATGCAGCATGGGCAAAGGGTTTGAAGAAAGCCGGGTATGCCACCAATCCACGCTATCCGCAGATCATAATCAAATTGATCGAGGACTATCATTTGCAGGATTACACAATGATCGCTCTTGGTAAAAAGATAGATGATCCATTGAAGGAGGTGATCGCAGTATCCGCGAGCAATGCAATGGTAAAACCGGAATCCGTGATAGATTTCAAACCGGAAACTATTATGGAGGCTGTGAAACGGGTTGTCCCAGATTATCCAGAAACTGAATTCCAGATCAATGAGACCCGGGTCATTTATGCAAAGAAAGGCACTTCGTTCCTGGCTATTGCTGAACAATACAGTGTGCCACTGGCCCGGCTATTTGAGTTCAATGAGCTTGCTAATGCTGAAAACCTGGAAGCCGATCAATTGATCTATTTACAACGGAAACGGAAAACAGGAAATAATAATCATCATATTGTAAAAGAAGGAGAATCCCTGCATGATATCGCACAGGCGGAAGCGATCCGGCTTGAAAGTTTGCTTGAGTATAATTTTCTGCAGAAAAACATGAACCCCGCTCCTGGAGAAAAATTATACCTGAGAGAAAAAGCACCTTCCGTGCCTCAGCTGGCCACTAACAAAGGAGGTCTTTCCCCTAATGGTATGATGGCTTATGGTAATATATCAAATAAAGAAACCGGGATTTCAACAGGAAGCTTAATAACATGTACTGTTCAGCAAAAAGAAACCATTTATTCCATTGCGAAAAAGTATAACGTCAAAATTGACGATATTGTAAGATGGAACCAGCTGGAAGGTTACGATCTTAAGACCGGTCAGCTATTGAAAATATATAAATGACCACCGATGTCGGTTATCAGGGTGCATGACAAGTCATTCGAAACCTACCTTTCCGATCATACAATTCAACAAAGGGTAACAGAGCTGGCGCAATCGATCAACCGGGATTACGAGGGCAAGCGTCCTCTTTTTATCGCGATCCTGAATGGCTCTTTCATGTTTGCCGCTGATCTCTTCCGCCAGCTCACCGTGGAAGCGGAACTGTGTTTCATCAAACTGGCCTCATACAAAGGCATGAAGTCCTCTGGTAAAGTATTGACCTCGATCGGGCTCGAGGAAGATATTTTCGGAAAGGATATAATCATTGTGGAAGACATTGTGGATACGGGCAAAACCCTGCATAAATTCCTGCCGAAGCTCTTGCATCAACAACCAAAATCCCTGAAGATCGCAGCTCTGTTACATAAGTCGGAGGCTACAGAATATCCTTTGACCTTAGACTATGTTGGGTTTGATATTCCAAATAAATTTGTCGTCGGTTATGGCCTGGATTATGACGGGCTTGGACGCAATCTGAAGGAGATATACCAATTGATATAGCGGGGAATTCCCTGTCCTTCTTTTTTTGTATATTATCTAATGAAATAATCCTGTTGAAGACTGCCAGTCATATGTTGTTCTTCCTGCTGATCGTCTCCGCCTCTATGGCCCAGCAGTATTACATTCGCGGCGAGGTTAAAGATGAATCAGGCAACCTGTTGCAAAACGTAACCATTCTCCAGAACAGAACAGGTTTAATCTTTCGGAGCGGCTCACTCGGAACTTTTGGCATTATTAGCAATCAACAAATAGATACACTGAGTTTTTCCAAAGACGGTTATTTCAGGGAACGGCTTGTAGTAAACGCGGATAATTATGTCAGCATAAAATTGAAACTGCAACCCGTTGGAACAAGCGCGGTCAGGCGGGATAAACTGGTTTCTGTGACCAAGGACCTGGAGCGGGTTGAACAACGAAGCTGGTTCACAGGAGATGAAACATACGCAAGCCTGATCGAAAACAGGTTTATTAATGCGAAGAAATTTCCGGTTACCGGGATGTCTTTGAATGTTGACAGAGCTTCATATAGTAATATTCGACGGTTCATTTCCCTGAATTCATTAGTGCCTCCCGATGCGGTACGTATCGAGGAAATGCTGAATTATTTTAATCTGAATTACCAGGAACCGCTCAGCGATGACGTATTCCATATCAAGACCACGCTCAGTCATGCGCCCTGGGATGAAGAAACGCAATTGTTTTATGTGAATCTTTGTTCAAAAAAACTAAACCTGGATTCCCTGCCGCCAAGCCATCTTGTTTTCCTGATCGATGTATCGGGATCCATGGATATGCCCAACCGGCTGCCCCTGATAAAATCTGCTTTTCGGATACTTGTCAATAATCTCCGGCCAATTGATTCTGTGGCTATTGTTGTATATGGTGGGACGGTGGGGGTCATGTTAAATACAACTAGTGGGGCTGAAAAAGAAAAAATACTTCACGCGATCGATGAATTGTCTCCAGGCGGATCTACACCAGGGGAATCCGGCATCAGGATGGCCTATAGCGTCGCGAGGAAACATTTTATTAAAGAAGGGAATAACCGGGTGATCCTGGCTACGGACGGAGATTTTAATGTGGGTCTTAAGACAGAAACCGAACTGGATGAATTGATCTCGCAACAACGTGAATCCGGGATCTATCTGACCTGCCTCGGAGTGGGTATGGGGAATTACAAGGACTCAAAGATCCAAACACTAGCAAGGAAAGGCAATGGCAATTTCGCATACATCGATAATTTCCAGGAAGCGGAAAAGGTCTTATTGAAAGAGTTTACTCAAACTTTATATGCAGTGGCAGACGAAGTGTATATGAATGTACAATTCAACCCGGAATATGTAAGAGAATACAGGCTGATCGGTTTTGATAACCGGGTGGGTGCACTAAAAGATTCTTTATCCATTCTCGAAGGAGGAGAGATCGGATCCGGTTATTCGATGATGGCCATGTTCGAAATCAAGCCTACTGAATTGAATAAAGGCGCTTTAAAAGATCATTTTACTTCTGGGAAAATTGCGGATATCCAACTTCGTTATCGTTTGCCAAATGAAAGTCGGCAGCTTGTTTATACACATACCAGTAAGTTCGATTACCTGCCTTTCCGGGACCTGGATAAATCCTATCGATTCGCTGCGGCGGTATCCATGTTCGGCGCTGTGTTACGTTCTTCTCCTTCTTCAAAGAATATTGGCTGGAATGATATTATTATTCTTGCCGACGAAACCTGCAGCAAGAATGACCTGTTGCAAAAAGAATTCATTGTATTGGTGCAACAAGCTAAAAACCTTTATACCAAAGTGAAAAAGAAAAGAGGAGGGGAGGAGTAGGAATTGAAGATTGAATTTGAATATTTAATATGGAGAAGGTCGTTCATTATCG
>Ga0196964_10000760_pt1 | contig 17963 bp, 13 predicted proteins | sample S1_10metaG_FD_148615 | JGI IMG/M metagenome (GOLD analysis project Ga0196964, IMG submission 148615) | Soil microbial communities from Anza Borrego desert, Southern California, United States - S1_10 | ecosystem: Environmental > Terrestrial > Soil > Desert | place: USA: California | collected... | reverse complement strand
CGCGGCATAAAGCGTGGTCGTCTTGCCGCTTCCGGCCGGTCCGGTCAGAAGGATCATGCCTTGCGGGCGAATGAGATATCCGGCCAGGCGCGACACGTCGCCGGCGCTCAAGCCGATCTGCTCAAGCGTCCAATCGCTGCGCTCGGTGGCGGAGTCGGTTTTCTTTCCCGCGCCGTGAAAAAATCGAATCACTGCTTTTTCGCCCAGCGCCGCCGGATAAATCGAAACGCGCATGTCCGTGACGCCGTTGACGCCGCTGCCGGCGATGCGGCCATCCTGCGGAATATCGGTGCGATAGGTGAGCAGCCCCGCGAGCACTTTCACGCGCTGAACCACGTTCATGCGCAGAGGCCCTTTTCCGGTGCCGGCATCGACCAGGCAACCGTCGCGGCGCCAGCGCAGGAGCACATCGTCCGCGCGCGGTTCCAGATGAAGATCGCTCGCGCCTCGCCTCGCGCTTTCAGCCAGCAGCCAGTCGACGAGCGCCGGCACTCCGTCCGCGCCCGCGCTCCAGCGCCGGTCGAGCTCGGCTTGAAAGGTTGCGTCAGCCATGTTCAGAAGTGTACTGTTTGCCGCCCTCAAGGTCACTGAATTTTGGCGCCGCAGCGTGGGAGTCGTGTCTTTGCAATGTCGTTCTTAAATTCTCGACATTCCTCGAACAATCGACTCCCGAAACAATAAGGGGCACCCACAATTGCAAAGGGCCACTTTTGTGCGATGCAATGCTGTGCGGATGAACTCTTGCGGAAGAAACTGCGGGAGTCAAACGAACTGCCAACGCCTTGAACAGCGGAAAGGTGCAAATTTCCGGGCCAGGATTCGAACCTGGACAAAGGGAACCAAAATCCCTTGTGCTACCGTTACACCACCCGGAAGAATTGGCCAGAAGTTTAGCATGCGTGTTTCGCGCTTCAACTTCCGACTAACCGGAAGCGTCGCGCAAAAGCTAGTCTCGGCCGTCGTAGATGCAGCCGGAGGTACATGTCTCGCGCACGATTATTTTGCTCAGCGCCGGCAATGCCGGCTTGATGCGCTGCCACATCCAGCGCGCCAGATTCTCGCTGGTCGGGTTGGAGAGGCCTTCGATTTCGTTCAAATAATAGTGGTCCAGCTGATCCTGCACGGGCTTGACGGCCTGCTTGATCTCCGCGAAATCCATCACCCAGCCGCTGCGTTCGCCGATGGGTCCCGAGACATACACCTGCACATGAAACGAATGCCCATGCAGCCGCGCGCATTTGTGTCCCGGCGGAACATTCGGCAGCTTGTGCGCCGCCTCAAAGGTGAACTCAATAAAAACGTCCATGCTTCTCCCTGCTATCTGACAAGAACACCGACTCTCAATTTACCGCCAAGGACGCCAAGACGCCAAGAACGCCAAGAAGTTTTTTAGAACGTTGCTGGAGGGTGGCCGTGGGTGGCCCGGACGAGAGTCCGGGTGCCGCAGGCACATTCAACCCTCCTTGCATGTTGGCCAGCTGAAGACATCGCATTTCCTTTGAGGCAACGTGCAAGCAGGGTTGGATGTCGCTTCGCGACCCGAACTATCGTCCGGGCCACCCCTCTCAGCATTTCGTGCCACCCGCACCCGTCACTCGTCACTCGCCACCCGTCACATCCGTCAAGGAATTCCCAGCATCTTATGCGTCTGCAGGCTCAGCCGCCATTTGGGGTGCGCGAGGCAGTATTCCATCGCCAGCTTTGTGTTCTCCTCCCGCTGCGGGCCGTCCATGGGCTGCAGAAAAAAATGGCGGAATGGCAGCCCCTCAAATTTTTCCGGCTGGGCTTCCGCCTGCGGAAAGACCAGTTTCAGCTCGTGCCCCGAACGCTGCACGAACTCGGCGCCAGCCTTGGGGCTCACGCAGATCCAGTCAATACCCAGCGGCGCCAGTTTCGTGCCGTTGGTCTCGATGGCGATCTCGACGCGGCGCTGATGCAGCGCGTCTATCAGCGAGGTGTCGAGCTGCAGGAGCGGCTCGCCGCCAGTGAACACGACGAAGGGATGCGTGGTCTTTGTCTGCGGCCAGAGCGCTGCGATTTTCTCAGCCAGCGCCTCGGCAGTGTACGTGCCGCCTTCGGGGCCATCGGTGCCGACGAAATCGGTATCGCAGAACTGGCAGACGGCCTGCGCACGGTCGGCTTCGCGGCCGCTCCAGAGATTGCATCCGGCGAAGCGACAGAAAACTGCGGGCCGGCCTATGTGCGCTCCTTCTCCCTGCAGCGTGTAATAGATTTCTTTAACGGCGTAGCTCATTGGGGTGCGTAGCGCGCGGGGTCACTCACGTTGTTTTCAGCGAAGCCTTTCAAGCGCAGCAGACACGCGTCGCATTTGCCGCACGCCGCGCCGCTTTCATTGGGATCGTAGCACGTGCTGGTCAGCGCATAATCGACACCAAGTTGCAGCCCGCGCGCGATGATCTGCGCCTTCGTCAGGCTGATCAGCGGCGTGTGAATTTTCAGGCGCTGCGTGCCTTCAACCCCGGCCTTGGTGGCCAGATTCGCCATGCGTTCGTATGCCTGGATGTATTCGGGCCGGCAGTCGGGATAGCCGCTGTAGTCCAGCGCGTTGACGCCGATAAAAATATCGTTCGATCCGAGCACCTCTGCCCACGCGAGCGCGAACGAGAGGAAAATCGTGTTGCGCGCGGGCACATAAGTGACCGGAATCCCGCTGCTCATTTCGTCAGTTGAACGCCCCTTCGGAACGGCGATGTCGCTGGTGAGCGCCGAGCCGCCGAAGACGCGCAGATTGATCGAGGTGATAACGTGCTCGGCAACGCCGAAACGCAGCGCGATAGTCCGCGCACAGTCGATTTCGCTCAGATGCCGCTGCCCGTAGGCGAACGTCAGTGCGTGAAGCGCGAAGCCTTCGCTGCGCGCGATGGCCAGCGTGGTGGTCGAATCCAGCCCGCCGCTGAGCAGCACGACGGCTTTTTTCTGTGAACTCATATCCGGTCTCTTCGTCTCCCAAATTTTTGATCAGTTTAACCGTTGACGACGGTTTTTAACACGACTTTAACACAGAGGCACAGAGGTCACGGAGGACACGGAGAACAGCTTTTTTAAGAGAGTTCCTGAATGCACCCGCTAGAAAGAACATCAGTTTTTTTTCGCGTTCATCTGCGGTTCTAAAAAGTCCCAGCCTTTCTCTGTGTCCTCTGTGTTCTCCGTACCTCTGTGTTGAAGTCGTGTTTATAACGCGCTCATCCCATGAGGCCGCGGCCTTCGGGGACGGCTCCATAATAGGATTCGGCGGACAGCTGCGCCTCGCTGCGAACACGCGCGGCGATGGCATCCACTTCCGCATCGCTCAAGCTTGAGACAATCGAGAGCGCCGGGTCGCGCGCGACGGTGTAGACCTGCACGCGCTTGATGCGTGCGCCGCCGGAAGTGAGCACCTTAAGACGCGCGACAAACGCGCTGATTTCTTCGGGCGAGGGGCCTGTTCCGCGCACGCGCATGAAGCAGCTCTGGATGACGATCTCCCGCTGGCGCGCGCATTCCAGGATATTGTCGAGCACCTTCTGAAAGGGGAAGCTGGTGTTGTCGATCAGCGCGAAGTACTCGGGCGTGCCCGCATCGAGCTTGGCCCAGATTTCACCGCGATGCTGGTCCATGAATTCGAGGCCACGCTTGACGTCCGGGCGGTCGAGGCCTGTCGCGTTGGTGATCAGCACCGTTTTCGCTTCGCTGAAGCCGAGGCTCTCCTTGACCTCGACGCAGCCGCTGACCACTTCCGAAAAGTTCTTGAACGTGGTGGGCTCGCCATCGCCGCTGAATGAGATGTCGACCACGCGGCGCTTGGGAGATGGAAGCTCGCGAAATTCGGGCTCCGACCAGAGCGCCCCGCCCGGCTGCAAGCCGCCTAAAACGCTGCGCAATTCCTGGAGCAACTGCGGCAGGCCGACGAAGAATTCCTGCGGCGATTTGCTGCGATCGACCTGGCAGTAGATGCAGTCGAAGTTGCAGACTTTGTCCGGATTGAGATTGATGCCGATGGAAATTCCACCCGCGCGGCGCGAGAGCACCGGGTACACGTAGGTGTTGTCGCGGAACGTGCGCGGATGGCTGCTTTCACTCAGGCGCTGAACGCCGGCCGGCGGAGTGCTCATGGGCTGAATTTTAGCAGAAAGTCGATGCAGCGTCGACTCCTCACCGCTTGCTCTGATCTCGCTGCGCTGAAATGCGTGGTGGTTTTAACGGCAAGGACGTGGAGAGCGCCAAGAGCGCCAAGAAAAAGCCTAAGCTTTTCTTGGCGGCCTTGGCGAACTTGGTGTTCTTGGCGATTAAAAAAAATCAGCGGCCGCGGCCACCGTAGTTGCGCATGATGTTCTGGATGTCGTTGGCGTTGACGCCGCCGGTGCTCTGGAAGCCGCTGCCGTAGCGGCCGTAATTACCGCTGTTGCGACCGTAATTGCCGCTGTTGCGGCCGGAGTAGTTGTTGCCGTAGCTGTTGCCGCCGTAATTGTTGTCGTTGTAGCGGTTGCTGCGCGAATTGCGTCCACTGTGGCGTTGTCCGAAGCGGTCGCCACGCATGTCATAATCGTCGTTGTAGGCCGTCTGACGGTCGCGCTGCTGCTGCTGTTCGGCCAGGCGCTTCTGCTCTTCTTCTTTCTTCTTGGCTGCGGCGGCTTCGGCTTTCTTCTTGGCTTCTGCGGCCGCTTCGGCTTTCTTCTTCCTGGCAAGGGCGACTTTCTCTTCGTCCTTCTTCTTTTCGTCGGCAGTGACCCACTTGCCTTTGTACTTGACCTTGCCCTCTTCCTTCATCTGCGCGGCCAGTTCTTTCTCGGCCTCTTCCTTTTCTTTCTTCTCGGCGATCATCTCGGGCGTGTCTTCTTCGATGCGCGACACCTTATCCTTGAGCACGCGCACAGTTCCCTTTTCGACCTCGACCTCATACGCTTCGTCGTCCTGACTGATGACTTTTCCGTCCATGGTCAGGCCGGTTTTCATGATGATCGTGTCCGCCTGCAGCAGACAAGGCAGCAGCAGAGCAGGGGAGATCAGAAGCAGATTCAGCCGCATGACGGGCTCCTTCGCCGATAAAACACCAACGCATGAGCTTACGCGCGCACGCCCATAAAGCAATAACCGTTGACGCACAATGTTGGTCATCAAAAAACGGAACACGACTTCAACACGGAGGCACGGAGAACACGGAGGTCACGGAGAACATCCTTAAAAGCGAAAAGTGAGGACGCATGATTCTTAAGGAACCAGCCAAGCCGTTCTCTGTGTGCTTCGTGTTCTCTGTGTCTCTGTGTTGAGGTCGTCTTAAAAAAAACTTGATCGACCGGCCGAAAACAAGGTATACTTCAGTCCGGCTATCATGCCGATGTACCGCATGGGTCTATCATGACCCGGAAGGAGAAGTGACTATGCTGACCATGACGTTCCTCGGTGTAGGTTCTGCGTTTGCCAAACGCAACTACAACTCAAACTGCCTCTTCGAATACTGGGAAAAAGACTGGCACGGCGATCTGCCGCCGCGTCCGCCGGACGACACGCTGGTGGTCGATTTCGGCGTCACCGGCCCGCACGCCGTTTACGCCCTGAAAGAAAAGCCCGGCTTTGAATACCTGAAGACGCCGTTCGGGATGATCAATTACCCGGCGATCCGCAAAGTCTTCGTCACGCACCAGCATTCAGACCACATCGGCGGCCTCGAAGAGATGGCGCTGATGAACACGTTTGTCTTCAAAGACAAAAAGACCGGCAAGCCGCACAAAGCCGAGCTCATCAGCACGATCAACATTCTGGTCAACCTGTGGGATCATTCGCTCAAGGGCGGGCTGAACACGATTCAGAATCGCTACGCGCTGCTGCAGGATTACTTTTTCATCCGCGCGCTGATTCCCTGCCAGCCGCAGAAGAACACATTCACGGTCGGCCCGTACGTGTTTGAAATCTTCCCGACCGACCACGTTCACATCGAACGCAAGTACGACTGGCCCAGCTACGGCCTGTACATCACCAACCCCCGCGACGGCAAGTCGGTCTTCTTCTCCGGCGACACGCGCTTCGATTATCCGGCTTATGTACGCATGATGGAGAACTCCTGGCTCTGCTTCCACGACTGCCAGCTCTTCGACCAGCCCGAATCGGTGCACGCAACTTTAAGCGAATGCCGCAGCATGCCCGAATCGATCCGCAAGAAGATGTATCTCTATCACTACGGCGATAACTTTGATGATAAGGCGATGGCGCCCGCGTTCGAAGAGTTCTTAGGCCTGGCGCAGCCCCACAAGCGCTACAAGCTCTTCACGCAGGGCGGTTGAACGGCCCGGAGTTTTTTGAACCACGAAGGGCACGAAGGACGCGAAGAACGGCCCGGAGTTTTTTGAACCACGAAGGGCACGAAGGACGCGAAGAAGGATTTTTCGCGCACAAGCGGCCAGCATTCGTAGCATGGGCATCTCGCCCATGCCCCTGTCGGGAAGTACTGATCACTCGGGGCCAGAATCTCAAACCGTTTATACAGAGGGCAGTAAAGATGGGAACTTGGGGTCCTAGAAATTTTGACAACGACTCAGCTCGGGATTGGTTGGTTATGGAGGTTCAGCAACCAATCATAAAACGCATTGAGGATATCTTTGCAACCCCAAGTGGATGCGAATGGGACCAAGAAGGCGAGGGGATCCTTATGCCTGCCGTTCAAACCCTTATAGTATTATACGGACAGATTGGTGGAACCATTCCAGATGCATTAACCGTCAGACGTTGGAAGACGACCTATTTGAATGTCTTCGACAAGACTTTTCATACCAGTGGAGCCGACTCAAAATTTACGAATCAACGTAGAACGATTATTGAAGAAACGTTTGACAAACTAGAGAAGCTGGCCAGAGGGACGGGAGGAGAATTTCAAAACCGGATGGGCGAAATACAGAAAGCCGCCGAAGCAAAGGCATCAGAAAGAAAAGCAGAACGAAAACGAAAGAAATGACAATGCCTTGCGTGCCCCGGGGGGCGATTGACATCGGCGTGCACGTTAATCGCGGCTTGCTTCGGCCCAGGCTGTCACCGAGTTGCGGAGCAAATCGGCGCCTCGGGCTTGCATTCCTGCCGGGCGCGGCAGTAGAGTCGACGGCTGGAAGTCAGACCCTGGCAGTTGATCGGAGCGCTCAAGATGGCAACATCCGATCGCACTGATCTGCTCCGTAGCTCAGTGGCACCCCGGTGAAGAGCAAGCCGCAAATCACGACGCAAATGGATGCCACATCCATCTGCATTCATCCGCGTTTCTGCTGTTCCTCCGTTCCCTTCTTCGCGTCCTTCGTGCCCTTCGTGGTTCAAAATCTCCGTGGCTCAAGACCATAAAAGGGTCAAAAATAACAGCCGGGCTCAGCCTTGCTTTTGGGTTTCGGCGGGGTAAGTTGTTCCTGAAAGGCCTCGTCTGAATTACCTACACTCTGGCTCGTGCCGATCGGCGCGACAGAGAAAACCAGGCGACGCTTTGATCTAGTCGAAAGCACTCCGCACAACCTTTTTTCATTCATCTCCTCCGGGACGCGACGTGTCGTGTTTCCGCTGAAGGCTGAATGAATCCCGCGCTGGCGTTCTGCCGGCGCAAAAGGAACGGCTTAACGCCGGACGGTTGCGCGCGAGTTCTTTCCAGAAAGGGATGCCCATGTCTGCCGATCCACGCGAAACCGATGCGTTTTTTCAGGGACTCGACGCCAAGCTGGAGGCGAAGCTCGAGGGCCTGCGCAAGGAAGAGGAGGCCCGCCGCCAGGCCGAACTCGAAGAGGAAGACCGGGAGCTTGAGGAGGAAGAAGCCGAGATCGCGGCCGAAGAAGAGGAGCGCTTTCAGCGCCAGCTGGCGGCGCTGGACAAGGCGCATGAGCGGCTCGAAGCGGCCACGGCCGGAGGCGTGGACACGCTGTGGCAGGCCGGCTGGGAACTGGGGGAAATCCCCGAACTTCACGGCGTGCCGCTCTGGCAGGCGCTCAGCGGTCTGACCCCCATGATGCAGCTCGCTATCACGCCCGGCGAACGGCTGCTGCGCGTGCGCAAGTTCATGGCGGCGGTCGAACGCATGATCCGCTTCGAGATGGAGAAGAACTTTCAGGAGCACTCCAGCCTGCAGCCGCAGCCGCTGCGCGGGGGAATGGACACCTTTAAGGAGCACCGCGAGAAGAAGGAAAAGAAACGCCGCCCTGATGGCGAACTGAGCATCATCGATAACTGCTCGATCCCGCGCTCGACCTCCTGGGATCCCTTAAGCTCGATCTGCTTTTACCTCGGCATCACGCTCAACAAGCTCAACGCGCTGGCCAAAGAAGTCCAGGGTATGACGCTCGTGCAGCTCGTGGACATCGTTCGCATGGAACGCGCCAAGGTGCTGCTTGAAATGGACCTGCGGCTGGTCGCCGGCGAGTGGCTGCTGATGAACCGCGAGGCCATCAAGCAGGATGCGACTGAGCTGGCGCGGCAGGTCGCTGTGGTGATCAAGCGCATGCGGCGCGCGCCGCTGTGGGATAGGACGCTCTGGGCGATGGGCCTGGGCTTCTCAAGCTACGCCAAGTTCTTCCGCGCGTGCGCCGTGTGCGAAAGCAAGAAGCCGACGGAACTGGAGCTGGCACTGCTTGAACAGATTTTTAAGGAGCTGAAAGAGGTTTTAGTCTCAGGCGGACCGGAAAATAGCTCACGCAAAGACGCAAAGGCGCAACGAACGGAAGAAAGGAAAGAGGGGGAAGGGGACAACAGCGGGGCGGCAGCACTTGGACACGTTTTTGCGCCCGACCGCGGGCCCACCGCAAGCGGGGGAACACCCGCGTAGCATGGGCGTCCCGCCCATGCCGCCGTTGGGATCGGGGCGAGTGGTTGGACAAAAAATCTAGAGTGCAATGATGGCGGGGACACTCCTGTCCCCGGGAGGGTGGCGCACACTGGCAGAAGCAGCGTGCTGTTCTGCACGCAACGAATTGCCCCACCCCGACAGGAGTGTCTGGGCCACCAGCATGAGTCGCGTAAGTCTGTTGTATGACGAGCCGGCGGGACGCCGGCGGTCCCAGCACGTCTGCGCAGCTTTGGACATGAGCGGTGTAGTCTGTTAGAGTACCGGCAGCACAAAAAAACGCGGGCGAACACGCCCGCGCCACGGGGAGACGAATAATGGTCGAGCTCGACGAGAAGACGCAGCTTCTGCTGAACGTAATCCAGGACGAAGTGCCGCTGGTGGACCGGCCGTATAAGGCGCTGGGCGAAAAAATCGGCCTCAGCGAAGACGAGGTCGTCGCGCGCATCACGAAGCTCAAAGCCGACCGCATCCTCCGCCAGGTCTCGACCATCTTCGACACGCGCAGCCTTGGCTATCAGTCCAGCCTCGTCGCGGCGAAGGCGCCTCCTGGAAAAGCCGACGAAGTAGCCGAAATTCTGAACCAGCACCCGGGCATCAGCCACAATTACGCACGCAAGCACGACTTCAATCTCTGGTTCACCATCGCCGTGCCGGAAAACTCCTCCCTGCAGGCGCACGTGGACAGGCTGCAGGAGCTTAGCGGCGCATTATCGATCCGCCTGCTGCCAACGCTGCGGCTGTTCAAGATTGGCATGAAGCTGGACATGACCGGCGGCAAAGCCAAGAAGCTCGGCATTGACGAAGACGGCCCGATGTACTCGGACAAAGAACGCGGCGTCGAGAAGCCGCCGCTGACGCAGAAGGACATCGATTACATTCTGGCGCTGCAGCTCGACATGGAAGTCCGCCCTGATCCGTTCACGCCGATTGCAAAGCAGCTGAACACCACGACCGACGAGATGTTCAACTGGTGTCGCGACTTCATCAAAGTTGGCCGCATGCGGCGCGTGGCGGGAATCATGAACCACCGCGTTGCGGGCTTCCGCGCCAATGGCATGGGCGTGTGGCAGGTACCGACCGAGCGCGTCGAAGAGATTGGCGATTTCTTCGCGCACCAGCAGCCGATCACGCACTGCTACCTGCGCCCGACGTACCCCGATTGGCCTTACAATATTTTCACGATGGTCCACAGCAAGAAAGTCGAGAACTGCGACGACTTCCTCGCGGGGCTCTCGAAGCAGACGGGCATCAAGGACTACGCCACGCTGTACTCCTATAAGGAGTACAAGAAAGTCCGCCTGCTGTACTTCACTGGCGAGATCGAAGCCTGGGAAAAGCAGCACGGGCTGGAGCCGGTCGGGGCGAAGTAGGCGCGGTTCCCAACGGCTCGAACACGACTTCAACACGGAGACACGGAGGACACAGAGTTCACGGAGGAGGTATGTTGGCGCTCCGGGCCGTGTGCGGGTTCGTAGGGATTTGAAAAGCTCGTGACTGCTTAGCGAGCAGGACGCGCGGTTCCCTCTCCCCTTGCGGGAGAGGGTTAGGGAGAGGGGTTAGCCTTGGGTAAAATGAGCGCGCTGCAGCAAGTCAGGACGGATGTTTTCGCTCCGGAGGAGCGGAGGACATTAGCCGGTGGCGAGCGCGCAGCGCGCGGCCACCGGAATTACCCGCCCATGATGGATCAGCGCCCTGGAGGGGCGCCGCTCATAGCGCCGAATTTGCGGCGCCCTTCCAGGGCGCGGAACGCGTGGAAGGGGCAGTATTCCGGGGGCCGCGCTCGCTCCGCTCGCTTGCACCCCGGCTAATTTCCGTCGGCCCTCCGGGCCGAACTGGTTCGCAAGGATTTGAAAAGCCCGTGACTGCTTAGCGAGCAGGACGCGCGGTTCCCTCTCCCCTTGCGGGAGAGGGTTAGGGAGAGGGGTTAGCCGCGGATGAAGTGCGCGCGCTGCAGCAGCGGAGACGCAGAGTTCGCTGCATTTTTGTGGGACTGAGGCGCGCAAGCTAAAGCTTGCGCCACATGTTGATGATTGACGTTCTCATTGTTGGCGGCGGGGCGATTGGACTGTGCCTGGCCGACGAACTGCTTCGCGGCGGCGCGCGCGTTACGGTACTCGACAAGGGACCGGTTGGACAGGAAGCCTCCTGGGCCGGCGCAGGGATGCTCACCTGCCGCCCGCGCTACAAAGCCACACCCGGCGAAGCGGATTATTACGACCTCTGCGGCTTAAGCGTAAAGCTTCACAAGGAATGGTCTGAGCGGCTGCTGAGCGAAACAGGGATCGACGTCGGTTACCGCGTGTGCGGCGCGATCGAACTGCTCGCGGGGAGCATCGGCGAAGCGTCGTCCCGAACATCTCTCCTTTATAAGGAGGCGCTGCCGGATCTTCCGCCTGAAAAAGAAGAGCTGCGCCGCAACCTGGATGCGTTCATCGCGACCTGCAACGAACGGGGCGTGCGGGCTCGAAAGCTGGATGCCCGACAAGTGCGCGAACTCGAGCCGCAGCTATGCGAAGTCGCGGGTGGCATCGAATTTCCTGATGAGCCGCAGGTGCGCAACCCGTGGTTCGTGCGGGCGCTGGCGGCGAACGTCAGGCGCATGGGCGGAGTCATTCGCGAAGGCGTTGAGGTTGCGGACCTGGATCTCGTTCCCGCGAGTGGGAGCAACCCTCCCGGGGACAGGAGTGTCCCCGCCACCCGTGCGAATGCCCCCGGCACCAGAGTGGTTGGCGTGAAGCTGAAAAATGGGGAGAAGATCGCGGCGGGTGCGGTGGCGATCTGTGCGGGAGCTTGGGCCGGACAGCTTCCGGCACTGGTTGATGCCGCGCCAGTCACGAAAAAAATCGAACCGGTCCGTGGACAACTTTTGTGCTACCAGGCTGATCCGAAGCTGGCGCAGCGACTGCTGACGTATGGCAATCATTATATCGTACCGCGCGGCGATGGGGTGCTTCTGGTCGGCGCGACGCATGAAAAAGCAGGATTTGAAAAAAAAGTTACAGAAGCGGGAATGGAAGAGCTCGCCCGATTCGGGCAGGCTCTGCTGCCGGCGCTGACGAATGTAAGACTGCTGAAAGCATGGTCGGGACTGCGTCCGGGCATGAAAGGAAGGCATCCTGTTGTTGGGCCTGTCACAAAAATACACGGATTATACGTGGCTGGCGGGCACTACCGGAACGGACTTACGCTTGCGCCGGCGACAGCGGAACTACTGGCAGCGCTGATACTTAAGAAAACGCCCCGGATTTCGGTTAAGATGTGGCTGCCTGATTAGGTTCACTATTCAGGCACATGTGCATCAGATTTGTGTGGACATTAGCGGATTTTCACTATAATCGGCCCCCCGTTGAAGAAATAGCCGCTCTCATGCGTCTAACATCTAGCCGCAGGAAGAGAGCATCTCCGAGACGTCAAACCGTTGGGGCTTGGAATTTCGCATGTTGCGAATTCTGCGCCCTTGTTTTTTGGGAGGTAGTCAGACATGTCAGACGAACGGACAGAAGTAATGGGCGGGCTTGACCCGATGCCCAAGACCTTCGGTCAGAAAATTGTTTTCGGCATACCGGCGATCATCGTCGCGTTGGTGCTCGCTGTGGGAATCTCGTTCGGCATTCTCTACGCCGTGAACAATTCCACCAAGGAAGAGCTCACCAAGGCGTACAAGGCCGAGATCGCCGAAGAAGCTCGCAAGAGCGGCGAGAAGTTCAAGGCCGTCGAAGAGGCGAATGCCAAGCTGACCAAGGATGTCGCAACGCTGTCCGAAGCGACCAAGAAGCTTGACGAAGCCCGCCAGGCCGCGACCGCGCAGCTCGATGAAGTCGGCAAGGGCCTCAAGAGCGTCGCCGAAGGATTCACCACCTTCAAGAGCGGCCAGGAGCAGCTCGACGCCACGCAGAACAAGGACATCACGACCACCAAGAAGGAGCTGGGCGATCTGGACAAGAAAGTCGTCTACATCGAAAACAAGCTCAAGAAGCTCGACGAGCTGGCCCAGGATGTCAACGGCCTGAAAAACGACACCACCGGCCTGAAGGAACAGTACGCGACGCTGCGTTCGGACATGACTGCTGTCTCCAAGAAAGCTGACATTACTGAAAAGGATCTGGCCGACCTGAGCGAACGCGCTCGCCTCTTCCAGCTCCGTGTTCTGGCCGCCCGCGCCCGCGAAGCCGCTGACGCTGCGCGCCAGATGGACCTCAAGAACCTGCTCAACCGTCTCGATGACGTGGAGGATGCAAAATAATGAATAAGAATCTTCTGACACTTCCCGTACTGTTTGGCGTCATCCTGCTCGCGGGCTGCAACACCGAACGCGAAAAGAACGCCGATCGCGCCATCCTGAAAGCCAAGCAGCAGGTCAGCGCGGACATGGTCGGCTGGGTCGCCGTTCCCAACACGGCTCCGCAGACCAAGAAGGAAGGCAACATCGCTTACAGCGTCCTGGCCACGCACAACGTTGTGCCGGAAACGCTGGACGGCTGCGTCGCCATCAACCCCGCGTTCTTCAGCAAGCTCAGCGGCGTGAAGGTCGACGTCCCGGCGCCTGTCGCCGGCGAAAAGTGGGTCCTCAAGCCGGAAGGCAAGAGCGTTCCGAAAGACAAGCACGGCTGGGTCGCCGTTCCGTACAGCGAACCGGTGATCGAGAAGAGCGATCACAAGAAGGACCGCGAAATGGCTGCGCTCTCGACCAACAACATCGTTCCGAAAGAGATGAATGGCTGGATCGCCGTCGACCGCGACACGCTGGCGAAGATGGTTGCCACGTACATGAACAGCGGCCCCGGCTCGAAAGTTTCCAAGGGCGAGTAAGCTGCAGTTGAGGTGACGAACTCAAGCCGGCCGCGAGTGAAGAGCTCGCGGCCGGCGTAGTTTGTGGTTTGCATGATTAAACAACGACTTTAACGCCAAGGCCGCCAAGAACGCCAAGACTTTTCTAAATCTTGGCGTCCTTGGCTCTTGGCGAACTTGGCGTTAGAAGTTGCTCACACGTTCTTCGGATGCTTTGTCACGATGATCGGTGCGCCCGCGAGCGCGCCGGCGACGAGCAGTTCCGAGAGCGGCCCGCTCGGGAGCTGTTCCACGGGATTGGCGATGACCTCGCCACGGTCGGGCTCGACGCCCAGCACCTCCGCAAGCCGCTCGTTGATTTCGCGGCAGGTGCCGTTGAGCTTCTCGCGGATTTCACAGGTGGAATTATCCAGCGTCTGAAGGCGCTGCGAGAAATCGTTTCGCACTTCCTTGATGCTGGTGCGCAGCTTGTCGGTTTCGGAGATCAGGTCGCGCATGCGGCGCGTATACTCCAGGCTGAGCGGCTCAAGCGTGGCGACCGCCATGGCCTTGTACTGGTCGAGCTCGGTGCGCGTCGCGACCCACTGCTGGTTGCGCTGATCGGCTTCGGCGTGAGCGGTCTTGACGTCTTCGCGCAGCTGCTCGACGTGGCGGTCATGCTCTTCCCGTAACGCCGCCATTTCTTTCTGCAGCTGAGCGTAAGCGGCCTCGGCCGAGGCAAGCTGAGCGCGCAGTTCGGTGACTTTGGATTCCAGATCTGGAGCGGCGGTAGTCATTTTTGGGTGTTCCTCGGAGTTAATGGAAGGCGCCAGGCTGCTGCCGGCGGCCCAGAGCTGAGCCTTGCCGCCATAAGCGGGAGAAACTTTCTGCGCACACGTGGGACAATTGCAGAGCTGCTCGTGGAAGTCTATTTCCACCCAGCAGTTAGAACACAGAATCTTGCCGGCGGCCGGCGTTCGGGGCGCCTCAGGGAAGGTAAATACGTTGCTGCAGCCGCTGCACTTGAACTTCTTGGCGCCAGGCGTGCCTTTAAAGCGCTTGCCACAACCGGCGCAGGAGATAATGACTTCGCTCATAGCGGGCTCCGTTTCTGCACTCGTGCACTTAGTTCTGCACAAATTGTGAATCTCAGCTGAAATATGACGCACTTTGCGACGATCCGCAAATTTTTTCTGACTTTTTATTCATATTTTGTGAGAAAATGACGGCATTGCCGCTCTGGTGCGTTTGCCCTTTGAGCTCCTTCCTTTAGAGTCGACAGCATGAAAGTAGCGCTCGCTCAGATCAATCCAACCATCGGCGACTTCGATGGCAACTGCCAGCGCATCGTCAATGCAGCCCGGGACGCGACCAGCCAAGGCGCCGAGATTACGATATTTCCCGAGATGTCGATCATGGGCTACCCGGCTCGTGACCTGCTGGATAAGCCCGCTTTCCTCGCAGCGCAGGATCGAGCTCTCGAGTCGCTCTGCAAAGCGCTCGAAGGCATGCCCGCGATCGTCGGCTTCGTTCGTCGCCGGACTGAAGGCGGGGAAGGCAAGGCGCTCTACAACTCCTGCGCGCTGATCGCGAACGGCAAAATCGCCGGCTTCGGCGACAAGTGCCTGCTGCCCACTTACGATGTTTTCGACGAAGATCGCTATTTCGAGAGCGCTAAAGAACCCGCATTCGTCAGTTTCAACGGCTTGCGCTGGGGTTTGACGATCTGCGAAGACTGCTGGAACGACAAGGATTTCTGGAGCCAGCGCAAGTACGCGGTTGATCCGATCGAAAAGCTCACCAGCGCGAATGCGGCCGTGCTCGTCAACATTTCTGCCTCGCCGTACTCGCTTGGAAAACACGCGGTCAAAGAGCGCATGCTTTCGTCGCTGGCGCGCAAGCACCACCGGGCTCTGCTTTATGTGAATCAGGTCGGCGGCAACGACGATCTGGTTTTCGACGGCCGTTCACTGGCCTTCGACAAGCACGGCAAGCTGCTCGCGCGCGGCCCGGCGTTCGAAGAAGCGGTGGTCGTCGTCGATCTGACGGTCTCGCCGCCGCCTTTTCCGCCGAAGGAATTCAATGCCGACTCAAGCGGTTGCTACCCGAGCGGCTTCATGCTGGTCGAAGAAGAAGAAGTGAAGCGGGCGCTGGTGCTGGGCACGCGGGATTATGCCCGCAAGTGCGGCTTCAAATCCGCGGTGCTCGGGCTTTCGGGCGGAATCGATTCGGCCGTCGTGGCTGCCATCGCCGCGGAGGCGTTTGGGCCTGAGAACGTGACCGGCGTGGCGATGCCCAGCAAGTACAATTCGCCCGAGAGTCTGACCGACGCGATGGATCTGGCCGAGCGCCTCAAGATCAAGCTCGAGGTCGTGCCCATCGAGAACCTCGCTGGCGCGTTCAAGAGCTCGCTCGCGGCTGCCTTTGCTGGGAAGCCAGAGGACGTCACCGAAGAGAACATGCAGGCGCGCATCCGCGGCATTCTGCTGATGGCTTTTTCGAACAAGTTCGGCCATCTACTGCTCACGACCGGGAATAAGTCCGAGCTGGCCACCGGCTACTGTACGATGTACGGCGATATGTGCGGCGGGCTTGCCGTCATCAGCGATCTTTACAAAACGATGGTCTACCGCCTGGCCAATCATATCAACGCACTGCGTCCGGGCGAGCCGCCGATCCCGCAGTCGTCGATTACGAAGGCACCGACCGCTGAACTGCGCTTCAATCAGAAAGACCAGGACACGCTGCCGCCATACGAGATGCTCGACGAGATCCTCAAAGCATCGATCGAAGAGCACAAGAGTGCCGAGGAAATCATGGCGCTCGGCTTTGATGGTGCGATCGTCAAGAAAGTGCTGCGCATGATTGACCTCAATGAGTACAAGCGCCGACAGGCCGCGCCGGGACTGAAGATCACATCCAAGGCCTTCGGCACGGGGCGCCGCATGCCAATCGCGCAGCGCTTCCGGGAATAGCGCTTCTTCACCGCGAGACGCGGAGGCGCAGAGGCGAGATTGGGGACGACCCCAAATGTGCCGATACACTTCCTGGATAATCGAGCGATAAGGCCGGGGTTTGCCGTACAGTTCAGTCAACTACTCTTCGCGTCTTAGTGCCTTTGTGTCTTTGTGTTGAGTCCGTTTCGGAGACGGAGTTTTGAACCTCGGCCCGCTCACATTCTGGCCTGCTGCGTTCTGGCTTGTTCCCCCGGTGCTCGCCGCGCTGGTGTGGCTGCGCTTTTACCGTTTGCGCCGGCAGGAGGTTCTCGCCGGCAGCCTCCTTATATGGAGGCGCCTGGCCGCGCAACAGCCCAAGGCTCCTCCGAAGCGTTTCGAGATCGACCGTTCACTGCTGATTCAGACAGCCGCGATGCTCGCGCTGATCGCCGCGATGGCGGCGCCGTCACTGGTGCTCAGCCAGAGCCGCGGCCGCGGTCTTCTGCTGGTGCTCGACAATGGTTCTATTTCGCGATTCAGAAGCGCCGATGGCGCCCCGCTGCTGAACGCGATCAAGGCGAAAGCTGAAGGCGTACTCAAGCAACTGCGTTCAAATGATGTGGTTTTCATCGCCCGCTCCGCGCCGCTCCCGAAACTGCTCACACCCTCCGGCGTCTCGCCCTCGCAAGCGCTCGAAACACTCGCGGGGCTGCAGCCGGCGCTGACGCACCGTCCAGCCGCCGATGTCTGGCGCGAGGCACTCGATACGGCGGCGCTGCTCTCGCGGGATGCCGGCGTCGGCCTGGCCGTCATTTCGTTGAGCGCTAAGCCCGCGCCCGATTCGCCCGAAAAAGCATGGCTCTGCGCGGCGCCAGAAGCGACTCTGAATAACGTCGGCATTATCGATTTTGGCTCAGTACAGATTGCGCCCGCAAGCGACCGCAAAGTTCAGACGCTTGTACGCATCAAAAACTTTTCGGCCGGCAGCGCGGCAGGAACCGTTCGGCTGCAAACTGAGCGCCCCCCGCCGGAAGAAGCTCAGGCGCAGACGATCGATCTCGCTGGCGGTGAAGAGCAGGCTCTGGTGTTCACCGTCAACAACGTCAGGGAGCCGCTGCGCATCGAATGGCAAACCGGCATCGGCAAAGCGGACGCGCTGCCCGAAGACGACGCGCTGGTCGCGTCTCCGCAGCCGCTGCGCGTGCCGCGTGTGCGCTTTCACACATCCATTCCCGCGCTCGAGAAGTTGTACGCGTCGGCCCTCGATGCGGAATTCCTCAAGCCTGGGCAGAGCGAGGCCGCTGATCTGGAAATCTATGCCGGCAGTGTGCCCGAACGCGTTCCTGCCGGGGCGCGGGGTGTGCTGCTGCTGGCGCCGCAGACCGGCTATCAATCGATCTTCGATGTCGGCTTGGCGACGCTCAATTGGCCCAAAGCGCAGCGCGATGAGACGAACG
>Ga0196964_10000759_pt1 | contig 17971 bp, 25 predicted proteins | sample S1_10metaG_FD_148615 | JGI IMG/M metagenome (GOLD analysis project Ga0196964, IMG submission 148615) | Soil microbial communities from Anza Borrego desert, Southern California, United States - S1_10 | ecosystem: Environmental > Terrestrial > Soil > Desert | place: USA: California | collected... | reverse complement strand
TCGACAACGACACGCCGAATCTCGTCGGGACGCCCGACATGACCGACCCCAAAAACCGTAGCGTCCTCAAATATGGCTCGAAGATGCTATCGGAGATGTTGTATCTGGTGGATTACGTCCAGTTCAGCATGCCCGACGTGCTTGCGAAGAAGGGCGTTCGCAACCTCGACATCAGCACCATCTTCGTCTCCTACGAAAAGGACAAGAGGGGCTATATCGTAGTGGATAACTCGGGCAACTACGTTCGAAAGCGTGTGAAGATGGGCAAGAAGCTTCCTCTTCACTTCCTCTGGGATGTCCCGAATGCCTCCACGCCTCGCAAGCTCGCCAAAACGTATCTCTTCCCGATTCTTTTTGGTCTTCGAGCCTTAATCGACAGAAACAGGCAGTGGGTGCTTGGCAGCCTGGACGAAACCAAGAAATTCTGGGACAACTACGGCGGAGATATCCTGGCTGAGATGGATGAGGACTTCTTCAAGTTCCTTACCAATCGAGGCAGGGGACAGCGCCCCAAAATCGACGTGTCCCCTGACGAATATGGGCGTCAGGTTGACCCTTACGAGCTGTGCCAGCACTTGGTTCAGATGTACCTATCCGATTATCTCCGGGCGAACATCAGTGCCAACGCTCATGTGGTGGCATCGGCGTCTGCCTGAGCTTCAGATGGGGTCTCGCTCCAAGGTGAGACCCCATTGTCTTCTCGCATCTCGCATGGCTCACAGCACTTGCAGCAACGGGCGATGAAAGTTGCTTTCACCAAAATTTCTTCGTGCTGGCTTTCCGGCACTTCTTCAGATGGCAGTGGTGCTCCAAACTGGTCGATGATGACAATGGACTTGCGGTGAGGCACCCAGCCTCCGCCTTTCCATTCATCGCACGTCAGACAAAATAGGCGCTTCATTGCTACCTCCGCAGATATCGACGTATAATGGTTAGCGTGAATAGGCGAGATTTCCTGAAAGCAGCCGCAAGTTCAGCCCTTATACCTATCGTTGGAGTGGTAAACGCCGAAACAGGCGAACCACAACTTGAATGGACACAGGAGGGTCTTGAGCGCTTTTTCTACTGGGATTCGCTACGTCCAAACGGAAAGGACCACGAATCGCTGGAGGCGTACGCTAAAGCCCGAGCGATACTCTCGCTGGACCTCAAGCGTCTTGGAGTCGAGCCTGACATATCCAGAATTTCTTTGGGACATATCGGCTTCGGTGGACTCGGTTCATTTGGTGCTTCGCTGGATTACCGTTATGCACTGAGCAGACTTTCGAATGAGTCCGCTCACAAGCGCATCGGAATCGACATCTTTCACGACAAAGAGAGCAGAGACGAAGCTCGGGATTTGTCGATTCGAGCACGTTATGCTGTCACAGAAGCCCGGTGGGAGCGCAAAGAATTTGATATTCCTATCACTGAAAAGCTCTTTCGAACCATTCTCGTCCACGAAATTTACGAGCTACATGCGAAACGGTTGCTTGTAGATGCTGGTCTAATGGAAGACGATTGGAGCTGCCGTGGGGCAGTTTTGTGTCAGGAGTGGCAGGATGTTCACGAGCGAATCCGTGAAAGATTAGCTGTCGGAGAGAAGACTTGCGACCATGATGATTTCTATGTCGCCTCGTACCTCACCAAGTGGGGAATCTTCCGTGAAGGTGCCTTTCCGGTGGCACTCCCCGTCGAAAAATAGTGTTTTTGGACACATACGCTAAGGAGAACGACGTAGAATGACCAATATGCCGCCTAACGACCATGAAGAGCCACACATGTATCTCGTTGAATTCGATGGTCCTCCAGCCGACGACGCCCAGTTCAGCGACGTACATGCTGCGTTTATTGCGGCTGCCGTCCACGTAGCTGGCAGTAAAACCGGACAAGCGATGATTTCCAAGCAGGGTGCTCCGGCTATGTTCTTCTACCAAGAAGGCACCGACGTTATCGTTGAGTACAAGGACGAGAAGGGCGCAACCTACCAGTCGGCAAGACCAATTGCGGAGGTTCTCTCTGACCCGGATGCCAAGAAGTATCGCAGGGATATGCCGTTTACTCTTCAGAACGAGATTCGAGCATGACGCCCGAAGAAAAGGTAAAAACGCTTGCCAAGTCTGCTGAGGGCACACTTGCTAGCGTTCGCACCGCTGATGGTGAATACAAACGGGGCTACGGAGACGCTATCGAAGCCGTTCTCTCGGGCTTCGGTATGGATTGGGGTCTTAGAACAATCGTGGCTGATATCGAGGCGTCAGAGAAGACGTTCTCACCGAGGGATTTAGTGGAAGATTTGGCTGCTGAACCATGTGAATATGGCGATAACTGCCCGCCACTCGGCACCCGACATGGAGAATGTCTTCACTGCAAGGCTCGCCGTGCGCTACAATCAGAAGGTAAGACTTAAAACACCAGCCACCGCCAAAAGCAGAATCAGCCGTGGGAGGGATGCACGCCGGAAGCGTTCCGCCAGCACCAGCGAGGTGACCACGGCATTCTGCCGCTAATCGGGACCGAGGTTGCGCTTCAGCCACAGATAATCATCCACAGTGAGCGAAACGCACGAGGGGACGCTCAGCGCTCCATGAAATCCTTCAAACATATACACGCTGTCTTCTCCCCACTTGAACGATTGCAGGTAAATACTGAGCTTGATTGCTTCCTCTTCGGAGATGTCAGTGATTCTCCCAAGCGGCGGTTCAGTCGTCATGAGGGTCATTCTAGAGTAGCCGTAGTGGGAGCCATATCCGCTTTGCGACTTGAAGGGATAGAAGGCAATCTCCCATCTTCCGCCGCCAAGTTCCTTACACGCTGCTCCCCAACGCAGCTTTCTGTCCAGCCTGAAGCCCGGTTCGATGACCATTCCGACCACATTATAACAGGTGTGGAACCTAAATTTCCGCAACTTAGCATATGAGGATGTGGTATCAGCAGCAACGACAATCACGCTGTCCAGCAGTAAGTCCAAGATTGGCGCTTGCTGCTGCACGAGTTGCTGCATCAGACAACCCTGCTCTGCTTGACCTTGTAGTGCGTCTTGCCGGAAAAGAATTCAATCCAGACGCGGAGCTAGCCGGGTTCTCCCGAGCGATGCAGGCTCGTGGCGTGATGCCAGAAGAGTCCAATGCGCTCACAAGTACGCTGGCGTACTACAAAGACAACCCGCTCGTTTTTACGGAGCTGAAGAAGCGGGCGAGTGGCAATCCCAATTTTCAGGCGCTCCATCAGGCGGTCCCAGACGTAATGTCCAAGGGTATCTACACCGACCGGGAACGGGCCGCAATCCCGCCTGCGTTAACCAATGAGCATCCAGACCTTGCGGTTTGGGGATTGGAACAGCTTCGAAAAGCAAGACATCCGCACTTTGGCAAGGCTGTTCTAGATTCTGCCCGCCAGCATTTACAGCATCCAGTAACGCCAGAAGCTCTCCAGGCAGCCGAACAAGCTGCTAGTCAGGCTCACGATTCTATCAGTGGCGATACGCACAGACACGACACTCGAACTTTCCACGACGAGCTTTTGCGCATCAAAGACTTTCTTTCTCAATCCGGGATGATTCGAAATCCGAACATCTACGGGATGAGTTTTGAGGAATTGAAAGCCAAGAGCGATGAGTGGCACGCTACGCTTCATAAAGAAAAGAAACAAGACGGCGAACTCGAAGCGTACGACCCGGACGGATACGAAATCGTATACACGTGGAATGATGGACCGCATGCTGGATGGCACGTAAAGAAACTCACCTCTGCTGAAAATCTTGTCTCTGAGGGTGAGAACATGGGGCATTGTGTCGGCGGAGAAGATTATCAGGAAGCGGTCGAAAATGGCAACTCCGAAATCTATTCACTTCAAACGCCGCTCCACGAACCAAAGGTAACTTGGGAAATCGACGTTAGCAGTGGTCAGCCATATCTGAGTCAAGTGTACGGACGTGGTGACTCGATTCCGCACTTCAAGTATCAGTCGATGGTGCGAGAATTTTTTGGTTCCAACCCAACATTCAACAAGATATCCGGCAGCCTCAGCACTAACCGTTATCTTCCGCCAGCACAGCTTGCACAATTTCCTGATTACATCTTGAAAGACCCATATCTGGCACTGTCCGAAATCTCCAAAACAAAAACGATTGACCCAAGAGTCTGGGAACACTATCGTGGCGACCTGCAAACATTGGTTAAAGTTGCCGAAACAGCTCGCTACGTCCCGGATGAGCTGGCACAGATGCTTCTAACAGAATTTGCATCCAATCCAGCGTCGCTAGATAAGTTTAAGCATGTGATTCTGTACATGACCGCGCCTCAAATCAAAGCGCTCGAAGCCTTGGTGCTCCGGCAGGGAAATCCAGATATTGCAGCCACTTACCTCCACAGCTTTGGAGATGTGACCAGAAACGCTCTCGCACCGATTATCGAACTAGCCTCTCACTCAAACGAGTTCGATAAGGTTGTTAAGGAGCACGGAAAACATTACCCTGAGATTATCCGCCCTCACGTGATGAATGGCGGCTTTATGCCCGCGCACACATTTGCAACACTAGACCGCACTGGAAAGCATCAAGACGACGAGCTGATGACCCATCTGAAGAGTGAAGCACTTAAAGACCCCGCACATGCTCTCGAATTCATAAGCAATTACCACAACCATGCCACCCCGGAGCATTACAAACTAGCCAAGCAACAGCTTCAGACACCAGAGGAAAAGATTAAGTTGTTCTTGCATGCACCAAAGGAGATGGTTCTTGCCGACCACGACCTACAGAATTACATTCTCGGACACATTAACGAAAAAGGGGAGTTCGTTGACGGTGGAACCAAAATCGAAGCTAGGTACATTTTGCCCAGACTACCCGCTGATGCACTGCGCTTGATGTTGCCAGTTGTGTCCAACGCAGTCTACGAGTATATGACTGGTGGACAAGGGACGTATTCTCAGATGTCAACTCTACCGGCCGACATTCTGCTCGAACCAAGCGTGCTCACCGCAATAAAAGAGGGGGATAGAAAACGTCCAAATTACAGTAGCGATGCTTACGTGAATCCCTTCATCGAGAAAATTGCTCCTGTCAATCCTGAAGTTGCCTACGACCTTTACTCGGGCATTCGTGGCAGCAACACTAACGCACGACAAACTATCGCTTTTCACGCACCAATCGACTTTGTGAAACAACATCCAGAGTTAATGCAAAACTCAGTAGGCGAGCCAATGATGCACACGGATTACGCCCGTGCAAATCCAGACCGAGCACAGGAACTGTACGAGCTGTTCCCAGAAACCGCTGCTCAGTATGTCAACGCTTTTAAGGAGAAGTTACCGATTGAGACCATTGAAGCGATTTACGATAGAACATCCAATTTCAGCACAAAGTGGAGAATCCTTGGACAGTTGCCGCAGAATGTTGTTGAAAAGATGGCGCTCGAAAGAGGACCGGAAGATATTAGCATTGCTTTAAACGTTATTAGTCAACCCTCCGAACAGTTTGTAGCGGAAAGCATAAAACTCGCACAAACCAACTATCCGGTGGCTTTAGCGTTAATGAAGAAATTCCGTTGGCACATGAAAGACCGTGCCATCAGCGAGAATCTAGCTCAGCATTGGCACGACCATGCAATCAAAAGTCCGTGGAATGCTTTCCTCTATATGAAGAATGCACCCAAGCCCGAGAAAGACCTAGCTATGGCGATTGTGGCTCGAAATGCCGTTAAGGAGCCTTACGATGCATTCGAGTTCGTTCAATTAGCGCCGAAGGAAGCCATCACAGACAATATCTTAGAAATAGCCATTGAATACGCAGAGAATACAGGGCGAGCGACGAGCATTTGGGGCAAGGTTCCGCCACACATCAGGGACAAGCATCCTAAACTGATTGCAAGATATAACGAAGAGCAAGAACGCGAAGCAATGTACGATTACGACTAATTTTTACGCAAAAGCTAGGTCGTAATTACCCGTGTCCAGAAATCGAATTTCATGACACAGAAGCGGAAAGTGATGGCGATGTTGGCGGCAGTAGCCGACCATCTAGATGCTACAGGGAATTACGCAACGGCTGCAAAAGCAGATGAGCTTCTTCGAAAGCTTGCGCAGACGGACGAATCCGCCCTCAACCCACAAAGCACCGAGCAGCTTTACCCCAAAGTGAGCGACCCAGGTTTTGCCCCTCGTCTTCGTCAATTTATCGAGCAGGCTTGGTACGGTGCTATGGATGCACACATCACGCTTCGAGAAAGCACTGAGCCGATTCAGCTCGCAGCCGACGACAAGGCGGAACTGCAACGTGAGATTGCTGAAATCGAGAAGTATCTCGTCAGTGTCAAGCAAAAAATCGGCGTCTAACTTTCCTCAAAAGCCAGCTTCTTCATGCTACGCTTAATGTATGGCGTATGATATGGTGCAGTTCGCTAATGGGCTTTGGGCTGCCAAAAAGGGAGACCTAGTTGCAAAGTGGTGCATCGAGGCACGGCCTGGAGAGCCTGGTGCATTCCCCATCAAACCGCAAGATGAGCTGAGAAACTTTGGATTTGCGCTTCAGCCCTCAGCTCGACTTGAGATGCCGGGGTTGCTTAAGCCGCTAGACCTGAGAACAGACCCCTTGCCTCCTTTTCCACCCTTTGAAGAGTGTCGCTGGGACTGGCGAACATGGGTGGCTACCTACGGCAACGGGAAGAAGTTTTCTGAATGCACCGAAGCAGATTTACGTCAGTTTTATCAGTTCATGGTCCATGACGCCTACATCGCCCGAGAGCATATTAAGCGTCTCGTGATTGAGAGCGAGGCGATGGGAAAGCCTATTCACAACGTGGTTTATCTGGCGCTGTTTACGCCAAATCTCCCCTTGTGGGCTGAAGGCTTAAATCGCTTCGGCGACCTAACCTTAGATGAGTTTGGTGAGCTACTCAATCATCCTGACCGTTATCCGAATCAGAATTTTCCCAGCCCAAAAGTTCTCGCTCGGTCTGAGTAAGCGATAACTTAACCTGGCGCAAGTAGACTATTAAATCTACTTGCGCCCCATGTGTGGCACACGCCATTACTTTTCCGTCCAATCCGGCTGTGGACTTGCAGTCATACGCCCACACCAATTCCTCTACAATGAACGAGCGAATTTCCTCGCCAAACCGGAAGTAGATTGTCTCCCCCGAACGAGGCGGAATTGCGACGTACATTGAGCAAACGAGTTCTTCGTTTACGTCGAGGAATTTGACGGTCATAGTCTTGCCAAAGCCACCTGTGCCGTCCTTATCTTTCCACCGAGGGTGAGCCGAAGAGCAGGAGAACAATTCCTAACCACGCTACGACTGCGCATCACACGCAGTGAAGCTCGTATCTCATCTACCACCGAGTCCATGTCAAAGTTGGTATTACCTCTCTCAGCCGCTGCGATTGCGATAGAAGCGGTGATGCTCTCCCAAGCTGCGTTCAGCTTTTCGTCTGCTTCTTCTTCAAGCTTTGCCTGCTCTCCACCCGGACGAGCTTCAGTGTAATCCGAGTCGTAGTATCCGTAAAGATAGTCCCCAAAGTCGGCGTGGTCGTCAATACGGTAAAGACGGGCTTTGTCAGCATTAAGCACACCGTTCTTCAGCATAGCTGGGAAATTGGCTACAGCATAGTCGAGCAACTTTTCCTTGTCATCCAGCCCGAGTCGCAAGGCGACCTCAGTGTTGATGATTTCGTGAGTGTCGTCCCACGGTGCTGTGTCATCCTGTGCAAATGTCAGTGCCACAAGAACAATGCTTGCGAAAACCAAAAGAAGCTTCTTCATTGTTAACCTCGTTATACATGTTCATGCATTTCGAGGATTTCTGAATCACATGTTGAATTTCTTTCCGTTATAGAATGCAAACGGAGAGATTATCTTGCCTGACCACCAGCGCAATTCGACTCCAGCTTCTTGGAACAGCTTCTGGCACTCCTGATGGTCCACCGACCATCTCGCCTCTTCTTTCGTCTCAAATGCGTTCCAAAATGCTTCTTGTCCCTCGGTGTGCATTACGACGGTTTGAATACCAGTCTGCACGATAGCTCTTGCGCAGTCCATACAGGGCAGCAACGAGACATAGATTTTGCAGCCATCAAGCTGCTTGCCCTGACGAGCTGCATTGTAGATTGCATTTCGCTCAGCGTGCTCGGTATGAAGATATTTCATCGGGCGCTGATGCCTTGGGTCATCATCTTCCCACGGCTCCACTCCTCGACACCAGCCGTTATAACCCATCGAAACAACAACGTTGTTTGGGTCAACAACAACTGCTCCCACCTTAGTGGATTTATCCGAAGAGCGCATAGCAATGATGTACGCCATCGTCATGAATGTCTCGTCCCAATTTGGTCGCATGATTCTTTATCATCGGAATTTCGTAGATTGCGACTGACAATTTTGCCAATGTGTGCCGGAACTCACAGATGTCGATGATAAAGCTTATATGGAAGATACAGCCCTTCTAGATGTCATGCCACTGAACCGACTAGCTCCGACTGTTGCAAAGTGGCTTGAATTCGCAGACCGACGAGTTGTGCCAGGTGGAGATAGCGATGCTCAATTGCGTCATCGCTTCTATGGACAAGTTCTTACGGCAGCCGAGGCAGCATTCTGCAATAGCTATGCCAGACATCTCATTACCGGCATGCCATACCTTGACTTGCCTTCTGAGTCGTTCGACATCACGCCGCTGCACCGTCAAGCATTTCTCGAATACGTCGTGCGCATTCGTCTGAAAGAGGACGGCTATATCTTTCCACCCGTGGTTAAGGTAGGTGGATAAAGCTCTCCACCCATAAAAATTGCCATGTGAGCGATAATCCGTTAGCGAAGCAGCCAAGGCTTCAAGAGATTGCTCAGGAATATGCTCGCAGGCATATGGAAGATGAGTTCAACATTCTCGAAAGTCACCTGCTAGCATGTTTCGAAGCAAAGGCATCAGGATTGGATGAAACTGTCAATATGATTGACAGTGCGCTCAACGCTGACCTGAAATGGCTTACTCCGGCTCAACAAGCCGCAGTTGTCCAGTCTCTTGACAATATTCGAGTACAACTGGTTTATCAGAGAGAGAAAATGATTCAGGCTTTTGCAAACGATGCATGGCCGCAATTGCTCGCTGATGAGTCGTCTTGTCAGACGGAGAACGATGACGAGCAGCATGAACAATAACGGTGATGCCCGTCACTCTCGAAAATTCCACTAAGGTTTCGCACAGCTTTTTGACAGCTTTGGCGTGTTCTGCGCTTACCATTCCCAGCCTCGGAATTTGATGTCATCAGGCATTTTCACGTTGTGCTTCGTTACGAGGTCGTCAACATACTTCTTAAGCAGGGTGGTGGCTTCAACCATGTTTGATGCCTCGAACCTGCCAGAAAATCGGCAGTCTTTCTCGCTGTAGAACTCGAAGACGTGCAGTCCCTTCTTTTGCGCCTGATACTTATCAGGACGCCATTCGCTGAATGGATATGGAAAGATGCGATGGTCTTTAAGGTCTGGTATGTGAAACGCCAAAACGTGCTCGAATTTGACTATCGCCTCAAGCAGCTTCTCTGAGGTCTTTTCAAGCAATTCTTCTCTCTCTTCCTGACGCTCTGAATATGGGTAGTCCTGTGGGTTGTGATGGATATTCACCGCTTCACGAAACTCACGTGCCAGGGTCAAGAGTTCCCGCACCTCATCTGGGCGCTGCGAAACAATTTCTGCGAGCAACTTATCTGTGAACATTTACGCCTCGTGTATAATTTACCTCAAGAATGGACGTTATCATCCCCGATTCTCATAAAAATCGCTTCGAAGAGAGCAACGGAATTGTGAAGATTCCCGCAGAGATTCTTCGACAGCGTGCTGTTGAAGTCGATTCTGTATCCGGCGAGGAAACCGAGTTGGGAATCAAGATGTCGGCTTTGATGGCCCGAAACAAAGCAGTCGGTCTGGCTGCCCCTCAAATTGGAGTGCCAAAACGAGTTGTCGTCATCAAGAACGTAGACGCTCAGACGCCGGTTCCCATCATTATGTTCAACCCCGTGATAGTCGAGACGAAGGGCGAGCAGTTTGGTGTTGAAGGATGCCTAAGCATTCCGGGACTCTGGGGCGAAGTCAAGCGTCACGAGTCAATCCTGGTGGAATACATGAACTTTCACGGCAACACCGTCAAGGTGCGATACAAAGGCTTCTTGGCTGTGATAATCCAGCATGAAGTTGACCATCTCGACGGCATTCTGTTCACCGACCGAGCTGACCCAAACACTCTCACCTGGAAATGATGTTTGGAATCAATTCTTTTTCAATGTATTCTGCCGCGAGGTCGGCGTAGTGGTACGGACCTGATGAATCACCGCTGTTTGCAGCCTTAACAGCTTCTTCGCTATCCAAGAACTTTGGAATCTTGAATTGTTGCGACATCGGTGACGGAACATCTTCGGGCACAGTCTCTCCCATCAAGGTTAAGACAGCCGCAGGCCACATTCTTGGCGGATTCTTGATTTCGTAACCACCGCCGCCAAGTGCGAGAATCGGAACGTCGAACTCAGCAATTGCTTTCACAGCTTCCAGCCATTCTTGCACGGACACTTTCAGGTTTCCAAGCGGGTCATCGAAATGCGCATCAACCCCAAGCTGAAGCACGATGACTTCAGGCTTAAAGGCTTCAAGCGCCTGAATGATGCATGCTTTGTACGCAGCGAGCCAAATGAAGCCATGTGTTCCAGAGACCATCGGGACGTTAATGTTCGTGTATCCACCGTGGTCCTTCTTATCTCCGGTGCCAGGGTAGAAGCCTCTGCCGAATTGATGAATGCTGCACGTCAGAACGTTTTCGTCACCATAGAAATAACGCTCTGGTCCATCGCCATGATGAAGGTCAATATCCACATAGGCAACCCGTTCAAATTTGCAGCGCAAGAGCTTAATGGCAATAGCGATATCACTCACCATGCAGAAACCGCTGGCGTTTTCGTATTGGGCATGATGCAGCCCACCAGCAAGATTGATTGCCAAGCTGTCGCCGTATAGGATGCTTTCAGCCGCGGCGACAGAACCACCAACAACCGACAAACACGCCTCCCACATTCCCAGAAAGGCTGGAGTGTCGTTCGTGCCTAATCCAAACGATTCTCGCAAAATCTTCGTCTTTCCCGACGTGGGGTCACTGCTGATTTCTTTGAGAGCCTGAACGTAATCCGCCCGGTGAGCCTTCAGCAAATCCGCTTCCTTTCCCATGCCAGGGTCGCTGCATTTGACCTTGAAAGCTCGAATAACTTCCACAGCTCTGCGGAGCCGTTCCGAGTTGTATGGGTGCCCGCCCGAAAACGTGTATTCAAGCTGTCTTGGGTGGTAGAAGAACGTCACTTTCCTCAGATTATACCGCAGGTTCAGCTAAGGAAATCGGGTAAAGTTACATTGAATGATTCAACTCGCAGACTTGATTGTCACCCAGGAAGAATTGCGCAAACGGACGCAAATCTCAGAAATGGTGACATTCGTGCGAAAGGGTGGATTCTTCACTCAAGAGCGTCTTAACCAGTTCAGCTTTGGTGAAAAGACACCGCCTCTTATCCAGCTAACGCTGTTTCCCGATGACCGGCTTATCGTTCATGACGGGCACCATCGCCTTGTCTCTATCTACCTAGCAGGACGTGAATACATTTCCGAAGAGGAATACAAGATTCGAAAGTTCACTTACGAGCAATATCTCGAAGTGAATTTCGATGCAGGCTGGGTCACCCCGTTCCACCCTCTTAACGAAGTGCGAGTCTGTGACTGGATGCCGTTCAAAAAAGCGTTGCGGCTGAGAAGAATCTTTCACCAGATGCCAGAAGATGCGCTTGAGCGATTCATTCGCTCCAATCGAGATATGTACTGCAAGGCGAGAGGCAAGATATTGACCGTGGCAGATTTAGCAAATTGCGTTGCGCTTGGTCATTGTGTCATCTCTGAGTAGGAGATTCAGAAGACATGCAGGAATTAACTCTGCATGTGGTATCGAACGGTAACAGCCCAGAAGCACTCCGGTGCCATGATTGCGCTGTTCTTGCCTGACAAGGTGGCGAAAGAATTGGCTCTTGACGCCAAAGACGTTCCGGGCGACTCCACTATCGAACCAGCCGATAATCTTCATGTAACGCTTGTCTATCTTGGCAAGGCGGCTGAAATCGAGCATCAGCGCAGCCTTATCAAAAAAGTCCTTGAGGGCTTCGCCAAGAAGCATGCTCCAGTCAAGGGCAAAACGGGCGGAGTCGGGTGCTTTGCTGGAGCCAAAGACGGAATGCCCTACTATGCCTCCTTCGATGCGGGAATTCTCCCTCAGTTCCGTCAGGAGCTTGTCGAGGCATTAGAGGCAGTTGGCGTGGACATCGCCAAGGACCACGGGTTCACTCCTCACATCACACTGGCGTACTTACCTGACGGCTCAGACATTCCATCTCAGCAGGTGGAGTCACACGAGATGGAAATTGGCGAAATCGTTCTGGCGTGGGCTGACCACCTCACCAGGTACAAACTCGAAGGCTAGCGCAGAGACCGCTCTCTGCGGCGTTTGTTTTTCTTGAAGTCATCGTGCTCTACTTCGAGGCACCCACCCTTCATGGTTTCAATAGCCACATAAAAGCTCGGCGGCTTCCAGGGTTCACCATCAGGTGCCATTCGTGCCTCAACGAAACCATCTGCAAAGACGGTGACATGCATCAGGGGTTTTCGTTCTTCGCCCATGCATCCATTGTATCATCTTCCGGCTCTTCAAAAGCCACGCGAGTAAGTGCCTCAGATTTTTTGGATGCGAGGAATGGCATATAGCGGGCTGTCACTCTGTTCACGTATTGCGTCTTGTCATCGGGCAACACTTCTGCTCGAACAAGCAAATCAACGAGTGGCTTGATGGTGTTGTCGATGTCCCTAGAGTCGTTCCAACCTCGCCCAGCAACTACGGTAATTTCAATATTGACCGGAAATCGCTCAGGCTTTCTCAACCCTTCCTTGATGATAGGCAGATTATGTTCAATCCAGTTCCTGTACTTGCGGGTTAGGCACATGCCACCTTTCTTCATCGGGGCATACATGTCGTTGGCTGAGATGGGTGTGCCGAGGTAACAGGACGTGCTGAGCTTGCTCACGTCCGGGCTTATACAATCAGAAATTGCGGAAGTTTAGGAACGTCAAAAAACCAGCATAATTCTGAAAGGCTACAAGAGGCAAAGTGCAGTAAAATACATCTTCCCCGTCACGCGGTGGACCCTGGAGCGCACAATGGACACGACTACCCAAGAGAAGAGAGTTGAGTTGTCTTCCGACTCGAAGACCACTGATGCAAAGTCCGAGCAGGAGAAGGACAAGGCATCCGTTCAGATGTTCTGGCAAACCTATCCACTCACTACGGGCAGCGGGCAGAACGCTACTTAACTGTGTGAGTGACGGTGAGCCACGACATCAAGCAGGTCGTCAGGAACTGTCTTGTCAAGCAGTTCCATGTTTAGAGTGAAGTAGAAGGTCGTCCCCTGACCTGGGATGGATTCAGCCCAGACCTCACCGTTATGACGTTCGATGATACGTCGAACATTCGTAAGCCCAAGTCCGGTTCCAGTATATTCAGAGTCCGGGTGTAGACGCTGGAATGGCTCGAAAATCTGGTTAAGATAACGCACGTCAAAACCACAACCATTGTCTCTCACGAAGAATGCACGAACTTTCTCGCCGTTCCGGTCTTTAGTTTTTACGCCAAACTCAATCTTGGTGACTTCTCGCTGATTGCTATACTTGACGGCGTTTTCAAGAAGATTGTCTAGTGCCGCTCGGAGAAGAATTCGGTCGCCGATGCATCGAAGTCCCGGCTGAATTTTGAAAGAAAACTGCCTTCTAGGTTCGCGTTCCTTGATGTTTTGGCAAATGTGAGACACCTTCCATGAGATGTCGAATTCTTCTGGCACCAACGGAGCATCACCATAACGAGCGTAGTTCATGATGTCGTCAATCATCTTGTTCATCCGCTGAGCTGAACGAAGAATAGCCTCAAGTCCCGTCTTGACTTCCGGGCTGAGCGAATCACCGCAACCTTCAAGAATGATGTTGTGTTGCCCAGAGATGTTTCGCAGAGGTGCCCGCAAGTCATGTGAGACGGTGAAGCAGAAATCACGAAGGTTGCGATTGGCATCCGCCAAATCCTGAGTGCGTTCCCACACACGCTCCTCCAGTGTGTTTTTTATCGCGAGCAGTTCATTAAGCGCCAGCCGACGCTCATTAACGTCGTGAATGATTCCGATGAAATACTTCGGGTTGCCATCTACATCTCTAACCAATGAAGTAGCGAACTGACACCAAATCCTCTCTCCGTCCTTGCGAATAAATTGGCACTCGCAGAACGCATTGGCAATTTTTCCCTTCAGCAATTTTAAATATGTTTTGGTGTACTTGGGCAGCTCACCATCGGGCACAAACTTGCTTGGGTGAATCTGATAGAATTCTTCCAGTGTGTAGCCCAAGATATCAGATAAGGCTTGGTTTGCCTGAATGATGTGACCACTGAGGTCCATGTTGCCTATTCCAATTGGCGAAAGCTCGAATGTGCGTCTGTACCGTTCTTCGCTTTCCTTAATGTGCTCGTCCCATCTTCGCCGCTCGGTGATATCTCGAATGAACGCGGTGAAGGTGGGGTTTTCATTGTAGGCACCCAATACGTTAACCGCAAGCTCAACCGGGAATTCAGAGCCATCCGCTCGCATCGCTGTCACCTCGACACGTTTGCCGAGAATGTTTCGTTTGCCCTCTTTTAGATACGCTTGAAGAGCTTGATTATGGCGGTCCCTGAATCGTGGTGGGATAATCAACTCGCACATAACGCGCCCAATGACCTTTTCCTTGCGATAGCCGAACATCGTCTCTGCTGCCGGGTTGAAGTCAACTACTCGACCATACTTATCCATGCTGATGATGGCATCGAGCGAAGTCTCCATGATAGCGACTCTTCGACTCTCTTCCAGCTTGCGTTCAGTAATGTCTTTCGTAAAGCAGCGGGTGTGCTCAAACACCCCATCACTTATCTTTGCGTTCGAGCTAATCAGGACAGTCTTTCGGGTGCCATCCTTGCAGCGCATGACCGATTCTGCATTGATGATGGCTTCTCCACTCGCCAATCTTTCTAAAATTGAAGTTACCACATTATAGTCTTCGTGAAACTCGCTGATGTGGTGCCCAATGTATTCATCCTTCCTGTAGCCGAGCATCTTAAGCTCGGCTTTGTTTGCCCGCCTAATGATTCCTTCACTATCAACCCAGTGTAATCCCACAACAGCGTTTTCGAAAAAATCATCCAGTTCAGCCGCGCTGAAGTCGAGCCGCGTGGACATATCTTGCTGCTTGTGAAGCAGCTTGCCGACGAATCTACACAGCAGACCGATTAGCGCAGCATTCCAGAGGAAACCTAGATTTGAGGCAAGGCGGGCTGCCTCGTCACCGGAATAAAAAAGCACATTGCCCAGCAGAAGCGCCGAGGCGATTGCACCGATGCCGTAACTTACACCCATGATGGCAGCGAGAGCCACTACGGGCATGTAGAAAGTGAAAGGTTGTTGTCCAGCTAGAGCGGGTCCGCAGGCGGCACGTAAACCTGTCGCAACCATAAGCGCAAGAGTAATGACCACACAGCTTTGCCAGGTCACTTGCTTAGGTGACGTGACGTACGACCAGAAAGCTTGTGCTGAAGATTCGAGACCTTTCACCGGAAGTGCGCTCCGTGCGGTTGATTTTCGCCAGACATATCATATCACCGCGGCTGGCTGCATTTAGGAAATGATTGGGTCTTTCTTGAGGATTTTTCCCACAAGTTTTCACCAGGGTGTGGACGACCAGACAGTTGACGAGTTGCGAGGCATTTAATTGAACGTCCGAGAAACTTTTGCGGTTTCTCTAGCAACAAAACGAAAACCAGCGGTATAGTAGTTCCAGGCAAGCCTGACAGGGCAGCGAGCAGGTTCTGCCGACTCCAAAGAGGAGAAGGGTTATGAATAAAAACCAACTCATCGACCGTGTTCTGAACCACTTTCAGAACCAAGGCAACACTGGCTCCGGCAACACGGGTTCAGGTGGCTCCGGCTCATCGCAGGGTTCGGGAGGCTCGTCCCAAAGCGGTCAGGGCGGTTCTGGTTCGTCGCAAGGCTCTGGACAGCCGGGCGGAAACCAAAGCTACTCTCACGACCAAATCCGACAGGTCACTCAGCGCATCGCACAGGAGAACAACATCACCGATAGCAAGATGATTGACGACTGTGTGAACGATGTGTCGCAGAAGCTGAACTCCGGTTCGCCGAGCGGCAGCAGCAGCGGGTAACAAACCCGCAAAAACGCAATCAGCTCCTATAGTGAAATTGCGTACGGCGTGCAACCCGGAAACGGGGCACGCCGTTTTTCCTCATAATCATGTTTCTGCGCTATAATGAGCGTCGATATGTGCGCACGGACTCGTTTGGGTATCGGGGCACGTCTCTAAAACGTGTAGCTGCGGGTTCGAAACCCGTCGTGCGCACCAGACTATAGGAGCAAAATGAAACGACTTTTCACGTGGCTGAAGGCAGTTTTCAACCGCATCATGTACGGTCTCGAAGACCCCGTAATGATGCTCGACCAGTGGATTCAAGAAACGGCAGAGACTCAGCGTCGCAATCGAGAACTTGCGGTCCAAGCAATTACTCAGCGCAACAACCTCGCTGCTCAGCTTGAGCGTGTCCAGGCTCAAATCAAGAACAACGAGGCGCAGGCAATGCAGGCGCTGAAGTCCGGCAACAGGGAACTTGCCCGGACCTTCGCAAAGGAGCTTTCCGAGAATCAGGAACAGCTCAAGGGTCTCCAGGCGTCACTTGCGCAGGCGAACACCGCCGTCGAGAACGTCAAGAAGGCAATTTCTCGACACGAAGACATGCTCCGGCAGAAGAAAGCCGAAGTTATGCGCATGAAGGCGGAATACAAGTCCGCTAAGGCACAGAACGCCATCAACAAGGCGCTCGAAGCCATGACGTTCGAGGGACAGGACCAAACGTTCGACAACGCCACCGAGAAGATTCAGGAAGAGAAGTCTCAGGCGCTGGCGAGGGGCGAGATGCTCAACGAGTCGCTCGTCATGAAGGCTGCCGAACTTCAGGACCAGGCTGCCGACGCCGAAGCCGACAATATCCTGTCGCAGCTCGAAGCCAATCTTGGACTGGCACCGTCTGCACCGGCACAGGAGAAGGTCACCGTGGGTGTCTCTACGGGCGGCGGAGTGGATACGAGCATGGGCGAAGCCGATGCCGCTCTGAGCGAACTGGAGAGTCGTCTCCAGAAGTAGGTCGGATACAATACAGGAATGCCCTCGCAAACTCTGCCGTTCGGGAAATATGAAGATATTGCCGACGAAGTGGCGAGGGCATTTCGCTTAATCAACGGATACCCAGTTGAAGAAGACCCTGAAGCGTACGAACATCATAAGGGTCTGGTCGAAGCGCTCAAACAGGCAGACGAAAACAAAATTCACCTAAAGCGAGCCATTAAAGGCAAGTGGGTCGCAATCCACACTCACCTGGCTATGGTTCTTTTGATGATATGGTTTATCCCGCCGACGAACTGGCTGGGCGTTTTTCTTCAATTTTTCATCTGGTCTCTTTTCGCTGCATTCCACTACCTTTGCATCCTGAGATATCGTCAGGCACTCTCCGATTTCGAGCTGTTCATGGCGACACGGTATAAGGACTTACAGCGACAAATGACGAGAGCTGTGCAAGCCAAGTCGAATGGTGGTTGGGTAAGGCGAAACTAACGCTCCTGTAGCTCAGTGGTAGAGCGGCGGACTCTAAATCTGTTGGTCGTGGGTTCGAATCCCACCGGGAGCGCCAGAATTTCTTGTTCTTGTGATACAATGAATACACCATGTTCAACAATAAGCTCCACGAAGAACACGCAGGCAAGCATCTCATTGCTTTCGACATCGGCACTGGATGTTCACCGAGCTTCGAATTGATAGCAGAACCAGACACATTAGACCCCAAGGCACTC
>Ga0196964_10000757_pt1 | contig 17997 bp, 21 predicted proteins | sample S1_10metaG_FD_148615 | JGI IMG/M metagenome (GOLD analysis project Ga0196964, IMG submission 148615) | Soil microbial communities from Anza Borrego desert, Southern California, United States - S1_10 | ecosystem: Environmental > Terrestrial > Soil > Desert | place: USA: California | collected... | reverse complement strand
GCTTGATGTGGGAGGGGCAGATCCGTCGCGGCGACTTGAAAGACAGCTTCGACATTTCAATTCAGCAGGCGTCGACCGATCTGGCGAAGTATCAGGCGCTGGCGCCGGAGAACTTGATCTACGACACGACGCGGAAGGCCTATGTCGCCACGGCCGCGTTCAAACCGCATTTCCTGCGAGTTTCCGCCGATCGGTTGCTGCTGCAGTTTCGCGCACTCTTCAACGGCCTCATTGCGCCGCGAGACACTTCCATAGGCGCGATGCCCGATCTCGGCGTCGTACCTGAAGTCCGCCGGCCTATTGATAACGATCGTCTCCGCCTGATCCTACGCGCCGTGCGAAGCCACAGCGAAGTGGACATACGCTATCAATCGTTCACTCGCGAAGAATGCTCGCAGCGAACGATTGTGCCGCACGCGCTGGCGTTTGACGGTTTCCGCTGGCATGTGCGCGCTTGGTGCAAAGCCAGTCTGCAGTTTAAGGATTTTGTGATCAGCCGGATGATCGAACTAGGCCCGCCGCGCCCGGGGCAGGTCAATCCTGACCACGATCAGGAGTGGATACGAGAGTGTACGCTGTGCTTGGCGCCTAATCCCAAGCTCGCGCCTTCGCAGCGTAAGGTGGTTGAACTCGACTACGCAATGACAAGGGGCGTGCGCGAAGTAAGGACGACGATCGCGCTGGCGTTTTACCTAATCCGGCAGCTCAATCTAGACATCGATCCCGAGCTCGTTCCGCCCGAGCGCTTGCAGGTAGTTCTCACCAACAAGCCCGAGTATGATGAAGCGCGGGCAGCCGCTGTCGCTGCTTCAGAGCTGATGACAAAGCAGGCCGAAGCACATTCATGAGCTCGTCAACGGAAGCCCCGGGGCTTATTGGTATTCAGCGCGCCGCCTTCGATCGCGCAGAACGGCTGCAACGCCGGGTCAGTCTGTTGCAGTGGGCCCTCGCTATCGACGCCATCGCGGCGGCGCTGCAACGAACGGCGATCGTCGTGTATGTGCTGGCGGTGATCGCGCTCGCGCTCACCACCGCGATCATAGTGCTTGAGCAGCGTGTGGCGCGAACCCGCAGCCTTGGCGAACGCGTCCGGCGTATGACGCTCATTGCCGAGGGGCTCGGAGAGAAACCGACGTCCGATGAGCTGCTTGATGTCGGTCTTGCCGCAGGCGACATGGAACAGGAAGCGCGCGATCGCGACGATCCCAACTACTTCGCCACCAAGACCGGCTTCGGCATGCCGAGGCTCGGCGAGATGTTGGAGGAGAGCGCGTTCTGGACCTGCCACTTGTTGCGGGGTAGCGAAATGCGCGCCTGGTGGCGCACGCTCATTCTGACAGTGATCGCAGTCGCTGTGGTGCTGACAGCGTTGCCGCTCGTGCAGGCTGAGCAAAATTTGATGCTCGGCCGTCTCATCTGCGCGATCACGCTCTTCATCATCTCCAAGGATGTCCTGGGCGCGGCGCTAGCCTACGGCCGCGCTGCGCGGTCCGTGCGCGAAGTGATGCTCCGGCTCCAGCACTGCGGGGCGCAATCGTGGCCGCAGGACCGGTTGATGCGCATCGTCGGGGACTATAATGCCGCCGTTGAATCGGCGCCGTTGCCGCGGCCGGGCCTTTATCAAAGGGACAAGGACCGTATCAATCGGCTTTGGGCCGTTCACAAAGCACTTCCAGCGACGGCGCAATAGAGCCGAGAACAGCCAGGCGCCAAACGTCTGCTTTGAGACGGCGTCCTGCGCATGTCCGTTACTGGGATGGAAAACAAGAGCCGATGGTACGACGGAAGCTGACCGGTTCTCCGGCTGGAAGCCAACTCAACTTTGTGGCCATTCAAATGATCAATATGCCGTGCGCACGCGACGACCATGTTTAACGCCTGTTCGAGCATCATCACCAGGTCCGAGCCGTGAGAGACGTCAGTGCGAACAAGTACGAGCAGGCGGCGAAGGTTCTGCAGTCGGCGCATGCGCGGAGTGGCCGGCATTGACGCGGAAGCCATCGAACACGCCCTCAGCAATTGCCTTTTCCAGGCAGGCGTTCAGCCTGTCGAAGCGTTTGTCCGGGTATTTCGCGCTGAGGTGCATTGAAAGATTGAAAGCGCGAGCTTCAGCGCAGCACAGGCCTGCCCGAGCGCCAAGTGGTCAGCTCGTGAGAGAACCACGCATAAAGGAATGCGTTTCGCGCACGCTCGAACACCGTGCTTACCTCCTTGGGTGTCGACGCCCTCAGTTCGGCGCTTTGCACGCCTTCGTAATGATCCGCGAGCATCAATGGCTGCAGGTCGGGAACGCGGACAAAGGCCGCGAAACGAGGGTCCGGCTCGAGGACCTACTGAAGGGCTTCACCATTGTTCGACGTTGCAACGCGCGCCCGGTCTATGGAAGACATGCTTCAACAGAGCGGGTTCACAGGCGGCGCCAGCTGACGAACGGATATTCATGCAGCAGTTCAAGTCTCACATCGATTGGACCTGTCCGAACTGCGGACATGCCAACCACCAGCACGTGGTCATGCCCGAGCTCAACTTCGCAGCCGAGAAATCGTCCGACATGAGTGTGCAGGATCAAGCTGACATCGAGTGCGATGTCTGCCACTCGCACTTCACGGGGGAGGTGTGGGTCCATCCTGATCACACCAGTTTTGACTTCAACGACCCCGTGCAGTTTTCGTTTACCGGCGACATGCCGTTCTATGATCCGCCGGAAGAGGACGAATTTTACGAGCCGGCAGATGATCCGTATTCTGTCGCGATGGAAGCGCTGAAGCAGCTTCATACCATGGTGGGTTCGGCCAGTCCCGCGAACGATGCGCAGTTTACCAACAGGCTCATCTTCGCCGGCGCAGTCTCCTGCATGGAAGCCTACCTCGGCGACACACTGATTAACGCGGTGCAGGCCGAGACGGATGTTCGTACGCGGCTCGTCAGCAGCAACCGGGCGATGGGCGAAATCACGGCCACGGCCGCCGAAATTACGGCAGACCCGGACGTGGTGACAAAGCGGATTCAGCGTGAGCTGCGCAAAGTCCTCTATCACAGTCTGGAAAAAGTGACTGCGCTCTATCGCGATGCCTTCCGGATCAACCTCATGCCCTCGAAGGTTGAGCGGGATGTGCTGTTTCCCGCGATGGTGTTGCGTCACCATTGTGTCCACCGCAACGGCCGCGATGAAAACGGCACCCGGCTCACTGTTTTCACGGACGGCTACGTTCGCAGCGTTATCGCCACCATCGGCAAAGTTGTGACGCATATCGAGGACAAGCGCAGGCCGTTCTGAACCCCGCGATCAGCAGTCTGAGGCCTTCATGGCGATCGGCGCCTGTCTGGCGTCTCAATGCGGGTGTCGGCAGCGGGGAAGGGCGCGTGGGCGTCTGCTTGGCGCCGGTCGAGCAGGAATGGCCGCTATTGGGATGATCGGCGTAAGGCTGGATTTCTCAATCATCCAGTTCGAGTACCTTCCTTAACCGCTTAGTCAGCGCATCCGCCAATTCCGCGCGACCCTCTCTATTGTTGAGGTACCGCGCGTGCCGAAGATGGCGAAGGTCGAATGGGATGTCTGCCTCATTCTGAGTGATGAGGATCACTTCGCGTCCCAATGCGTGAGCAATGCCGATCTCGTAGAAGACATTTGGGTTTCGATCGGTGCAGTCACAAACGATCACACGCGAACGATCAATTAAGTTTACCACGTCCTGGATGACTGCTGGATCTTCCCAGATATCATCTGCGCGGCGACAACGCAGACCAACGCCTTCGGCCGTTTCCTTAAGCGTCTCGTAGACGGCATCAAAGTCAGCGGCGAACGGCATCATTGCCGACATCAATTGCGGCTCAATCTTTTCGTGCTCGGAGATGCTGAAGACCTTCGGACGCTGTCGAGGTGGTTGGAAGTGCCGAAGCAGCGTCTGATAGAGATCGACGTCCTTTACGGCCCAGTGATTTCGAGAGAACTCGAATTCCTTAGGCATATCGAAATCGAGCTTGTTGGCAAAGATGTGCGAATTGAGAAGTGCAGGTGCGTTGGGATCGAAAACCAACTCTATGACAATCTCGTCTCCGGACAAGCGAGCCTCGACGATACGTCCGACTCGAGCGATTTCCTCGCGCTTGCCCTCCTCCATGAAAAGGCAGGGAAGCTTAATCAGCTTATCAAAAAGAGGTATTCGGCCATTTCGAAACTGATTGGCGATGCTTTCGTCTGTGTACTCAAACATCCGGTCGAGCAGCACGGTGTCACGTCCAGCCGTCCATGGCCCACCTTGCATGAGTAGGTTGAACAAGGTCCCGAACCCCTTCTTTTTGAAGGAGGCCAATCTATCGCGTCATAGTTCCTAATTGTCTAACAAGGCAGAACAGAGCGTCCGCTGTCGGCGGGTCCAGACCTGCTGCGTCCGCTTTGCGGCGACCACCCGGCAACGTCCGCTCCTGGATAGCGCGGTGCCTGCCAGCGTTGGATGACAGGCACCGTCTTCCTATCGCGTCGACATCGTGTCCGCGCGGACGGCGAGATCGACGACGTGGTGGACGAGGAAGGCCTCCACCAGATGGAGCGCGTAGTCTCGGTCGATCGGAAGCATGTCCTCTCTCAACGTAGAGCTAACGTAGTCTTCAGCGTTCCAAAGTCGGCGCGTCGCTTCCGGGTTCTTTGGTTCGATGCGAGCCAGGACTCGTTCGAACGATTGGTTCGCGCATTCGGTGAACGCACGACGATCCGCTTCGCCAAGGGGCAAAGCTGAAATGACAGCACTGCTCATTTTACGACTCTATGGTCGGCCAGGTTTCTCTGCAGCCTAATCGGATGGCCAATTCCGACGCTGGGTTCTTGTTGCGGGCGACTCGTCAAGGCGCTGGGCGCCGCCCTTCTGCTCTCATGCGCAAAATCCATTTAGGGGACGCCCCGATGGCAGTTCAAGCGGCAAGACAGATAATTTCTTGATCAACGAGCGCTTGGACGTCCGCTTTCGGGTGTCGCGGCGGGAGAGTCCGTTCCTGGGATTATTCTGACACCCACACTCAGAACGGGATTTCATCATCCAGGTCTTGATCCCAAGCGGCGATCTCGGGGCTCTCGTCGCGTTCTGACGGTTTGACTATATCCAGCAGTCGCTCTGCTTGCTGAAGGAGGTGGTCGAACGTCATGACGGTGATGCCGTGCAGGCGGCTATTCAGTCCATGCAGCGCGCACTGCATTTCATGATCCCAAGTATTGGAACGCCCGATCACGACAATGGCGCGAGGATGGTACGCAACGACTTCGTCGAAGTCGCGCAGGCCTTTGCTAGCCTCATCGGAAAATACATCGAGATAGCGATGGCATTGGCCAAGCGCGCGACTGACCTGCGCGCTGAAGTAATAATTCTTATGGTCGCTGTCGTACTGCAGAACCTGCATATCGGGGCGTTTCAGCTCCACAATGTCTCGAAGCCCAGAAGCGGTGTGCCGAAGTATAGCATCAGCCTGATCGGACGCTGAAAGTCGGCGGACGGATTCTCGTACGACATAAGCATTGCCGAAGGCCCAGAAATGTTCTTCGCACCAGTTCTGATATACCTGCTCGGGTGCGTCACCCGCCTCAAGTGCTGCTCGCAATTGGGCCACCGCCAATTGCATTGCGCCGAGCCGAATAGACTGTCGCAACGCTCGCACTATTTCTTCGCTGATCTCTAAGCCTTCAAGATGCTCTACGATTTCCGGTTGACCGAGCGCTCCCATGATCGCTTTCGCAACTGTATTCGGGCTATGGGAGCCTAGTTGAGCGACGCCTTCTTGCACGCGAATGACGACGAATTCGCCGGCATCTTCATGAGCGATGTTGAACAATGTGGACGCGCCTCGAACAAGGCGCCGCACAGCCTGCTCAGGAAGCGTGACGCTCCGAGCCTCGGCAAGACTCCAATCGTGATGAGCTGACGTTCGTTTGTAGCACTCTAATTTGATTGAGGTCTGAGTGCCCTCACTTCGCTTTACGTACCAAGGTATCATTTGCCAGCGAGACTTCGTGGTCTCGTGCAGCGTAACCGGCTGCGTGTAATCAACATTTCCCGACCGCGCAGTTCTGCGCACGACACTGCGTGCGGCTTCGTCATCATCATCCGTCATTTCGGCCTCGACAGGGCATTTCCCGATGATCCTACCGCCCTTGCTTCACCTGCGCATCGAGTTAGTGAAGGAGGCTATTCCGCCCACAGTCGGGACGAATAGCGCCGCGTGGCCGGCGCTTTGAGCACTGTAACATCGCGATCGTCGCCATAGATGTCGGCGCGGAGCCAATCGAGTTCGCTTTGCAGATCGTTGGTCATGAGCCACCAGGCCTTCACGCGCTTGCCTTCGCCGTCGTCCCAGCGATAGCCGCGCGCCTTGAGCGAGGCGCGCTGTTCGAATGCGGTGTCCTCGGCTCTTACGACCCAGAGCTGGCGGCGCGCGCATTCGAGCAAGGCGCTCAGGCCAAGCCTGCCTGAGGTTGGCAGTGGAAGCGTGAGTAGGAAGAGGGCAGCTTCGGCGTCCGATAACGCGCGGTGCCCATCATGAAACCAGCCGCGCGCCCATAAGAGATAATCGAGCTTGGCAGATCCGACGCCTTCGGCCTTCCAGTCGATCTCCGCAAACGAGCAGGCCCAATGCTTTTCCTCGAATAGCGGCCAGTGCTTCTCGACCATCGGCCGGTCAAAGGCAGCGTTGTGTGCGATGACGATGTGCGCCGGTTCGATCAGGGCGCGGATGCGCTTGGGATCGATGACTTGGCCAGCCACCATCTCGTCGGTGATGCCGTGGATTTTGCTACTCTCAGGCGAGATCGGGAAGGAGGGTTGGCGGAATACCGAAAGCGCTGCATCGGCATCGATCCGCACGATGGCGCCGGTGTCGCGCTCGTACTCGAACGGCAACATCGCCAGCTCAATGACTTCGTCGCTTTCGGGGTCGAGGCCGGTGGTCTCGGTGTCGACGAACACGCCGCGGCGCGTTTCGCCGCTGGCGCTTTTGAGCAGCCAATCGCGCGGCGCCGGCACGCGACGGAGGAGCCGGAAGTCGGGATTGGCTTCGATCAGACGCGCGGCGTCGGAGACATCCATTTTGGATCTCTATCACGCGCCACTCCGGCACGCGCGTGCAACACGAGCTTAGGATTTCACCTGAGTGCCCGCCTAAAAACGCTAATTTATCAGCCGCTTGCCGCGAGAAATGGCGCCTGCGGAGCAACTTGCCTCCCGTGGTCCGGTTGACAGCCTAACGCGTAAGTCGCATCTTACGCGTTAGTGTTGGCTTACGCGAAAAATGGCTGGACGGCCCTGGGCGACCCGACCCGGCGCGCGGTGTTCGAGCGCCTGGTCGAGCGTCCGTGCTCGGTTACGGAGCTGGCGCGTGACCTGCCGGTTAGCCGGCCGGCGGTCTCGCAGCACCTGAAAGTGCTGAAGGACGCAGGTCTCGTGATCGACACGCCGGCGGGAAAGCACCGCATCTACCGCGTCGATCCCGACGGACTCGCCGTGCTTCGCGCCGACCTCGATCGTTTTTGGATGAAGACGCTCGCGGCCTTCAAAACCGTCGTCGAGCAACCACCATCATCAGAGGAGTGATGAAATGAGCGCGCAATCAGATACGTCCGTCAAACACTCTATCGTGGTCGAGGCGCCGGTTGCGCGCGCGTTCGAAGTGTTCACCGGCGAGTTCGGCCGCTTCAAACCCGCAGAGCACAACCTGCTTGCCGCGCCGATCGCCGAAACCGTGTTCGAGCCATTCGTCGGCGGCCATCTTTACGACCGCGGCGCCGACGGCACTGAGTGTCGCTGGGCGAGCGTGTTGGCCTATGAGCCGCCCAACCGCGTGCTTTTAAGCTGGAACATCTCGCCGCAATGGCGGCTCGAGACCGATCCCGCCAAAACCAGCGAATGGGAAGTGCGCTTCATCGCCGAGACGCCGAGCCGCACCCGCGTTGAACTCGAACACCGCCATCTCGACCGTCACGGCGAAGGCTGGGAAAGCGCGCGCGACGGGGTCGCCGGCGAGCATGGCTGGCCGCTCTATCTCAAGCGGTTCGCAGATCTCGTGGCCGCTTGAGGCTCTAGCGGGCCGCCTCGACCACGTGCTCAGCCAACAGCTCCGGCTGATCGAAGCACTTCCAGTGGCTGGCATGGGGAAGGGTGACACGCTTAAGGCTGGAGGTCTCGAGCCACTTTAAGCTCGCAGGCGCCATGTTCGCTGGGTTGTAGAAGTAAAGAACCCGCGGCGTCTGCGCCAAAACCTCGCCAGGCGTCCGCGCTTGCGAAAAGGCGTGCGCATCGACTCCGAGCTCCCAGAGCGCTTGCGCGTCGGCGTTGGAGACGGCGGCGCGATAGCGCTCGATGTTGGGATCGCTGCGTGCCAGTTCGGCGAGGCGCCCTAGAAAGGCGGCGCGAAAGTCAGCGGCGTTATCGAACGCCGCAGCCATGCCCGAGAAATAGGCGTCGTCCGCCGTGAGGTTGCCTTCGAGCGAGACTATGGTGTCGATTGGAGATCCCGTGCGCATCGCGGCGAGCGAGGCGATGATGGAAGCGACGGAGTGGGCGAGCACTATCGTGGCGCCGCGCCGTCGCGCCTCCGCATCCAAACATTCGGCCAAGCGCTCAAGCGTCGTTCGCCCAGCCAATGGCGGCGAACCGAATCCGGGAAGGTCGATGGCCGCCAAATTGTAGCATTGCGCGAGCTTGGTCTTTAGCAGCGGGTCGAAAACGCTTCGGTTGTCGCCGAACCCGGCGACCAGGATCATGATTGGCGCGATCATTCAGTGCCTGAGGTGCCGGCCGGTCACGTGCCGCTCTCGACCGGCAGGCCAGCAGCGCGCCAATGAGGAAGGCCATCCTCAAGCCGGCGCGCCTTGTAGCCCGCGGCGCGCAGCGCAGCGACGGCTTCGAACGCGAAGACACAATAGGGTCCGCGGCAATAGGCGACGATCTCCTTGCTGCGCGGCAGCTCAGACAGGCGTCGCTTCAATTCGGTGGTCGGAATGTTCACCGCGCCTGGCACGTGCCCGATGGCGAATTCTTCGGCGGGACGCACATCCAGCACGGTGACCGTGCCGGCGGCCATGCGCTTCTTCAATTCGCGGCGTGACACAGGCTCCATGTCGTCGCGCGCATTGAAATAGCTCGCCACCACGGATTTCACCTCGGCGACATTGCGCTCGGCGACGGCGCCGATGGCGTCGAGCAGGGCGAGCACGCTGTCATCCGCCAGGCGATAGAGTGTGAACTTGCCCTCGCGGCGTGCGGCGAGGAGGCCGGCGCGGCGCATCGACTGAAGGTGCTGGGAAGTGTTGGCGACGGTCAGGCCCACCTTGTCGGCAAGCGTGTCGACGTTGCGCTCGCCCTGGGCCAACTGCTCGAGCAGGGCGAGCCGATGGGGGTGTGCGGCCGCCTTCGCCACCTCGGCGAAGCTTTCGTGCAAGGTCGCTTTCACGCCGCGGCTTGACTCGGTCACTCTCACTCTCCATCATTCAAGCAAATAATGGAATGTTGGGGTGGAGTTGTCAACCTTGGAGGGACGGCCAATGAATCCGAATAAGGCGCTTTGGGAGAAGGGCGATTTCACGCGCATCGCCCAGAGCATGCGCGACAGCGGCGAAAAGCTCGTCTCGAAGCTCGGCATAACCAAGGGAATGAAGGTCCTCGACCTCGGCTGCGGCGACGGCACCACCGCCATTCCCGAAGCGAAGCTTGGCGCGGACGTGCTGGGCGTCGATATCGCCAGCAATTTGGTGGCCGCCGGCAATGCGCGCGCTCGTGAGCTGGGGCTCAACAATGTGCGCTTCCAGGAGGGAGACGCCTCCAATCTCACTGAAATCGCCGATGACAGCTTCGATCTTGTGGTCAGCATTTTCGGGGCGATGTTTGCGCCTAAGCCGTTCGATGTCGCTAAAGAGATGGTGCGCGTCACCAAGCCGGGCGGGCGCATCGTGATGGGCAATTGGATTCCGGGCGACCCGACGCTGATTGCGCAGGTGCTGAGGACGAGCGCTGCCTATACGCCGCCGCCGCCCGAAGGTTTCATCAGCCCGGTGACGTGGGGCGTCGAAGACAACGTGATCCAGCGCTTCGAAGGCGCCGGCGTGCCGAAAGAGAAGATCTCGTTCGAGCGCGACACCTATTTCTTCAACTATCCCGGTTCGCCATCAGAGTTACTGAGGGTCTTCAGGACCTATTACGGCCCGACGATGAACGCGTTCGAGGCAGCGGAGAAGAATGGCAAAGCCGCTGATCTGCAGCGCGAACTCGAAGCGCTCTTCGTCGGCCAAAACAAGAGCGAAAAGCTCGGGGCGACTTCGATTCCGGCGACGTATCTGCGGGTGACCGTCGAGGTCTAAGCAAAATCAACCAAGAGCTCTGGCGCCGTCGCTCGGCGGCGCCATTCCAAGGAGTCAGCCTCAAATGCATTCCACTTTTCGTACCGTGTTTCTGGTTGTGGCGATCATCATCGTGCTGAGCCTGCATGCAGCAATCGCCAAAAATGCAGCGCTGATCTTCGCCTAGCCCTCTTACAGGAATTTATAGCAATGACCTTCCAGTACTCGTTCAGAGACTGTCTGCAGCGCGCCGAGCGCATCACCTGGCGTGTCGAAGACTTGATCGGCGGCGAGAAGACACTCGACTTCTCGCGCCCGTTCATGCCCGAAGCGTTCGCCCGCACAAGCGAGCTAGAATTTCTTGGCGCCGACGAGCGCATCACGCTGAACCAGATTCGCGGCAACGCCTATCTGGGCATTTTCGGGCTGGTGGAAGAGTTCATTCTTCCGTTCGTACTCGATCACGCCCGGCCGTTGCTCGCCGGCGATGAGTATCGGGCGCGCGCCTATCTCGAGTTCGCAAGTGAAGAGGCCAAGCATATTCATCTCTTCCGCCGCTTCCGCGAGGAGTTTGCCGCCGGATTCGGCGTTCCGTGTGAGGTGATCGGACCGCCCGCAACGATCGCTCAGCACGTGCTCTCGCATCCTCCACTTTCGGTGGCGCTGCTGACACTGCACATCGAGTGGATGACTCAGCGCCACTTCCAGGACAGCATCCGTGATGACGACGGACTTGATCCGCAGTTCAAGAGTCTGTTGCGGCATCACTGGATGGAAGAACACCAGCATGCCCAACTCGACGCCATGATGGTTTCGTCGATTGCGCAAGACTTGAACCAGAGCGAGATCGACGCCGGTATCGATGGCTATCTGGCCCTCGGCGTCTTCCTCGATGAAGGGCTGAAGCAGCAAGTAGCATTCGATCTTGAAGCGCTGGAACGTACAATAGGTCGAACGCTAGGCGAGGACGAACGCGGGGCGTTCACGCGCGTGCAACATCAGGCCAACCGCTGGACCTATATCGGCTCAGGCATGTCGCACCCGCGTTTTCTGGAGTCGTTGGAGGCGCTGAATCCGGCTAAGCGCGCGATCATCGAAGATCTATCGCGTGGATTTTCCTAAAGACCTGGCGAGGTTAGCCCAACTCTGTCTCATCAAGGACGAACGTCATGATCCTACGTCAATTCCTGCACACCGATCCTGTGGCGGCCTCGTACTTGGTCGGCTGCGGAGGCAAAGCGTCCGCTGCGGTGATCGATCCCGTTGGCGGTCCCTCCCTCTACATTGAAGCGGCCGCCAAGACCGGCATGCGCATTCTCTATGTGATCGACACCCACATCCACGCCGATCACATATCGGCGGGCCGTGCCTTGGCGGACGCGGTTGGCGCGCCCTATGTGCTCTTCCACGCAGCGCCCGCCAACAAACCATTCCACGCAGTCTACAACGGCCAAGTGCTCGAACTGGGCAATGTCATGCTTGAGGTGTTGCACACGCCGGGTCATACGCCCGAGCACATGTCGCTTCTCCTGCGCGACAAGACCCGCTCGGACGAACCTTGGATGATTTTCACGGGCCATACGCTGATGGTCGGCGATCTTGGCCGCACTGAACTTGCGAGCGATGCGGAGGAGGGCGCGCGCGTTCTCTATCGGAGCGCGCAACGGTTGAAGGCGTTGCCCGACTATGTCGAGGTATTGCCTGGCGCTTACTCGGGTTCGGTCTGCGGCAAGAGCCTTTCCGGCAAACCCTGGTCAACGATCGGCTTTGAGAAGCGTCACAACAAGGCCTTCCGCATCGAGGACGAGGATGAGTTCGTACGGGCGATGACGAGCAACGTTCCGCCAGCGCCGCTGCAGGCGGCTGAGCTGCGCGCGCTCAATGCCGCCTAACGCCGGCGCGCGGTCCATGCGTGAGGGCGTTCGCCTGGGTCTGCGCGAAAACTGGCGTCAATTCGCGCTGCTCGTGCTCATCAACGCGTTTGTCGGCGGCATGGTCGGCATCGAGCGCACTGTCGTGCCCCTCATCGGGGCCCAAGAGTTCTCCATTGCCTCGACCACGCTCGTGGTCTCGTTCATCGTCAGCTTTGGTCTTGTAAAGGCCTTCGCCAATCTCGTTTCCGGCCAGCTCGCCGATAAATGGGGCCGCAAGCGCGTGCTGGTGCTGGGCTGGCTTGTCGGCTTGCCATTTCCCTTCATCATCATCGCCGCTCCCGATTGGAGCTGGATCATCGCGGCCAACGCCTTGCTCGGCGTCAGCCAGGGTCTCGCCTGGTCGATGACGGTGATCATGAAGGTCGATCTCGTCGGTCCGAAGTCGCGCGGCTTTGCGGTCGGCCTGAACGAGTTTGCCGGCTACCTTGCTGTCGGCCTGACCGCGCTGGCGACCGGCTATCTTGGCGCGCTCTACGGCCTGCGCCCCACGCCGATCTATATCGGCGTCTTCTACGCGGTCGCTGGGCTATTGCTCTCGGTGTTGCTGGTGCGCGATACGCGCGCGCACGTGGCGCTCGAAACGAAGTCGAGCGACGAAAGCCAAAAGCTCAGCTTCCGGGAAGTGTTCGCGCTGACTTCGTTCAAGAACCGCAATCTCTTCGCGGCGTCGCAGGCGGGCCTCGTCAACAACCTCAATGACGGCATGAGCTGGGGCATCTTTCCGCTCTTCTATGCCTCGTTCGGTCTGGCGCTGGAGCGCATTGGCCTCTTGAAGGCGCTCTATCCTGTGACGTGGGGCCTCATGCAATTGGCGACAGGCCCCTTGAGCGATCGCTGGGGACGCAAGGGGCTCATCGTCGCCGGCATGTGGGTGCAGTCGGGCGGATTGTTCCTGACGGCTTCAACGCGCGACTTCGGCTGGTGGGTCGCCGGCAGCGTCCTCTTGGGCCTTGGCACCGCCATGGTCTATCCGAGCCTGATCGCGGCGGTCTCAGACGCCTCGCATCCAAGCTGGCGCGCGCGCTCGCTCAGTGTTTATCGCTTCTGGCGCGATCTCGGCTACGCGATTGGGGCATTGGCGGCAGGCGTCATCGCCGACCGGTTTGGGCTCGCCTGGGCGATCGCCGCGATCGGTGCGCTGACGTTCTTCTCAGGCGTCGTGACAGCGTTCACAATGGAGACGCGGCTTACACCGCCGGCGACGAGCAAGGCAGGCGCGACATGAGCGAGGTCACATATGAAGGGCGCTGCATGTGCCGCGCCGTCCAGTTCAAGGCGCGAGGCGCGCCGAAATGGGTGCTCTGGTGTCATTGTGAAAGCTGCAGGCGCCATAGCGGGGCGCCCGCGTCCGTCTTCGTCTCATTCGCCGATGAGGCGGTCACCATGACGAGCGGCGAGATCGCTAAATACCAGTCATCGCCGGGCGTTGAGCGCGGATTCTGCTGCGCGCGCTGCGGATCGACGCTTACCTGCACGAACCCGAAGCTTCCGAACGAGACCCACTTTCACATCGGCGCGTTCGAACGCGCCGCCGAGCTGGCGCCGACCGGTGAATTCTTCGCCGATGAGCGCATGCCGTGGTTTGAGCCGCGCACCGGCGCGCTCGGCGGCATGGCGGCCATGGCCGCGGTGGTCAAGGGGCGGATGAAGCCGCACGGCTAAGGCGGGGCGCGCCGGAGCACAAGGTTGCGCTTCGGCGCTTCTCCGACTCGAAGGCGCATCACGATCTCCCGGGTTGTCGCGTCGATCATCGCAACCTCGCCGGCATCGGCAAGGGCGACATAAGCGAAACCGCTGTCCGGTGCGAAGGTCAGCCAATATCCGTTGCTTGGCAAAGCGATTGCCGCGAGCTCGGGGAAATGCGGCGGCATGAATGCGTGGATGGTCAGCGTGTCGCCGCATAGAGACCAGATCTCGCTCTGATCGGGACGGATCGAAAGGCCGTGACAACGTTCGAAGCCGCCAAAGCCAAGACGTCCCAATGAGCCTAGCTGCACGAACCCGTCGAGCGGCGTCGAGTGGTCGATTGTCGTCACAATGCGCTGCGACCGCGTGTCGGCCGCCTCAAACCCGTTGAGCCCATCGACATGCTGAGCGAGCCAGCGACCGTCCGCTGACAGCGCGGAGGGGCGCGGCGCAGCTGTGAACGCGATTTCGCCGGCGACGGCGTGATCCGATTGGATGTCGACAACGGTGACCGCCTGGGGCGCCCCCATTGGCGAGAGATACGCCCAGCGTCCGTCGCTCGATATTTGCGTGTTGTGCGGCCGGCCGCCGGTTTCGATCCGGCGAACGACATCGCCCGTCTCGCCGTCGACGACCCAGTATCGCCCATCGCGACAAGGCACATAGAGCCAGCGTCCATCGGGCGCGGCGGCGAGCGCGTGGGGCTCGCGGCAAACTTCCATCCGCCGCGTGATTTCGAATGATGCCGCGTCAATCCAGAGGAGTTCGCCATGCCGCTGTCCGTTCGCCTCCAAGGTCACGAAGACGGTGCGATGGTCGGCGGTCGCGGCAAGTCCATGCGGCTCGGGCCCGACCACGAGGCGATGAACGAGCGCGCCGGTTTCGGCGTCGAAAACATGGATATCATCGCCGCCCGAATTGGTTTGCCACAACAGGAAGCGCGCTTCGTTCGCTGCTTGCGTTGGCGTCTCCGCAGCCCGGCCCGCGCAACCGATGGCCAGGGCGCAGCAAGCGAGGGCGAAGCAGCGAAGCGGCATGCCCGCTAGTCCGTTACTCGAAGCGGCCCGAGGTTCATCACCACGCGTTCGTTCGCCAGTTTCCCCGTCGCGTCGAATTGGTAGAAGGCGACGAAGGGCAACTCCACCTTCCGCCCCGACGCGGCGAATCCCAGGAAGTCGCGCGCATGGAGGCCGCACATCCGCCCTTCGATAACGATGTCGGTGTCGGTGAAGCTCTCGCGATCGATCTCGTTGCGCGCGTCGGCAAAGGCGCCGGGGCCCTGAGCGAAGCCGATATATTCGTGCGCGCCGCGGATGGCCTCGGGGCTCGCAAAGGGCAGGGCATTGTAGACCATCACCGCGCCGGCCGCGAACGTCGCCATTACGGCGTCCGCATCGCCGGAGTTCTCGGCATCGAGATGGGTCCGCAAGAGCGCGCGGCGGCGCTCGCGCTCTTGCTCGTCAACTGGCATGCTGGCGGCCCTTCATGGCGTCCACGGCCCGCGCCATCGCATGTCGCTTCGTCGCGACGAGAAGGACAGGGGATTTCTCCTCTTGTTGCGCGAGAAGCTGGCTGTCGATCGCGAAACCGGCGTCGTTAAGCGCTGCAACCACCTCGCTCAGCGGCCGGAAGGAATAAACCTCCGCCGGAAAGGCGGCCACTGCCGCTTCATCTGCGTCGGTGCGAAACAAGAGGACGAAGCGGCCGTTCGGTTTCATGACGCGCGCGATCTCACGGAAGCTCGTGCGCAAATCCTTCCAGAAATAGATGACATGGACGCAGAGCGCCTTGTCGAACGTATCGGGCGAGAACGGCAGATCGCCCGCCGACGCAATCGCAACCTTGACCCGACCTGATTTGACCAGGGCTCGGTTACGGGCGACTGCGATCTCCGCCATGAGGTCGGAAGGATCGACGCCGACAACGCGGCCCTTGGCGGCGTGTTGAGCGAGCGCGCCAAGGCTTCGCCCGTGACCGCAACCGATGTCGATGATGTGATCGGCGGCGCTCACGTCGAGCGCCTCCATCGCGCGTCGGTTTTCGCCCCAGGTTTCGCGCGCCATGATGAAAGCGATCACGCGCCCTAAAAGTCCACTTGCGTGCCGCGCCTGTTCGGCGATGAACTTGGGCCTACGCATGGGCAGTGCTCCGTTTCGATGCTAGCTTGACGCCTGCTGCATAGGCGAGAACAAAGCCAAGATTGGCGGCGCCGAAGCCCACGGTCAGTTCGTTGACGCCGGCGATGCAGCTTTGCGGAATGACGATGAAGAAGCCGATGCCCAATGTCGGGATGACATGCAGCAGAAGCGGCAGATAGAGCGAGAAGCGGCGCGAGCTCATTGCGGCAAGCTCCGAATGGCTTCGAACACGAGTTCCGGGCGTCTCCAGGTCTGGGTCTGACAAAACACATTCAACGCGCAGCCGCGCAGTTCGAGAACCCCGCCGCGTAGCGTGATCTGCCCGGTGTAAGTGCGTCCATCGTCTGGGTTGTAGAGCGCGCCATCGCTCCAGACATTCGGCGCCGTCTCGCGAAGCCCGCGCACAATCTCGACGCCGATCAGCGATCGCGTTCGTAGCGATCGATCCGGATTGTGCCGGTCGGTGCGCGGCCGGCCTGCATCATCGTTCGCCTCCCACAGCCAGACGATGCGTCCGCACATGGTTTGTTGCGCGCCTTCACAGGGCTGGAAACGAACGACCGAACCGAAGCCTTGCGTCGCCCAATTGCCGGCGATGCCTGACCGGGTCTGCGCCTCCGCGCCCGTGTGCGCGGTTCCGCCAATCAAGACAATCGCAATCAGTGCGGCGAGCGTTGCGCCTGCGCGCGCGGGTTTCTTCCGGCGCAGGGGACAAACGGCGAAGGCGGCGACCTCAGCCTGATAGTCTGGATGTTCGGTGCCCATCCAGCGATCCCACCAGGTGAAGTAGAGGCCATAGTTGGAGCGTCCGTTTTGGTGATGCAGATCATGATGCGTGGTCGTGTTCCACCATCCGAATAGCCGAGACGGCTTGCCCGACACCGGATAGAGTTCGACGCCGGCGTGGCCCATGACGTTCCTGACGATTTGCCATGTGACGAATGTGAAGATGGCGAGGTCATGCATTGGCACGATCGCCGCCCAGAGCGGTACGAACGCGACCATGACAATCGCTTCGGGCACATCGAAAGCGTAGGCCGTCCACGGTGTCGGTGTCTTCGATTTGTGGTGGGTCCAATGAAACGTCCGGAAAAGGCGCGGATGATGCATCGCCCGATGCGTCCAATAGAAGTACGCATCTTGCGCGACGATCATTGCGATCAGCGTCGTCGCGAAATAGAGCGGGCCCTTGATTGAGAAGTCTTCATAAATCGTCAGCCAACCCGCCCAATGGGCGTAGTACATGCCAAAACCAGTGACAGAAAAGATAAGCGCCGTCCGCACCGAGGCGAACACCTCGCGCCGGTAGTCCGCGGCTGAAGCCACCCGCGTCTGAATCTTCCGCGCAGCGTAGTGAGCGCGCCAGAACGCCCAGATGATGACACTGAAGAGACCCGCCGTGATGAGGTAGCGCCCCACTTCGAGGCTTACGATCGTGGGGAAGACTCTGATCAGTTCGCGCCAGGGGTCGAATTCGACAGGCATGGAAGGGCTCGCGCCGTTGCGCCGGACCATCCCGGCGAGCGCGACCCTGACCTTGCGCGCGTCGGCACGCTCGCCGCCGTTGAAAACGGGCTAGCCGAATTCGAAAGCAGCGCGCCGAAACTGAAAATCTAACGCTAAATCAGGCGCGTGCGGAGAGGGCGCGGGCCCGGAAGTCCGATGGCGTCAATCCGGTGTCGGCCTTGAAGGCCCGGTTGAACGGCCCAAGCGAGGCAAAGCCCGCATCGAGCGCAATGGTCGAGATCGGCACATCGCGTTGCGCGGCGTCCCCCAAGGCGGTCTTTGCGTCACCGAGGCGCCACTGATTGAGAAAGGCGCTGAAGTTGCGGTGCCCGAGCTTCTGGTTGATGAGCTGACGGAGCCGGTGTTCAGGAAAGCGCAGACGAAGCGCGAGCGCGGCGATTGTGAGGCCTTCTTCGCG
>Ga0196964_10000756_pt1 | contig 18001 bp, 9 predicted proteins | sample S1_10metaG_FD_148615 | JGI IMG/M metagenome (GOLD analysis project Ga0196964, IMG submission 148615) | Soil microbial communities from Anza Borrego desert, Southern California, United States - S1_10 | ecosystem: Environmental > Terrestrial > Soil > Desert | place: USA: California | collected... | reverse complement strand
CGACCACGTAGCCCATCTCCGACTGCGAAGTCGTCACCTGCGTACGCAGGCTCTGGTCCACAGTGCTGATGATGGACTTGACGGTGGGCGACACCATCAGGACGTACCGACCGTTGCCACCGTTGTCGTACGACTTGCGGATGGCGGTGTTCAGCAGCGTCTTGATGTTGGCCTGGACACCCGACGTGCTGTTCGACGTCAGGTAGTAGAACAGGCCGCCCATCGTCCGGTAGTCGCCGGACTGGTACCGCTGGCCGTGGACGCACTGACGCTCGAACCGAATCGCAAGCTCCTTGAACTTCTTCGCCAGCTCGTGGTCGTACGGGTCGCCCTGGCCGTACAGGCCGCCCCGGGCACCACGGTGCCGGGCGGTACGGGTGGCATGCACCTTCTCCTGCATGACCTGCGTGTAGTTGTACTTCGCCACACGCTCGACCGACCGAGCGTCCTTGGGGTCGGCGCCCTCAGCGAGGTACTGGCCCACAATCTGATAGGTCGCAGCCGCATCAGGGGCGGTGGTGTTGCCAGCGTGACCCGTCAGGGTGATGTGGGTGCTGTCCGCAATCGCAGACACGTACCACGTCTTGGTCGAGTCCGTGGAGTCGGCCTTCACGACGATGTCGCCGACTCGCATCTCCGAGCTATCGGCAACGGTCATGTCCCACGGGCCAGAGCCGGCCCGAGCCGTGGTCGTGATGGACTGAGGAAGCAGGTCCTCTTCCATCCACTCGACCTTGATTTCGTTGGTCGTGTCAGTGCCCAGCAGTTGCTGGAGCGGAACGTCGGCGGGGGTCAGAATCTTGACCGCCTCGTCCATGTCGACCTTGACGCCAACGGTCCGGTCGCTCGTGTGAATCACACCACTGGTTGCCATCTGTTCTTACCACCTAGAGGTTCGCCGGACGGCACCACCCGTCCGGTTTGGGGGCTTGGGGGGACTAGCTCAAGACCAAGTCCGAGTCGGCGCCCGCCGCCTCCCGCTTGGCTGCCAGGAACGCAAGGAAGTCACGCTTCTTGATGGCCTCGGCCACCTTCTCCTGGTTGCCCACGGGCTGCGAGACGAGACCGGGACCGCTACCGGCAACCGGAACATCCGGGTTGACGGGCGGCTCCTCAACCACCTCGGCTTGCTCGCTGGCACCGCTCTCCGCCGGCTTCCCGGCCGGAACGATGCCCCTCGTACGCTCGGCAATGTCCTTCGCCAGCGCCCGAAGCGACTCTTCGTCGCTCGCCGAAATCAGGTCGGCGAACGGCTTCGCTTCGGGGAACTCCTCGAAGACCTTGGCCTTGGCGTTCTCCAGTTGCGCCTGTAGGAGCATCTGGTTCAGGGCCGAGACCTGTTCCTTGAGTTCCGCAATGTCTGCCGGGTCGGACACATCTGCCTCCGTATGAGGTTGATTGAACTGTTGCGATTCCAGTTCTTGAATACGATGTTCGAGCAGAGCCCTTGCCTCTTGCTCCTGACGCAATTCGGCTTGGGTCTTGTTGAACTTCGACATCAAACCGTTGAAACGCTCGACGGGAATCGACTTCCCATCGCCACCACTGGCCTCCACCACTGCCTCGTCGGCCTCAGGAGCCTCCATTGACCCAACCGGGTCGGGGGCTGCTGAAGCCTCTTCGGGAGCGGTTTCAGTGAGCAGGTCGCTCAACTGCAATCTCCTCGTTAGGGGACTTCACTACACATCTATGAAGGCCGTGGCTATCGCCGCCGCCGGCGGTGGTCCGCCGAGCGTTCGCTGACCGAGGTCACCTTCGGGGCCTCCCGAATCAACGGAGCCGCAGCGAAGCGCTGCACCAACTCCGTCATGACGTCGGTCTGCCGCTTGAGGTAGGACTCGAACATCTCGGGGTGCATGCCCATGAACTGCGCCACCCGGTTCAGGAAGCGCTCGTAGCGCTTCGTCCGAGCCTGGACGAAGTAGTCGTTCAGCTCGGGGTGGGCGTGGAGGTACATGCGCCGGGCGCCGGCGTCCGTGAGGGCGAAGTAGCCCTCCACCATCTCGGCCATCCGTCGCTCCTCGGGCGACTTCAGCTCGTTCCAGTAGGCGACCAGCTCGGGGTGGTCGGCCAGGAACTTCTTCCTGGCGTAGCCCGGCAGCTTGGTGAACTCGGTGATGAGTTCGCCGAGCGGGTCCTGGCGCTGCGTCCACTCCCCGTACCGGAACATGATGTCCCGGATGACTTCCTTGTAGTCGTCCGGCATGTTCGCCATGGGTCCGAGGCGGAGCCACTCCCCAATCTCGGGGTGCTGCTGGAGGTATGCCGCCTTCTCGGCGCCGGTCGGCATCTGCAACCAGATGTCGTACGTCTCCGGCGGCAGGTCCGTCTCCCGGCGGTTCCACTTCTGGAGCTGGTACCGAGCGAACGCCAGCTCGGTCACCTCCGACATATCCATGGGCTCGCCTTCCCACTTGCCGTAGGTCACCATGATGTTGGTGACCATGAGGCGGGTCAGCGGGTCCATGTTCGCCAGAGGGCCGGCCTTAATCCACTCGCCGACCTCGGGGTGCTCCCTCAGGAACTTGTGCCGAAGGCCAGGGTCCTGCGGCAGGGCGATGTACTCCGCATAGGCGGCCGGAGCCACGGCACCGGCAGGGCGCTGGTTGAAGAGCTTGAACTGAGAGTAGGCCCACCGCAACGAGTCCCGTGCGATGTCTCCGCCTCGGTAGTAGCTGCGCCGGCGGCGGCGGTAGTAACGCCGCCTGTAGCCGCCTCGGTCGCCCTTGGACAGCTCCTCCCAGTTCTCGTCCTTCGTCTTCCAGGCTTCAATCTTGCGCTCGGAGAGGTTCTTCTCCAGGACTTCCTTCTGGAAGTCCGTGAGGTAGGACCAGCGAATCGCCTTGACGTTGAGGTTGCGGGAGTGGTCAGAGGGGTCAGCTTCCAGACGGGCATACAGGTCGTCAATGTATGCAGCCCGAACCGACAGGTTCATCTGGCGGTACTGGGCCTCCTCGCCGAATGGCACGAAGAAGGCGTCGATGCCCCACTCCCGGTAGGCCCCCTGCATGTTCTTGAGGGCCTGCTCCTGACGCTTCTTCGACAGGCTGGGGTCGACCAAGCCTGTCAGGGCCATCAGGTCGTACTTGGCGGCGATAATCTCGCCGATGTCAGCGACCGAGTTGTGGAGGCCGTTGATGAGCGCCCGCTGCCGTGCGAACGCATCGTTGCGGCGGTCTCGCAGCGCACGGTAGGTGCTGTACTGCTTACTCTTGTAGGCGTGGTCCATCGCCATGCTGAGCGAGTCAATCTCGGCGTAGCTGGCCTTGATGTTGTCCCAGTACGAACTGTTGAGCTGGTTGACGTACTCGTCGTACGGGTTGACCCGCTTGCGCTTCGAGCGAAGCTCAGGGTTGTCGGCAAACAGCTTGCCAATCTTCGACTGGTACATCTGCCACTGGTCAACCACGTAGCCGGCGTCGTCGTTGGGCGAGCGGGGGCTGAGGTTGCCGTAGTACGACAGCTCGGCCTGCTTGAGGTTCCAGTACATCACCTGCTCGGCAGGCGTCAGCATGGTCTCTACGAAGATGCGGTCGTCCCACTGCCCCGTCTTGTTGCGGGCAGCCATGACCTCGTAGTTGATTTGTTCAAGCGACCGAGCCTCGACCCAGGGGTTGTACGGGTTGCCCCGCACGGCCAGCTCGTTCTTGAGGTTCAGGTACTCGTTGGGCGAGATGTCGTAGAGCTGACGCCAGGCGTTGAGGGCGGCGTCCCGCTGTTCGGGCGGCACATCGTTCATGATGCGCCACAGCTCCGTCTTCTTCTCGTACGAGGTGTTGAAGTTGAACTCGGGATGCTCCCGGGCAATCTCGTACTTGAACTTCGAGATGGCGACCGCCCGGTCTGCGTAGTTTGGGTAGAAGGCGTCGGTCACCTCGTGGTAGCGGTCCCAGATGTTCTGGGTGAGCTTCTGCTTCTTCCAGATGTCCCGCATCTCATCGATGCTGAAGTACCGCCGGTACCGGTTGTTGTAGTCCTTCTCGCTGATGCCGTTGGCCTGCTTCAGCCAGTCCTCAAAGTCGTCAGGGGCGCCGTCCCGGCGGGTGGTGCGCTTCGACAGCCAGATGGCTGACGCCTCGGGGTGGTCCTCCCACATGCGCTCGAACCACTTCGTCTTGTAGCGCTCCTTGTAGTTCGACAGGATGCGCTCGAAGTCTTCCTTCCCTGCGAACGTGGGCCGCACTGGTGCGGGCACCACGGAGCCGATTGCCGCCCAGAGGGTGTAGAACGTCTTGACGTCCTCCATCACCTCTTCGTTGGTCGGGAAGTAGTTCGGGTCGTCCTTGTGGGCGTAGCGGCGGAGGTTCACGAGCAGTTGCACTCGGTTGTGGACCTCGTTCTCCGCTGCCTCCTTGTTTGCAATCTCCCAGAACGGCACACCGCCCGTGATGGCGGTGAACAGGCGCCGGGCCTCGGCCCGTCCGAGGAAGCCCGTCGAGCCGAAGGGGAACAGACGGTCCCACAGCCAGGTCCCCCTCAGCTCCTTCTCCAGCCACGGCATGCTGTCGAAGGCCCGGCGATAGGCGAGCGTCCAGAAGGGCCCGCCCGGAGTCGGGAGGACGGACTGGAAGAGCTGGAAGGTGTCGGCGTCAGGGTCAAACCCGTGACCCGAGCCGGCGCTACCCTGAAGGAAGAAGAAGGCGTCCCGGATGGCGAAGTCGAAGTCCTTGGCGGGGGACCCGAAGAGTTCAGACAGGCGGGCGCTGCCGGGGACTCGCATCCGCCACTCGCCGTCTTCGCCCTCGAAGAAGAGCCCCGCCTCCTTGCCGTTGTTGAAGGCGAGGGCGCCGAGGCGCCCCATCTGCATGGTGCGGCCCTTGTTGTCCACCACCAGACGGAAGTAGACCCTCGCCAGCTCCTCCCGGGGCTGCTGGAACGGGGCGACGTAGTCGGCCTTGGCGGCGAAGCGTGACTCGTCGGCAATGCGGAACATCACGTTGTTCGTGCGGTCGACGGCAATCGTCTCGGCGATGTCCCGAGCACGCTGCACGTCGATGCCCTCGACCACCAGGCGCTGGAACTCCTCCTTGTAGATTTGCTCGGCCAGCGGAAGGCGGTTGACCTTGGCGGTCGGAGTCTCCAGCACGTTGCGCCCGAACATCTGGCGCCAGGTGGCCTTGAGCTGCTCCGTCTTCCAGGGCTTGGGCACGTGCCAAGCGTCCTGGGCGTAGACGACCCGGGGAAGTGACGCCGGGTCCTCCTTGAGGAACTTCTTGAGCTGGTCGTGCGTGATGGCGCCGTCCGGTCGGTCGGCGTTGGACAGGCGCAGCAGCTTCAAGTCATCGGAGGGGAGGTACTTCTCGATGAACTGGTCGTAGTTGTCGACCAGCTTGTCGATGGTCGCCGGCCCGTCCTTGGCGTACTTCATCCGCCGCCAGAACAGGCGGCCATCCTCGGTGTTGACCAACCAGTCCTTGGCCAGGACCTTCCAGTCTCCGTCCAGGAGCCCGAGCTTGCCCTGGAGGGCCATCCGGGCGAGGTCGTCCGTCTCGGGATGGATGTGATAGTTGGCGATTCGGTACAGGCCGTCGATGTAGCGGCTATCGGTCTGGCCGAGGGCCTTCCAGTCGTCGCCGACCGTGACGAGACGACCAGTCTCGAAGTGATGCAGCGGGTGTGCCGATGAAGCGATGTCGTCCGCCAGCCGGAAGGGCAGTTCCACGCCCAGTCGACGCTGTGCCTTGGCGACTCCGGGCACCCACTCCAACGGGCTGAGGCCCCGAATGGCGGTGTAGCGAATCAGGCGTTCCTCGACGCCCACCACTCGACCGAGGTAGCGCACGCTACCGAGAGCGCCAATGCTGCCGAACAGGACCGCCCGCTTGAAGCGGTCCTCCAGGTCCTCGCCCGTCAGGGCGCCGCCAACGACGCCGAGGCCGATGGCGGGGGCGTTGGTAACGACGGCGAACTTCCAGAAGTGGTGCGTCGACTTGAATGTCTCCACCACGGAGACCTTGCCCTTGGTGAAGGGCACCGAGGTCTGTCCAAGGTCGGTGGCAACGAGGCGGGCCTTGCTGAGGACGTTGCCCCGGTCCGCCTTGATGCGGCGGATGATGGTGCGTAGCTCGTGCGGGTCGAGAACCGGGATGTCGTTGATGAGCTGCGTTTGCAGCTTCACCCCCGTCTTCAGCTCTGCGCTCTTGAGCTTGAACTTGCCGGAGCGGGTGACCTTGCCCGTTGCCTCGTCAACGTCGAAGGCAAGGTCCGAGTGCTGACCCACGTGCTTCTTGTAGGCATGCAGCACCCGAGTAGGGCTGACGCCCTGGCGGATGGCGTACTCCGCATACATCTCTCGGAGAAGGCGGTAGACCTCCTCTTCGGACTTGGCGTTGACGCCCGCCTTGACGAACTCCCTGACGGTGTTGGCGTCGAAGTGGAGCGACGTTGCGACTCGTTCGAGGTCGTCTGCTCGGTTGCGGATGTCCTGTAGCGGGTTCGGCGACGACGAGAACCGGATGTGCGAGGGAGCCACGGGCTCCAGCACGGCCAGCGCCGGCTCCAAGACGGCCCCCAACCGCCCGAGCGGGCCACGGTCCGGCTTGCGCCCCGGAACCGCCTTGGCCGCCTTGGTGTACTCCAGCACGTGAGCGGCCTGCTCCCGCAGGCGCTCGTCGTGCAGCAGCGTGGTGACCTGCTGGGCAAGAGGCTTCAGGTTGGCGGTAGGGCCCTTGCCGGCAAGGCGGTCCAGCTCCTCCAAGGCTGCATTGCGCAGCGGCTCGTCCTCAATCTCCTCGATGCGGCTGCGGAGGATGGTTCGATTGAGTTCGGTGTTCTTGAGTGCGCTCTTGCCGTACCCCGCCTCGTGCATGGCCCGGTCGATGCGGGCCTGCTCCTTCGAGACCACGCCCTTCTGTGCCTTGAGGGCCTTCAGCTCGTGCTCAAGGTCGGTCGCCTTGGCCAGGAGCGGATGGCTCCGGTCGCCCAAGCGGTCCAGCAGCGTGCGATAGAGCTGCACGTCCTGTGCCGCTGCAATCGTGTCTGCTCGGTAGTACGCCGCCCCCTCGCCTCGCTGGTAGGCGTTGAACGGGGAGAAGCTGGGGGAGTCCGGCTCCGTGAACAGGAGCCGCTGCAACTGCGCCTCGGAGCGGTCGAGGGCGGCATAGAGCCGCTCTTCGCCATAGCGCTCCGCTGCACGCACCTTGGCTTCGGGGATGCCGGTGCGCTCTACGAACTCCCGCAGCTCCCACTCCGCCATGGGAGTCGGCCGGACAACGAGGTTGACCGGGCTGTCCAAGGCATCGAGCTGCGCCTTGAGGTCAGACATCTCCGGGGTAGCGAGCTTGCCGGCACGGAGGTCCTCGACCTCCTGGGCGATGCTGCCTCGCACGGCCTTGAGGATGCGCTCATCCTCCGGCCCGGCTAGGTCGGAGTGGAGGCTCGGGTCCAGCTCCTTGAGCAGCTCCTTGCGCTCCAGAATCGCCGCTTCCTTGGCGAACTCCAGGTGTCCCTCCAGCGCCTCACGGGCCGCAGGAATCTCCTGGCGAAGCGCTGCCCGCTCCCGCTGGATTTCCGCCTCGGAGCGAGGCTTGGTCAGTGCTGCCTTCTCCTCGGGCAGCTCGACCCGGAACGGGTTCGCCATCGCTTGGAAGCGCTTGATGTCCGAGCGGGTCGCTCGGATGCGGTTCTCGACCGCACTCAGCTCCTTCCTGGCGTTGGCAATCAGCTCGGGGATGGGACGGGCCTCGCCGTCGCCAGAACGCAGGCGAGCCCACTTGGTCTGGTCGTAGCCTTCCAGCTCGGCGACGAGACGGGTCAGGCGCTGCTGTTCTCCGACCAGCTCCCGCAGGTGGTTCTGACCATCAAGGACCATCCGCTCGCCGAACATGGCCCGACGAGTGAGCCCGGCGCCATCGGCGCTGTGGGCCATGAGCTGCTTGAAGGACTGGGCCACCGGGGCGTTGCGTTGCAACTCCGCAGAGGCCATGAGACGGGCTGACTTCCCGGCCTTGCCGTCGAGGAGCGCCCGGGTGAACTCCAACTGACGCAGGAGCTCTTCCTTCTGGGCGAGCCCCTGGGGCGTCTCGGGGAGCATGCGAAGCTGCCGCTTCGCCGCCTCCACCTCGGCCACGAAGTGGGGCGGAGCGTCCACGAGCAAGGTCGTGAACCGCTCGTCAATCGTCTTGTCCCTGACGGTCGACTCAATCTCGTCCTGCCAGAAGTCCCGGTAGGTGCGGGCCCGGGCCTTGGACAGGTTGGCACCGCCGCCAGCCTGGCGGATGCCCTCACGGTTGAGCTTCGCTCCCTTCTTGAGGAAGAGCGGGGCCCGGTCGATGATGTGGGTTGTAGCGGTGTCTTCGCCCTCAAGCTGTCGGGCGAAGGTCGCTCCCTTGCCTCGGGCCAACCAGTCCAGAGTCGAGCGGGTGAGCCCATCGCCCCGCTTGAACGGCTTGTTGCCCAGGAGGAGCGGAATCCCTCGGGCACCGATGGCAACGGGTCGCTCGACGCCGAAGGCGCCAGCTCCGGCGGAAAGCGCCTGCCGGCGGAGCGTGACGTTCGGGCGGAACTCGCCACTCACGAAGGCGTCGATGAGGACCTCGTTGCCCGCCTTCAGTCCCTTGGTGGCCTTGAGGTCGAGGGCCCGCTTGGCAACGTCGGGGGGCAGCTCCAATGCACGACCCAACTTCACGGGGTCGTTGAAGTTGTTCAGCGCCTGCTCGGTGGCAGCCGCCAGTGACCGCCCCCGCCCGCCCTCAAGGAACTTCAGCCGGCCTTCCTGGCGAGCCAGCCCACGGGCCTCAGGGTCCAGGATGGAGGTGGGGCGCAAGCCGGCACGAATCCGTGCCAAGCGCCCACCATCCGCTGCCAGCTCGGCAGCCTTGTTGTACTCGCCGAGCTTGCCGGCGACCGCACCAACCTTGCCCAGCTTCGAGGCGCCGAGCGTGGCGTAGGTGGTCGGGTCACCGAAGACGTTGAAGAACAGGTCGTAGGCGGCTGAGAGGTTCTTGCCAGCAATCGTGGGAACGGCGTCCGGGTTCCGTTCGAGCTGGCTCTTGACGTCGTAACCGATGGCGCTCGTGCCAATGCCGCCCGAGAACATCATGACGTTGGCGAGGAAGGGCGACCTCGCCGCCAGCTCGCCATAGCTGTCGAGGCGCTTCTGCGACGTGAGTGCCGCCCGCTTCTCACGGCTGTTCACTGCCTCGGCGTACGAGGTGGCTTGCGAGTCGGTGCCGGCAAGGACCTGCCCCATGGGCAGGGCGGCAACGGCCGCCCGCAGGCCGTCGACCGAGTTGCCACCGTTCCTGGACTGGAGCTGCCAGGCGTAGTACGGCTGATTGACAAGTCGCTCCATCGGCAGGTCGAGGAGGCTGAGCAGACCGGTCAGCGCCGACTCCATCGGCGACTTATGCTGCTCGCCCAGCTTCTGGAGGGCGGCGCTTACCTGGTCACCAATCTGGTACGACTTGAGGGTCCGAGCGGTGCCGATGTCCATGGCCGTCTGGTGCTCGACCTCGCCCAGCAGGTTCTCGGCAACCTTCTTGCCGATGACCGGGTTCGAGAAGTCGTGGTCCAGACCCAGCTCTGCGAATCGCAGAGCATGGTTGCCCTCCAGCTCCTTCAGCCGAGTGTCCAGCTCCGCCCACTCGTCCTTGTAGCCCAGCCGCTTCAACTCATCAGCGTGCTTCCGCAGGCGGCGATGAATCTTGCTGGCGTTAGGCGTCACCACCTTGATGGCGTCGTCACGGTCCCAGCGAGCAGCGACCAACTCATTGGCCATCGACCGGTAGAGGTCGTTCTTCTGCTGGGCGGCAAGACTTAGATTGGACCGAACCGTGTTGGTTCGGTGCGCAATGTCTGCCTGCTTCTGAATGTACGCCTCATGCTTCTTGTAGGCGTCGATGAGGCGCTCAAGGCCGTAAGCGTTGTAGGCGGCGTCGGGGTCCCAGCCCATCTCCCGGGCCATCTCCGCCGCCGTCTTACCGTTGTAGCGGGTCGGCTCAGGTTGCGCCACATACTCGGTGCGCTCTCGATAGAGCGCCTCGTTCATGCGCCGCCGGTTGTACTCCTGAACCTGCGGCTCAAATACGATATGCGGGACTATGGGGATGGGCATTTAGTAGTCCTGGGGTGCCGACTCGATGACCGGATGGTCCCCCTCGACATTGAGCTTCGCTGCCCGGGCCTTGTGCATCTCACGGAGGCGAGCGCCAATCGAGGTGGGGTCCTCGGCGCCCTGGAGCGGGAAGTCTGGCTCCTCTGGGGGCGCTTCCGGCTGCTGCTGGCCCTGCTGGCCGAGCTGCTGGAGCAGTGCCTGCATCATCATCTGCTCCTGCTGCTGCTGCCCGGCCATCTCCTGGCGCAGGACCGGCCCCTGTGCCCGCATCTGCTCGGCCACCTTCTCGCCCCGCAGCGTCGGGTCGACGTTCTCCTTGCGAATCCGGGCAATCTCGTCGTCGGGGAACTCCTCGCCCAGCTTCTCCATCGTCGTGTAGACGGACTGAATGCCTGCCTGCATCTTGCTGAGTTCGAGCTGGGCCGCCTGGAAGTCGTCCTTGGGCAGCACGCCGGGCCACGAAATCGTGACCGACCGGAGTCCCGTGATGTCCTTGCCGGACAGGAGCACGATTTGCCCATCGGCGTTGTCGACCACCGGGGACTCGACGCCCAGAGGCGTCGGGGTGCCCTGCGTCGTCTTCGTGGACGCATTCACGACGGCTTCGCCGAGCACCGAGGAGTCGCCAATCGACTCCTGCACCTGGAGGAGCATCGCAAACAGCTTGCGGAGGCCGTGGGTCCACTCATTCTGCTTCTTCTCGACCGTGCTCAGCATCGGCTGCAACTGCGCCGAGGCCACCGGGCCGGTGTTGATGGACCCCTGCATGGCGCCCTCGTAGGCGGCGGGGTTCATGCCGGCGACGTCGAGAATCGCCTTGACGTGGTCCTGCATCTGCTGAAGGACCTGCGGGTTGTCCCGGTCGTACGCCAGGAAGTACAGGCGACTACCGAGGCGGGTCGGAATCGCACCGCCACCGGTGATGGTGTTCGTCAGAATCTCGGCGTAGTTGGTGGGTGCGCCCTCCCACACGAGGGTGGGGGTCAGCCAGCGGTCGGCGAGGTGCTCCCGCCGGGAGTACAGGTAGTTGTAGCGCTCGTTCAGGAGTCGGGCTTGTGCGATGTCTGACTCGCCGTACCCCTCTTCATCGTTCCTGATGTTCTCGATGACGACGAAGGGGATGAACCCCTCGCCGTTCACGTCCCACTTGAACGGGTTCTTGCTGTTGTAGATGGGGATACCGCCCACCACCAGGGCGTAGTTCTCCTTCGTCCAAATCTCGACAACCGGAATCCGCCGATTCGAGATGGCCGAGTTGAAGTCCCGAGCCTTCGACTCGTACATGGACGTGTAGCGGTCTGCCTCGGCGATGTTCGCCTCAGAGCGGTAGTCACGGTTGCCCCACCGGCGTCGACACTCAAGGATGTCCAGCGGGTACGAGTAGTAGACGACCGAGAACTCGCCAGGGTTCTCCGGTCCGAGAGGAACCCCGTAGAAGTAGTCGGGCTGGCAGTGGGCGAAGCACGCATGCTCCGCACCCTTGGCGCCCTTCTTGTAGACCTTGAAGACCGTGCGTCCGCACTTGGACCCAGCCTTGGCCCCCTCGGTGAATTGGACCGGGGCAGCAGACAGGTCGAGGAGGACCTTGAGAATCTTCTCCGCCTTCTCGGCAGCCTCCCGGTACTCCAGCGAGTTCGGCCGGTCGACGTTCCAGTTGAAGCCACGCCCCATCAGGTACGTCGTGTGCCGCTCCACGATGGGCTTGCAGAAGTTGCGTGTGACCTTCGGAACGTGGGTAGGCCACCCCCTGGGCCAGCGGAAGTTGCCCTTGACCGCCTGCCGGGCGAGGTAATACTCCTCGTTCCGGCGGATGTTCTCATCCTTCAGGCGAGCGAACTCCGCCAGGGCCTCCTTGAGGTCGAAGCCGTTCTCCTCGGTCGCCACCGCAGGACGAGCCGTGATGACTGGTGTCGTGCCACTCACATACGTCGTCACTACTTATCCTGCTTTCCGCTCAACGCCTCCATGATGAGGGCGAAGTTCTTGGCGTCGGATACCGTGTGCTCCGCAAGGCCGGCCTCCAACTTGGCGAGACCCGACACGAGAGCGGCGTGGTTGTCTGCCTGCCCCGTCTTCAGCTCGGCAATCATCTCCAGGTACTGCGCCGGCGTCTTCCCGTGGTTGGTCGTGAGCTTCGTGTCCAGCGTCTCGACCTTCTTGTCGACCTTCTTGGTCTTGAAGTGGACAATCGCCGCAGTGACAAGGACGAGAATCAGCTCGGCCAGTGCATTGCTCAGGTTGGGTTCTCCGCCCATCTACCACACCTCCCCCGCATAGGCCGGTGGCAACTCCCATTGCACGATGTGGTGTGCCAACATGGCGAGAGACATAACGTGGTCCTGAACTATGTCGTCATCCGGCAGGATGTAATGTTCAAGCTCGTACTGGAGACGCTCGATGGGCACCGAGCGCAAATAGCCCGTCTCCCCGTCCTTCTGTAGCTCCAGTGCAAGCTGGAGGTTCCGCAGCATGTCGTACTTCTTGTTTCCCGTGCCGCCGAAATGGACTCCCTCCACCTCAACGCCCCGTAGTTGCAGAGCCTCCTGAACAGAATCTATTTGGCCCGTGGCGTCAATGAGCAGGTAGGGCATGTTGAACTTGTTGAAAGTGTCGGCCATCTGCTGGTACTTGATTTCCCAGTCAGCGTCCCCGCCCTCGATGTACTCGTAGTGGACAATCCGCCAGGGGCGCTTCGTGTAGTCGATGACGAATCCAACCGTGGCGTCTGAGCCCTTCTTGCCCTTCCGCTTCTTGCGGTTGCCGCCCAAGTCGTAGGCGCCGAGGTACAGGTGGCCTGGTTGGGGCTCGGTCGTGAAGTAGCGGTCCCCGTGCCACTTGACTGGGTAGTCGCCCGTGAACATGCGCCGGATGTGGGGGCGGGAGAAGAAGAACCCGCCCGCCAGGACGAACTCGCCACGAATCACCTGACGGCCGACAGGCGTCAGGATGGGGTGCTCGGCGTCCCGGCACTCGTACAGCTCGCAGCCGCCGTGCGGGCAAGCCTCCCAGCCCACCACATACCGGGGGTTGGCCAGGACCCTCTCCCGTTCCGTGTCTGACCAGAACTCGTTCTCGAAGACACTCCCGCTCTGCGAGTAGTAGAAGGGGTCTCGGCCGTCCCGGCCCTTCTCGTACACCTCCAGGAGGTACGGGTCCGAGTGAGGCTTGGGGGTGCCGAACAGGTGGATGCGGCCGCCCACGCCCATGGTCCTCGGGAAGAGGATGTTGTCGAAGGTGGAGGAGAGGTCGGGGATGTGGCCGGCTTCGTCCACGTACACGACCCGGCGCCGAGCCGCCTCGACCAGCTTGCCGTCGTCCTTGAGCGAGCCCCAGTCGATGATGGCCCCGTTGACCAGTTCAATCTGGACGGGGTCCGAGCGGTTGATGCGCTTGATGAGGTGCTGAAGCTCCTCCCGGCTCCGGTGGTAGTGGAGCAGGCGGTCGAAGCTCTCCTTGGCGATGTCGTAGTTGTACGAGGCAACCAGGGCCTTGTACTCCTGCGACAGCCAGTCCTCAAGATTCGTAGGTCGGTACGGGCCGTCCTTGTACCAGGCGTCGTACAGCACCTTGCGGGCGATGAACTCTGTCTTGCCCCAACTGTTGCCGGGCAGGAGGAAGTTCACGTCCGCACGAGCGTTAGCGCAGTAGCGCCGCTGCCCGGCGTGCAGTGCGGTGCCGAACACCAGCTCGGAGAATCGGCTCTCGTTCCCGTAGGACGCCGCCAGGTCAGCGCCGAAGGTGCTACTCGTCAACTATCTCGGCCTCAATCACGTCCTGCACGACCCCCAGCTCACGAACGGGGTCGTGTGCGGCGGGCGCCAGCACCTCGCCGGGGAAGGCGTGGGCAGCGAACTCCAACATGAGGCGCTGCTCAATGCCCATCCCCGTAATCTCGTGGACCGCCTTGAGCGCCTGGATGAGGTGCTGCTGCGACGGCTTGGTGTCTGCAATCTCCCGAAGGTTCTTGATGGCCGTGACGTAGAGGGGCTTGACCGTGGGGGGAGCGGATTGCATCTCGGCAATCAGCTCGGAGGCGGCCTGGTCAATCTCTCGCTGGAGGTCCTCGTCAATCTCCCGAGAGCGCTGCTGGTCCTCGGAGACGAAGTGCTTCTCCATGTGGTTCTTGAGGGGCTGGAAATACTTGAGCCCCGCCTCCTTGGCGCCCATGCGCCAGGAGAGCTCTCCGCTAAGACAGCGCCGCCCAATCTCCTCGATGCGCTCCATGTCGTCTGCGGTGCAGACACGACAAGGGTTCGGCTGTTCCGGCATTACCGGGTGTAGACGATGATGATTCCATCGCCGCCGCTGCCGCCGGCGCCGCTGTTGCCGACCGAGTCGGTAGCGGCGCCACCGCCGCCTCCGCCCCCGCCCAGGATGCCGTTGCCACCGTTGCCACCGTTGCCGGTCACGGAGCCACCGCCACCGCCTCCGCCACCGCCAGGGATGGCGGTGTTGGCCGGGGGAGTGGTCGCCGGCGAGGAACCGCTCGTATCCACGGCACCGCCCACGCCCCCCGTGGTGTTGAACATCGTGGGGCCCGAACCGTTGCCGCCAGCCGCTGCCACCTCCGAGTTCGACACACCGCCGCCGGCGGCCCCGCCACCACCACCTCCGCCCGAGGCAGCAGCCGGCGCCGGGCCGGCGCCTCCCGTGGTCGACGCCGACGAGCCATTGCCGCCGGTGAAGGAGCCATTGCCGCCGGCCCCCAGGCCGCCACCGGTGCCGTTCCCGCCACCCGAGCCACCGATGCCGCCAGCAGCCCGGGCAAGGCTGCCGAAGCTCGACACGCCACCACCCGTACCGCTGCTGCCAGCAGTGCTGTTGGTGGACTGGGCTGCGCCTCCGGCGCCACCGGCCCCGACCGTGACCGTCTCGGTAGCGCCGCATGCGGCGATAGGAAGCACGGCGACGGTGCGAGCACCGCCACCGCCACCTCCGCCGGCCACACGGGCGGTACCGGCCGCACCCTTGCGCCCGCTACCCCCGCCGGCGCCACCACCGATGAGGTGGACCTCGACGTTCTGGTACGGCTTGCAGCCGGGGGGCGCCGTGGGCTTCGTCCACGTCCCGGAGGCAGTGAACACCTGGATGTTCGTGGGAGGGGCCGCCTGCGAGGCGGACGGCGCTGCCACGAGCGTGAAGGTCGGCTCGTGAATGTCCACGACGGCAGCAGGAATCAGCGCCGTCGAAGCGGTGTAGACGTACCAGACAGACCCGGCATAGGTGTTGCCACCCGTGACGACGACGATGCTGCCGTTGGGGATGGCAGCCCCACGGGACCAGTCCTCAGCACGCTTGGCCGGGGCGGCCAACTGGCAGACATAGATGCCGTTCTGGGTGGCCGTAGTCTGGCCGACCAGAAGGAAGCGCTGCCCCGCAACGAGGGCTACGCCGTCGATGACCGTGCCGGGGGCAACCGTCGAGATGTCGACGTTGGTGGTCGACACAAGGCGGCAGGCCTCATGGAGGCGGTTCTCCACCGGCTTGCCTGCGAAGAGGCTCCCGAGGAACCCGGTGTTCGCTTCGCTGATGCGGTCAGTAGTCATCTACAGCAACCCCCTCTGCTGCGCCGTCAGAGAGGCGTTGTCGATGATGCGGAGAACCTCACGGGCCATCAGCTCATGGCCCTTGTCGTTCGGATGGAGCCCATCTGCGAAGTTCTCGGCTGCCGCTCCGAGCACGCCGTCGATGTTCGCCACGTACACGGGTGCGCCGAACTCGGCCACCACCCCAGCAATCGCTGTGTTCAGTTCCGTGACCTTGGCGTCCGAACCGTTGGGCGTGTACCCACCGTCCGAGCGCCGGGCAACGTTGGCGACGATGAACAGGCGGGGCGACTCCACGCCCCAACCAACCAGCGCCATGCCCCCCGTGCCCGAGGTCGCCACGATGGTGTGCTGCGCCCCATCGTCAGGCAGGGCCACCCGGGCCACTGCGATGCCACTGATGAGCGTGGACGCCGGGTTCACGTTGCGGGTGTCGAGCGTGCTGTGCGCCTGACCGTCCAGCGTGATGCTGATGGACGACGCCGGAATCGCTCCGCCCGTACGGTTCGTCAGGAAGAACAGCGAGGCCGCCTTGCCGGCCATCGTGGTTGAAGTGGTGATGGTCCACGTCGCACCCGAGCTGGCCGTGTTGCGGAAGTTGGAGCCGGGGCCCCCCTCCAGGCCAACGATGAAGTTCGAGGTGGCCCAGCCGGAACCGGCGAACGCCTGGCCGGTGCTGGCCTCGTCGTGGTGCCAGTAGCCCGAGAGCTGCTGCCACGAGGTGACCGCCCGGTAGTTGTGGACGAACGCCGCCTTGAGCTGAGCCCAGTCCGCATCAGTCGCATATGCCTGGACGCCGTTGATGCCGGTCATCCAGACGGCAGTGCCAGGGCGGGGCGGGTAGCTCTGCGCCCCGTAGGCCCGCCCGAGCGGCTCGTCCAACTGCATCTGCGTGACGAAGCCACCCGCAGCAGCGCCGACATCGAGCATGTCGGAGCCGGAGACATGGAAGTCACGGTGTGCAGCTCCGAGCTGCTCCGCCACACGACGCTGGTAAAGCATCCGTGTCTGCGTGACCGTTGCTCGTCCAAAGCTGTGGCCGTAGAACGAGATGGCGGAGACCCGTGCCGGGCGGCGAGGGGCGAACGTACGGCGGCTACGGCCTCGCATTAGAGGCCACCACCCGAAGAGCCCTGGGCGTTGAACGTGTCGCCGGCAGTGCCCTTGATGTTGATGACGGCGGTCGGGTAGTTCTGGTAGCGCTTGCCCCCCGAGGGGTTGCGCACCACCGCCGCCCCACCGGGCGGAATGATGACCGTCCCGGCCGTCCCGAGGGCGGGAGTGACCGTCGAATCCTCGGCAACGAAGATGTCGTTGGCGCCAAGGTTCGAGATTTCAACCTCTTCCCATTGCGGAAGAAGGATGGTGTCGGTTCCACCGGAAAGCGTGCCGGAAACGGCAGGCTTGGTGGTTGAAGAGAAGGCAGTCACTAGATACCTCGGGGTAGGGCGGACCTACCTGGCATCTATCGATTGCGTGGCTCCTCAGAAGGACGCCGACTGGTGTTGAACGTCGGCGTCCGTAGAGTGCCCTGCGGGGCATCGGGCACGTCGGAGCCCGCAGCTCCACTAACGGAGCAAGGGCGCAGACATTCCACTCCCATTCGGAATGGGCCATTGCCGTTTAGGCAAAGGCCTCCCCTAGATGGCGGGCTGTCTGGTCGGCCGCTCTGCCTTGGGCGCCGCTGGCCTCCCTCCCGGAGAGGCCGTACGACCGTTATCTACAAAAACCGTGGCGCAAGTTGCACACACTGTGCAACTAAGCCCCCTCGTTCATCCACCACCCTCCCCGAAGTGGCCCTGAAGGGGGGCTGAAGAGGCGCTCGAAGGGTGCTCTGAGTGACCCAGACCGGCCAATCTGCCCAAGCATGAAATATAATATAATATATCTATATATAAAGACCCCCTCTAGGTTCCTCTCAGAGAGCAAGGTAGGGGGGTCCGCCGGCCGCCTGGCCCCCTGACCTGCCCGTTTGTAGGGGCATGGGTAGTCTTTCTAGGCAAGTCTCCCCCCCCTCCCAGCTACCTCGGGCAGTAGCCGATGGCACCGGGCACGGACCCATGCCTGCCACCTTGTCACGGTGGCGTGACAGCCCTGGCTCAAGCCAAGCGAGACAGGCACAGGACCCAACAGACCCAGCAGCATCCGACCTTCTCGTCTCCGCCTGCGACCACGCCTACCCATCTGCAGCAGCGATGGGCTATCTCGCAGCTATCGCAATGAATCATTGCAAACCCTCTTGCAAACCCATTGCGAATCCGTATCATGGTCGGTAGCTGTTCGGGTAGGCCGAGAGACAACGGACCACCTACTCCCACAGCAGAGCGAACCCATGCTCTCGACCGAGTGCGGCCGCTTCCTCGCATCGGCATCTGACCATGCCGACGAGGGGGGACAGGAC
>Ga0196964_10000755_pt1 | contig 18011 bp, 28 predicted proteins | sample S1_10metaG_FD_148615 | JGI IMG/M metagenome (GOLD analysis project Ga0196964, IMG submission 148615) | Soil microbial communities from Anza Borrego desert, Southern California, United States - S1_10 | ecosystem: Environmental > Terrestrial > Soil > Desert | place: USA: California | collected... | reverse complement strand
GCGGGCGCGGGCCATCCGGCACTACGGGATGACGGACACGGGCGAGGTGTCGGGGCGCGGCCAGAACTCGCGCTTGAGCGAGCTCCAGGCGGCCTTCCTGCGCGCCAAGCTGCCGTTCGTCGCCGACTGGATCGCGCGGCGGCGGGCCATCGCCAAGCGCTACACCGAGGAGCTGCACGGGCTGGTGACGGTGCCGTATGAGCCGCCGGGGTCGACCCACGTCTATCACGTGTACGTCGTGCGGCACCCGGAGCGGGACCGGCTGCGGGCGGCGCTGGAGGCGCGCGGCGTGGGAACGATGATCCACTACCCGCGCGCCATCCACGAGCACGCGCGCTGGCGGCACCACGGTGGGGCCGGCGCGTTCCCGGTGGCGGAGCGGCTGGCGCGGGAGGCGCTGTCGCTGCCCTGTTACCCGTACCTGACCGACGCCGAGCAGGACCACGTCATCAAGAGCGTGAAGGAGGCAACGTGAAGCCAAGGTGGTTCGTCTGCTGGGTGGATAACCGCGACGGGCATGGGTGGCGACTGGAGGCCTGCGACACGCAGGCCGAGGCGGAGGACGAGGCCGGGCGCATCGCTACAAAGGGCAAGCCGGCGCACGTCGCTCGGGTTGTCGCCGACTTTTCTCCAGCGTTCATCGTGGTCCGCAGCGTGAAGGAGGCCGTGTAATGAGAGTCCGCGTCTACATGTTCCGCATCCCGACCTATGGCTGGCAGGCGTTCGACGACCTGAACGAATTCAGCGAGGCGCTCGCTGGTGCCATCGGACCCGATGACAACTACGAGGCGGCTGGGTTCAACAGCGCGCAGGTGAAGGTCGAATACATGGACAAGGCGGCGTTCGACGCCATCCCCGAATTCGAGGGGTACTAGGTGAGCGCGAACCCCTGGGACGACGCCGAGGTCGCCCGCCAGCAGCGGGCCCTCGTCGACCAGCAGCTCGAGCGGCAGCCGTGGCCAAGGCATTTTTCCGCGCTCGCGGACGCCGTGCGCGCCACGAACTGCCCCGGCGTGGTGCTGGAGGTGGGCTGCGCGTCGGGCTACGGCAAGGAGATCCTCGACCGCTCCGGCGTGCCCTACGCGCGGTTCGTCGGCCTGGACGTGAGCACGCCGGCGCTCGCCATCGCGCGGGACCGATGGCCCGACGCGACGTGGGTGCACGTCGACACGATGGCCGGGCACCGGGCCGACATCGTGATCGACGGCTGCGCGCTGATGCACGTCGACGACTGGCGGCGGCACCTCGCCGGGCTCTGCGAGGCGTCCCGGCGCTGGGTCATCCTGCACCGCGTTCCGATCCGCGACGGCACGCGCCGCACCACCACGAGCGGCTACGGCAAGACGTTCCCGGCGTGGGAGTTCGGGGCGGCGGACATCTGCAACGCGATGGAGCGACTGGGCTTCCAGGCGTGCGGGTCGACGCCCGCCGACGGCGACTCCGTGACGTTCACGTTCGCGAAGCCACGGCAGTACGCCACCTACGCCGACCGCGCGTATCTGCCGAAGCTCCGGGCGCTGTATCGCTCGATGGAGCGGCACTGTGGGCCGTTCGAGTTGAACGTCCTGGCCTGGGACGGGGGGACGCATGACGCGGTGGACGAGTGGCCCAACGCCTACGTGGACCACGCCGACGACTTCCTGCGGTGCAGCCCGCGCCTCGCGCTCGACCAGTTGCCGGGGCCGCCGCGCTCGCGCATTGAGCACTACTGGACCTGTGGCCCGCAGTTCATCGCCGACGTGATGGAGGGGACACGCCAGCCCGTGACCTACGTCGACGCCGACGTGATGTTCCACTCCGACTCCGAGCCGGTGTTCGCCGAGATCGGCGGCGCGCCCGCTGCGGTGTTCCCGCACAACTTCGCCGAGGCCGCGCCCTGGCCCATCCCGACGCGCGCGACCCACGAGCAGTTCGGCCTCTACAACGTCGGCCTGGTGCACGTCGCCGACCGCGCGGTCGCGGAGCACTGGGCGGCGCAGGTTCGTGACTGGTGTTACGACCGCGTCGAGCCGGTGCCCATCCCCGACCGGCGGCTGAGGTACGGGGATCAGAAGTACCTGGACGAGTGGCCCGCCCGGTTCGGGGCGCACGTCGTGCAGCACCCCGGCGCCAACCTCGGGCCCTGGGCCGTCCACACGCAGCCGCTGGAGACGCGGGACGGCGTGCCGTACTTCGGCGGGCGGCCGATCGTGGCCTACCACTACAGCGGGTTTCGCGAGCTACCCGAGGGGCACACGGTGCTGACCCGCCCCGAGTACTGCGTCACCGACGAGCAGGCGCGGATCATTTACGACCCTTACCTGGAGGCGTTGAAGCCATGAAAAACAGAAAGGCTAAGCGGAATCACGTCGCGTGCCCCGAGTGCTGGGGTTCGGGGAGCAAGATCGTGTGGAACTTCTCGACCCACAAATACGAGGCCCACCAGTGCGGGTCGTGCGAGGGGAGCGGAAAGCTGGAGGTGCAGAAGCCATGACGAAGGCAGAGAAGCGGTACGTCCACGAGAAGCGGTTCTCGCAATACGACATGGTGGTATTCGGCGGACTGATGGCAAAGGAGGCGCTCAAGCGGCTCTCCGGCGAGGAGTTGCACCCGAGCAATGTCGCCGCGCTTACGACCATCGTGGAGATGGAACTGGTGCTCTACGAGCGGGCCAGGGACAAGATGCTGGCCGAGGCGATGCGCCGGCTACACGAGGCGGCGAAGTCATGAAAATCTCCGTGATCGTCCCGTCCCGGCTCCAGGCGAATCCCGCCAGCGGCCGGGGCAGTCTCTACCTCGACCGCGCGCTGATGTCGGCGCGGAGGCAGCGCGGCGGCTTCGACCTGGAACTGGTCGTCGGTCTCGACACAGGCGCCCCGCCGCTGCCGGAGCGCTTCTCCGACGTCGTGGTGGCGCACGCCGCGGGCGCGGGGCAGGCGGCGGCCGTGAACGCGGCGGTGCGGGCGTCCAGCGGCGATGTGCTGGCGTTCCTGGAGGACGACGACATCTGGGAGCCGTGGAAGCTGGAGGCGCAGGTGCCGTTTCTCCCTTTCCGCGGCCTCGTCACGTGCAACGCGCGCGAGGTCGACACGGATGGCGGGTACCACCGGATCAATGACTTCCCGACGCCCTCGGGCTGGGCGACGACTCGGGACATCTGGGAGGACATCGGCGGCATGGACGAGGGCTTCAAGTGGCACGTCGACACCGAGTGGCTAGGGCGCGCCAACGCGGCGGGCGTGAGCCGCGTGCACGTCGTCGAGCGCGGCGGCGGCGGCGGCAAGAGCGGGCGTCCGTGGCTGGAGCACGTGCGCAAGAACTCGCTGCTGGCGGAGTCGCCGCACGACCTCCCGCTCGTCGTCCGCACCGTGAACCCCGACGGCGGCATGCAGCGGATCGCCCGCGCCGCCGCGCTGCCCCCGCGCGACCCCGGACGCCTGGACGCGGACCAGAGCGAGGCGGAGCACGTCGAGATGATGCGGCGGTTCGGGGTGGTGCCGTGGTGAAGGACGCAACGGCAAGCCGGGTGCGCGCCTATGTCGTCGAGGTCTACAACTCGCGTGCGGCATACAACGCGCCCCAGGCGGAGCACGTCAGGGTCCTGGCATACACCGCCGAGGATGCCGTGTTCCAGGTCGAACTGGAGAACGCGAAGCACAGTCCGCGCAGCCGGTACGTGATGTGCGTGCGGCCCGCCGGCACGGCCAAGGTGGTGACCCGTGGCTAGGTGGGTCCCGCTAGACGCGGAGCACGAGAGCCGCGTCCTGGCCACGGGCCGCATGACCCTCGCGTGGCGCATGCCGTGGGCGTGCCCCGGCTGCCGCAAGTCCGGGCACGTCAGGGTCTCGACCGAGCAGGACCAGCGGACGACCGACGACCGAGTCGCCGAGCTGATCACCGAGGACCACCGGGAGGGCAGCGCCATCGTGTGCCCGTACCGCATCACCGCCGAGACGCTATCGGAGCCGTGCCTCGGAGAGCAGGTGCCGCTAGCCGCCCTGCCCTCGCGCGTGGTGACGGGGCGGCTGGTACGGTGGAGCTCCAGCGAGAAGCGCTGGGTGTGGATGGCCGGCAAAGGTGAGGGGAACGTGCCACCGCAGGCGTGGCCGCCGTGGAAATAGCCATGGCCGTCCGCCCCGACTACCCCTATCGCTGGTACCTGCGCCGGGTGCTGCCAGAGCGACACGGGCAGCGGTGCCGGATCGTGGCGTGGGGAGGCGAGGCGGTGACGACCTCGAGCGGGACACGGGACTGGAGCATCAGCGCGGCGGCAAAGCGGGTGCTGATCGAGTTCTGGGACGGGACGAGGGTGGTGGCGGCGCGGGCGGCAATCAAGACGGCACGGGGGTACGCCAGGGCTCGGAGCCCGGCAGATTGGAGGAAGCGATGAGCGACGAAGGGACAGCGTTCGCCCGCTGCGAGCAGTGCCAGCGCGAGTTCGTGGGGCCGCCGCCGACCGCCTGGCGGCAAGCAGCGGACTGCTTGAGGAGCCACGCGAGCGAGGGTGCGAAGCACAGCGAGAGGCTGGCACTACTGCGGAGGTTCGCCGAGGACGACTGCTCGTATTGCGCCGCCCTGTTGCGTCGCATCGAAGGGGAGCCGCCTCCGTTGACACCACCGCGGACCTAGGGCAGGGGGTCAAGAGGGCGAACATGCCGAGAACGCACGCCAAAGCGGCTGAGAGCAGCGCAGAGCAGGGAGCGCACCGTGCCGGGCGGTAGGCCGTTCCCGAAGGGGGTGAGCGGCAACCCCGGCGGTCGCCCGAAGGGGGAGCGGTCGCTGCTGGAACTCGCCCGCGAATACGGGCCGTCCTGCGTGCGCCGCCTCGCCATCATCGTGCTGAAGGGCAAGGACAAGGACGCCATCGACGCCGCCCGGCTGCTGCTGGCCTACGGCTACGGGGCGCCCAGGGCGGCCGAGCAGGACGCGCAGGCGCCCACGACCATCGTCATCCACGGGGACATCCGCCCGCCACGGGAGGTGGTGCCCGTGACGGCGACGACGGACACGACGCTGGGGAGCAAGCCATGAAAGACAACGCGTGGACGCAGGTGGTCGATGCCGCGCTGGCCGAGACGGCCGCGATGGAGAAGCGGATCGCCGAGATGGTCAAGCTGGCCGAGATGATGCGCGTGCAGGCGCCGCTGCACGCCGACCACGACTGGAGGCAGCTCGTCTCCAAGGTGGAGGGCCACGGCGTGCTGTTCACCTACTGCCAGGACTGCCAGGCGTACATCAGGCTCACCGACGACGCATGACCGTCACAGAGGCGGACGCCGAGGCTAAGCGCCGCTGGGGACCGAGGGGCTGGGCCCGGCAGTGGCGTGACGGCATCTGCGCCGTGGGCACCGCCAGCACCGTGGCCTGTGGGCGCACGTTCGAGGAGGCGTTCGCCTGGGCGGCATCGCACGGCGGCCGGGCAGCGTGAGCGACGACGCCCAGCACTTCGACCTGTTCGCGGACTACGACCCGATCGCCCCCGCTTGGAAGATGCACCAGAGCGGGGCGCGCTTCATCCTGTCGCTGTGCGGCCGGCAGTCGAGCAAGTCCTTCTCGACCGCCAAGGAGTTCGTGCGGCGCATCTTCCAGGACCTCCAGCGGAACCTGGCCGAGGGCCGCCCGTACCACCCCGGCGACGTGCGGCCCAACTCCGCGACGTGGTGGGACCGGAACCCACGTCTGCATTACTGGGTCGTGGGTGAGACGTATGACCTGCTCGACCAGTCCGAGCGCTACCTGCTGCAGACCATCCCCGGCGCACTGGTGGACTACGCCAACGCCAGTGAGCACAGCTACTGGCTCAAGGGCGACGTCCTCATCGAGCTCAAGAGCGGCAAGGACCCGAAGCGCCTGGTGTCGGTGCCGCTCGATGGCGCATGGATCGACGAGGCGGCGCGGCTGCGGCATGACGCCTGGTCCGGGTACCTGCGGCCTACGCTGCTGGCCAAGCGCGGCTGGTGCCTCGCCACCACCACCCCGCTGGGGCAGGACTGGACGTATGAGGCCTTCGAGAAGCCTGCCAAGGATGGGGATCCGGAGCATGCCTTCTTTACCTGGCCCACGGTGGCTAACACGTCGGTGCCGTGGATCGTCGCCGAGGTCGAGCACGCCCGGAAGAACCTGCCGCCCCAGTACTTCAAGCGGGAGTACGAGGCCAGCCGCGAGGCGTTTCTGGGGCAGATTTACGACGAGTTCGACGAGCACACCATGGTCGTCGACGCCGTGCCGCAGGGGGTGCGGTTTACGCAGCTCCTGACCGGCGCGGACTGGGGCTTCACCGCGCCCGGCGCGCTGGTGGTCGTGGGCATCACGGCCGACGGGCACGTCTGGGCGCTGGATGAGGTGTACAGCGCCAGCCGCCTGGTCGAGGACTTCTGGATACCCGAGGCCCGCAAGCTGCGGCAGACGTACCGCTTCAGCACGGTGGTCGGCGACCCCGCCGAGCCCGACAACCTGTTCCGCTTCCGCGACTCGGGCATCCCCATCGTGCGGCACGCCAACTACGGGACGGGCGACTTCGACGAGCACAGGCGCAGCATCCGGGGCGGCATCCGGACGATGGCGGCGCTGATGCACCAGGGCCGCTTCCACGTCCTGCGGCGCTGCAAGAACCTCATCGCCGAGCTGAAGTCGTACCGGTGGAACGAGAACAAGAGCGCGGGCGTCATCGTGGAGGAGCCAGCGCCGCACCAGAAGGACCACGCGGCGACCGCCTGCCGGTACGCCGTGAGCTACGCCGTGCGCGGCGCGTACCTCCGTCCGCTGGACATCGCCGCATGAGGTAGAATCGGGGCATGCACGACACGGACACCGACCAGGGCGCGAGCGAACATCAGGGCAACGGGCGATGCGCCTGCGGTTCGCCCGCTGTCGTCGCGTGCTGGGCAGACGGGTGCGACAGAGACGGTCGTGCCTGCCTCTGCATGGACTGCGTCCGCAGCGCTACCGGGCTCAGTTCGTGGGCCGTGACATACAGCGTGACGCGCAGTATCGCCGCGTAATCATTGACGACACACCGCGCAATTAGAGGGACGTCGTCCCCTTAATTGCGCACCGCGCCGTTCTAACCCACCCTTGATTCGCGGGGCCGTCCAGCTATCTCGGCCTGTTTCGGGCGGAGTTAGCTGGACGCCGTTCGCGGCTTGACACCCCCGCCACGCTAGGGCAGGGGGTCCTCGGGAGGTGATCCTCCTAAACCTGGCTTCCGCCGCAGCGCTGCCCGACAACCGCGAGGGCACGCTGCTCTACCGGCACCCCGAGTACGAGCGGCGCTGGTGGTGGCGCGAATTCAACCGCGTGAGCTACCTCGGCGGGCGCGAGTATTACCGCCCGACGCGGCTCACCGTCGAGTTCCAGGAGCCCTACGTGGTCTCGCGCAACGAGACGGGGCAGGCCGAGGACACGGTCGGCACGCGGACCATCGACAATGCGAGCCTGCTGTTCCGGCACAACCGCGAGAAGTCGTGGGAGTACGAGAACCGGCGGAAGCGCGCCCACTATCACAACTTCGTCAAGACCACGGTCAACGCGCTGGTCTCGCACGCCACCAAGAAGGCGGCGAACCGCGAGGGGCCCGAGGAGCTCAAGGCGTTCTGGGACGGGGTCGACTACCGCCGGCAGCACAAGATCGACAACTGGATGACCAGCGGCCTGCGCTGGGCACAGGTGACCGGCATCGTGTGGGCCTGCGTCGACGTGGACAGCGACGGCGAGCACGACGGCAAGCCGTATGTGTACTGGGTCTCGCCGCTGGACGTGTTCGACTGGGCGCTGGACGACGACGGCGAGCTGCTGTGGCTCAAGCAGTTCGAGTACACCGACGCGCGACGCGAGTCGTGGCGGGACAAGGTGGAGCCGAAGTACCGCGTTCGCATCTGGCACCGCGACCACGTCGAGACGTGGGAGACGGACCGCAACGGGCAGCACGAGCAGCGGGTCGGCGAGAAGGCGCACGGCGCGGGGCGCGTGCCGTTCGAGCCGCTCTACTCCTCGCGCGATGAGGACATGCCATTCCCCGAGGGCGTGCCGCTGGTGGGCGACCTCTGCAAGGCGGCCAACTCGGTCTTCAACTACACCAGCCTCCTGAACGACATCCTGTACAAGGGCACGTTCAGTTGGCTGGCGATTCCTGACCCGAACATCGACACCATCCAGGTCGGCACGAACACGGCCTTCGGGTACAACCCGCTCACGGGCGGCAAGCCCGAGTACGTCTCGCCGGACCCCGAGCAGCCGCGCGTGCTGATGGAGGCGGTGGCCGCGTCGCTCGAGCAGGCGCGCGCCGCCGTGGGCATCGGGCGCGGGCGCTCCGAGGGGTCGATGGAGCAGGCGTCGGCCGACGCCCTGGAGCTCGAGAGCGAGGACAAGCGCAGCATCCTGGCGGACATCGCGCGCGAGGGCGAGGACTTCGAGCGGCGGCTCGCCGCGCTGGTGCTCGGCTACAAGACCGGCGTCGCGAAGGTGGAGGGCGTGCACGTCCAGTATCCGCGCGAGTTCGACATGCGCACGTTCAAGGCGGAGGTGGACGAGGTGCTCTCGCTGCGCAAGGTGGGCCTATCGCCTGAGATCGACCTGCAACTGCGACAGGACCTGACACGCCGCAAGTTCGCGGGCCTGCCCCCGGAGCAGATGGAGGCGCTGCTTGCGTCGCTCAAGGTGGTGGAGCCTCCGATGCCGCTTGACAGCGACGAGGAGCGAGGGCAGGGGGTCGCGAAAGATCCGAACCGTCCGGATAACGACGGGCAGGCGAACCAGCCGCCTTAACGCTGGGCAACGGCAACCGGCGCCGTCGAGCCGGGGCGAGGAACGGAAGTAGATGGCTGACGACAACGACAAGGCATCTGCTGGCGACAAGCCGGCCGATGAGTACGAGGTCAAGTTCCGCACTCGTGGTGAGTTCCACGACGAGATGGGGCGCAAGAACAAGGCCGAGGTGCGAAAGGCGGCCGAGGCGGCGCGGACTGAGATCCTGAGCAAGCTCGGGGTGGAGTCCGTGGACGATCTCGACGCCCTCACCGAGCGCTTGAAGTCGTCGCAGCAGCAGCAGTCCGAGGCCGAGAAGCTGAAGGGTGACGCCGCGAAGCTGGCCAAGAAGCTCGCCGACGCCGACAAGGCAATCGCCGAGCTGGCCGGGTTCAAGGTCAGCACCCTGAAGCAGCGCGCGCTCATGTCACACGCCACGAAGGTCGCAGACCCCGAGGCGCTGGATGCCTTCATCGCTCCCAAACTGGTCGTCGGCGACGACGGCACGGTGACGGGGCCCGAGGGCAAGGACGTGGGCGAGATGGTCGAGGAGCTGATCACGTCGAAGCCGTACCTCAAGGCGCCCGGCTACAAGGCCGGCGCTGGAACGAAGCCCAGTGGACAGAAGGCCGAGCCCGGCACGTCGGGCAACGGCGAACCGCCGAAGACCGTGGGCGCCGCGATCATGGCCGAGTTGGCCAAGCGCGGAGCGCTCCCGGGGCTAGGCCCGTGAGGTAACAAACATGGCTGGTTTGACTGCTGCCAGTTCCATCGCCGACGCGCTGAAGACGCAGGCGATGAGCGGCGTTTCCGAGGCGATTTTCCGCAACCAGGAGGTGATGGGGCGCTTCACGCGCGTGCCGTTCACCGGGGGCGCGAATCTCAACGTCAAGCTGAACTACGGGGGCAACACGTCGGTCGCGACGTACTCCGAGGGCGACGCGGCCGGGGTGCCCGGCTCGCAGTCGTACCTGACCGCGAACTTCGGCGCCCAGTACTACAAGATGGGCATCCAGATCACGGGTCACGCCCGCGATCAGTTGCGGAACGGCAGCCCCGGGGCGGCGTTCTACAACCAGATCGAGCTGGAGTTCACCAGCGGCATGAAGGACCTGACCGACAAGATCTCGACCGACATGCTCGGCACTGGCCTCACGCCGCCCGTCGGCATCCAGGGCATCGTCGACAGTTCCGGCACGCTCGGCGGCATCGCGCCGGGGACGTACACCTGGTGGGCGGCCTACGAGGCGGCGGGCGCGGCCACCACGATCGCGATCAGCGACCTCGACGGCGCGACCCAGAACAGCCGCGATGCCGAGTACGCCGCTGACATCACCGAGATCTGGGTGAGCTGGAAGCAGCAGAACAAGCTGAAGGGCGTCATCGGCAACCCCGGTGTCGCGAACAACTCGGTCCAGATCCAGACGGGCCAGAACATCAACCTGACCGGGACGAGCCAGCCGATCACGTACGACGGGCTGCCCATCATCCCGATCCGGGACCTGACGAACTCGATCGTGCTGGGCCTGTCGATGCCGGAACTGTTCCTGGGGGTCATGCGTGACTACCAGGTCGATCCGCTCGGCAAGACGGACGACTCCGACAAGTTCCTCGTGACCTGCGCCTTCGGCCTGGGCACGAAGAACCGCAAGAAGCACTGGAAGATCACGACGCTGACGGCGTAGTCGGCCAAGGAGACGGGCATGGACATCTCGCACGCTCAGAACGCGACGACCGAGGAGAAGAGGCGCGACGCGATCGCGGTCATGGTGGACACGGCGCTTCAGCGCGGCGATTTCACCTACACCGAGGCGCTGCTGCTCCCCGAGCCCTTTCGGTCGCACGTGTTCGAGCACCTGGACGGCGTTCGCTTGCAGGGCGGAGTCCCGCAATACGGCGCCGCCCAGGTGTACGAGATGCCCCCGGTCCGTCTCCTCGCCGTCAACCCGCGGCACGACATCCAGTACAGCGAGTGGCACCAGACTCGGATCCCCGGCACGCAGCAGCAGGCGCCTCGCGAGAAGCGCATCGTCAAGCTGGGGTCCGACGCCACCGTTCGCGACATGCCCGGCGAGCGACTGCCTCGCCGGATCCTCCGACAGCACGGCTGGCCCAACCGCAACGTGGCGTCAAACGGCAACAACATCGGGACCGTCGTCGAGTGGCGATGGCTCGAACTCGCCGTGAACTCGCCCGACGCGACCGACGAGATCCGAGAGCTGCACGCAGCCCTCAAGGCTCGCATCGACGCCAAGGACGGGACGGCCGACACCAAGCCCACCACCAGATCCAAGTCCGCTCCGCCGACGCAGGCGCAGCTCTGAGGTACGCACCATGACTGCAACGTTCACCATCATCGACGACCAGTACTCCGCCAACGAAGGCACCGTTCACAAGCACGTGTTCGGGACCGTGTCGCTCACCAACCCGTACACCGCGGGCGGCGAGTCCATCACCGTCTCGGATTACTTCAAGACGAAGGTGAAGGGCGGCGACGTGACCCTGGTCAACCCGTCGGTGACCATCGACAACGCCGGCATCGCGGCCACCGGGAAGTTCCGGGGCGACACCTCCAGCGTCACCACGCTGGTGCTCCAGTTCTACAACAACGGCCTGACGGGCACGAGCAAGGCGGGCCTGTACGTCGACAACACGGTCGCGAACCTGTCCAGCACGACCGTGGTGGTCGAGATGTGGGGCTACTAGCAGGTGCCCCGCCTCCTCTACGCGACGCCGACCGGCAAGCACCCTCACCCGGGATACGTGCAGTCCATGCGCGCCCTGGAGCTGACGTGCAAGGCGTTCGAGCGTCGCGTGGAGGATCACAAGTTCACCAGCGGCCCTGTCCAGATGGCGCGCTCGTTCGCCGCGAATGCGGCCATCGAGGGCGGGTACGACTTCGTGGTCATGCACGACGACGACCTGGTCGTCGACCCGGGCGGCCCGGCCGGCAACCCGATCGACGCCTGGGCCGAGGTGATGGCGGCGCACCCTGACGTCGGCATGATCGGCGCGGTCTACCTGCGCGAGAAGCCGCAGATCCCAACAGTGGTGCTGCCGCACCCGCAGCACCCCGCCGAGCTCTGCCACGTCGTGGCCGGCTTCCCGTATAAGCCGCTGAACGTCGGCGGGGTCGGCACCGGGTTCGTGATGATCCGCGTCTCCGCGCTGGCCGCCATCGCCGCCATCGAGGACCAGGAGGAGGCCCCCGCCCCGTTCCGCGGCGGCTCCCCTCCCCTGTTCCGATTCGACTTCCGCCGCACCGAGTGGGGCCAGATGGCCGAGGTCGGCGAGGATTACGAGTTCTGCATCCGGATGCGCGCGGCCGGCTTCAAGGTGCTGGCGGACCCGCGGGTCGACACCATCCACCTCAAGGACTCCGGGCCGCTCCGGTTCAACTGGCACGACTGGGAGACGGCGTGGACCGAGCAGGCCGAGGCGCGCGCCACGGCGCTGCGGGCGCAACTGGCGCCCGAGATGACCCTGGCCAGCATCAACGACACCCTGTGCATCGACCACGTGCCCCAGCGAATCGCTGATGCGGCGGCGTGGCGGAAGCGCATCGCCAAGAAAGAGGCAGCGTAAATGGGAGCGCAGCAGAGACTAGGGCAGATCATCTGGGTGCAGGACCTGAACGGCTCCGCCGGCACCACGGCCTACCCGTCCGCCTCAACCGACGGCGTGGCCCCCGAAGATGCCAGCCCGGCCATCAGCGCCAACAAGACCGGCACCCGCGTGCACGTGGCCGTGGACTACACGGTCGCCAGCGGCACGATGAGCTGCACCGTGGCCCTGATCGGGTACGCCACTACCGGCTCTCTGAGCGCGGGTCGCTGGCTGTACCTCGGGTCCCTGAACGGCGGGGCGGCCATGGCGGCGAACACCTCGAAGTGGAGCGCCAGCGCCACCGCCATCCGCACCGCCGAGGTGTTCACGCTGAGCGGCGAGCAGTTCACGCGGTTCAAGACGCGGAGCATCGCGCCGGGCGGGAGCACCCCGCTCGTGTCCACCTACATCGGTTTCGAGAGGGAGTGACCGTGGCGGACTACGCACAGACCGTCTCGCAGCTCTCCGCCGGGGCGGTGGTGGGCGGCGGCCCGGCCGATCTCAACCTGTACGAGGTGGTCGCCGATTCCTTCGACCCGTCCGTCACGGGCCTGGCGCGCGCCCTCGGCGCGGTGGTGGTGCGAGCCGACGGAACCGCGGCCTTCGAGAAGGTCGGGACGGGCACCAAGGACTGGCGCGTGCTGCCGTTCGCCGACAAGAAGGAGCTGATCGCGGACGCGACGTCGACCACCTTCTCGGGCCTCGTGGGCGACGCCGACGGCGGGTACTTCCTCGACTTCCGCCTGAAGACCGCGATCAACGCCTCGGTCTACCTGCGCCCCAACGGCGCGACCACGAACCTGCACGCGATGCAGTCGAACGGCGTGGGCATCAGCGACGCCTTCATCGGCGTCCAGGCGTCGGGCGCAAACGAGTGGCTGCTCGGGTCCACGAACTGGAATGCACGCAGCGGCATCCTGCGCACCTGGCAGGGCGTGTTCGGCTGGGGCCCCGCCACCGCCATCGCCGAGACGCGCGCCGTGGCAGGCCTCTGGAACGAGACGGCCACCGAGATCACGTCCTTCGACCTCGTCTCCAGCGTCGCGTCCGGGCTGAAGATCGGATCTGTCGCCACCCTCTACCGGAGGTTCCTGCCGCGATGAGCCTCACCAAACTTGGCCCCGCCCCCGCCAACGACTTCACCGACACCGGCTGGCGCGCATCGGTCCCCAGGTTCGCCAAGGTCCGCATCCGTGAGACGGGCGTCGGCGACTGGGACGGCTACGAGGCGCCCGACGGGACCCTGCTCAAGGGCACGCTGCGCGCGGGCACGGAGGCGCCGGCCTTCCTGGCGCAACTGGCCACCGTGCACGCCGTGGTCGCCAACGTCGAGACGGTGGACGCCGCCCGGCGCACCGCCATGCGCGCAGCCCTCGCGAAGCTGGACGCCAAGACGGCGACGCTGCTCGAGATCCAGGACTACCTCGCGGCGCTCATCAGGTACACGGCCAAGCGGGTCTGATGGCCATCCAGGTGCTCCAGAAGGACGTCGGCGGCACGATCGAGACGCAGTTCCTCGACCGGCAGCCCTCGTCCTGCACCGTCACCCTCTACACCGACGCCGGCACCAAGAAGGTGGACGCCGCGAGCGCCACCGTCGACAGCGTCGCCACGACCCTATCGTCCGCCGCGGCAGCCAAGGCCACCACCATCGCGCTGGCGAGCGCGACGGGGGTCGTGGTCAATCGCCGGTACCGCCTCGGCGCCGCAACCGCCTCCACCGAGCCTCACGAGGTCGTGACGGTCAAGAGCCTCTCGGCTTCGACCGCCACCCTCTGGGCCCCCCTGCTGGTGGCGCACGCCGCCGGCTCTGCCGTCCAGGGCACGCGGGTCTCCTACGCGGTCGCCTCCACGGCAGCCGATTCCACGTGGATCGGGGGATGGGCGGATTTCACGCCGAATAGCGGCGACGTCGTCTCCGAGGGCGTCGACTGCTACCTGCGGAAAATCCCAGAGTTCGCCTGCGACGAGTCCGACCTGCGTCAGATCTGGCCCAAGGCCGACAAGGCGCTGGACGCCGAGCTGGACCTCCCCGCCGCCATCAAGCAGGCGCGCGACATGTTCCTGCTCGACCTCGGCGGCAAGACGCGCAGCCACTGCTTCATCGGAGCCGACGTGTTCCGCCGGGCCGTGGCGGTGAAGTTCTGGCTGCTGCGCCGGTTCAGCTTCGGCGACGCCTGGACCGCCCAGATGGACAAGCTCGAGGCGGAGTACGAGCGGCTGGTGAAGGACCTGCAGCAGCAGACCCCCGCCGACGTCGACCAGGACGGCACGACCTCCGGGCGGGACGACGGCGGGTGGACGACCATCAGCCTGGAGCGCGCGTGACGTGGCGGCCTACAAGGCCAGCGACGTCCTCGGTCAGATCGCAACCCGCATCGACGCCATCACCTCCGAGACGCCCGACGCCGGGTTCAAGCGGTCGGCCTATCGCTTCAAGATCGAGGACGAGCCAGAGGGCGCCATCGACGGCCTCTACTTCGTCGACCTCGAGGGCGCGCAGCCGTACCAGCGCAACTGGGGCACCTCCGAGAACGTCATCGACGGGCGGGCCGTGGTGTACGTGGCGTACAGCCGGCCCGGCGGGGACCGCGGCGAGGGGGACCGGCAGACGGTGCTGCGCAACGCGGCCGACGACTGTCAGCGCATCGCCGACATGGTCGAGGACCCCAACAACTACAGCAGCACGACCAGCGGCATCCGGGAGATCCGGTTCCAGGGCTACGAGCGGGTCCAGGACCTGCCCCGCGCCGAGGTGTGGGCCGTGCGGTTCTTCGTCCAGTGGCGCTCCGACATGATCACGTCATGACCGCGCAGAAGGTGGAGTTCCAGGACCTGGACAAGATCGCCCGGATGATCGAGGCGAAGGTCGCCGCCGTGTCCGCCGACGCGCACACCACCATCAGCATCGTGGCGGGCGGGCAGCGCGGCCAGGCGCTCAATACCCTCATCGCGCGCGTGCAGGCGGGCGTCGACCGGAACCCGTTCTACCTGTCGAAGGACGAGCGGGATTCGCTGCGGTTCATCCTGCGCGGCATGACCTCCGAGGACGCCGGCACGCGCCGGGCGGCCGTCGATAAGGCGGGCCGGGAGATGCTGGATTCGGTGCTGCGGCACGTGCTCCAGCAGCAGAACAAGAGCGGCAAGCCGTTCAAGGCGCTGAGCGACCGCTACGCCGCCTACAAGCGGCGCAAGTTTGGATTCGTGGTCCCCATCCTGAAAGCGACGGGGGACCTCTTGGGCGGGTTGAGGGTGTTGGTTGACCGTCGGCGACGCTGACGAGGAGTGAAAACATGCCGAACGAACCACGACGACAAGTTGCAGATCTGTGGACCACCTGCGCTGAGCCCCAGTACCGGGGCGCGCAGCGGTTCTCCGTGGCCTTCTCGGTCATCCCGAGCGCCATCACCACCACCACGTTCACGACGGCGGTGCTCACCCAGAACGACTGGGTCGGGTGCTACGTCGTCCCGCAGGACGGCAACGCGCGCGGGCAGCTCCGCCAGATCAAGTCCGTAAACACCAGCACCGGGGTGGCGACCATCGACGCCGCCTGGAACTCCATCACCAGCACGACGGTCGTGCAGATCTGGGTGCCACCCGACGTGCCGATCTGGACGTCCAGCGTCGGCGTCGACCCCGAGGGCACCACGGCGGTTGCCTCGGCGCACGCTTCGATCACGAACGAGCCCGATGACTACTGGAACGACAAGGGCTACTTCCTGCTGTTCGCGGGCGGCGCCAACGCCGGCAAGGCGGCAAAGGTGACCGACTTCGCCACCAGCACTGGGAAGTTCGTGTTCACGCCGGCCGTCACGTCGACCACGGCGGGCCAACTGGCCTACCTCCGGGCGGTCGTCCGCCCCGAGGGGCAGGTGACCGCGAAGGTCACGCCCAAGACGCTGGCCCGTACCCTCATCGGGCACGGCGATCCGGACGCGCCGGTCCACATCACGAACGAGGGCTCGGTCGCCTACGAGCTGCCCGTCCGCACCGTCACCGCCGCCGGCAGCAGCACCGCGGCTACTGGGCAGCCCGACCTCCGCGACCTGCTGACCGACGTGTTCACCGAGGACCTGGACACCGGCACCACCACCACGTCGATGTCGGGCACCAGCCTGACGGTGGGCAGCGGCTCGAACTTCAGCACGGGCGGCTTCGTCCTGGTGAACAACGGGCAGGCGGGGCACATCCGCAGCATCTCGTCCAACGTGCTCACCATCGGGACGTCGCACATCACGGCGTCGCAGGTGTCGGGCTCGACCACGGCCTATGCCTCGGCGTGGTACCAGCGCAAGGCGAGCGACTTCCGGACCCGCACCTTCGACGGCTGGCGGGGCGGCAAGTTCCGGCAGTTGTTCCACGGCTGCATGCCGACCGTGAAGCTCATGATCGGGCGCGACCAGGTGGTGCGCTTCGGGTTCAGCTACACCGCGGGCGAGGCCTACGAGTACAACGTCGACCGCCCCGTCGCGGTGGGCGCGGCGACGCCCATCACGCTGGTGGACACCACGGTGCCCATCGACGGCAAGGCGGCGCGGTGTCTCATCGGCGGGACGAACGTGCTGATGGGCGACATCGAGATCGACTGCGGGTTCAGCCCGAAGCCGCGCCCCGCCCTGTCGAACCTCAACCAGATCGACGGGCACGCCATGGACCTCGGCCCCATCACCGGGACCGCCACCCTGCTGGCCGACGAGGACGACGTCTCCGGGTTCAAGTCGCTGGTGGACCGCCTGCGCGCAGGCGACACCATCGACCTGTTCTATCAAAAGGGCGTCACCGCCGGGCAGGTGTTCTGCTTCGCGATGCCGGCCATGCACCTGACGTCGAACGAGTTCGATTACCAGGACGCCCAGGGCGTGTTCAGTTTCGCGTTCACGGCGGTGAAGCCGCAGGCCGCGCGCGGGAACTCGTTCGATTCGGCACTCCCCGCCTTCTCGTTCGGCCAACTGTAGGAGGCGCCATGGACATCAAAGCCATGTTGAATGGCGTCGGCAGCCCGCACGCGCGGCACGAGCACCACACGCTCCTGCCGCAGGATGGGCCCTACGTCAGGATCAAGTGCAGTTGCGGAGTCGAGTTGTCGTTCGCGCCCGTCGCGGCGGTCAACCCCGAGCCGAAGCCCGTGGTCTCGCCCATCGTGCGCAAGGCGGTGCGCGATGGCTCTTAGCTTCGGCTGGCGGGCCAACGACATCCGCGAGTCCATCTGGCGCGACGACAGCGCGCTCCAGAGCGTCCCCCTTGCCGCGCTCGAGGCGTGGCGGGAGGACGGGGACGCCTCGCACCTGCGGCCCTACGCCACGAACGGCACGCCGTCGGTGCTGACGTACCGGGCCCTGTCCCCCGATGAGGCCCGCTTCGTCCAGGGGCTGTTCTCGCCCGACGCCAACGAACTGGAGCTGCTGCTGCGCTCCTGGCTGCTGTGCTTCCGCATCGGGGTGGACGTGCCGGACGCGCCGGCCGTCATCCCGACGCCGGACGGGGCGTCTCACCTGCGGGTGGTGCGGGACCGGGGGATCCGGATGCTGGCGAACGAGTTCGTGTCGGACCTGGAGACGCGGTATCCGGGCATCGTGGCGTTCTACGGGAACCTCATCCACCGGGCGACCTTCCCGACGCCCGCCGAAAAAAAAGCATCATCGCCGCCGTCCACGCCGACGCCATCCTCGGGACCGGGCGAT